>Ga0335083_10005224_pt1 | contig 16420 bp, 14 predicted proteins | sample Lox_Sample_42_FD_206716 | JGI IMG/M metagenome (GOLD analysis project Ga0335083, IMG submission 206716) | Soil microbial communities from Loxahatchee National Wildlife Refuge, Florida, United States - Lox_Sample_4.2 | ecosystem: Environmental > Terrestrial > Soil > Wetlands | place: USA... | reverse complement strand
ATCTTCATCAACGTGGACTTTCCGGCGCCGTTTTCCCCGAGCACGGCGTGGATTTCGCCCGGGCGCACCGCGAGATCGATGCCGTCGTTGGCGACGACCGCCGGATAGACCTTGGTGATGCCGGTGAGCTCGAGGCGGGGCGGCGCAGGGTCGCCGGCGCGTGTTTCCATGCCGCGATTATGCCGTGTCGCGAGCCTCGGCGCGCTCCTTGCGCTCGCTGGCGTTGCGCGCGCGCAACTGCAGAAGCTCTGCAGCGACCGCAACGGCGATCGCGCCCGGTGATTTGCTGCGGATGCCAGCCACGCCGATCGGGCAGGTCATGCGCGCGATCGAGGCCTGAGAAAGCCCGCGCGCGCCGAGCCGCCGCTCGAACTGCGCCCGCTTCGATGCCGAGCCGATCAGGCCGAAGTAGTCGAAATCCTCGCGCGCAAGGATCGCGCGGGCGAGCTCGAGATCAAGCGCATGGCTGTGCGTCATCACCAGGAACATGCTGCCTGGCGCGGCGCGGCGAACTTCGTCCTCCGGCGCATCGGTGGAGAGGACGGTCACGTTGGGCGGCACGTTCGCCGGAAAGTCGTCTTCACGCTCGTCGATCCAGGTCACCGCGCACGGGAGCGTGCCGAGCACCTGCACGAGCGCGCGGCCCACGTGTCCGTTGCCGAAGAGGAGCACGCGGAAATCCTGGCGGGCGATGCGCTCGACGAACCACCGGCCGTCGCTGGTGAGAACCGGCGCCGCGTCGGATTGCGAAAGCATACGCTCGGCTGCGGCGAGCGGTTCGGGCGGAAGCTCGGAGCGTCTGAGCATGCCGGCGGCCAGAGCCAAGGGCGCCGCTGCGTCCGCCGCGATCGGCGAGACGAGGGCGAGCGGCGCATTGTCCTCGGCGCGCTCGGCCAACTCGTTTACCCACGGCGCGCTATCTCGCTCGATGCGCTGGAAGAGCACAGTGGCTACGCCGCCGCAGCACTGGCCGAGCCGCGCAGCGAGCGGGAACCGAGCCAGCCAGGCGCCGGAGCCGGCGTCGACAAGCCCTTCGCGCGCGATGCGGGTGGCTTCGAATTCGAGGTGTCCGCCGCCGATGCTTCCGTGCGTCGCGCGCGAGGTAACGATCATCCTGGCGCCGACTTCGCGCGGCGTCGATCCGCGCGCTGCAGCGAGGGTGACGAGGATCGCGCGCCCTTCGGCGGCCAGAGCGGAGCGTAGCGGTGCGATCCAGTCGCTCATCGGCGTCCCTCGATTGAGCCTGTCCTGAGCTTGTCGAAGGGCTCAGGACGCGCGGAGCGGCTTTCGAAATCGCGTTGCTGCAGCTCCTCGATCGCCATGAGGATCGCCTCGTTCGTTGCCGGCGCGTCGAGCTTCGGCGAGAGCCTGTCTTCGGCAACGCTCGCCACGGCGTTGCGCAGCGCATGGAACACCGAGAGGGCAAGCATCAGCGGCGGCTCGCCGATGGCCTTGGAGCGGTGCACGGTCTCCTCGCGGTTGGGCGCGCCGAACCATTCGAAGGAGAAGCGCTCCGGCCAGTCGCGGCAGGTGGGAATCTTGTAGGTAGACGGCGAGTGCGTCATCAGCTCGCCGCGATCGTTCCACCACAGAGCCTCGGTCGTGAGCCAGCCCACGCCTTGCAGAAACCCGCCCTCGAGCTGCCCGCGATCGAGGGCAGGGTTGAGCGAGCTGCCGACGTCGTGCAGCACGTCGACGGCGACCACGCGATTCTCGCCCGTCAGGGTGTCGACGATCACCTCCGAGACGGCTGCGCCGTAGGCAAAATAATAGAAGGGACGCCCGGAGAAGGTCTTGCGGTCGTAGTGAATCTTCGGCGTGGCGTAGAACCCGGTCGCAGAGAGCGAGATGCGCGCACGGTGTGCAAGAAGCGCGAGCTCCGAGAGCGGCAGCTCGCGCCCGCCCGCATGCACCGCATTGGCGGCGAAGCGGATCGTCACGGCGTCGACGCCGAAGTGCTTCGCGGCGAGCGCTGCGAGGCGTTCGCGCAGCGTTCGCGCCGCGGCTTGCGCCGCCATGCCGTTCAGATCGCTGCCCGACGATGCCGCCGTCGCGGACGCGTTGGGCACCTTGCTCGTGTCCGCGGCCGTGACGCGCACACGGTCTACCGTCACGCCCAGATCGTGCGCGACGACCTGCGCGACCTTGGTGTATAGCCCCTGGCCCATCTCGGTGCCGCCGTGATTGAGGAGCACGGTGCCGTCCGTATAGAGATTGACCAGCGCGCCCGCCTGGTTGTAGTGGGTCGCCGTGAACGAGATGCCGAACTTCACCGGCGTCAGCGCGATGCCGCGCTTGAGAACAGGACTCGCGCGATTCCAGCTTGCGATCTCGGCACGCCGCTCGCGGTAGCGCGAAGTCGCTTCGAGCCGCGCTGCGAGCTCGGGCATGACGTTGTCCTCGACCTTCATCCGGTACGGCGTCTCATCGCGCGGCGAGGCGCCGTAGAAATTCGCTCGCCGCACGTCGAGCGGGTCGAGCCCGAGATGGCGTGCGATCGCCTCGAGCACGTACTCGATGGCGAACATGCCCTGCGGGCCGCCGAAGCCGCGGAACGCCGTGTCGGAGACGGTGTTGGTCTTGCAACGGTACGAGCTCAGCGCGATGTTCTCGAGGAAGTAGCAGTTGTCGACGTGGAACATCGCGCGGTCGTTCACGGGTCCCGAGAGATCGGCCGAGAAGCCGCAGCGCGAGGCGAGTGCGAGATCGATGCCGCGGATACGCCCATCGTCGTCGAATCCGACTTCGTAGTCGTAGCGGAACGCGTGGCGTTTTCCGGTCTGCGCCATGTCGTCGTCGCGGTCGACGCGAAACTTGACCGACCGGCCGGTGCGGCGCGCGAGGATCGCCGCGACGCAGGCGAACAGCGCCGCCTGTGATTCCTTGCCGCCGAAAGCGCCGCCCATGCGGCGGCATTCGACGGAGACCGCGTTGAACTCCACGCCGAGCGCGTGCGCGACCTGGATCTGGACTTCGCCGGGATGCTGCGTCGAGCAGTGCACGCGCACGGCGCCGTCCTCGGCCGGCACCGCCAGCGAAATCTGTCCCTCGAGGTAGAAGTGATCCTGCCCGCCGCAGCGGAAGCGTCCGGCAAGTCGGTGCGGCGCCGCCGCGATCGCAGCGGCAGCGTCGCCGCGCGCGAGATGCTCGGTCGGCAGCACGAACGAGCGTGCTTCCAGCGCTTCGTCGATGGTGAGGATCGCGGGCAGCGCCTCGTACTCGACCTTCGCCAGCGTGGCCGCGCGACGCGCGGCGTTCACGGAGGTCGCGGCGACCGCGAAGATCGGCTGGCCGACGTATTGCACGAGAGCATCGGCGAGGATCGGCTCGTCGTGCATGACCGGCCCCACGTCGTTGATGCCCGGGATGTCTGCCGCGGTCGCGACCGCGATCACGCCGGAAGCGGCGCGAACCGCTTCGAGGTCGAGCGCACGGATTCGTCCGTGCGCGATCGTGCTCTTCCCGACTGCGGCGTGCAGGCAGCCGCGCGGTTCGGGTATGTCGTCGATGTACGCAGCTTCGCCGGCGACATGCAGGTGCGCGCTGTCCTGCGGCAGCTCGGCGCCGATCGGTTCCGCCGGAGCGAGGGTCGGCGCGCGCTCGTTCATGGTGTCGTGTATTCGAGCGCGCGCGTCCGCACGCCGCCTCGCGTCTCGAGAAAGAAGCGGCGCAGGAGATTGGCGAGCACCGCGCGGCGGTAGGCGGCGCTCGCCCGCATGTCGGTGATCGGCTCGAACTCGGTTTCCAGCGCCGCCATGCCGGCCGCAACCGAGGCATCGTTCCACGGCCGGCGGATGAGCGCCTGCTCGCATCGCGTCGCACGCTTCGGAATCGCCGCCACGCCGCCGCAGCCAATGCGGATCGATTCGACCGGCGCATCGGGCGCAGCCGATGCGCGGCGCAGGAAGAAGCAGGCGAACACCGCGGAGATGTCCTGATCGAAACGGCGCGAGATCTTGTAGGCGCGGACTTCCGCCGCCGCGTCGCGCCGGGGCACGCGGATCGACTCGACGAACTCGCCTGGGACGAGCGCCGTGCGCTGGTAGCCGAGGTAGAAGTCATCGAGCGCGAGCTCGCGCCGTTCTGCGCCTCGCCGCAGAACGAGCCTCGCGCCGAGCGCGAGCAGCACCGGCATCGAATCCCCGATCGGCGAGCCGTTGGCAATGTTGCCACCGAGCGTGCCCGAGTTCCTGATCGGCACCGAGGCGAAGCGCGACCACGCTTCGGCGAGCGTCGGGTATTCGGTATCGATGAGTGCAAGCGCCTCGGTGAGCGACACTGCGGCGCCGATTTCGAGGTGCGTCGGAGCGGTGCGCGTCTCGAGAAGCTCCCGCACCCTGCAGGTGTGGATGACCGTCCCGAGATCGCGATGCTGCTTGGTGACCCAGAGTCCGATATCGGTCGCGCCCGCGACGAGCAGCGCATCGGGATGCGCAAGGCGAAGGCGGGCGAGATCTTCGACGCTCTGAGGAGAGAAGAAGCGCTGACCGGCGAACTCGTACTCGAGCGCTCGCTCGCGCTGAAGCCTGGCGAGCATCGCGGCGACGTCGCGCTCCTCCGCGCTGACTGCACGTCTGCCGCTCTTGTCGATGCCCGGGGCGCGCCATCCCGATGCCGGAGGCAGCTCGTACATGCGCTGTGCGGCGGCGATGATCGGGCGGTAGCCAGTGCAGCGGCAGAGATTGCCCGAGAGCGCGTCGTCGATCACGGCACGGTCACAGCGTGGCGAGTTCTTGTACAGCCCGAAGAGCGACATCGCGAAGCCCGGGGTGCAGAACCCGCATTGCGACCCATGGCAGTCGACGAGCGCCTGCTGCACGGGGTGCAAAGAGCCGCTCTCGTCTTTCAGGCTTTCGACGGTGAAGAGCGCCGTGCCATCGACCGTGGGCAGGAGCCGGATGCAGGCGTTGACCGGACGCCAGGCGAGCCCGCCGTCGCCGGCAGGCTCGCCGAGCACGACGGTGCATGCGCCGCAGTCGCCCTCTGCACAGCCTTCCTTGGTTCCGGTCCGGCCGAGGCGCTCGCGCAGGAACTCGAGCAGCGTCGTCTGCGGCGGTGCATCGCGTACTCGGACAAGCTCGCCATCGAGCAGAAAACGCAGTTCGCCGCCGGATGTCCTCACGGCGTGACCCTCGCCGGTGTTCACCCGTTACCCCGCGCCGTTACCCGCGCTCCGATGAGCGCGGAGCGCGCGGCCGGTGCTGAGGGCCGCGCGCGTGTTGCAATGCCTACTTCTTCGCTGCGCGGCTCACTTCCGCGACCAGCTTGTCGCCACCCTTGTTGTGCGCCGACATCCGCACCAGGATGTCGGGGGGCAGAATCCCCTTCTTGTTGTAATAAACCTCGTTCCAGTCGTTCGAGATACCGATCACCGTGCCGTCGAGATTGAGGCCGCCGTACACGCCCTTCGCGCGGCTGAAGGCGATGAAGTCGGCGACGACGTCGGACCTCGCCCCCGCGCCAACCGGGCCTGCCGCGACGCTGGCGTCCGCTCCGAGCTTGACGGAAGTCGCGAGCAGCGAATTCATCGCCTTATCGGTCATCACCAGCGTAAGCGCTTCGGACACCTGAATGCCTGCCTGGAAGCCGACGCTGGCGGTGGCCATGGTGTAGAACGCCGGGCCGACCCACTTGCCCGACTTGGCATCGTGTGCGAGCACGACCGCCCGGCCGCCGGAACCGCCGAAGATGAAACCGGCTTTCAGCAGCGCCGGCGAGATCATGACGGCCTTGGCGCGGTGAATGTTCTGCTGCAGCCAGGTCATGTCCGGGTCGCGCATGAAGTTCGAGAACGACGCAGCCGCATCGTCGACAAGCTTCTGCTGCTCGGCCTGCGCGAAGGCGCCGCCGCTGACGGCGAAGAGCATCGACAGCAATAACCAGCGGGTAACCTGAATAACGCGTGAGTTCAACATCGGGTCTTCTCCTCTTGGCTTCGTAAACGGATACTCCCCTGCGCGCGCATTATACCGCGCCGCACCAGCCGCACGCGCCGTCTCGCTTCGCGACCGTTCCCCGTTCGAGACCCCGGTACTACGGGATGGCCTTATTGGGTGTTTCGCGGTAAGGTAAAAGCCGGGGCGGCTATCACTGACCGCAGGCCAAATGCCCGACCTTCACCGCGACGACACGACAACCGGTCAGCCGCAACCCAAGCGCCGCTTCGACCTTGCCGCCATTGGGCGCCGGTCGCATCGCGCCGATACCCTGGGGCCGTCCTCGTATGGGGATGTGCTGCTGAAGATCACGGTCATCCTCCTGTCCAGCATCAACGCGGTGATGTGGGAGGTCTACACGGAGTCGAGGTTCATGGCCCTGGTCTGGGTCGCGATCGTCGTCGGCTTCATCGGCTGGATGATCTACGATAAACGCAGCCGCTAAGACCGTCGCCACACGACGCGTACGCCACGGTGCGCCGCCGGGGAATCAGCGCAGCATTTCGATGCCGCTGTCGGTCACCCGGACGCGATCGCCTACGCGGAGTCCCGTCGGCGCGCCCTGGTGAATCGTCGCCCACGTGCCGTCGTCGTATCTCACGCCGATCTGGTAGACGACGTTCGTCCGCGATTTCTCGACCTGATTTCCGACGTAGGCGCCGCCGACCGCGCCGACGACGGTGGCGACCGTACGTCCGGTCCCGGAGCCGACCAGGCTGCCGAGCCCGCCGCCAGCCAGCGCGCCCAGGACGAGGCCGGCGCCGCCCGGCTGCGCCTGCTCGACGATCTCTTGCACCGATTCCACGGTGCCCACGCGAGCTGCCGGTGTCTGGATGACCTGGTAGGTCGGTTGCGGTCCGCATCCGGCGAGGCCGAGGGCAACGCCCGCAGCGATCACGCCGGCAGCGAACACAGAGCGAATGAACGTTGTCATGGATTTACTCCGGAATCGCATTCAACAAATACATTGCAGCGAGGAGTCCGCTCGGACGGCCGAGCGGGCCCAGCCACTTCGCGAAGATCTGATCGAGCTCGCCCGACACATAGATCTGGGTCAGCGCGCCGTTCACGACCAGCCGGAACCCCGAGTCGTTGCGCGGGAGCATGAACGCGTAGGGCTCGAAGGAGAGGTCCTCCGCCAGCAGGGCGAAGGCGGTCGGCTCCTTCGCCTGGGCGGCAAGCCCGATCAGCTTGATCTTGTCGCTCGCGAACGCGGCCACCGCGCCCGACTGCAGCAAGGCGACTCCCTCGACGCCATCCTTGACCTTCACCACCTTGGCGTCGATGAGACGAATCTTCAGCATGTCGTTCAAGCGCTTCTCAGTCGTCGTCCCGGAGGTGACCGCCACCGACTTGCCGCCGAGGTCGGCGAAGGCGTTGACCGTCGAATCCGCGCGCACGAGAAAGCCGCCGCCGTCGACGAATATCAGATTGCTGAAATCGACCTCCTTCAACCGCGATTGCGTCTGCGTCGTATTCGCGCATTCGAGATCGGCTTTGCCGCCCGCGACCATCGCGATCCGGTTCGGCACCGTGTCGACCACCCAGTTGACCTTGATGTCCGGCACTCCGACCGCGCGGCTTATCGCCGCGATCACTCGTTTGCACAGGTCGATCGAATAGCCGGCAGGCTGATTGTCGCGCTCGACGTACGAGAACGGCAGCGAATCGCCGGAGAAGGCGACGGTAATCGACTTGGCGGCCTTGATCTTGGCGAGCGTGTCGGCGTGGCTGGCCGGCGCAATCATGCCGGCGGCGGCGAACATCAGGATAAGCAGACGTTTCACTGGAACCTCTGACGAATGGAGGGCGGACGCGAGCCGTGCCGCATGACGATCACGCTCGGGACCGGACGCTAGTATAACCCTGTGATCAGGGGCGGCGCGAGATCGCGCACGCAAGAGCGTGTTACACTGCACGGCACCTGCGCGAAGCGTCGACGCTCATCGCGCGATTCAACAGAGTCTGGGGAGAGCGATGCCGCGCCGCCTTCACGCCGGCCTGGCCCGAATCTGCGTCGCGGCCGTTGCAACAGCGGTCGCCGCGGTTGCGCTGGCCGATCCTTCGCGCACGCTCGACCGGATCAAATCCGAAGGCACGATCCATCTCGGCTTCCGCAGCGGGGCGGTGCCGTTTTCGTTCAGGGATCGCGGTGGCACGGTGCGCGGCTACAGCGTTGAGCTGTGCACGCGCATTGCGGCGGCGATCGAGAGAGACCTCGGGCTCGCCAAGCTGAAAGTCGACTGGACCGCACTTGACGCTGCCAACCGCCTCGACGCGGTTGCCTCGGGCAAGGTCGATATCGAATGCGGAACGACAACCATCGCGCTTTCGCGTCTCGAGCGCGTCGACTTCAGCGTACCCATCTTCGTCGACGGCGGCAGCGTCCTCACCCGCGCTGACGCAAAGCTCTACCGGCTGGCTGACTTCAACGGCAAGCGGCTCGCCATGATCCCCGGCACCACGACCGAGTCGGGGCTCAAGCGCGAGCTCGGCATCCTCAACGCCAACGCGGAGCTCGTGCCAGTCAACGACGGGGCCGCAGGACTCGCCCTGCTCGACGCCGGGAAGGTCGACGGTTACGCGAGCGATCGCATCTTGCTCGTGTCGCTGCGCGCAGGGAGCACGGACCCGTCGAAGCTCAAGCTGCTCGACAGCGATTTTTCCTACGAACCTTACGCGCTCGTCGTGCGTCGCGACGATCCCGACTTTCGCCTGGCGGTGAACCGGGCGCTCGTCGGCATCTATCGCAGCGGCGACATCGATACGATCTTCTATCGCTGGCTCGGGGCGCTCGGCGAGGCGGGCCCGCTGCTCCACTCGATGTTCTACCTGAACACCTTGCCCGAATGACCGAGAGAGCGCATTCGCCTGCGGTCTTACTGCTGTGCGCGGCTGCGGCGTGGTTTGCCTGGGAGATCGGCGCTCAGCCCGCCCCGCCGCCGCCACCGGTGCCGAGCGACGAGCAGCTGCCCGCTTCGGTGCTCGCGCCGAGCGGATCGAAGCCCGCACCGGGAACCACCAACTGCGATCGCTGCGGCACCGTGGAGACGATTCGCATGGCGGCGAATCAGAACCAGGGGGCGCCTCTCGGCAGCGCGCCCTCGGTCGCGTCGGGGAGCACCGATCTCAACCCCTCGTCGATCACCGCGTTCAAGATCGGGAAGGATCTCTCCAACCAGGGACAGGTGACGATCGGGGCTGCCGGTGGCGCGGTGTACCAGCAGAACCGGCCGACGCAGCGCGTCACGCGCTGGGAGATCGTGGTGCGCATGAATGACGGCGGCGCGCGGTCGGTAATCCAGAACTACGAACCCTTGTTGCAGGTGGGCGACCGCGTGCGCGTGTTCGGAACGCAGGTCGAGTTGGTGCAGTGACCGCGGCTGCCGGCGTCGCGGCTGCTGCGACGCTCGCCGTGACCGAGGCTGCGGACGGGAGCCGCGTACTTACCCTCGCCGGGCGGCTCGATGCGTATTCGATCGCGGACGTGTGGGCGCAGGCGCGGGCCGCCGTGGAGCAGGCTCCGGACCGGCTGATCGTCATCGATGCCGCGCGAGTCGACTACTGCGACGGCGCCGGTATCGCCATGCTCGTCGATCTCCTCCGCCAGGAACGCCCGGCGCAGGCGCCGGTCTCCGTACGGGCGCTCAAGCCCGAATTCAGGACCCTGCTGGATCAGTTCGACCCGGCGAAGCTGCGCGCACCGGCGGAAGCCCCTCCCGAACAGCTGAACGCGATCGAGGAAGTCGGCCGGGCGACGATGAGCGTCCTCCGCGACATCGTCACGCTGGTCGCTTTCATCGGCGAAACCACCTCCGCGTTCTGGTACGCGATCCGGAATCCGCACCGGGTGCGCTGGAAGGACGTGTGGTACACCTGCGAGCAGGTGGGCGCGAACGCGTTGCCGATCGTCGCGCTCATATCGTTCCTGCTCGGCCTCATCATTGCCTTCGAGTCCGCGGTGCCGATGCGCCAGTTCGGCGCGGAGCTGTGGGTTGCCGATCTGGTCGGTCTGGCGATCCTGCGCGAGCTGGGGCCGTTGATGACCGCGATCCTGCTCGCCGGTCGCTCTGGCGCGGCGTTCGCCGCGGAGATCGGGACGATGAAGGTCGACGAGGAGCTGGACGCGCTCACCACGATGGGACTCGATCCGGTGCGCTTCCTCGTAGTAACTCGCATTCTCGCGGCGCTGCTGATGGTTCCATTGCTGACGCTCTTCGCGGACATGATCGGCATCCTCGGCGGGGCGCTGACCATGATCAGCTTCAACATTCCCATCGCCACCTACCTGCGCGAGGTCGACACCCTCGTCGACGTGAAGGACCTCTGGGTCGGGATGGCCAAGACGCCGGTGTTCGCGATATTGATCGCCGGCGTCGGCTGCCTGCGCGGATTGCAGACGGGAACCGGCGCCGCTGCAGTGGGCATTTCCACCACGCGTGCGGTCGTCTCGGGCATCATCCTGCTGGTGGTCGTCGACGGTATCTACTCCTTCATCTACTATCTGCTCGACGTGTGACGCTCGAGAGCATGGCCGCCAACCCCATTATCCGCGTCGAAAACCTGAGTGCCGGCTACGGCGATGACGTGCTCCTGCGCGACGTCAACTTCACCGTTGCGCGCGGCGAGGTCTTCGTCATCCTCGGCGGCTCGGGCAGCGGCAAGAGCACGCTGTTGAAGCACATGATCGGGCTCTACGAGCCGATGTCGGGCCGGGTTCTGATCGACGGCGACGACATCGTGATCGCGGAGGGCGACGCGCGCAATGCGATCCTGCGCAAGATCGGCGTGATGTACCAGAGCGGCGCGTTGTTCGGATCGATGACGCTGCTCGAAAACGTTCGCCTTCCGCTCGAGGAATACACCGCCCTCGACGAGGGGGCGATGAATCTGCTCGCGCGAACCAAGCTCGAGCTGGTCGGGCTCGAGAGCTCTTGCGGGCACATGCCGGCCGAGTTGAGCGGCGGGATGCAGAAGCGCGCGGCGATCGCGCGCGCGATGGCGCTCGACCCTTCGATTTTGTTCCTCGACGAGCCCTCTGCGGGCCTCGACCCGATCACTTCGGCCACGCTCGACGAGCTGATCCTGCGGCTCGCCAAGAGCCTTCACATCACCTTCGTCATCGTGACGCACGAGCTTGCCAGCATCTACGCGGTGGCCGACCGCGTGATCATGCTCGACCGTGGCAGAAAAGGGATTATCGCCGAAGGCGATCCGAGGCGCCTGCGCGACGAGAGCCAAGACCCGCTGGTACGGCAGTTCTTCCGGCGTGAAGCCGAGAAGGTGGCCGCATGAGCGCGAAGGCGAACTTCTTCAAGATCGGCCTGTTCACGATCGGCGCCACGATCGCACTCGTCTTTCTTCTGGTGTTGCTCGGCGCGGGGAAGCTCTTCCAGTCCAAGATCGTGATGGAGACCTATTTCAACGAGTCGGTGCAGGGGCTCGACGTCGGCTCCAAGGTCAAGTACCGCGGCGTGATCGTCGGCGAGGTGAAGAGCATCGGCTTCACCTACACGCGCTACCAGCAGGACAAGCCGATGTCCGAGCGGCTGCGCTACGTAATGGTCGAGGCGACGATCCTGCCGCGGCTCATCGGCGGACGCAGCGGCGGCGACATTACTCGCCCCGAAGCCGCCAAGGAGGAGGTGGAGAAGGGATTGCGCGTGCGCCTCGCGCCGCAGGGGATCACCGGCACGAGCTACCTTGAGATCGATTATGTCGACCCGAAGACCAATCCGATCTTGCAGATCGACTGGACCCCCGACAATTTCTACATTCCGAGCGCACAGTCGACGGTGCGGCAATTCGTCGAGGCGGCGTCGGATATCGTCGAGCGGCTGCGCAAGCTCGACCTCGAGAGCACCCTCGCCAACCTGAACAAGCTGCTCGTCACCGCCAATAACAGAGTCGAAGCCGTAGACGCGGCCAGGATCTCGAAATCGACCGAGCGCGTACTGAACAAGCTCGAAACGAAGCTCGACCAGATTCCGATGGACAAGATCGGCAGCGATTCTGCCGCGCTGCTGGCGGAGCTTCGCGTCAGCAACCAGCGCCTTGCGGCGATACTCGAGGATCCGGCATGGAAGCGGCTGCCTGGTGACGCCGACGCGGCAGCGGTTCAGTTGAAGAAGCTGCTCGACGATCCGAATTTCACCCGCGCGCTCGCGCACCTGCAGAACACGCTCGCGCGGCTGGATAGGCTCACGGGCGGCGGCGAGCCCGATTTACGACGCACTCTCGAGAACCTGCGCCAGATCACCGACAACCTGCGCGAGTTGACCGAGAACGCCAAGCAATATCCGTCGCAGTTGATCCTCGGCGCGCCGCCGGCGCCGGTCAAGGGTTCACAACCATGAAGAAGCCCGTCTCGCTTTCCCGTCGGCGCGCGCTCGCGTCCGCGTCCGCGCTCATCGTCGCCGCGTGCTCGCGGCCTGCTGTGGAGAAGTCGACTTACGTGCTCGAGCCCCCGCCACCCGCGAAACCCTCCGCTGTCCCGAAGCCGCAGACGCTGCACGTGGGCACGATCACGGTGGCGGGGCCATTCCGCGGACGGTCGCTCGTGTATCGCGAAACCGATCTTCGCTTCGTGTCCGATTTCTACTACGAGTTTCTGGTCGCCCCGGGGCCGATGATCGGTGAAGCGATGGCATCGTGGCTCGCCGCCGCTGGCATCTATCGCAGCGTACTGCCGCCTTCCAGCACGCTCGACAGCGACCTCGTCCTCGAGGGCTTCGTCAGCGAGCTGTACGGCGACCTTCGCGACGCGGCCAAGCCCGCGGCGGTCATGTCGTGCAAATTCTTCCTGAGCGATGCCGCAGCGGGCGCCGGTGCGTTCGTGTGGACCGGCGAGCTCAAGGCGCGCGTCGATCTGCCATCGCGCTCGGCCGACGCGATCGTGACCGGACTCAACTCCGCCCTCGGCAACATCCTGGAGCAGCTCGCTGCGGCGCTGCGGTCGTTGCCCGGCAAGCCGAGCTAGAACAGCGGTACGCGCTGCGCGCGCTCTTCCAGCGGCGGTGCGTTCGGGGCCTCCGGTGCGCTCGCCTTATCCGCTAGCGTCACCCACCCTCCGCCCATCGTCTTGTAGATGTTCACGTTGGAGTTGAACACCTGCGCGCGCAGGTTGGCGAGTGTAAGCTCCGCGGGGAACAGCGACTGCTCCGCCTGGAGCACCGTCGTGTAGGAGGTGTACCCGCCGTTGTATTGCAAGGTGGCGAGCCGATCGTAGTCCTGGAGCGCCGCGACGAGACGTCCCTGCGCCTCGAGCTGTTCTTGGAGCTTCTGATTTGCGATCAGCGCATTGGCGACATCGGCAAACGCGTTCTGGATCGAGAGCTGATAGTCATTGAGCGCCGCCTGCTGCCCGGCCTCCGCCTGCGCCACCTGGCCACTGACGCTGCCGAAGGTGAAGATCGGACCGATGGCCTGTCCGGCATAGCTCCACACCCGCGCCGGGCCAGTGAAGAGCTTCGAGAGGTCGGCGCTCGCGCCTCCGAATGCCCCGGTGAGCGAAATCGTAGGGAAGTACAGTGCCTTGGCCGCGCCGATCTGCGCGTTGGCAGCAATCAGCTGCTGCTCGGACTGCATGAGATCGGGCCGCCGCTCGAGCAATTCCGACGGCAAGCCCGCAGGCACGGCCGGCAGCTTGAAGTCGTAGATCGACTTCCCCCGCGCAATCGGGCCCGGATTGCGGCCGAGCAGGATGGAAAGCGAATTCTCAAGCTGCGCGATCTGCGATTCGATCTGCGGAATCTGTGCCGCTGCGGTTTCGTACTGTGACTGCGCCTGCGCGACGTTCATCTGCGACACCTGCCCGTACTGAAACTGCAGCTGGAAGAGCTTGACCGATTCGCCGTAGGCGCCGAGCGTCCGCTTCGAGATCGCGAGCTGCTCGTCGAGACCCCGCAGCTGGATGTAATCGCCGGCCACTGAGGTCACGAGGGAGAGGATGACGCCGCGACGCGCGTCGTCGGTCGCGAGCAGGTTGGCGAGCGCCGCTTCGCTCTGCCTGCGGATCCGTCCCCACAAGTCGATCTCCCAGCTCGCCGTCAGCGCGGCCTGGTAGGCCGTCTGCGGATTCGGGATCAGTCGGGACAGCGCAGCATTCGTGCCCGCTTCGGTCGCTCGCGAGCGTTCGCCGCTCGCCGAGTAGCCGACCTGCGGAAAGAGTTGCGAGCGTGTCTGGGTGAACACGCCTCCCGCCTGCTCGACATTGGCGACGGCGACCTTGAGATTCAAGTTGTTGACAAGCGCTTCGGCGATGAGCCCATCGAGCACGGGGTCGCCGAACTCCTTCCACCATTCGGTGCCGGCGGTTTCGGCGGCTTCTTTCACCTCGAAGCGGAAGGCCGCCGGGGCATCCACCGCGGGCCGAACATAATCGGGACCGATCGTGCACGCGGCCAGCAGCGCGGCCGCAGCGCACGGAACGATGCATCGCAGCTCAGGCATCTTCGCGCGGCGCATGCGCAACCGGAGCCGGTGCGGGGCCGCCGGCGGCAGGAGGCGATGGAGCCGGCGGAGTTGGCGGGGCTTCCTTCTTCCTGCTCCGGCGCTCGGCAAGCCGATCGAAGAGGTAGAAGAAGAGCGGCACGTACAACATCGCGAGCGTGGTCTCGCCGATCATGCCGCCGATGATCCCCGTGCCGATCGAGTGCCGTGCATTGGCGCCCGCGCCGACCGCGATCGCCAGCGGCAGACAGCCGAAGGCGAAGGCGAGCGAAGTCATGATGATCGGCCGCAACCGCTGCTCGCCGGCGAGCTGAGTGGCCTCCATGACCGAATGGCCCTGTTGACGGAACTCGACCGCGGCGCTGACGCGCAGCACCGCGTTCTTGGCGCCGAGGCCGATCAGCACCAGCAGACCGATCTGGAAGTAGACGTCGTTCTCGAGTCCGCGCGCCCAGTTCATGAGGAGCGCGCCGAGGATGCCGAAGGGAACCGCGGTCATCACCGCGCCCGGCAGCGTCCACGACTCGTATTGCGCGGAGAGAACGAGGAACACGATGATGAAGCCGAAAATGAACGCGATGCCGGAGGTGCCGCCGGACTTCTTTTCTTCGTACGAGAGTCCCGACCACGCGAACTGGTATCCGGGCGGCAACACTTCCTTCGCGACTTCCTCCATCGCCGCGATCGCGTCGCCGGAGCTGTGGCCCGGGGCAGCGCTGCCGATGATCTTGGCGGAGGTGAAGCCGTTGAAGTGCGGCAGGAGGTCCGGGCCGGTTACCCATTGCGTCGTCACCACCGAGGACAGCGGCACCATCTGGCTCTGATTGTTGCGCGTGTACAGCCGCGTCAGGTCGTCGGGCGTCTGCCGGAACTGCGCATCCGACTGCACAATCACCCACCAGACGCGGCTGAACAGGTTGTACTGGCTCACCGTGAGCGAGCCGAACTGCGCCTGGATCGCGCTGTAGACGTCTTGGATCGGAATGCCGAGCAACGTCGTCTTCTCGCGATCGACGACCGCCCGCAGCTGTTGCGTGTTCGCCCGATACGTCGTAGCGAGGCCGGTGAGATCGGAGCGCTCGCGCGCCTTCTGGAGGAAATTCTGCACGATGCTGTCGAGCGCAACCGGATCGCCGCTACCCGTGTCCTGGATCCAGAATTCGAAGCCGCCGGTCGTGCCGATTCCAGGAATCGCCGGTGGTGCGATTGGGATGACGACCCCGCCTTCGATTTTCTGCGCTTCCTTGTAGAACGAGGTCAGGATCGTGCGCGCATTCTGCGCTTTGGCGGTCTCGATGTTTTTGTAGCGCTCGTCGAAGTCCGTGAAGGTGACGAAAAATGTCCCGGCGTTGGTCTTGTAGCCGCTGTCAAGCAGGCTGTACCCGGTAACCATGGCGCGGTTCTCGATCCCCGGAGTGTTCTTGAAGATCGCATCGACTTGCTCGGCGACCGCCTGCGTCCGGTCCAGGCTCGCCGCCTCCGGCATGATGATCGCAGCCATCGCATAGCCCTGGTCTTCCTGCGGCACGAAGCTGGTTGGCAGAACGTGGAAGATGTGCCAGATCGCGTACAGGAATACGGCCAGCAGCACCATCGCGATGATCGTTCGCTCGATCACGAACACTACTGCGTGGCCGAACCCTGCCGTGACGCGGTCGACCTGCCGGTTGAACCAGGCGAAGAAACCTCGCTGCGGCGGCGGATTGTGCTTCAGCATGAGCGCACACATCGCTGGCGTAAGCGTCAGTCCGAGAAAGCCCGAAACCGCGACCGAGATGACGATCGTGATCGCGAACTGCTTGTAGAGCTGTCCGGTCGTTCCCGGCAGGAAGGCGGCCGGAATGAAGACCGACGACATGACCAGCACGACCGCGACGAGCGACGTCGAGATTTCCTCCATCGATCGGATCGTCGCCTCCTTAGGCTGGAGGTGGTGCTGATGCATGTTGCGCTCGACGTTCTCGACCACGACGATCGCATCGTCGACGACCATGCCGATGGCGAGCACCAGACCGAACAGCGTCAGAAGGTTG
>Ga0335083_10005222_pt1 | contig 16423 bp, 13 predicted proteins | sample Lox_Sample_42_FD_206716 | JGI IMG/M metagenome (GOLD analysis project Ga0335083, IMG submission 206716) | Soil microbial communities from Loxahatchee National Wildlife Refuge, Florida, United States - Lox_Sample_4.2 | ecosystem: Environmental > Terrestrial > Soil > Wetlands | place: USA... | reverse complement strand
CGGATGGTGTGCGAGTCGGTAAAGAGCATGCACAAGCGATCGACTCCCACGCCCACGCCTCCCGCGGGCGGCATGCCGTACGACAGAGCGCGGATGTAGTCCTCGTCCATCTGGTGGGCTTCGTCGTCCCCGCGCTCGCGTTCTTTCAGTTGCCCTTCGAAGCGGCGGCGCTGGTCTTCGGGATCGTTGAGTTCGCTGAAGCCGTTGGAGATCTCCATCTGTCCGGCGAAAATCTCCCAGCGCTCAGTCCAGTCCGGTTCGTCGGGCTTCTGCTTGGAGAGCGGCGAGATCGCCGTGGGATATTCGTAGATGATCGTCGGTTGCGTGAGATGTTCCTCGGCTGCCGCCTCGAAGAGAGCGGCGATATTCTTCCCCGCTGGAGCGTTCGCTTCGTAAGCCATATGCGAGTGCGCCGCATTGAAGCGCTCCACCAGCGTCTTCACGCCTTCGCTCGTAGCGAAGTCGCTCATCTCGGGCTTGGCGCCGGCAGCTTCCGGCCAGAACTTGATGATGGCCTCGCGCATGGTCATGCGCTGCCAGTTGGCCCAATCGATCTCCTGGTCGCCCCACTTGGTTTTGGTGCCGCCGGTAACGTCCTTTACGGCCTGCGTGATAATTTCCTGCGTCAGGTTCATCACGCCCTGGTAGTCGGTGTAGGCCTGATAGAACTCGAGCATGGTGAACTCCGGGTTCCAGCGCCATCCCAGGCCTTCATTGCGGAAGTTGCGGTTGATTTCGTAGACGCGATCGAGGCCGCCGACGACCAGGCGCTTCAGGTAAAGCTCAGGCGCGATGCGCAGGTAGAGGTCCATATCGAGCGTGTTGTGATGCGTGACGAAGGGGCGCGCGACTGCGCCTCCGGCGATGGGCTGCATCATCGGCGTCTCGACTTCCACAAAACCGTGGGCATCGAGAGTGCGCCGCATCGACTGCACCAGCTTGGTGCGCTTCAGAAAGACTTCGCGGACTTCCGGATTCATCACCATATCGACGTAGCGCTGGCGGTAGCGCAGCTCGACGTCGGTGAGCCCGTGCCACTTCTCGGGCAGTGGCAGAAGGTCTTTGCTCAGGAAGGTGATTTCCTCGACGTGGACGCTCAGTTCGCCGGTTCGGGTGCGGAACAGGTATCCGCTGACGCCGATGTGGTCGCCGAGATCGAGCAACTTGTAGAGTTCGAATCCTTGGTCGCCGACGGCGTCTTTCTTGACGTAGATCTGAAGCCGTTTGCCACCCTGTTGCAGGTGGGCGAACCCGGCTTTGCCCATCAGGCGGATCGCCATGATGCGCCCGGCCACGCGGACATTTCCCGATCCCGCGACGTGCGCCTGTTCGAGTTCCTCGGCGGTCTTTGGCGTGTACTCCGACAGGATTTGCTCGATCGTATGCGTGAATTCGTACTTGCTGCGATAGGTGGCCTGTCCGAGCGCCTCAATCTGTTTCAACTTTTCGCGGCGCAGGTTGTAAATGTGATCGTCGAGTGCCAAGTGGGTCCTTTATGGGATTGCGGTGGAAGGGAGATTATAAACAATGGGTTCGGCCCGCCCTTAAAGCCGCAGGCGGGTGGCCCACCTTTACGATCTTTGCATGCACCGTTCCTGCTGAGGGTGCCCCATCCTTGCGTTCTTTGCAAGGGTGGGCGGCGATGCTGCGTGTGCTATTTGCTTTTATTGGACACGTAATCAAAGCCACCTGGCGTCGGCATTTCCGACTCCCGCCTTTCGCGAAAAACGCGAAGGGACGGGCCACCCGCCAAACACGCCAGAGCGAGTTTGCCGCCGTACCGATCAAATAGCGAATCAAAAGCGAACATGCTAAAGTATTGTGTATCAGAAGAATACGACGAAGACGCGCTATGAACCCACTCTTTAATCGAGCCGACATCTTCGCCGTCATCGAACACCAGAAGCAGGAACTCAAGAACGCCTTTCAAGGAGTAACGAATGCAGAACTCGACGCTGACTCGGTGGCGGTTGCGGCGCGACTCATCGAGCAATTCAGCATCAACGTGCCCGTACTTGAGGAAGACAAGAAGTATGCGCTTACCAACGAGACACAGGTTGATGTTAGCCATGATCCGCGACGGTTCATCAGAGACCGTTCGCGGCCTTTTTACATCGCGGGAACCGAAGTCAGAGTTGTAATACCATTTCACGGTGATGCTGGCCTCTTCGACGTGCAGCCCAGCTCCTTCACGTTGAACCCACCTTTCGGCGAGATTCGCGACCACGAACTGCAGCTTGTGTATCAGGTAACCGACGCGCAATTCGATGTTGACGCTTCTGCGAATCGGACGATAGACCAAGTGAAGCAACATCTACAGAACTTGCAAGGCTCAGCGGAACAACTGAAGAGTGATATTCAGCAGCTTGTGAATGCTCTAATCGCAAAACGCAAACAGGAACGGGGCAGTCACGCGCAGATTGTCGCAGGTCTAAAGATCCCAGTCAGACAAGCTGCACCCGTAATAGCGGCGAAACCGTTGAATCCTGCACACAAGACTGACGGTAGCAAGCCTGAAGAAGAGTGGGATGTGTTCATCTCGCACGCAAGTGAAGACAAGGACGCAATCGCTACCCCACTTGCGGAAGTTCTCCGGGCCAAGGGATTGCGAGTGTGGTACGACGACTTCGCGTTGAAGATGGGCGATAGCCTTCGTCAGTCAATCGACCGTGGACTTGCTCGTTCCCGTTTCGGCGTCGTGATTCTAAGCGGCTACTTTTTCCAGAAGCACTGGCCACAGCAGGAGCTGAACGGTCTGGTGACCCGAGAAGACAGCGGAAAAGTAGTACTCCCGGTGTGGCACGGTGTTGGCTTTGCAGAAGTGCGAAGCTATTCGCCGATGTTGGCAGACCGAAAGGCAGCTCACTCGAAGGATGGTCTGGCGCGTATTGTCGAAATGATCGTCGAAGTGGTTTCCTGCTAGGAGATTGGTTGGCGGGTGGCCCACCTTTAAACCATATCTACGTGCAGCATTTCCACAGAGGGTGCCCCATCCTTGCGTTTTTTTGCAAGAGCCTGCCCTGAGCTTGTTGAATGGGTGGGCGTCGATTGTGCCTGTGCTATAGGATTTGTTACGTGGCGACGGAATTAAGCCACATGCGCAAGCATTTCCGTGTCCCACCCTTCGCAAAGAACGCGAAGGACGGGGCACCCATTCTGTTGGTGATGCCAGCGAAATCAAAACCCGTCTGGCGGGACCGCTCTCTTGCCGACGCATTGAGTTCCTGCTACCGTGGGGCTGTTTCTAGGAGGCGCGTATCGGCACACCGTCGATCGAACCTGGGCAAGACTACTCGCTTGGCCCGACGCTGCCGGCCGAGATGCTGAAGCCGCCGTATCGTCCCGCCGTCGCGGGGCGCATGGCGTTCTTCTTCGGCCCGGTCGCCGGAGCGTTCGTCTGCATAGTTACGCTGCGTCGCACTGGCTATCCGCTGAAAGCCAAGCGTGTTCTGAACTGGACCCTCGTCGGCACCGCCGCCTTAGCTCTGATGCTTCTTTTGCTGCCCGATCTGGCTGGACGGGTCATCGGCTTCGCGGCAGAGATCGCTTTCTACAAAATCTATCTCGGCTTGATCGAAAAAGAATTTGACGCCTGGCAATCCGCCAACCCCACCGTTCAGCCACTGAACGGGTGGAGGGCCCTCGGCGTGAGCTTTGCCGGATCGATGATCTTTGTGGCCATCCTTGTTGCCGAAGGTTATCTGCTTTACCTGTTATTCCCAAAGCTCGCGGGCTAGTGGATGTAGCGACTGCCCCACGCCTAGCGTCGGGTGGCCCATTCAAGCCCGGTTTTGGCTTGAGTGGGCGGACAGCCAGATTGGGCAGCTTCGAGCGCCACGCTCAACCCCATTCTAAAACGGGTGGCCCACTCAAGGCTTCTTTTGCCTTGAGTGGGAAACTCCACGGAACTTATCCACAGCCGCGCAATCGCCGTGTGACATCTGCCCTTGCGTTCCACAGGCCAGACATCCGATCATCGTCCCAGCCCAAGGGCGTGGCAGCGATCTCCAAGGCTAGGGTCAAAGGGCAGATACCTAAGTCCTTATTCCGCAATATTTTGCGTGTAAGTCTCAGGCGCTCAAGATTTTGCAGAGGCCAAGCGGGATCAGCACCATCTAAGTTCTTTGAAATCAAGATTTTGAGATTGCGGCCCAAAAAAACCCGCAAAGACGTCGACCGCTGGGGCAAGAATCCCAAATCACGGTCGCGCCAAGGCAGGCTAAGTCTATATTCCGCAAGATTTTACATGTAAGTCCTGCAAAATCAAGATTTTGCAGTCCAGAAAACGAGGCTCGAGTCGGCAACTCCTGCAGATCCAATATTTTACGGGTTTCCGCCTGCAAAATAACGAGACGTTGCCGTCACCCGTAAGCCCAATGTTTTGAGGATTTTGCCCGTAAAATCTTGAGCCGCATAGACTTTTCCGCGATCTTCCCCTAACCCCATGATTCCAATAGACCGGGGAGGGAGGGGGTATCCGGGAAAAGCGACGGATAGGTCAGCCATCCACCCGCCCGCTCATCCTCTCTTCAGCGCGGAAACGGGGAATGCGTATAATCGCGACGGCCGTCCTATACTTCCCGTTCGGCGCGGTCGGCTCCTGTGCGACGTTAACGGCTTGCCCGAACTGATACCGTTCTGACCATGAACTCCGGCGTCCCAGAATCTCCGAAGAGCCGGCCGGCGGATGCCGCCGATCAAGAACTCGCCAAGGTAAAGCGCCGGTTGAGGGGAGACGTCGACAACATTGTTTTGAAGGCTCTGCGCAAGGAGCCGTCGCGCCGCTACGCCTCGGCGGAGCAGATGGCGGAGGATATTCGCCGGCATCTGCAAGGGTTCCCGGTAACGGCGACGCCGGATTCCGTCTCCTACCGCGCCAGAAAATTCGTGCGCCGGCACAAGATGGGAGTCGCGGCCTCGGCGCTGATTGCGCTGGCGGTGGCTGGCGGCGTGGCTACGACCTGGCGGGAAGCGCGGGTTGCGGTGCAGGAGCGGGCGAGGGCGGAGCGCAGGTTCAACGACGTCCGCAAGCTGGCCAACTCTTTCTTATTTGAATTTGACGATGCGATCAGGAACCTTCCGGGATCCACACCCGCACGCGCCCTGGTGGTGAGACGCGCACTGGAATATTTGGACGGACTTGCCGCGGAGGCACACGGGGACCGTTCGCTCCAGTTGGAGATCGCGACCGCTTACCAGAAGGTCGCCGAGGTGGAAGGCGACCCCATGTTCCCCAACCTGGGGGATTCCAAAGGCGCGCTGGAGAGTTCCAGGAAGGCGCTAGCGATTCTGGAGTCCCTCGCGCGCACAGACCCGGAAAACCAGCAAGTGCGCATGGAACTGGCAGGGACTCACCAGCAGATCAGCGATGAACTCGAATTTTCAGGGGATACCGCACAAGGACTCGCGCATTCTCGCGAGGCTTTGGACATCTACGAAGGTCTGGCTGGAAAGATCGGGGCTGACCCAAAGTTTGAAATCGAACGAGTGGTGCAGACCTATCAGTATGCAAACTTGCTGGCATTGACCGGTGCGCTGGAAAAAGCGACGTCCGAATATAGACAAGCTGTGGAACTCAGCCAGCGAATAGTCGCCGCCAACCCATCGGATCAGGAAGGCAAGATCCATCTGGCGACGAGTCTCGATGGCTTGGGAAACGTTCTTCAAGACAGGGGGGACACGGCGGGGGCGCTCGAGAATCGGCGCCGGGGGCTGGCGATCCGCGAAGAACTAGCCCGCCTTGATCCAAACAACGCACATTACCGCCGGCAGTTGGCTTTTTCTCATCACAACGTAGGGCTATCGCTGGTGGCTGGGGGAGACCTGGCCTCTGCGCTGGCGCACTTCCAGCAAGAACTCAGCCTGTTCGAATCGCTGAGTGCCGCCGATCGGAAAGACGTTCAAGCGCGACGGAACCGGTCGCTGGCGCATAAACAGATCGGTGACGTTCTGATGCGCACCGACGATTTTCGAGGAGCATTGGCGCACTACCGTGCGGCGCTGGATATTGATCGGGATCTAACCTCGCTGGATCCAGGCAATGCGCAAGCGGTGCTGGACTTGTCGTTCAGCGAGAGCAAAGTCGGATCCGCATTGGGAAAACTCGGACAAACTCGAGAAGCCCTGGCGAGCCTGCGCAGCGGAGTGGCGAGGCAGGAATCGTTGCTCGCGACGGACCCGCGCCGGATCCTTTACTACAATCATCTAGCGAACAGCTACACGCTCGTTGCCAATTGCCTGCTGGATAGCGGGGATCGAAAGTCGGCCATTGAATACTATCGGAGGGCTGTGGCCATGCGCCTCACGTTGTCGGAGAAAAGCCCCAACAGCGGCGCGAACCGCGGTGCGCTCGCCGAATGTTATGTGAATCTCGGGAAGGCACTGGGACCAAGTGACCGCGAGGATGCGCTGAAGCAATACAATGACGCCGTCGAACTGCTGGAGCGCGTCACGGCCGTCGATGCGAGTAATACGCGGTATCGCATGGTTCTGGCGGACGCCCTGACCACCGAGGCGCGGCTCTATGTGCGCGTGGCAGGACAAGACCCAGATCGTGCGACGCGTCTGCGGGATTGGACGAAAGCCCGATCGCTCTACCAGCGCAGCCAGGAGTTGTGGATGGAATTGGGCAGGAGCGGCAAGCTTCCGCCCGCACGGAGCGGGATGATGCGGGAAGTGAGCGGCGAACTTGCCCGCTGCAATGACTCGCTAGCAAAGCTACAAGCGGTCCACTGAACACTCGACGATTCGCATGACTGTCAATTGTGACAGTAGGCAGGAATGCAAGCTCGTGTTGAAGTAAGAGGTGAATTCGCTGGGGTGACGCAGCCTTCCATCTCTCACGGATCGTTTGCTGCGTCACATTTTTTTCAAACTTGCCCGGTAATGCCCCGGGGGGCCTCTCTGTATCCTGCCTTTGCGCCTCCGCGCAAACATTGGCTCTCGCCATCGACGAACACACCCAAACCCAATTCCTCCCGGGCCTTACCTGGCAGGTTCGCGACTTTCGCTTTGAGCTTTGAGCAATCTGGATCCGAAGTGCGAAACCCGTTGCACAGATGCTGGTACCGTGGTACATTGGTACGCATGGCCGACGATTCCAAACTGCTGGTTGAACGCGTGCAGACCGGCGTACGCATCGAGAAACGCATTCTGAAAGTCCTTAAGGCTTTCGCTGAATATCACGATATGACGCTGGGCGACGTACTGGAAGGCATCGTGCTGCACGCTTTCGACGGCAAAGCTCCGTTCAGTGCCGCATCGCTCGAACGCATCCGCGAGTTGAAGAAGTTCTATGAACTGGATCTCGATTCGAGCGCCAGTCACCGGCTGAAGGAAATCAAAGCGAAATCGCCGCGCAAGCGCGCAACCGAAAAATAGCGAGGACATGCATGAATTTCCTGAAAGCCAAATGCGGTCTGATCGTGCTGCAGTACTCCCTTGGCATTGTGATCCTGATCCAGGCTGTGATGTTCGTGCTGCCGGGTGCCGCGCACGACTTTGCCCGAACCCATATGCCGGCGTTCAAACGGCTGGTACTGGGATTTGGAGAAATCATCGGGAGCGTGCTTCTGCTGATTCCGCAGACCGCGGTCCGGGGCGCGTGGCTGCTGTTGGCGGTGTTTGTGATGGCGATTTTGATGCATCTGCTGCACGGGATGTATGGGGTCGGCAATCTGGTGGTTTATGCGGCGGCGGCGTTCGCGATCGCGGTGGGAAGGTAAATTAAGCACTTTGCCGGGCTCCGCCCGGCGGACAGCCGAGGGCGGCTGTCCCCACATCTGCCATATGACACATCTACAGGTTATTGAGCGCTTTGAAGCTGACGCCCTGCCGGCCGATTCGTTTCATCACGCAGACCATGTGCGGCTGGCGTTTGCGTATCTCTCGGAGTATGCGCCGCTGGTGGCTCTGGGGAAATTTTGTGGGGCGCTGAAGCGCTTCGCCGCGGCTCGCGGCAAGCCGGGGCTGTATCACGAGACGATTACGCATGCGTATTTCTTCTTGATCCGCGAGCGGATGGCGCGGTTCCCTGTTCTCGAGTGGGATGAGTTCGCGCGCCGGAATTCCGATCTGCTTGTGTGGAAAGATGGGATTCTCGGCAAGTATTATCGGGAAGGAACGCTGCAATCGGAGATCGCGCGGGCGGTGTTTATTCTTCCGGACAATATTGGGTAGGTGTCGTCCCTACGGGACTTGTTGGGTGACCTACTAATCCACCCAGCGCTAAAGCGCTGGGCTATTGTTGTTTCGTCCCTTCGGGACTTCGGGGAATTCTCTTCCAGGAATCCAGGGGATTCTCCTGCGGGACTTTGGGGAATTCTTGAGTCGATGTCGTTTATCGTTTTGTTTCGTCTAAGACGCGGGGATGGACCGGGTGCGGTAGGATCACATCGACTAGCCGTAGGATGCTATCGACTACAGGAAGGATCATGAATCTGATCAAGCGAACTGTTTTCGTCGTGACGGCCTTGATGTGCATGGTGGCCTATGGACAGGAGATTCGCACGGGCGAGGATCTGCTGCGGGCCATGCATTCGCGATACCAGTCCTCGTGGTACCAGACGATCACATTCACGCAGAAGAGCACGACGTATAAGCCAGACGGCACGAGTTCCGCTGAAACCTGGTATGAAGCGGCGCTGCTGCCCGGGAAGTTGCGGATCGACATCGGTCCGGCGTCCAACGGGAACGGCTACGTCATGGTGGATGGGACGGCCACCGTGGTCAAAGCGGATAAGGTCACTGGCACGTTTCCTCTGGTCAACATCCTGCTGGTGCTGGGATTTGATGTGTACACGCAGGATCCTGAAACCACCATCAAAGTCGTGACGGGCGAGGGGTACGATTTGTCGAAGCTGCGCGAGGATACCTGGGAGGGACATCCCGCTTATGTTGTCGGAGCGGGCAAAGGGGATTTGACGTCGAAGCAGTTCTGGGTCACCAAGGATAGGCTTTTATTTGTGCGCGTCATTGAACCGGCACGCAGCGATCCCAAAAAGCTCGACGACGTGCGCTTCATGGACTATCGGCCACTGGCCGGAGCGTGGGTGGCGGCGCGGGTCGAGGTCCATTCTGAGGACAAGCTGGTCTTTAGTGAGGATTACACTGATATTCAGGCCAACGTGAAACTTGCGCCGGCAGTTTTCGATCCGCAACAGTTCAGCACCACGCATTGGGAGAAATAGAATCATTGTAGTCAGTCCTCGCCAGATCCTTCGCTCCGCCTGAAGAGCGGCTACGCTCAGGATGACTCCCTCCACGGAGATAGCCGGTCCGCAGCCGGCGGATCGAAGATTGCTGCCTCGAAGATGGCTGCTTCGAATCTTGCATCCCCACTCTCGTACCGCAGTAAAATGATCCCATCATTTTCTAACTCACTCGACCAGGGAGTGCACCATGGTTCATTTCAAGGTGAACGGAAGCGCCCAGACGTTTGACGGCGATCCGGAGATGCCGCTGCTGTGGTATCTGCGCGATATCCTCGGACTCACAGGGACGAAATTCGGATGCGGCATGGGCCTGTGCGGGGCGTGCACGGTGCTGCAAAACGGGAAGGCGATCCGCTCGTGCTCGACGCCGATGAGCAAGGTGGAGGGGATCGAGGTCACGACGATCGAAGGCATCTCGATCAACGGGCCACATGCCGTGCAAAAAGCCTGGGCGGAGGTGAACGTGCCGCAGTGCGGGTACTGCCAGCCCGGGCAGATTATGCAGGCGGTGTCTCTGCTGTCATCGAAGCCGAAGCCGACTGATGAAGACATTGACGAGGGGATGGCGGGGAATATTTGCCGCTGCGGGACATACCAGCGCATTCGGGCCGCGATCGTGACGGCGGCGAAGGAGACAGCATGATCACTACAGAGGAAGTCGCCGTCGAGAAGACCCCGACACGAAGGATCGCGATCGAAAATGTTTCGCGGCGCAGTTTTCTGCAGGGGATGCTGGCGTCGAGCGCGTTTGTGTTATGCGTTGGAGAATTCCCACTTCTCGCAAAGGCGGCGAGAAATGGGGCATCCGGGCTCGGGGCTGCGGGATCTGTGGGAGCGTCGGCGTTCCATCCGAGCGTGTTCGTGGGGATTCATACGGACGGCATGGTGTACATCGTGGCGCACCGGTCGGAGATGGGGAACGGGGTGCGAACGAGCCTGCCACGGATTCTGGCGGACGAACTCGACGCCGACTGGAGCCGCGTCACGGTCGTGCAGGCTGACGGCGATGCGGTTTACGGGTCGCAGGACACCGACGGTTCGCATTCCGTGCGGGAGTTCTTTGATGTACTGCGCGAAGCAGGAGCGACCGCGCGATTGATGCTGGTGAGGGCAGCGGCGCAGCAGTGGGGCGTGCCGGAATCACAGTGCGTGGCCGACCCGGTGCACGTTGTTTCCGATAAGAGTTCCACGCGGAAGCTTGGATACGGAGAACTTGCGGTTCTCGCCGCGAAGCAGCCGGTCCCGAAGAAAGAGGAGTTGAAGTTCAAGCCGCCGCAGGAGTGGCGCTACATTGGCAAGCCGGCGCCCGGCTACGACGTGACGGACGTTTGTTCCGGCAAGCCTCTGTTTGGGATGGATGTGCGGGTGGACGGAATGCTCTATGCGGCAATTGCTCATCCGCCGGTGCTCGGTGGAAAGGTGAAGTCCGTTGACGATTCGGCCACTCTGAAAGTCATTGGCGTGAAGAAAACGATCCCGATCGATCCGTTCAAGCCGCCGCATGCCTTTCAGCCTCTGGGCGGTGTTGCCGTGATTGCGGACAACACCTTTGCTGCCTTCAAGGGCCGCAAGAACCTGAAGATCGAATGGGACAACGGCGGCAACGCCTCGTATAACTCGGCCGAGTACAAAAAAGAGTTGCTGGAAACGGCACGACAGCCGGGAAAAGTTGTGTACAGCGTTGGCGATGCTGACGCGGAGTTTGCCAAGGGGGGCAAGATTATTGAGGCGGAATACTACGCTCCACATCTCGCGCACGCTTCCATGGAGCCTCCGGTCGCGGTGGCGGACGTTCAAGGGGAGAAGGTGACGGTGTGGTCGCCGACGCAGAATCCGCAGGGAGTACAGGAAGAAGTGGCGAAGGCGCTTGGTCTCAAGAAGGAAAATGTCACCTGTCACGTGACGTTTCTGGGTGGAGGCTTCGGGCGCAAGTCGAAGCCGGACTATGCCGTTGAAGCGGCCGTGCTTTCGCAAAAAACTGGAAAGCCTGTCAAAGTGATCTGGAGCCGCGAGGACGACATCAAGTTCGACTACTTCCATTCTGTAGCTGCGATGTACATCAAGGCTGCGGTGGATGGTTCGGGTATGCCGAAAGCATGGCTGCAGCGTTCGGTGTTCCCTCCGATTGGATCGACCTTCAATCAGACCGAGGTGTACGGCAGCGCGGGAGAGATGTCGCTGGGGTGGGATGTGATTCCCTTCGACGTGCCAAACTTCCGATCGGAAAACGGGCAAGCGGTGGCGCATGTTCGCATCGGTTGGCTGCGGTCCGTGGCGAACATCTATCACGCGTTTGCAGTGCAGTCGTTTGCGAACGAACTGGCATATGCCACGAACCGCGATCCCTACGATTATTTGCTGGCGATGATCGGATCGGGGCACGTCGTCGATGGACCCAAAGGAGGGTCGCCGGAAATGGCGAAGAAGTATCCGTACGACACGGTCCGGCTGCGGCGAGTGGCGGAACTGGCCGCCGCGAAAGCCAACTGGGGCAAGAAGAAGTCCGGCAAAGGAAGCGGGATGGGGATTGCGGTGCATCGCAGTTTCCTGACCTACGTTGCAACCGTGGTCGAGGTGGAAGTCGACGATCAGGGCGCGTTCCGTGTTCCTCACGTGTACACGGCGGTCGATGCGGGGATCGTGGCGAATCCGGAGATGGTGCGATCGCAATTTGAGGGCGCGGCGGTGTTCGGGACCAGCATCGCTCGAACAGGGGAGATCACGGCGACGGCCGGGGTAATCGACCAGTCCAACTTTTTCGACTACCAAGTGGCGCGCATGAACGACGCACCGCGGCACGTCGACGTTCAGATTGTGGAGAGCACGGCCCCGCCGGCGGGAGTAGGAGAGCCGGGAGTGCCTCCGATTGCTCCGGCGATTTGCAATGCGATCTATGCGGCTACCGGCAAGCGCGTACGGGAGCTGCCGCTGACGCGGAATGGGTTCTCGTAGGCTGGAGCGTCTTCGGAGAAAACCTTGAACCACTAAGGACACGAAGTACCACGAAGGACTTTTGGTTACGGTTCTTTTCTCCTGGCGATGGGCGTTGGAGTAGTTTGGCTTAGGCACTACGGCGGTTAAGCAGGAGATCCTTCGCTACGCCTGAAAAGCGGCTCCGCTCAGGATGACAGAGTCGTGTTGAAGGAAAAACTGCGCTAATGTCTACCGATGATGGCGCTTGAACGGCGGGCTCATCGGCGCTAGTATGACCTGCTGTTCTGATTGCAGAGACAAGAGCCTCTATGCCCCAAAACTACGTTCCTATCTTTATTTTTATTGCGATCGTCGGGTCGCTGCTGCCGATCACCCTTCTGCTCGCAAAGCTGGTGCGGCCATCCAATCCCAGCAAGACGAAATTGATGCCCTACGAGTGCGGCATTGATCCCATCGACAGCGCTCGCGGGCGGTACACCGTACGTTATTACATCATCGCGATTCTGTTTGTCGTGTTCGATGTGGAAACGATTTTTCTGTTTCCCTGGGCGGTGCGGTTTAAGGCGTTTGGGCTGTTCGGGCTGCTGGAGATGCTGATCTTTCTGGCAATTTTGATTGTCGGGTACATCTGGGTCTGGAAGAAGGGCGCGCTGGAGTGGGTGTAGGGTGGGACCCCTTCATCAGTAATTTTGCTTTGCCGGTGCGAGGGCGGGACACCCTCGCGACAGCCAGCGGGACGCCGGCGCTACCAATAATTCTGCTTGAGAAATGACTACGTTTCCCGTCAATCCGATGGACTCGTCTCCCGCCGAAACTTTTACAGCCAGCCGCTGGACGCAGGGCAACTTTCTGTTTCCTACGCGGCTCGTCATCAGTCCGCAACGCGTTGCGCGTGTTAAGGGGCGGTTGTTTGGCAGTAATGAGGAAAGCATCTCGATGTCGAAGATCGCGTCCGTGCACATTTCCACAGGAATGTTCTGGTCAGAGATCATTGTCGAATCGGTCGGGGGCTCGGATCCTATCACCAGCCACGGGCATCGCAAGGCTGACGCGCAGCGCATTCGCGATTTGATCGAGATCTATCAGGCGCAGGCCCGCGGTTAGTCACTTTTCATGCGGTGGTGAGCGACCATCCGTGGCAGAAACTCCTTGCGGCGCCGCCAATTCGTATGTGCGAAAGGGATCCTTCGACGGCGTTGTCGTTCGCCGCGCTCGCGCCAACTTGCTCAGGATGACACCTGGAGAGAGTCGCGATACAGCACTGGAGTTATTTATCTTTTCTGGCGCGGACTCTCGTTGACTTCGCACTCCCAAGCTGATAAAAGTTAACGTTCTTTTTAACGCACATGCCGCGGGAGGTTTGTGCCTACGCGTTATGCCGGACGAAATTAAATCCCCCACTCCGCCGCCGCCGGAAGGTGAACCGAAACCGACGGCGGATCAGCCCGCTAGTCCGGGCGGGGTGAAGGCTACTCCGGCCGGGTCGGTTCAATCGGAAACGAAAGCCGCTCCTGACAAGCCCGCCGCTCCTGCTGGAACCTCTGCCGCTACAACTCCTGTTCCTGGAGCGCCCCCGAAACCTGCTGCGCCCGCTGCCGCAAAGCCTGCCGCCGCGCCACCGAAACCGGCCGCGCCCGTTCCGATGCCCTGGGATTCGCCGATGGTAGCCAAGTTCAAACGCGAATACGGATCTGGAATCGAGCCTCTGACGCATCTCGGGCAGAACTACATGATCGTGGACCGGTCACTGATTCCGGAGATCCTGCAGGTTTTGCGCAATGATGAAGAGTTCGATTACTGCGTGGACATTACCGCCGTGCACTATCCGAAGCGCGAGAAGCAATTTGATGTGGTCTGGGTATTGTATTCGTTTCGGCACCACGAGCGGATGCGAGTGACCACGCGAATCGCCGACGGAGAGAGCCTTCAAAGTTCAGTGCCGATCTGGGCGACGGCGAATTGGCTGGAGCGCGAGGTGTTCGACATGTTCGGGATCAAGTTTGACGGACATCCGGATATGAAGCGGATTTTGTTGCCCGACGGATGGAAGGGGCATCCGTTGCGCAAGGATTATGGGATTCTGCAGCAAGATAACGAGTGGGTGCAGATTAATTTGGGGATTGAGAGCGGGCAATGAAGAGCGGGACGCCGCGCGCAAGATCCCTCGCCTCGCTGGAAAAAGCGCGAGGCTTCGGGATGACGCCTTCGAGAGGCGGCCACTGACGAGCTACCAAAGATGACGGATCGGAATACACTCTCGCCGCTCGATCTGGACACTCCGGACAAGACATTTCTGGATGCGAACGAGCTCGTCATTAATATGGGGCCGCAGCATCCGGCGACGCATGGCGTGCTGCGCGTCATTCTGCGGTTGGATGGCGAGAAGGTCATGGGGCTGGAGTGCGTGATCGGCTACCTGCACCGTGGGGTGGAGAAGATTGCCGAAAACCGCACGTATACGATGTTCAATCCGTACGTCGACCGTATGGACTACGTCGCCGCGGTTTCGAACGGGCTGGGATATTGCGAGGCGGTCGAGAAACTTCTGAGCGTGGAAGCGCCGCCGCGGGCGCAATACATCCGCGTCATTCTGACGGAGCTGAACCGGATCGCCAGCCATCAGCTGTGGCTGGGGACGCACGCGCTTGATATCGGCGCGATCACGCCGCTGTTCTACACCTTCCGCGACCGGGAGGAGATTCTCAAGATTTTCGAGAAGTACTGCGGGGCTCGGCTGACCACGCACGCGTTTCGCATCGGCGGACTGCAGTATGAGGCGTACGAGGGGTTCGAACGGGACGTAAAGAACTTCGTCGACTTTGTGAAGCCGAAGATTGATGAATACGAAGAATTGCTCACAACGAACCGCATCTGGCTGGAGCGCACGAAGGGTGTGGGAAAGATCTCAGGGAAAGACGCAATTGCGCTGGGCGTAACCGGGCCGGTGCTGCGGGCAAGCGGCGTGAAGTGGGACATCCGCAAGGCTCTGCCTTACGCCAACTACAAGAACTTCGATTTCGAAGTTCCCACCGGGCAGCATGGCGACACGTACGACCGGTATCTGGTGCGCATGGTGGAGATGCGGCAGTCGTTGCGGATCATTGAGCAGGCGGTTGCGGGAATCCCTGAAGGGCCGATCATGGCCAAGGTTCCGAAGGTTATCAAGCCGCCTGTGGGCGAGATTTATCACTCGATCGAGGCTCCCAAGGGTGAGCTGGGATATTTCATCGTTAGCGATGGTTCGACGCAGCCTTATCGGATTCGCGTGCGGCCACCGTCGTTTGTAAACCTGCAGGCGCTTGATGTGATGTGTCGTGGGCAGCTTGTGGCCGACGTGATCGCCGTGATCGGCACGCTGGATATTGTTCTGGGCGAGGTAGACCGCTGATGCACGACCTGATCCCGTACATCACGGATTACCTCAGCAGCGACAAGACGCCCGGCGGCGCTGGAAATATCTTCTGGGCGACCGTCTACATTCTGTTGGTGTTCGGCGGGCTTTCCGTTGCCGTCATTGCCATGAACTGGCTGGAGCGGAAGATTCTCGCACACATGCAGGTGCGGCTGGGACCGATGCGCGTCGGCCCGCATGGACTCCTTCAACCCATCGCCGATGCGATCAAGTTGCTGCTGAAGGAAGACATCATCCCCGCCGAAGCCGACAAGGTGATTTTCTGGATCGCACCGTTCATCGTGGTGCTGGCGGCGTTCACAGTTTTTGTAGTCGTCCCTTTTGGCCCTACCCACGCCATCACCGACATGAACATCGGCATTCTCTTTATGCTGGGTGTTTCGTCGTTGAGCGTGCTTGGCATTGTCACTGCCGGGTGGGCCTCCAATTCGCACTACCCGCTGATCGGCGCATTGCGCTCGAGCGCGCAGATGGTCTCGTATGAAGTGGCCATGGGCCTGGCGGTCGTGTCGGTCATCCTGATGACCAGCCTCAATTCGGCAGGCACCGGAACGCTGAGCATGATCGGCATCGTGCAGTCGCAGCTGGCGCAGGGAGAGTGGTTCATCTTCAAGTTCTTTCCGCTCGGGCTGATCGGGTTCGTAATTTTTGCGATCTCCATGGTCGCCGAAACCAATCGCGCCCCCTTCGATCTGCCCGAGGCGGAATCCGAGCTGACCGCCGGATTCCATACCGAGTACAGTGGATTTCGCTGGTCTTTATTCTTTCTGGCGGAATACTCGGCAATGATTGCCGTGTCGTCGATCGCGGTCACGCTGTGGCTGGGCGGATGGCTGCGGCCATTCCCCAACTGGCTTAGCGGCTC
>Ga0335083_10005221_pt1 | contig 16424 bp, 22 predicted proteins | sample Lox_Sample_42_FD_206716 | JGI IMG/M metagenome (GOLD analysis project Ga0335083, IMG submission 206716) | Soil microbial communities from Loxahatchee National Wildlife Refuge, Florida, United States - Lox_Sample_4.2 | ecosystem: Environmental > Terrestrial > Soil > Wetlands | place: USA... | reverse complement strand
GATCCACTATCACACGTCGGAGAAAGAGGCGCGCGCCACCGAGGCCGACGCGCGCACGTCCGGCGTGAAGGTCGCGCTGCTGAAGGCCGATCTTTCGCGCGAAGACGAAACGGCGGGGCTCGTCGCGCGCGCCGCAAAGGAACTCGGCCCGCTCGGCGCGTTGATCAACAGCGCCTCGATCTTCGAGAACGACGAATGGTACTCGGCCGACCGCAAATCCTGGGACCTCCACATGGAGACGAACCTGCGCGCGCCTTTCGTGCTGTCGCAGGACTTCGCGCGCCAGGTGCCGCGCGACGGGCACGGCGCCATCGTCAACCTGATCGACCAGCGCGTCTTGAAGCCCACGCCGCAATTTATCTCCTACAGCGTCAGCAAGGCCGCGCTCTTCTGGCTCAACACGACACTCGCCCAGGCTCTCGCGCCGCGCGTGCGCGTGAACGCCGTCGGACCAGGTCCGACGATGAAGAACGAGCGGCAGTCCGCCGCCGACTTCAACCGGCAGCGCGAGGCCACGATCCTCGGCCACGGTGCCGAGCCTCAGGACATCTGCGACGCGGTGCGTTACCTTCTGGAGGCGCCGTCCGTCACCGGGCAGATGATCGCGGTCGATGGCGGCCAGCACCTGATCTGGCAGACACCCGATGTGAGCGTGCGCGAATGACCAAGAATTCCAACGTCCAGCCTTTGCGTATCGCGGACGCCGCGCGCGCCATCCGGCACGTCTTCATCCGCGATCTCGAGGTGCTCGCCCATATCGGAATCCACGGCCACGAGCAGGGGCTGATGCAGCCGGTGCGCATCAATGTCGACCTCGCGGTCGAGGACGTGGCCATACTCGAGGACCGGCTCGATTCCGTCGTCGACTACGAGAAGATCACGCAGAAGATCCGCGCCATCATCGCCAAGGGCCACATCAATCTGGCCGAGACGCTGGCCGAGCGCATTGCGACGGCGTCGTTCGAGGACCCGCGCGTCAAGACGGCGCGCGTGAGGGTGGAAAAGCTGCACGCGCTCCCCGGCGCCGTCTCCGCCGGCGTGGAGATCGAGCGCGAGCGGCCGTAAGGGCGCGCGCCCGCCTCGCTCTTCGTGAGGTGCTGCCGAAATCAGCGGGCGCTCGTACTATATTGATCCCATGGACAGCGATCCGACGACACAGACGGAACAGACGCCGCCGCTCAAAGGCCCCGAGCGGATCGCGGCCTATCTGAAGACGCTGCCCGATTCGCCGGGCGTATACCGCATGCTCGATGGCAAGGGCGACGTGCTCTATGTCGGCAAGGCGAAGAACCTGAAGCGCCGTGTCACCGCCTACGCCAAGACGGGCGGCCACACCGAGCGCATCGCGCGCATGATCGCCGAGACGGCGGAGATGATCTTCGTCACGACCGCGTCCGAGATCGAGGCGCTGCTGCTCGAGTCGAACCTGATCAAGCGGCTCAAGCCCCGCTACAACGTCTCCTATCGCGACGACAAATCCTTTCCGAACATCCTCTTGCGCGAGGACCACGAATATCCGCAGCTGCTCAAGCATCGCGGCGCCAAGTCGACCAAGGGCGTCTATTTCGGGCCCTTCGCGAGCGCGGGCGCGGTCAACCGCACGCTCAACACGTTGCAGCGCGCCTTCCTGCTGCGCTCCTGCTCGGATTCGGTCTTCGAGTCGCGCACGCGGCCCTGTCTCCTGTTCCAGATCAAGCGCTGCAGCGCGCCTTGCGTCGGCCGCATCGACGCCGCCGGCTACGCAGAACTCGTCGGCGAGGCGGAGTCGTTCCTGGCCGGCAAGAGCCGCGCCGTGCAGGACGCGATCGTCAAGGACATGAATGCCGCGAGCGAGGCGCTCGATTTCGAGCTTGCCGCGCGGCTGCGCGACCGCGTGCGCGCCATGAGTCACATCCAGTCGACGCAGGGCATCAATCCGACGACGTTCAGCGAGGCCGATCTTTTCGCCATCCACAGCGAGGGCGGCCAGAGCTGCGTCCAGGTGTTCTTCTTCCGCGCCGGACAGAACTGGGGCAACCGCCCCTACTTCCCGCGCCACGACAAGGACCTTTCGCCGGCCGAGGTGCTGGAGAGCTTCATCGGCCAGTTCTACGACGAGCGCACCGCGCCCTCGCTGATCCTCATCTCCGAGGACGTCCCGAACCGCGAGCTCCTGTCCGAGGCCCTCGCACTGCGTGCCGAGCACAAGGTCGAGATCATCGCGCCCCAGCGCGGCGAGAAGCGCGAGATCGCCGACATGGCACTGCAAAATGCCCGGGAACAACTCGGCCGGCGCATGGCGGAGAACTCCGCGCAGCGCGAGCTGCTGGAGGGCGTGCAGGCGCTCTTCGGGCTCGAAAATTCGCCGCGCCGCATCGAGGTCTACGACAACTCGCACATCCAGGGCACCAATGCGCTCGGCGCCATGATCGTCGCCGGCCCGGATGGCTTCGAAAAAGGCGAGTACCGCAAATACAACATCAAATCGACCGAGCTCACGCCGGGCGACGACTACGCCATGATGCGCGAGGTGCTGTCGCGCCGTTTCGCCCGCCTGGTCAAGGAAGGCGACGATCCCAAGACGAAGTGGCCGGACCTGGCGTTGATCGACGGCGGGCCTGGCCAACTTGCCGTCGCCTGCCAGGTCTTCGCCGATCTGGGTGTCGAAGACGTCACGCTGGTCGGGATCTCCAAGGGCCCGGACCGCGACGCGGGGCGCGAGCATTTCTACATGCCGAACAAGGACCCGTTCCGCCTCGATCCCAAGAGCCCGGTGCTCTACTACCTGCAGCGTCTGCGCGACGAGGCCCACCGCTTCGCCATCGGCAGCCATCGCAAGAAACGCTCCAAGGCGATCGGCGCCAATCCGCTGGATGAGATCGCCGGCATCGGCGCCGCACGCAAGCGCGCCCTGCTGCAGCATTTCGGCTCGGCGCGGGCGGTGGCCGCTGCAAGCGTCGCCGACATCGAGTCCGTCTCCGGCATGAGCCCGACGCTGGCGAAGAAGATCTTCGACTTCTTCCATCCGACGAGTTGAACCACCCTCCCCTTGAGGGAGGGTCGAAATTTGCGAAGCGCAGCGGAGCAAATTTCGGGGAGGGGCCAACCCTCACCACGCTGTGCCCTCCCCGAAAAAATCTTCTCACGTCGTTCGAAGATTTTTCGACCCTCCCTCAAGGGGAGGGTGGGCCAAAAAGAAGCGGCCTTCGTCTCCGTGCGCCGCAGCAAAATCCGCTTTAGAGTGCCGCCATGGTCAACCTGCCCAACGCGCTCACCCTCCTGCGCATCGTGCTTGTGCCGGTCTTTGCGGTCGCCTTCGTGCTGCCGGGCACAGGGGCGCGGTTGGTCGCCTTCTTCGTCTTCTGCCTCGCGGGCATAAGCGACGCACTGGACGGGCTTGCCGCCCGCAAGCTGCAGGCGTCCTCCGATTTCGGCCGCATGCTCGATCCCATCGCTGACAAGATCCTGGTGGGTGTGGCGCTGATGATGCTGGTCGCCGAGGGCTCGGTATACCAGTTCAACCTCACGACGGGCCTCTCGAGCCTGCTCCGGCTGGTGCCGGCACTCATCATCCTGACGCGCGAGTTCCTGGTCTCCGGTCTGCGCGAGTTCCTGGCCCATGCCGATGTCAGCGTGCCGGTGACGTTCTTCTCCAAGATCAAGACAACCATCCAGATGATCGCGATCGGCGCGATGATCTTAGGTCCCATCGCCGACAAGGTCGTGCATGGCGCGATGGCGATCGCCTATGTCCTCCTCTGGATCGCGGCAGCGCTCACCGTCTACACCGGTGCGATCTATCTGCGCGCGGGTCTTGCCCATACGCGGCCAAAGTCCGGCGGAGAGCCCGTGTGAACGTCCTCTATTTCGCTTGGGTACGGCAGAAGGTGGGGCGCAGCGAAGAAGCGATGGACCTGCCGGCCGGCGTGGCGACGGTGCGAGCACTCGCGGAGCACCTGAAAGCAAAGGGCGGCGGCTACGCGGATGCCTTCGCCGATTTCGCGCGTCTGCGCGCGGCCGTGAACCAGGAACATGTCAGCTTCGACACGCCGGTTTCGGCGAACGACGAAGTCGCGTTTTTTCCTCCGGTGACGGGCGGATGAGCGCGGTGATTCACGTCAGGGTCCAGCCCGAACCTTTCGACGTCAATGACGAGCTTGAGGCGCTCGCCGGCGACGGCGTTGGCGCGGTGGCGACCTTCACCGGCTATGTGCGCGGCGATGGCGGGCTCACAGCGATGACGCTCGAGCATTATCCCGGCATGACCGAGCGCGAAATCGCCCATTGCGCCGAGGACGCATCGGCACGGTGGCCGCTGACCGGCGTCACCGTCATCCACCGCGTCGGCAGGCTGAAGACCGGCGACCCGATCGTCCTTGTCGCGACGGCGAGCGCCCATCGCGCCGCCGCGTTCGAGGCGTGCGAATTCCTGATGGATTATCTGAAGACACGCGCGCCCTTCTGGAAGCAGGAAGAGCGTGGCGAGGGCAAGGCCTGGGTCGAGGCCAGGGCATCCGACGACGCGGCCGCGGAGCGCTGGCGGCCGAAATGAACTGGCTCTGGATCCCCTTTACCTTCGTCGCAGGCCAGACGGCGCGCAACGCCATGCAACGCGAGCTGACGACCAGCCTCGGCGCGGTCGGAGCCACGCATGTGCGCTTCCTGTTCGGTTTCCGTTCGCGCTGCTGTTTCTCGCGGGCGTGACGGTCTGGACTCGAGGAGCCCTGCCGCAGACGAATGGCACGTTCTGGCTGTCCGTCGTCGCCGACGCGATCACGCAGATCGGCGGCACGGCGCTGATGCTGCTGACCATGCCCGAGCGCTCCTTTGTCGTCACAGTCGCGTATCTCAGACCGAGCCGGTCTTCGTCGCGGTCTTCGGATTCCTGTTCCTCCACGATCCGGTGACGCCGCTGATGGCGCTGGCCATCGTGATCGCCACCACCGGCGTGGTCGTCATCTCCTTGCGCAAGGGCGTTCAGAGCGCGGGCGGCCTCAGGCCTGCGCTGCTGGGCCTCACATCGGGCGGCATGTTCGCCATCTCCGCGATCGGCTATCGCGGCGCGATCCTGTCGCTCGGTGCGGCACCCTTCGTCATGCGCTCCACCTTCGCACTGGCGACGGGGCTGACGGTGCAGGCGCTCCTCCTGACCACCTATCTCGCAATCCGCGATCCGCGCGTGCTGCGCGCCATCGTGAAAATGTGGCGCCCGTCGCTGTTCGCGGGCTTCATGGGCGCGCTGGCGTCGGAGTTCTGGTTCCTCGCCCTCACGCTGGCGACGGCTGCGAGCGTGCGCACGTTGGGATCGATCGACGTGCTGTTCGCGCAGGCGACCCAGCACATCGTCTTCAAGGAGAAGACCACCTAGATCGAGGCCATCGGCATCGTGATGGTAATCATCGGCACGGTGCTGATCGCCTGGGCGGACAGTTAAGTCGATCCGAAATGATATCAGGGCAAATACACGGTCTCGGTCTTCCAGAAACCAATGGCACCGATACCGAAGAACAACAGGCACGCGACAACCGGAACCAGCCACGACTCACGACTCAGCAATCCTGTCTCGGCTATGAAAAGCAGCCAGATCGCCGGAGCGGCGAACATCATTGCCAGGTGAAGCCAGCCTTTCCAGCTCACGGGGTAGGTGTAGCCGAGCGTGCCCCGTTGTTTGCGCTTGTACCAGACAGTCACGTGGGTCGCTCTCGGCTAGCGCAGCGTGGCTAGTTCCGCCTGCTGCTTCTTTGTCAGGCCGGCGCACACGAGATCGTAGGAATGCGTCACAAGGCGCTTCACCTCGGCCGCCGGCACGTCGGAACTGAGATTCACTGCGATCCAGTAGCGCTTGTCGAGATGCGAGCGGTGGCCGACGCCCTCGTATTTTTCACGCAGGATTTCGGCCAGATGCGGATCGCATTTGAGGATCACATTCTCCTCCGCGCGAAGCGACAGAATGGCGAACATCTTGCCCATGACCTTGTAGATCAGAACGAGCGGCGTCGATCCGGTCGGCGCCGACATGGGTTGGACGACAGCCCCGGGTTTGGCACCGAGAACCGCCTGGAGGGCAATCGTCCGCTTTCCCAGTACAGGCTTGCGCAAATCGGATTTCGTGCGCGCACGCGGTTTGGGAGCGGAGCGCGGCGCGTTCTTCTTCACGGGCGGCGTCAGCTCGCCTTGCTCAGCTGCACCTGCGACACCGGCCGGCGCACTTCGTCGGCATAGTCGTTCATCAGCGTCTCGCTGATGGCGCCGGGCTTGAACCTGTAGGGCCCGATCTCGGACACCGGAGTGACCTCCGCCGCCGAGCCGGTGATGAAGCATTCGCTGAAGCCGGAGAGCTCTTCCGCCTTGATGTGGCGCTCGTGCACGGGGATCTGCCGCGCGCGCGCCAGCGCTATCACCGATTGCCGCGTGATGCCGTTCAGGAAGCAGTCCGGGATCGGCGTGTGCAGGGCGCCGTCCTTGACGAAAAAGATATTCGCGCCCGTCGCCTCGGCGACGTAGCCGCGATAGTCGAACATCATCGCGTCGGCATAGCCCTTCGCCTCCGCGTTGTGCTTCGACAGCGTGCAGATCATGTAGAGACCGGCGGCCTTGGCCTGGGTCGGCGCGGTGTCGGGCGCCGGCCGCTTCCACTCGGAGATGTCGAGCCGGATGCCCTTGAGCTTCTCCTTGGGATCGAAATAGGAGGGCCACTGCCACACCGCGATGGCGACGTGGATCTTCGTGTTCTGCGCGGCGACCGCCATCATCTCGGAGCCGCGGTACACCACGGGGCGCACATAGCCGTCCACGATGTTCTGGGCGCGGGCCGCCTCGTAGCAGGCCTTGTTGATCTCGTCTTCCGTGTACGGAATTTTCATGCCCATGATGCGGGCGGACTCGAACAGCCGGTGCGTGTGCTCGTCGAGCTTGTAGATCCGCCCGTTGTAGATGCGCTCGCCCTCGAAGACGCAGGAGGCGTAGTGCAACCCGTGCGTCAGCACATGGATCCTGGCGTCGCGCCACGGCACCAGCTTGCCGTCGAACCAGAGGGAGCCCTCGCGCTGATCGAACGGGATCACGTCTGCCATTTGCTGCAACTTTCCTTGAAGCCCCCGGAGCTTGCCTCCGGACGGGTTAGAGCCTTATTTATGTCAGCATGGCTGACGCAAAATTCGCAAGCGGAGCGCCCGCCGGCTCCCCATTATACCTGCGCGACGAGGAGCTAAAGCAAGGCGTGGACCTGCTCTTCCTCGCTTCGCGCGACATCTCTGCGCATGGCGAAGCGGAGCTGCGCGCGGCGCAACTGGGGCGCGCGCATGCGCGGGCCCTGTACTTCATCGCCCGCAATCCTGGCCTGTCCGTCGCGGATTTGCTGGGCATCCTGAGAGTCACGAAACAGAGTCTCAATCGCGTGCTGAACGATCTGCTCGATGGCGGCTATGTCGAACGCAAGGCTGGTATGCGCGATCGTCGCATGCGCCAGCTGAAGCTGACGGCCAAGGGCGCGGCGCTCGAAGAACAGATCTGGGAGGCGCGCCGGCCGCGCCTGGTGCGTGCCTTCCGTGAAGCCGGGCCCGACGCGGTCATGGGCTTCCGGCGCGTGCTGATGAGCCTGGTCGAGGACCGCAAGCCACAGACGTCCAAGCGGAGCGCGGAACGATGAGCCTCGCACCGGCCGCGGACGAGCAACATCTTCTCGTCATCGACGACGACGAGCGCCTGCGCGCCCTGCTGCAGCGCTATCTTTCGACCGGCGGTTTTCGCGTGACGGCGGCGGCGAACGCCGAGGAAGCGCGCGCCCTGATGAAGAGCATCGCCTTCGATCTCCTGATCGTGGACGTGATGATGCCGGGCGAAAGCGGCCTAGATTTCACCAAGGCGCTGCGCACGAACTCGCAGGTGCCGATCCTGATGCTGACGGCGAGAGGCGATCCGGAGCAGCGCATCGAGGGACTCGAACACGGCGCGGACGACTATCTGCCCAAGCCCTTCGAGCCGCGCGAGCTCCTCCTGCGCGTCGGTGCCCTGCTGCGCCGGACCGTACCGACCGTGCGCTCGGCGCACGCGGAAGTACGCATGGGCGACGCCGTGTTCGATCCGGAGCGCGCGCAATTGCGGCGCAAGGGCAAGCCTGTGCATTTGACGAGCTCCGAGGCGGCGCTGCTCCAGCTCTTCGCGGCAAATGCTGGCCGGCCCTTCTCGCGCGGCGATCTCTGCACAAGGCTCGGTGTCGCGCTCGAGCGCTCGATCGACGTGCAGGTGACGAGGCTGAGACGCAAGATCGAGGAAGACCCCAAGCTCCCGCTCTATCTCCAGACCGTTCGTGGTGTCGGCTATGTCCTTGTCCCCGATCGCGTCACTTGATTCCCCGCTGCCGCCGCAAGGCCTGGCGCGCTACAGCCCGTTCCGGCTGGTCAAGCGCATCATGCCGCGCGGCCTGTTCTGGCGCTCGCTGATCATCATCGTGGCACCTGTCGTGCTGCTTCAGGGCATCGTCTCCTACGTCTTCTTCGAGCGCGACCTCGACACCACGACGCGCCGCATGGCGCGCGACGTCGCGGCCGACACCGCGCTCCTGATGGCGATCGAGGACAATTATCCCCCCGCGGACCGCGCGCAACTTCGAAAGCTGGCCGCGCGGGCCCTCAACTACGACGTCAACTTCCTTCCCGGCCAGACCATCGCGCCGCGCCATCATCACTTGAGCACCATCGACGAAGCGCTCGACGAGGTCATTGCGCAGCGTATCGGCGCCACGCGCCATTTCCGCGTGGCGCGCGAAGGCGACGACAATATCGGCATCAGCGTCGAGGTACATGACGGCGTGCTGCATCTCGTGGCGCCGCGCGACCGCGTCACCGTGTCGAGTCCCGACATCTTCATCGTATGGATGGTCGGCTCTGCATTGATCCTGACCGCCGTCGCGACCATCTTCCTGCGCAACCAGGTGCGCCCGATCGAGCGGCTGGCGCGGGCATCGGATGCTTTCGGCAAAGGCCGCTCGGTGCCGGACTTCAAGCCTTATGGCGCCACGGAGGTGCGCCGCGCAGCGCAGGCCTTCCTCACCATGCGCGAGCGCATCGAGCGCCACGTCACCCAACGCACCGAAATGCTGGCGGGCGTCAGTCACGACCTGCGCACGCCGCTCACGCGCATCAAGCTGACGCTCGCGCTGATGGGCGAAAGCGACGACGTGAAGGCGCTGCGGGCGGATGTCGCCGACATGGAGCGCATGCTCGACGAGTATCTCGATTTCGCGCGTGGCGAGGGCGGCGAGAAGGCCGAAAGCGGTGATCTCGGCGCCATCGTGCGCGACGCGGCGAGTGCGGCGGCGCGGGCGCGCGGCGCGGGCCCGGAACGTCTTTCGCTCGACGTGCCGGACGGCATCGTGCTGAGCGTCAAGCGCAATGCGCTCAAGCGCTGCGTCACCAACCTGATCGACAACGCGCTGAAATATGGAAAGAGCGTGCACGTGTCGCTCCAGCGGGACGAGCGCATGGTGCAGGTCATGATCGACGACGATGGCCCCGGCATTCCCGAGGCGCGCCGCGAAGAGGCGTTCCGTCCGTTCCACCGGCTCGATGAGGGCCGCAACCTGCAATCGGGCGGCGTTGGGCTGGGTCTCGCGATCGCACGCGACATCGCCCGCGCCCATGGCGGCGACGTGGTACTCGACACGAGCGTGTTGGGTGGCTTGCGGGCCGTCGTGCGGCTGCCGGTCTAGCGTTCCTCTCCTATGTCGCTTCGCGACACGGGAGAGGGAAGTCATCTAGCGCGCCAGCTCTTTCGCGCGTCTGCGGGCGGCTTCGACCGCGCGGCGGATGAGTTGCGGCAGACCATCGGAAGCCATCAACACATCGAGCGCCGCCTTTGTCGTGCCGCCCTTGCTCGTGACGGCGGCGCGCAGCTCCGCCGGATCCGTCTTGTCCGCATCGAGCAGCGCGCCGGAGCCGATCACCGTGGCGCGCGCGAGTTTCTCGGCGATGGCACGAGAGAAGCCTTCGGCTTCGGCGGCATCGGCAAGCGCCTCGACGAAAAGGAAGACGTAAGCGGGTCCCGAGCCCGAGACGGCGGTGACGGAGTCGATCAGCCCCTCTTCCTTCACCCAGAAGATCTCGCCAAGCGCCGACAGGAGGGATTCGGCCAGCGCCTTGTCCTTTGCCGTGACACCTTTGGGCGCGAAGATTCCGGTGATGCCGCGCCCGATGCTGCCCGGCGTGTTCGGCATGGCGCGGATGATGCGCGCCTTCGTGCCCCAGGCCTGCTTGAGCGATGCGATGTCGGTGCCGGCGGCGATCGAAACCATCGGGACGCCGCTCTTCGCGATTTCGGCCAGGCGTGCTGCTTCGCCTTTCAGGACCTGCGGCTTGATGGCGACGACGCAGGCCGCGAGCGCGCCCTTCGGCAGCTTCGCGATGTCGGGAAGAATCGAAACCCGGCTCCTGGAGGCAAGGCGCTTCAGGGCTGTGGACGGATTTGGCTCGACGACAATGACGGGCGTGAGCTTCTTCGCCACCCAGCCGCCGAGGAGCGCCGCACCCATGCGCCCGCCGCCGATGAGAAGAACGGGCTTTCGCCGTGGTGATTTGCGCTGGGGCAATTCCCCCTCCGGCGCTACGCCTGTCCCTGGCACTCCAGGATCGCGGCGGCGACGGCTTCCTCCGCCGACTTGCCGCCCCAGAGCACGAACTGGAACGCGGGGTAATAGTGTTCGCAGGCCTCGAGCGCGAGGTTGAGCAGCGCCTCGCATTGCGACGCGCTCGCCATCGCATCCGGGAAGATCATCGCATGGCGGAACACGATCGTGCCGTCGTCGGGCCAGAGATCGAAATGGCCGATCCACAGGCGCGAATTCACATACATCAGCAGCGCGGCGACATCGGCGCGGCGGGTTTCGCCAGTGATGCGCATGTCGAAGGCGCTCGAGAGATGGAGCGACTGCAGGTCGTCGCGCCAGGTGAAGCTGAAATGGTGATCGGACCAGCGTCCGGCCACCGAAAGATTGAGCTCGTCGCGACTCGAGCGCTCGAAGGACCAGCCATTGTCCTCAACCGTCCGCTCGAGCATGTCGAGCGGGTGCGGGGCAGAGGTGGTCTCGTCCTGATGGATAACGGTCATCTCGTACTCCTCGACGACTCTCGGGCGGGGGCGACGCAAATCGAAGCAGATGCAAATCAACCTGACACAAGATTTTGTGGGGTGACAAGAGTCTGCCTGAAGGAGGTTTGGGACGAAGCACGCGACCCACAGGTTCGAACCGCGGCGAATTGAATCGATTCATCCACTTGTGGGTGGAAGCCGAGCTTCGAGCGCCGCGATGCGCGCCTCGAGGCGTTCGTTTTCGGCACGCGCCTTCTGGGCCATGTCCCTGACCGCGTCGAACTCCTCGCGCGGCACGAGGTTCATGTCGGCGACGAGGCGTTCCAGCCGCTGCTTCACAAAGGTGTCGATTTCCGCGCGCAGACTCTGCGCCGCTCCGGCTGCGTCGGTGAAGAACTTCGCCAGTCCGTCGAGAAACGGGTTGTCTGTCTGCGCCATGACGGGCCTCCGTTGACGTCTATATGGCCGTGTGCGGGCGACGCGGCAAGCGCTCGGAAACTGCTTAACCGGTTAACTTGACAGGCCGCGCGAAGCAGCGCGTTTTTACGGCCGCGATGCGCCTTGCCCCTGCGACCCTGCCTTTTCCGAACATCGACCCGTATCTGATCCACATCTACGGATCGTTCGGCATTCGCTGGTACGCGCTTTCGTACATTGTCGGGTTGCTGCTCGCCTGGTGGCTCATCGTGCGGATGCTGCGCGAGCAGGATCTGTGGCGGAACCCGCCCTTCAATGGCAAACCGCCGGCCACGGCGGACAACATCGGCGATCTCTTCGTCTGGGCGACGTTCGGCGTCATTCTGGGCGGACGCATCGGCTGGGACCTTTTCTACGGAACCATCCTCTGCAGCGTCTCGCCGCAATCCCCCTTCTGCAGCGGCTTGCCGGGTGACTTCCTGGTGCACCCCGTCCGCCTCGTCTCGGCCTGGCAAGGCGGCATGTCATTTCACGGCGGATTGATCGGCGTGGCGCTCGCGCTCTGGCTGTTCTGCCGCCTTCACAAACTCGACACGCTCCGGATAGGCGATCTGGCCGCGTCGGTCGCGCCGATCGGACTCTTCTTCGGGCGCCTCGCGAACTTCGTGAACGGCGAATTGTGGGGCCGCGTGACGGATGCGCCGTGGGGCATGGTCTTCTGCACGCCTCACATCAAGACGATGTATGGCGGATGCCCGGCCGGCCTTCTGCCGCGCCATCCGAGCCAGCTCTACGAAGCGTTTCTCGAAGGCGTCGTGCTCTTTGTGATCGTGCAGGCAGGCTTTCGCATCTTCCGCTGGCACGAGAAGCCCGGCCTCGTGACCGCCGCCTTCTTTGCGGGCTACGGCATCTTCCGCTTCCTCGTCGAATTCGTGCGCGAGCCCGACGGGCCGTTCCTGGGCTGGTTCACCATGGGCATGGCGCTCACCGTGCCGCTCTGGCTGATCGGCATCGCCTTCGCCTGGATCGCCCTGCGCGGGAAGCCGGCACAGGCGGCGGCATGAGCGCGCTTGAAGAGCGCATCGCCAAACTCATCGCCGCGAACGGACCGCTCTCCATCGCACAGTTCATGACCATTGCGCTGCACGATCCCAAGGACGGCTATTACGCCACGCGCGATCCGTTCGGTTCGGGCGGCGATTTCACGACCGCGCCCGAGATCAGCCAGATGTTCGGCGAAATGCTCGGGCTGTGGTGCGTGCAGGTCTGGCATGACCAGGGCAAGCCTGCGCCGGTGAATCTCGTCGAACTTGGGCCTGGCCGCGGCACGCTGATGGCCGACGCGTTGCGCGCGATGCGCGTGGCGCCGGAGTTTCTCGCGGCCCTCGATGTCGTGCTCGTGGAAGCAAGTCCGGTCCTGCGGGACATCCAGCAGGCGAAGCTTGCCGATTGCAGCGTGCGCCTCGACTGGACCGACAGGTTCGACGCCTCGCGCCTCGACCGGACGCTGTTCCTGCTCGCCAACGAGTTCTTCGATGCGCTGCCGATCCGCCAATTCGTGCGCGTCGGTGCAGGCTGGCGCGAGCGCATGGTGACGGCGGACGCGAATGGCCGACTATCCTTCGTGCTATCGCCCGTGACGGCGGACGCTCTCGTCCCGGCGGGCCGGAACGCCGCACCACAAGGCGGCGTGGTCGAGACCTCGCCGGCCGCCACCGCCATGACCGAAGAAATCTCCAGCGCCATCGCGAAGCACGGCGGCGGCGCGCTGATCGTCGATTACGGCTACGACGCGCCGGGGTTCGGCGAGACGCTGCAGGCGGTGGAGAGCCACAGCTTCGCCGAGGTCCTCGCCGATCCGGGCGAAAGCGATCTCTCGGCCCATGTGGACTTTTCCGCGCTGGCAAATGCCGCGCGCCGTGGCGGCGCCGTCCCGTTCGGACCGACCGGACAAGGGCCCTTTCTGCTGGACCTCGGCGTCGCGACGCGCGCAGAGCGCCTGATGCAGGCCGATCCCTCCGTTGCTGCCGCACTTGACCGCCTGGTCAATCCGCAACAGATGGGCAGCCTGTTCAAGGCGCTCGCCATCGTGGCCGACGGCGCGTCGAAGCCGCCGGGATTTTGATGCTGCATCTGCGCGCCGAGAATCTTTCCAGGCTCCCAGGCATTGCGCATGGCTTCTTCGGGCGCAGCGGCGGCGTGTCGAAGGGCATTTTCGATTCGCTCAATTGCGGACCGGGCTCGGCAGACGAACGCGCCAACGTGATCGAAAATCGCCGCCGCGTTTGCGCGGCGCTCGGCAAGGACGTCCGGCTCGTGACCGCGGGACAGGTGCACGAAACGCATGTCATCACCGTCGGAAAGCCCTGGTCGATCGGCAGCACGCCCTCCGAGGACGCGACACGGATTCCGATCGGCGACGCGATGGTGACGAAGGAACGTGGGATTGCGCTCGGCATCCTCACCGCGGACTGCGCGCCGGTCCTGCTGGCGGACACAGAGGCTGGCGTCATTGGCGCAGCACATGCGGGATGGCGCGGCGCGTTCTCGGGCGTTCTCGAAGCCGCACTTGCCGCCATGGAGGCACTGGGCGCCTCGCGCACGAGAATCGCCGCCGCGATCGGTCCCTGCATCAGCCAGCCGAACTACGAAGTCGGCCCGGAGCTCTTCGAACGCTTCGTCGCCGAGACTGCCGCCAACATGCGCTACTTCGTGCCCAGCGAGCGGGCAAACCATTACCGGTTCGACCTGGAGTCCTATGTCGCAGACCGGCTTGCCCGCGCCGGTGTCCATGATGTCGCGCGGCTTGCGGCTTGTACCTATGCCCGCGAAGCCGACTTCTTCAGCTTCCGCCGCAACACCCACAACGGCGAGAAGGAATACGGGCGCGAGATTTCCGCGATCCTGTTGTGCAAATAGCGCGGTCGCCTCTTCACCGGGCAACCCTCGCTTGCTAAAAGCCCGTCACCAAACCATCACATAGTCGGGGCGTATTTCATGGGCGATGCGAACGGTTCGCGAGGCATGAAGCTGCTCGCCGGAAATTCGAACCGGCCGCTCGCCGAAGCCATCGCCCAGTACCTCAAGCTGCCGTTCACCAAGGCGCAGGTGCGCCGCTTCGCGGACATGGAAGTGTTCGTGGAGATCCAGGAGAACGTGCGCGGCGAGGATATCTTCGTCATCCAGTCGACGAGCTATCCCGCCAACGACAATTTGATGGAGCTGCTCATCGTCATCGACGCTCTGAAGCGCGCGAGCGCGCGGCGCATCACGGCGGTGATCCCCTATTTCGGCTATGCGCGGCAGGACCGCAAGGTGGGCCCGCGCACGCCGATCTCGGCCAAGCTCGTCGCCAACATGATCACCGAAGCCGGCGCCAACCGCGTGCTGACCGTCGACCTCCATGCCGGACAGATCCAGGGCTTCTTCGACATCCCGACCGACAATCTTTACGCCATGCCGGTGATGGTGCGCGACATCCACGACTATCTGGGCGTCAAGGACCCGCTGATGGTGGTGTCGCCCGACGTCGGCGGCGTGGTGCGCGCCCGCGCGCTCGCCAAGCGGCTGGGCGGCGATCTCGCCATCGTCGACAAGCGCCGCGAGCGCGCAGGCGAGTCCGAGGTCATGAACATCATCGGCGACGTGTCGGGGCGAACATGCCTGCTCGTCGACGACATCATCGATTCCGGCGGCACCATCTGCAACGCGGCCGACGCGCTGCTCGCCGACGGTGCCAAGGACGTCTACGCCTACGCCACGCATGGCGTGCTTTCGGGTGGCGCTGTGGCGCGCATCCAGAGCTCGAAGCTCAAATCGCTGGTGGTGACGGATTCGATCGCGGCGACGGACGAGATCCGCAAATGCCCGAACATCCGCCGCATCTCGATCGCACCCCTGATCGGCGAAGCCATGCGCCGCATCAACAACGAAGAAAGCGTATCGAGTCTGTTCGACTAGGCAGCCCGAGGTCGACGCAGGTCTGCTAAGCTCGCCCTCGGGGGATCGAGCCATGTCCACGATCGACGACCTTCGCAAAATCGCGCTGGCGCAGCCGGGCGTGGAGGAAGTGCAGCATTTCGAATACCGCGCCTTCCGCACAAAGCGGCGCATCTTCATCACCTTGCGCGAAGCCGAGCAGCGCGCGGTGATGTTCATCCCGGAGGAGCACCAGGAGATTCTGTTCGAGGCGCGCCCCGAGGCGTTCGAGCCGTTGCACTGGGGCAAGATCACGCGCTGCTTCGTGAACCTGAAGAAGGTGCCGAAGAGAGAGCTGGAAGCCCTGGTGAAAGAGGCGGCAGACTACGCAGCGCCGCTCGCCAAGCGAAAGCCGTCCGGGAAGCGACGCTGAGACTAAGGGCCCCCGGTTGCGCGGGCCCCCTCCATCCGCTAAAAGCACGCGCTTTCCGGGCCCGTTCACGGCCGGATGGCCAGCCACGCGTGCTGTAGAATCAAGGGCTTACGCCCAAAAGGACACGTCATGCCGCAGATCCAGGACATCGCCGCCGAGCCGCGCACCGGCACCGGCAAAGGCCCCGCCTACCAGATCCGCCAGAAGGGCCTCCTTCCGGCGATCGTCTATGGCGGCGACGGTCAGCCCGAAATGGTGGCGGTCTCGCAGCGCGACCTCGAGCGCCATATCGAAAAGGGCGCCTTCCTGCAGACCCTCTTCATGCTCGACATCAAGGGCAAGAAGACGCGCGTGATCCCCCGCCAGGTCCAGCTCGACCCGGTCAGCGACCGCCCGGTCCATGCCGATTTCATGCGCCTGCCCGAAGGCGCTTCCGTCCGTCTCGCGATTCCCGTGCGCTTCAAGGGCCAGGAGAACTCGCCCGGCCTGAAGCGCGGCGGCGTGCTCAACATCGTGCGCCACGACGTCGAGCTGCTCTGCCCGGCCGACAAGATCCCGGCCTTCATCGAGGGCGACCTCGCGGGCCTCGACA
>Ga0335083_10005220_pt1 | contig 16424 bp, 12 predicted proteins | sample Lox_Sample_42_FD_206716 | JGI IMG/M metagenome (GOLD analysis project Ga0335083, IMG submission 206716) | Soil microbial communities from Loxahatchee National Wildlife Refuge, Florida, United States - Lox_Sample_4.2 | ecosystem: Environmental > Terrestrial > Soil > Wetlands | place: USA... | reverse complement strand
ACCGCTTCGCCCGTGCCGAGCTGCGCACGGAGGGCGAGGCCCTCGCGACGACAGTCCTGTGGCTGCTCATGCCCACGGCGTGGATCACGCTGAAGGGAATCATGAGCGAGTCGCTCTATCTGTTCCTCGCGATGGCCTGCGTGCTTTTCTTCGAGGCGCGCATCGCCCGGCGCGAGCCTTCGATCGCCGACCAGCTGGCGTTCGGCACGTTGCTCGCGCTTGCGTGCCTTGCGCGCACGCTCGGCATCGCGCTCGTCGCGGCCTATGTGGTGCACAGCGCGATCCGCATCGCGAGGCGCGAGCAGAGGCCCGACGCTCGGCAAGGGGTGCCGCTGGTCCCGGTGGCCGTGTTGCTGGCGCTCTGGTATTCGCTGCGTCCCAGCGCGGGCGCCGACGCCTACGGGACCACGGCGCACCAGATCCTCGGCCGTTGGATGGGCGATCCGGCGGAGATGCTCCCGATCGCATCGGGGCATCTGATCTCGGCCTGGATCTCGTCCTTCACGGTGCAGCCCGAGGTGGCCCTCACGCTCGCGGCGGCGGCGATGGCGCTCGGCGCGCTCGCGATCGCCGGCGTCGTGCTGCGGGCGGCGCAGAACCGGTTCGACGCCTGGTTCGTGCTCGCGTCCATCGCCGTCATCTACCCGTGGGTGTTCTCGACCGAAAACACGCGGCGCCTGCTCTATCCGCTGATTCCGATCATGATCGTCTCGGCGGCGGGCTTCGTGCGCTGGGCGCTCGGGCGTCCGGGCCCGCGGGCGCGCGCATGGCCCTTCGTAGCCGGATTCGTGGCGGCCCTGGCGGCCGTGGCGAGCATTCCAGCGCTCGTGCTTGTGGCGCAGAAGGCCCTGGACCGCGAGGCCGTGATCCCGGGTTATCCCTACACGTATCGCGAGGTGGCCGAGTACTACACGACGGTGAACATCGAGCGCGCGCGCGATCGGGCGAAGCTCGCGGTGGTCACGCTCGAGGGGCTCGAATCCATCGACCGGGTCACGCCGAAGGATGCGCGCGTCATGTGGATGCGGCCCGAGTACGTGGCGCTGCTCGGGCGGCGCGCGGCGAGCGCGTTCCTCTACCGATGGACTCCGGCGGAGCTCGCGCGCGCGATCGACGCAACGGGCACGGGGTACGTCGTGCAGGGCTGGCTTTTCAAGACGGACCTCGAGGTGCAGGAGGGCAACGCGTACTTGGACCTGTCGGGCTACGCGCATCCGGCCTTCAGGATCGGTGATATCTTCGTCCTGATGCAGGTCGATCGCGCGCAACTCGATGCCCGGCTGCGGGAGGAGAAGGTGACAAGGTGAACCGACTCAGGCCGCATCTGGGCATCGCGGTGTTGCTCGCAGTTGTCGCTCCTCTCATGTTCGCTTTCTGCTGGCACGGCGGGCTCGCCACCCTGGGCGACGACGCGATGTCCTACATCGGGATCGCGAGGTGGCTCTCCCCGTTCCGGCACGATCCGCTCGCGGATCCCTGGGTCGGCTACTACTCCCACTTCCCTCCGCTGTTCCCGGTGCTCCTCGCGCTCACCGGCGGGGCATGGAACTTCCTGGTGGCGCACCTGCTCGTCGCGGCCTGCGCGGTCGCGGCGCTCGGATTCGTCTACGCGTACGGCGCATTGCGCCTGGACGGCCCCGCCGCGGGGCTGGGCCTGGCTGTCGTGGTGGTGTTGTTGCCCACGTTCTGGATCAGCTCCCTGGGAATCCTCAGCGAGCCGCTGTTCCTCGCCGTGACGCTCGCCACGCTCGTCGTTCACGAACGCGCCGATCCCGCGCGCACGCGCGACGCGCTGGTGCTGGGAGCGCTGCTCGCGGCCGCGTGGCTCACTCGAGTCGCGGGAATCGCGCTGGTCGCGGCGTATGCCGCGCACGTCGCGATCCGGGCCATCGCGAGGCGGCGCAGGCCCGACAACGGCGAGCTGATCGCGCTCATCGTGCCCGTGGCCGCCGAGCTCGCGTGGCTGGCATTGCGGCCGAAGCTCGTCGCGCCCGGCTACGGAGAGGACCTCGGGACGTTCGTGGAATTCTGGACCCAGCATCCGGCCTACACGGCCGAGCTATCGAGCAAGGTCCTGGGTGACGGATGGGTCTCCTCCTTCACCGCCGATGCCTGGGAACCCATGTCGATCAAGATCGTCCTGGGGACTGTCGCCGCGCTCGGCCTCGCGGGTGTCGCTCGCGGCGTGATGCGCAACCGGCTCGACTCGTGGTACACGCTTGGCGGGCTCGCGATCCTGTTCCTGTGGGTATTCGACGAGGACAACCAGCGCCGGCTGCTCTATCCCCTGGTCCCGCTGGTCCTGTGTCACGCGGCCGAGTCGCTGGCCGCGGCGGCCGGGCGGCTCAAGGCCGCGAAAGCCAAGCGCATGGCGCTGCTCACGGGCGCCGCGCTCGTGGCGATTGTGTGCGCGCCGGCCATCGCCCTGGTGGCGAAGAAGTCCACGAACCGGGCGCCCCTCTATCCGGACTCCGAGTACAGCCTGTCCTCCATGACGCTCTACTACACCGCGGTGAACCTCGAGGTGGCGAACTCCCGCGGAGCGCGCGAGGCCGCGGTGCTCACGGGGTTGGAGGCCGTCGGAAGGGTCACGCCGCCCGATGCGAAGGTCATGTGGGTGCGCCCCGAGTATGTCGCCGTCCTCGGGCGGCGCACCGGCGAGCCGGCCTATTTCTCCTGGGACCGCGCGACCTTCGCGCGCGAGCTCCTGCGCACGGGCACGACACACGTCATCGTGTCGACAATCTTCAAGGCCGACCTCGCGCACCATCGCGGCGATGCATACGCCGCGCTCGCCGTCGACACGCCGGACTACCTCCTGCACCCCGCTTACATGGTCCGCAACCCCGACAGCGGAGTGGTCGAATTCGTGCTGCTCAAGGTGGACCGCGAGGCGCTGCGCCGCGCGGTCGAGGCGCTCGGGCCGCCGCGCTAGTCGTGCGTCGCGCCGAACACGATCAGCCGCCGCGCGAGGTAGTTCCAGGAGAAGACCACGCCCGTGGCGACGAGCTTCGCCACGATCGGGATGAAGTGCGCCATCTCGACGCCCGCGGCGAGGATCAGCTGGTTCAATCCGAGGCCGACGGCGCTCACCGCGAACACGAGCACGATCTCCCAGCGCCTGCGGAAACGCCCGCCGCTCACGAACACGAAGCGCACGCTGAGGAAGTAGTTCACGAGCGTGGCCGCGATGAAGCTGAAGGCGTTCACGCGCAGGTAGGGCAGGTCGAGGACGGCGGTGCCCAGCAGGAAGAGCCCGATGTCCACGCAGGCGGCCGCGCCGCCCACGAGGAAATAGCGCGCGACGCGCTTGAGCTCAGCGGAATAGGTTGTACTTGACGACACAGTAGATCGCGCGGAACCCGTCCTTGTAGTTGATCTTCTTGCCTTCCGCGTACGTGCGCCCGTAGTACGAAATGCCCACCTCGTAGATGCGGCAGCCCATGCGGGCCACCTTCGCGGTGATCTCCGGCTCGAAGCCGAAGCGGTTTTCCTGGATCGTGATCTTCTGGATGATCTCGCGGCGGAAGGCCTTGTAGCAGGTCTCCATGTCCGTGAGGTTCAGGTTCGTGAACATGTTCGAAAGCAGGGTGAGCATGCCGTTGCCCATGCGGTGCCAGAAGTAGAGCACGCGGTGCGGTTCGGCGCCCATGAAGCGCGAGCCGAAGACCACGTCGGCGCGGTCCTCGACGATGGGCGCGAGGATGCGCGGGTACTGGTTCGGGTCGTACTCGAGGTCCGCGTCCTGGATGATGACGAGCTCGCCCGTGGCGTGCGCGATGCCGGTGCGCAGCGCCGCGCCCTTGCCCTGGTTCCTGTCGTGCAGCAGGAGCTGGTCGATCTTGGTGCGCAGCGTTCCCTGCAGCAGGTCGCGCGTGCCGTCGCGGGAGCAATCGTCGACGACGATGATCTCCTTCTGGGGCCAGGGCGAGGCGCGCACGGCGTCCAGGATGTGCTCGATGGTGGCGAGCTCGTTGTAGCAGGGGATGACGATGGAGAGCTTCATGGCGCTATTGTCTCAGGAGTCGGGCGGGGTCGATCTTGACGAGGACGGATTCGGTGAGGCCCGCGGCGTCGGTCCGGTGCCACACCTCGTCGCCGCGTTCCAGGAGCAGGGGCAGGGCGCCCATGGGGTCGCCGTCGCGATGCGCGGTGTCGCGCGGGTGCACCGAGGAAAGATAGACGTAGTCGGGGCGCCGCGCCGCGAGCTGCGCGACGAATCGCGCCGTATCCGCCGGCCGCGTGAGCGGCACTCCTTCGCGTCCCGCGAGCAGCGCCACATACCCCGGCAGGTACCACATCACCCGAGCCGAGTCGGGCGTGGTGAGGCGGATCTGCTCGAGGTCGGCGAGCACCCCGATCTCGCGCATCGCCGTCGCCTCGGCCGCCGGTCGCGACGGGATGCGATAGAACTCCGCGATGTCCGCGAGGCGGTAGCCCGCCGCGATCTCGCGGCCCGGCAGGCTCGCGCGCCCCGCGACGTACGAGAGCGCCGGCGGGACGCAAAGCGCCAGTGGAACGAGCGCGGCGACGGCGCTCCAGCGCACGGCGCGCTGCGGCGCGAAGCGCGAGGCAAGGCGAAACCACAGCCAGAAGGCGTTCGCGACGAGGAATGGAATCGCCGGAAGCGCGAGACGGAACATCTGGCCCGGGAACGGCCATGCGGCGAGGATCGCCCCGAACGCGATCACGTAGATCGCGTCGGCCTCGGCCTCGAGGGCGCGCCACAGCGTTCCGGCGAGCGCGCTCGCGCCGACGAGGCACGCCAGCAGGAACGTGGGCTTCCACGGCTCCCCCCAGAAGATCAGCATCGCCGAGAGCCACGCGTCGGCCATCGAGGAGAGGTTGGTCGAGACGATGGCGAGCAGCCACTCGATGCCGCGTTGCGCCGTGCCCTGCGCCACGCTCGAGCCGAATGCCACATAGGCGTCCTCGCCGCCGCTCGGGCGCAACACGTACCACATGCCGGCCACGGCGAGCGCGACCGCGAGCGTCGTCGCCGATCGCGCGAGGCGGGCGCGGTCGCGGGTGCGCATCCATTGGCGCGACTCGACGAGCGCGATGGAGGCGAGGAGCGCCACGCCGATCGTTCGCGTGAGCACCGTGGCGGCGAGCAGGGCGCATAGCGCCGCTTGCCGCCGGGGCGAGGGCCGCTCGCAGGCCGCGCGATACTGCAGGACAGTGGCGATCGACAACGCGATATAGGGAAACTCGCTCAGGATCCCCTTCACGTTGAGCCACATTCCCGGCATCCACGCGAGCACGAGCGCCGCCGCGAAGCCCAGCGCCGCCGAGCGCGTGATCGCGCGGGTGTGCTCTCCGAGGAGGAATACGCTCGCCGCGAACGACACCGCCACCCACGCGTGCGCGATGCGCCAATCGTAGGCGCCGCCGCCCACCGCGACGAGCAACGGAAAGAGCGGCGGATATTTCTCCGCGGGGAATGCGGCCGCGATGGGTGCGCCGGCGGCGTGCCAGGGCGAGAACGCCTGCGCCATCACGAGGTAGCTCGCGCTGTCGTCGAAGAGCGAGGCGAGGCCCGCCTGCCACGTGAAGCCGAGCGCCACGGCGCCCACGGCGGCGGCGAGGAGCGCCAGCGCGGCGCGCCCCGCGTTCATCTCACCAGGATGATGCGGTAGTCGTTCACGTTGGTCCGCGTGGGACCGGTGACGACGAGATCGCCCAGCGCGCAGAAGAATCCGTAGCCGTCGTTGTTCGCGAGGAGCGCCTTCGCCGACAGGCCCTTCTTGGACGCGCGCTCGAGCGCGTCCGGCGTGAGGATGGCGCCGGCGTTGTCCTCGCTGCCGTCGATGCCGTCGGTGTCGCACGCGAGCGCCCACGTATCCGAAAGTCCCTCGAGCGCCACGGCGAGCGCGAGGAGGAACTCCGTGCAGCGGCCGCCGCGCCCGTTGCCGCGGAGCGTGACCGTGGTCTCGCCGCCCGATATGAGCGCCACGGGCGGCTTGAAGGGATGGCCATGGCCGCGCACCTGGCGCGCGAGCGCCGCATACACCTTCGCGACCTCCGACGATTCGCCGGTCACGCTGTCGCCCAGCACCATCGGCGTGATGCCCCGATGCTGCACGAATGCGGCGGCGCTCATGAGGCTGCCATGGGCGGTGGCGATCACGCGGTTCTCGGCGCGCGCGAGCGCCGCGTCGCCGGGCTTCGGTGTCTCGGGAATGCGGCCCTGCGCGCCTCCCTCCAGGTGCATCGACACGGACGCGGGCGCCTTCACGCCATAGCGCGCGATCACGTCCAGCGCGTCGCGGTACGTCGTGGGATCGGCGACGCACGGCCCCGAGCCGATGTGCGTGGGATCGTCGCCGGTCACGTCCGAGATGATGAGCGCGAGCACGCGCGCCGTGGTCGCCGCGGCGAGCCGCCCGCCCTGGATCGCCGAGAGGTGCTTTCGCACGGTGTTCATGTCCTGGATCGGCGCGCCGCAGGCGAGGAGCTCGCGCGTCACCGCCTTCAGGTCCGCCATGGAGACGCCGCCCGCGGGAAGCGAGAGCAGCGCCGAGCCGCCGCCCGAGACCAGCACGAGGAGCAGGTCGTCCTCTCCGAGGGAGCGCGCGAGCGCGAGGATTCCCCGCGCCGCGTCCTGCCCTTGCTCGTCGGGGACCGGATGCCCGGCTTCGATCACGCGGATGCGCTCCAGCGGAAGGCCGTGGCCGTAGCGCGTGATCACGAGCCCCTCGAGCGGCATCGCGGCGGGCCAGTGCTGCTCGACGGCGAAGGCCATGGACGCGGCCGCCTTTCCGGCGCCCACGACGACAGTGCGCCCGCGCGGCGGCGTCGGCAGGTGCCTTGCCACGATTGAGATCGGATCGGCCGCGGCAAGCGCCGCCTGGAAGCTTCCGGTGAGGATCTCCCGCGCCGGCATGCGCGTCAGCCCGAGGCCATGCGCCGCCGCGGCGGCGGCTCGAGGATCGCCTTGAGGAAGCGCCCCGTGAAGCTCGCCGGCGTTTGCGCCACCTCCTCCGGCGTGCCCTCGGCGATCACGCGCCCGCCGCCGTCGCCGCCCTCGGGACCGAGGTCGATCACCCAGTCCGCCGTCTTGATCACGTCGAGGTTGTGCTCGATCACGACGACGGAGTTCCCGTGGTCGCGCAGCCGGTGCAGCACGGTGAGGAGCAGGTCGATGTCGTGGAAGTGCAGCCCGGTCGTGGGCTCGTCGAGGATGAAGAGCGTGCGTCCGGTGTCCCGCTTCGAGAGCTCGAGCGAGAGCTTCACGCGCTGCGCCTCCCCGCCCGAGAGCGTGGTGGCGCTCTGTCCCAGCTTGATGTAGCCCAGGCCTACCTCGAGGAGCGTGGCGAGCTTCCTCTGGATCGCGGGCACGGCGCTGAAGAATTCGTGCGCCGCTTCCACCGTCATGTCGAGCACCTGGTCGATGGAGCGGCCCTTGTAGAGCACCTCCAGCGTCTCGCGGTTGTAGCGCTTGCCGTGGCAGACGTCGCACGGCACGTAGATGTCCGGCAGGAAGTGCATCTCCACCTTGATCATGCCGTCGCCCTGGCAGGCCTCGCAGCGGCCGCCCTTCACGTTGAAGGAGAAGCGCCCGGGCCCGTAGCCGCGCGCGCGCGATTCGGGCACGCCCGCGAAGAGGTCGCGGATCGGGGTGAAGAGCCCCGTGTACGTCGCGGGATTGGAGCGCGGCGTGCGCCCGATGGGGCTCTGGTCGACGTTGATCACCTTGTCGAAGAAATCGAGCCCCTCGATGGCGTCGTGCTCCGCGGGCTCCGCCGCGGAGCCGTAGAGGTGGTGCGCGACCGCGTTGTAGAGCGTGTCGTTGATGAGCGTCGACTTGCCGGAGCCGGATACGCCCGTGATGGCGACGAAGAGGCCCACGGGAATATCCACAGTCACGTTCTTCAGGTTGTTGCCGCGCGCGCCCGCGATCCGGAGCTTCTTGGCGTCGCCCTTGCGCCGGCGGGTGGGCGTGGCGATCGATTTGCGCCCCGACAGGTACTGGCCCGTGAGCGACGCGGAATTGCGCATCACCTGGTCGGGCGTGCCCTGGGCCACGATCTCGCCGCCGTGCACGCCCGCGCCGGGCCCCATGTCCACCACGTGGTCGGCGGCCTCGATGGCCTCCTCGTCGTGCTCCACGACGATCACGGAGTTGCCGAGGTCGCGCAGGTGCTTCAGCGTGCCGATCAGCCGCGCGTTGTCGCGTTGGTGCAATCCGATGGACGGCTCGTCCAGCACGTACATCACGCCCGTGAGCCCCGAGCCGATCTGGCTCGCAAGGCGGATGCGTTGCGCTTCACCCCCCGAGAGCGTGTCGGCCGATCGCGTGAGCGACAGGTAATCGAGCCCCACGTTGTTCAGGAACTGCACGCGGTTGGCGATCTCGCGCACGATCTTCTCGGCGATTGCCTTCTTCGAGCCGGCAAGCTCGAGCGTCTCGAAGAAAGGCTGCGCTTCGCGCAGCGGCATCGCCGACAGCTCGTGGATGTTGCGGTCGGCCACGCGCACGTTGCGCGCCTCGGTGCGAAGCCGCGTGCCGTGGCAATCGGGGCAGTCGCGCGTGTTGAGGTACTTGGCGAGCTCCTCCTTCACCGCGACCGAATCGGTCTCGCGATGGCGCCGCTCGAGGTTGGGGAGGATCCCCTCGAAGACGTGCTCCTTCACGGCGCTGCGTCCCTTCTCGCCCGGATAGCGGAACGCGATCTTCTCCTCGCCCGAGCCGTTCAGCACGACTTCCCGCGCGCGCTCCGGCAGCGACTCGAACGGCGCCTCCACGTCGAAGCCGTAGTGCTGAGCGAGCGAGACCAGCATCGAGAAGTAGAACTGGTTGCGCCGGTCCCAGCCGCGGATGGCGCCGCCCGCGAGCGACAGGTGCGGGAACGCCACCACGCGCTTGGGATCGAAGAACGTGATCTCGCCCAGGCCGTCGCAGCGCGGGCACGCGCCCATGGGGTTGTTGAACGAGAAGAGGCGCGGCTCGAGCTCGGGGATCGAGTAGTTGCAGATGGGGCACGCGAACTTGGCCGAGAAGAGATGCTCCTTGCCGGTGTCCGTCTCGGCGGCGATGGCCCTTCCGTCCGCATGGCGCAGCGCCGTCTCGAAGGACTCGGCGAGGCGCTGCTGCACGCCCTCGGGCTTCGCGCCCCGCGCCTCGACCTTCACCCGGTCGATCACGATCTCGATCGTGTGCTTCCTGTTGCGGTCGAGCTTGGGCAGCTGGTCGATCTCGTGCACCTCGCCGTCGATGCGAAGGCGCACGAACCCCTGCGCGCGCAGCTCCTCGATCAGCTCCGCCTGCTCGCCCTTGCGGCCCACCACCAGGGGCGCGAGGATCATCACCCGCATGCCCTCCTCGAGGGCCATCACGTGGTCGACCATCTGCGCCACGCTCTGCGCCGTGAGCGCGACGTTGTGGTCGGGGCAATACGGGTCCCCCACTCGCGCGAAGAGCAGGCGCAGGTAGTCGTGGATCTCGGTGACCGTGCCCACCGTCGAGCGCGGGTTGTGCGAGGTGGCCTTCTGCTCGATGGCGATCGCGGGCGACAGGCCCTCGATCAGGTCCACGTCGGGCTTTTCCATGAGCTGCAGGAATTGCCGCGCGTACGCGGAGAGCGATTCGACGTAGCGGCGCTGCCCCTCGGCGTACAGCGTGTCGAACGCGAGCGAGGACTTGCCCGATCCTGACAGCCCGGTGATGACTACGAGGCGGTTGCGCGGAATGTCGACGCTCACATTCCTGAGGTTGTGCGTGCGCGCGCCGCGGATTCGGATCGTTTCCATGGGGCAATCTGCTAATATACAGGAGCATATTTCCCCGCTCCACTCCCGTATCCCGTTGAACTCCCCGGCCCGCATGAGTCCCGGCGAGCTCAAGTCGAGCCTCGCCCTCGCTTCGATCTTCGGCCTGCGCCTGTTCGGGATGTTCGTGATCCTGCCGGTGTTCGCCCTGTGGACCGAGGGCCGCCCCGGGTGGAGCCTCGAGCTCGCCGGCATCGCCATGGGCGCCTATGGCCTCACGCAGGGCCTGCTCCAGATTCCCTACGGATGGCTCTCCGACCGCGTGGGGCGAAAGCCCATGCTGTACGCGGGGCTCGGCCTCTTCGCCCTCGGGAGCGCCATCTGCACGTTCGGCGAGGACCCGTGGGTGATGATCGCCGGGCGCATCGTGCAGGGCGCGGGCGCGGTCTCCGGCGTCGCGATCGCGGCGGTCGCGGACCTCACGCGCGAGTCGCAGCGCACGAAGGCAATGGCCATCGTGGGCTCGACAATCGGCCTGGTGTTCGCGGTCTCCTTCGTGATCGCGCCCTTCCTCGAGCGCTCGATCGGCGTGCCCGGCATCTTCGGGTTCACCGCGGTGCTTGCGTGCTGCGCGGTCGCGGTGGTCCGCTGGCTCGTTCCGGATGCGCCGGTGTCCCCGCGCGCCTCCTCGGCCCCGGCGCTCGCGGCCGCGTTCCGGAACGCCGAGCTGCTGCGCCTTTACTTCGGCATCTTCTCGCTGCACGCGGTGCTCATGGCGCTCTTCATCGTCGTGCCCGTGGCGATGGTGCAGGCGGGCCTTCCCAAGGACGAGCACACGTGGGTGTACCTGGGCTGCGTGGGCGCCGGATTCGTGCTCATGATCCCGGCGATCGTGGGGCGCGCCGCCTTGCGCGAGCGCATCGTGTTCCTCGCTTCGGTGGCCGTGGTCGCGGTGGCGCTCGCGTTGCTCGCCGCCGAGATACGCAGCCTCACGGGAATCGTCGCCTCGCTCGTCATCTTCTTCGCGGGCTTCAACGTTCTTGAGGCCAAGCTCCCCGCGCTCGTGTCGCGGGCCGCGCCGCGCGAATCCACGGGCGCGGCCACGGGAGTCTATTCGAGCGTGCAGTTCCTCGGGACGTTCTTCGGCGCGGCGGCCGGGGGCGCCATCGCGCAGCACGGCGGGTTCGTCGCGGTGCTGGTAACCTGTCTCGCGATCACCGTCGCGTGGCTCGCCGCCGCGTGGAACATGGGCGATTTCGTGCCGGCGGCGTCGCCGGCCTCGCGCACTTAGGAAAGGAAGAAAGCCATGGCATCGGTCAACAAGGTCATCATCATCGGCAACCTGGGCCGCGACCCGGAAACGCGCTACATGCCCGACGGCGGCGCCATCACCAACATCTCGGTGGCCACCACGGACAAGTGGAAGGACAAGAACGGCGAGATGCAGGAGAAGACGGAGTGGCACCGCGTCGCCTTCTTCGGCAAGTTGGCCGAGATCGCGGGCGAATACCTCAAGAAGGGCAGCCAGGTCTACGTCGAAGGGCGCCTGCAGACGCGCAAGTGGCAGGACAAGGACGGCCAGGACAAGTACACCACCGAGATCGTCGCCAACCAGATGCAGATGCTCGGTTCCCGCCAGGGCATGGGCGGCGGCGGCGACCGCGACGCGGAAGGCGGCGGGGCCTCCAGGCCCGCCTCGAAGCCCGCCACCGCCAAGGCCGGCGGCGGCAAGTTCGACGACATGGAAGACGACATCCCGTTCTAGGCCGGGATTGAACTTCCCGGCCCCGCCCGCATCTTCCGGATGGGAATACCGCCGAAAGACCGATATCCATGAAGCGAATCGTCCTCTACCTCGCCACCAACCTCGCCGTGATGTTGGTGCTGTCGATCACGCTCTCCGTCCTGGGCGTGAACCGCTTCTTCACGCAGAACGGCCTGGACATCGGCACGCTGCTGGTGTTCTCGCTCGTCGTGGGGTTCACGGGCTCGATCTTCTCGCTGCTCATCTCCAAGCCCATGGCCAAGTGGAGCACGGGCGCGCGCGTGATCGAGGCACCGCAGTCGCCCGACGAGCTCTGGCTGGTGAACACCGTGAAGCGCCTCGCGGAGAAGGCCGGCGTCGGGATGCCGGAGGTTGCGATCTACGAAGGCGACCCGAACGCGTTCGCCACGGGCGCGTTCCGCGATTCGTCGCTCGTGGCGGTGTCCACGGGGCTGCTCGACTCGATGAGCCGCGACGAAGTGGAAGCGGTGCTCGGGCACGAGATCGGCCACGTCGCCAACGGCGACATGGTCACGCTCGCGCTGATCCAGGGCGTGGTCAACACGTTCGTCGTGTTCCTCGCGCGCGTGGTGGGCTACGTCGTGGACAAGGCCGTGTTCAAGACCGAGCGCGGCGTCGGCATGGGCTACTACATCACGGTGATGGTGTGCGAGATCCTCTTCGGGATCCTCGCCTCGATCATCGTCGCGTGGTTCTCGCGCCAGCGCGAGTTCCGCGCGGACGCGGCGTCCGCGGGCCTGCTCGGCTCGCCGCGCGCCATGATCTCGGCGCTGCGCCGCCTGGGCGGCGTGGAGGCGGGGCAGCTTCCGAAGGCGCTCAACGCCTTCGGCATCGCGGGCAGCGGCGCCTTCATGTCGCTCTTCGCCTCGCACCCGCCGATCGAGGAGCGCATCGCCGCGCTCGAGGGCAATCGCTGGTAGCTCGCTTCCCGGTTTCCACGCTTCGCCCTGACGGCGCAGCGTAGAATCCGGGCGATGCGGCTCGCGTTGGTCGTCTTCGTCACCATCCTCACGCATACCGCGTACAACGGCACCCGCCTCACGTTCTCGCTCGAAGCGCTGTCCCTCGGCGCCACGCCGCTCGTCGTCGGCACGCTCGTTTCGCTGATGGCCGCGCTGCCCATGGCGCTGGGCGTGTTCTCCGGGCGCCTCGTCGATCGCGTGGGCGTGCGAAAGCCCATGGTGGCGGCGGTCTCGGTCGTCATCGCCGGGATCACCGTGGGGGCGCTCTTCCCGGGCCTCGCGATGCTGCCGCTCGTCGCGATCACAGTCGGCTCCGCCTTCGCGCTCTTCCAGATCTGCGTGCAGCACATGGTGGGCGACATGAGCCGCCCGGCCGAGCGGCGCGAGAACTTCAGCCTGCTGGCGCTGGGCTTCGCGGTGTCCAACTTCCTCGGCCCCACGATCTCGGGTGTCGCGATCGACCACCTCGGATTTCGCGCCACCTTCTGCATCCTCGCCTCCTTCGCGTGCGCGTCGCTCGCGATCGTGTTCTCGCGCCGGGCGGAGTTGTCGCATACGCCGCATCACGAGCGCGACGCGACGGAAAGAAGCGCCACGGAGTTGCTGCGCGACCGCGAGCTTCGCCGCGTCTTCGTCGTGTCGGGCCTGCTCGCGAGCGCGTGGGACCTCTTCACCTTCGTGATGCCGATCTACGGCACCTCAATCGGCCTTTCGGCCACCACAATCGGCCTCATCCTCGGAAGCTTCGCGGCGGCGACCTTCGTGGTGCGCCTGCTCCTGCCGTGGATCCAGCGGCGCGTGCACGAATGGCCGCTCATCACGACGACATTCGCGATCGCCTGCCTCGCCTACGCGGCGTTCCCGATGGTGCGGACGGTCCCGCTCCTCGCGGCGCTTTCGTTCGTGCTGGGCTTCGGCCTCGGCGCCACGCAACCGTCGCTCATGGCGCTCGTGTACGCGACCGCGCCGCCGGGACGCGCCGCGGAGGCCGTGGGGCTTCGCACCGTCGCGCTGAACACCAGCACCACGTTTTTTCCGATCTTCTTCGGCGGCCTGGGATCGGTGGTCGGCGTGGCGCCCGTGTTCCTTGCGATGTCGGCGGTGCTGGCCGCGGGGGGATTCCTGTCGCGGCGCCGCTAGAAGCGCCAAGTGCTTGTGTTAAAATGCGATTTTATTACTGCATCGCAACACAATGCCGATCTACGAGTACCGGTGCGAGGCGTGCGGCCACCAGCAGGAATTCCTGCAGAAGGTGAGCGACGCGCCGCTCACGGTATGTCCCCAATGTGGCAAGCCCGCCTTCGCGAAGATGCTGAGCGCGGCGGGATTCCAGTTGAAGGGCAGCGGCTGGTACGTCACGGATTTCCGCAATAACGGATCGAAGCCCCCGGCGAAATCCCCGGGCGCTTCGAAGCCCGAAGCGAAGACCCCGGGCGAATCGAAGCCTGCATCGGACGCGAAGCCCGCCTCGGACACGAAGCCCGCGGCCGCCACCGGCGAGGCGGGCAAATCGTGATGTCCACGTTGCGGCGCTACTTCATCGCGGGACTGCTCGTGTGGATTCCGTTGGGCATCACGCTTTGGGTGCTGAACACGCTGGTCACGCTGATGGACCAGTCGCTCCTCCTGCTGCCCGAGAACCTGCGCACCGATGCGCTCTTCGGTTTCCACGTGCCCGGCATGGGCATCGTGCTCACCGTGGTGATCGTGGTGGCCACGGGCGCGCTCACGGCGAACTTCTTCGGCCGCCAGCTGCTCGCGTTCGGCGATTCCATGCTGTCGCACATCCCGATCGTGCGGTCGATCTACGGCGGCGTGAAGCAGATCAGCGACACGCTCTTCTCGCCCGAGGGCAAGGCCTTCCGTCACGCCGTGCTGGTGCGCTATCCGCATCCGGGGACGTGGACCGTCGCGCTCGTCACGGGCTCTCCGCAGCACGAGTTGGCGAAGATCCTGGGAGCGGACCAGATCTCGGTCTTCGTCCCGACCACGCCGAACATCACGGCGGGATTCTTCCTCGTCGTGCCCCGCGCCGACACGATCCCGCTCGAGATGTCCGTGGACGACGCGCTCAAGTACATCATCTCGATGGGCGTGGCCGAACCCGCGCCCCGCAACGGCCGGCCCGAGAGGAACGCCTCCGGGACCGACCCCAATACGAGGCCGTCACTGAAAACGTAAGTGACGGCTCCGCGGCAACCCGAGATTCCCAAAGACCCGACCGAACATTGGGCCCCGGCCTTCGCCGGGGTGACAAATGAGAACCGAATACTGCGGCAACACCGATACCCGTTTCCTCGGAAAGACAGTCACGCTCTACGGCTGGGCCCACCGCCGTCGCGATCACGGCGGCGTGATCTTCATCGACCTGCGCGACCGCGAAGGCCTCGTGCAGGTCGTGTGCGACCCGGACCGCGCTGAGACTTTCGCCGCGGCCGATCGCGTGCGCAACGAGTTCGTGCTGCGCGTGCACGGCCTCGTGCGCCGCCGTCCCGAAGGCACCGTGAACCCGGGCCTGAGGAGCGGCGAGATCGAAGTCCTCGCCCACGAGCTCGAGATCCTCAACCCCTCGGCCACGCCGCCCTTCATGATCGACGAGGAGCACGTCTCCGAGGAGGTGCGGCTCAAGTACCGCTACCTCGACCTGCGGCGCGAGCCGATGCAGAAGGCGCTCAGGCTTCGCCACGCCGCGTCGCGCGCGGTGCGCGAGTACCTCGACGGCAACGGCTTCATCGACGTGGAGACGCCGGTGCTCTACAAGTCGACGCCCGAAGGCGCGCGCGAGTTCCTCGTGCCGTCGCGCATCCACGATGGCCAGTTCTATGCGCTGCCGCAGTCGCCCCAGCTGTTCAAGCAGCTGCTCATGGTCTCGGGATTCGACCGCTACTACCAGATCGTGAAGTGCTTCCGCGACGAGGACCTGCGAGCCGATCGCCAGCCCGAATTCACGCAGGTGGACATCGAGACCTCGTTCCTCGCCGAGCGCGAGATCCAGGACCTCATGGAAGGGCTCGTGCGCCACGCGTGGAAGAAGGTCCTCGGCGTGGACCTTCCCGCGTTCCCGCGGCTCACCCATGCCGAGGCCACGTCGCGCTACGGCAGCGACAAGCCCGACCTGCGCGTGAAGCTCGAGCTCACGGAGCTCACGGATGTCGTGAAGGACGCGGGCTTCAAGGTGTTCAAGAGCGCTGCGGACCTGAAGGACGGCCGCGTGGCGGCGTTGCGCGTTCCCGGCGGCAACGAGCAGTTCACGAGGAAGGAGCTCGACGACCTCGCGCCCTTCGTCGCGATCTACGGCGCCAAGGGCCTCGCGTACGTCCGCGTGAACGATCCGTCGAAGCTCGACGAGACGGGATTGCAGTCGCCCATCGTGAAGTTCCTCTCGCCCGGCATCCTCGGGAAGATCATCGAGCGCACGGGTGCCAAGGCGGGCGACCTCCTTTTCTTCGGCGCCGACCGCCGCAAGATCGTGAACGACGCGCTGGGGGCGCTGCGCAACAAGGTGGGCCACGAGAAGGGGCACTTCGAGCCGGGCTGGCGCCCCGTGTGGGTGCTGGATTTCCCGGCGTACGAGTACGACGAGGAGAACAAGCGCTGGGCCGCGGCGCACCATCCGTTCACGAGCCCCAAGGACGAGCACGTGGAGCTGATGGCGACCGATCCGGGTCGCGTCCTCGCCAAGGCCTACGACGTGGTCCTGAACGGCTGGGAGCTGGGCGGCGGCTCGGTGCGGATCCATCGCGCGGAGGTGCAGCAGAAGCAGTTCGCGGTGCTGGGCATCGGCGAGGAGGAGCAGCGCGCCAAGTTCGGCTTCCTGCTCGATGCGCTCTCATACGGCGCGCCTCCCCACGGCGGCATCGCCTTCGGCTTCGACCGGATGGTGACGCTCATGTCGGGCGTGGACCAGATCCGCGACGTGATCGCGTTCCCGAAGACGCAGCGCGGGCAGGACCTGATGGTGGAGA
>Ga0335083_10005219_pt1 | contig 16425 bp, 18 predicted proteins | sample Lox_Sample_42_FD_206716 | JGI IMG/M metagenome (GOLD analysis project Ga0335083, IMG submission 206716) | Soil microbial communities from Loxahatchee National Wildlife Refuge, Florida, United States - Lox_Sample_4.2 | ecosystem: Environmental > Terrestrial > Soil > Wetlands | place: USA... | reverse complement strand
GATCTGTTGCTGCTGCTGCTGCTGCTGTTGCTGTTGCTGCTGCTGTTGGACGACCGGAGCAGAGTAATAGCTGCGCGGTGCCGAGATCGCGAATGGAGTGGAATAACCGATCGAGTAGTTGTAGGTCGGGATGGAGTAGTTGTTGTAGCCGTAGCCAGTGTCTCCGTAGATCGGGTAGGTCTCCTCAGAGTACGTTACGCCGCCTTCCTCGACGCAAGTGTCGCAGCCGCTAAAATCGAGATAACCGCCGTTGTCGCCTGAGATGTCCGCATAGCCGCCGTTGTCGCCGGAGAAGTCCAAGTATCCGCCGTTGTCGCCGGAAGTATCCACGTAGCCGCCGTTGTCGCCTGAGATGTCCGCATAGCCGCCGTTGTCGCCGGAGAAGTCGATATACCCGCCGTCATCCTGGGCGTGCGCAAAAAGCGGAAGGGCAAGAGCGAAGCCGGAAAGGACCAAAGCTCCCGTCAAGAGGATAGAAAAGGCTTTCAAATTTAGCTGTGCGGACATATGCGTGGTGGTTTACTTGTAAATTAGTAATGCTTTTGTAAGACGTGAGAATTATACTTACATTTTTCCTTATGTCAAGTATTGAGAATTTCGGGGGACGGGCCTTTTTTAGTGGCCCGCCCCTCGGAGTTTGAAGCGTCTACTGGCGCCACGCTTCGATCGTGTCGGAGTGACGCGGCTGCGGTTGCGGCTGCGTCGACGCCGGCGCCGGGGCGTTCGCCGGCGAGTTGTCGGCGTGCGGCACATAGCCGCGATCGCACAAGACGTGGGTGCGATAGTCGCCGCGGAACTTCTGCTCGGCCGTCATCGCCATCTTGGGCCCGCCAGTCGTATTCTTGACCTTGACGAGCTTGATGGCGCGCATCGGGCAGACTTTGCCGAAGCCGGGCGTCATCATGTTGGCGGTGATGGGAGCGCCGTTCCAGTCGCCGCCGGTGATGGTCCAGGTCTGGCCTTCGAACTCGAAGGTGTTGTTGGGATTGGACTGCGCCTGGGCGGCGTTGGCGGCAGTGAGCGCGGCGATGCAGATCGCCGAAGTAAGGAGGAACTTTTTCATCGGATTTCCCTTTGCAAAGGTCCCTCGGCTCACATCGAAGCTGATGTGCGAGGGCTGTATGGGCGCGAATTCTCGTGCACAGACAGCCCTCGCAAAGTAGACGTTGAATCAAAGAACAACGGTTGAAAGCCGAACCAGCAGATTAGGATAATCCCTTGGCTTTGGCTATTAACCGCGACATTATATCACCCACAACTAGATTGTCAAGTATGTAAAACGACCCGGGCTATAGAGGCTCCGGGCCGTTTTCTGCACGAAGCAGAATTAGACTTCAGCAGTCGGGCTCAATGGCGTAAATGGGCGCGCCATTGCTCATTTCGCCGACCTTGGTTCTGCTCTTGACTAAAGAGCAATCTTTTTCACCATTGCCAGCAATGTGCCCATCACCGGCATCGGCCGCCTTGTTGAACGTGAACCTGACTCCATTGCCGAGTGTCGCCATGGCGAGCACCGCAATGAGAAGTATCACGAGGATCACGATGACAACGCTCGCAGCCGAGCCGGGAACCGGCGGGGCAACGGGCGCAGGGATCGTCGGAGGCAGGGGTGCAGGCGGTGCGATTGCTCGCGCAGCCGTCACTTGCGTCCACGCCGGCCCATGCTTGTGCGATTGGAACACCAGCAATGAGAGCCAGCTGAATACCAGGAGTACGATCAGTAAGTCCCTGGCATGGGGCACAGCGAGCAGATCAACGGTCTTGGGATCGTTTTGTTGCAGGCCGAGGAATACCCAGCCAGCAGTGAGCGTAATGACCAAGCACGCCGTTGCCGAAGCAAGGTAGCTCAACCAGTAAAGCGGCATGTTGCCACCTTCGCCGAGTGCGGCATTCAGCAGTTCCAACGCGATATAGACGATCGCGATGTACATGCCATCCTGCACGAGTGAGATCGTCAGGCCATAAGCGTTGATGTCCTTCAGACCGATGACGTAGTAGGTAGCCGCAGCCGCAGCCGTCGCGAAGACGACAACAGCGTCGAGCCACGTGATTGTAACGCGCAGCGGGTTCATGGTACTTCCTTTCGTTACCGTTGGAGTTGTTGGATTCGGGGTTTCAGGTTCGGGTTCGTCCGACGTGCTTGTTGCATATCCGACGAACCAGGCGAAAGGTACCGCCGATGCCAAGCATGATCAGCTTGACGGCGGCCACCGCTTCCGAAAAGAGTAATATCCGCTCGAAGTTGATGAACCTCGAGAATGTTTCGAAACGATCACCCCAATCCGGAGCGAACGTTTCGATCAGACTTCCGACGTGTTTGACCAGACCAAGATTGAGGTCCAGTCCATCGTTCAGCAATTTCGGCTTGAGGATAAATACAAGCACGAAACAAATTGCCGTAACAGTGAAGGCGCCCCCCTTGAAGAGGTGGTGCCTGCCTTGCTCCCACATGTATCGGTGCCACCTCATGGCCCCTCCTTGATTTTGAATGAGCTCGCCTGCGCCGAAGCGCAGAGCGAACGAGCATAGTATAGTAAAAGTGGCCCCCTGTCAAGGGTTACCGGCTTTCTCTAGAGACTCCGGATCCGACTTGCGACAGTGTTAACATCGGAGCGCGTATACGCAGTGCCGAGCAACGAAGAAATATATCGCAAGATGGCATTCCAAAAGCCCCGTTCTCCTTGCGTGTTCATTTCGGCGTGATACTTGTCGTCCAACCAATGTTGCGCAAGTTCTTCGCTCACACCCGGATCGCTTCTATGCGCCCAGCGCGGGTCGGTCGAGAGAGTACGCAACGAGTTGTCAGAAGCCGCTGTGTCTTTCATGAGCTTCTCCATTTTCGTTTGTGCGTTTTTCAAACCGTCGTAGGCTTGCTTCGTTTCAATCGGCGCATTCGGCTGAAGCGCCTCGCGAGTGAGTACTGACCCAGCGACACCCTCCTGGAGGAATACTGTGCGCAGCGCGTTGCTGATCTCCGAAGTGTAGCGAAGCCTGTCGGCACCGTGTTTTCGATAGTTGTCGACGATAGCGGAAATACGGCCCAAATTCTGCTGAAAGCCAATCTGGTTTATGCCGGATTTTAGGTTCGACAACATTGAGTCTCTCCCCTGCATGCGCGCAGCAGCAGCCGATGTCAAAAGTTCTTTCCAGTCATCCCGGTCGATCGCTTGCATGACAGTGCCTTTGTCGATGCCATATTTTTCCGCGGTGGAGAACAGCTCGCTCAGTGCTGTCCAATCCGATTTCGCGAAATTACGAGCTCCAGCCAAGCTGTTGACGATGGCGGCGTATCGTCCTGGGTCCTTGTACGCGTAAACCTTCAGCGCGCGGCCAACTCTGTCTTTTGCGCTCGAATCATCGAGGGCGAGAATACCGGCTATCTCCGATTCTCCGGGGTGGAGGGCTACCACTCGTGCGATGGTTTCTATGTCTTCGTCCGAGACGAACTTCTCTGCGGTCTTTACTGCATCAAGGCCTCGCTGATACTTCCCCATGAGCGAAGGAAGTTCCTTTTGCTCTTCGAGCGAAAGTTCGACGGTCGGCGACGCGTCCGGGCTCTGCGCGATCAAGTTCAGTTTATTCGAGAGCGACATCAAACGCTGTTGACGCTCGACATCCGGGCGTACTGGCCCCGCAGCCGAAGTGATAGCTGATATGTTTCTAAGTTCCTCTTCAGCGATCGCCGCGAAGTTGAGTGATTTTTCTTTATCGTTTAAAAGATCTTTTATACCCAACGTTTTAGGCGCTTCCCGTACCGCGCTCCCGATGCGTTCCATCTTCATACGGGCATGATAGCAACGAAGACGATACGCGCAAACGCCATATCACCTGGCCCAGGGCGGACGAGTTTGCGACCGCAATGGGGAGCGAACTTTGCTCAAAACCTCGATATCGGCCTTGATCTTTTCTGCTGCTGCAGGAGATTTCAACTCGTCGATTCTTTTGATGAGTGGTGCAGGGTTTACACCAGTGCCTTCAATCCTTTTCAACTCTCCTCGCAGCTCCGCTTGCGTTTGCACTCGGTCTTCTTCTTTTTCAAATGGCGGACCTTGAGGTGCCTCCTCAGGTGAAGCCGCGGTGGGCGCTTCCGCGGGAATTTCTGGTGCAACTTCGCCAGGAGCGGCGGGCATTTCGGCAATGGTTATGCTGGAACTGTATTTTGGGTGACCTGGAGCAGGCTCGCTCGTCGGGTCGAGCTGTTGGCGATCGCGTTCGTAGTCGTTTGCGTCTTCAAGTACGACGACGCGGCGGTTCTCGTCCAAGTACCAGTGCTTCCCCGTACGCGGATCCAGGCTTAACGAAATTTCTGTCGGAGAATTCCGGGGGCTCTCATTCTTTGGCTCAGATTCAATACTCATGGCTCTTATCATAACAGTGCATAAAAAAAATGCATGGCGGGTCCGAGGACTCCGCCATGCGAGGGTGACCGTTTGCCAGGCGGTAAAGATCAGGCGGCCAGCTGTTCCGGAAGCTTCAACGGCTGTTCGAGCGAGAGACGCTCGAACCTCTTGAACATAGTGGGAAGAGCGCTCGAGGGCATCTCGTGCACTTCATGCCCCACTTTCGGCTTGCCGGTAAGCATCCACGCCTTGCCAAGGTGACGAACGAGAACGGCTTCGCTGTCCTTGCGCGAGAACCTGACACGGTAGAGACGGCTCGTCCACAGGAACACGCCGCAGAAGATGTCGCCGACCCGCTCCTTCATCAGGGTCGCCATCTTCCTCTTCGAAAGTTTTGTGCCGTTCACGTCACCAAGGGGGAGCTTGTCTTCCTCCGTGATGTCCTCGGTACTTGCCGTATCGAGGAGCGTTGTCGCCCCACTATAAGCGACCGCACCGGAGATGAACATGTTGGCCTGGATGAGCTGCTTCGTTTCTTCGGTCGCGCCTTCCGGATGGCCCGACCAGATCTCGTAGTAGACCTCATTGTCTCTTTCCAACGGCATGGCACGGATGATTCCGGGCGCCATCTCGCGGAAAGTCGTGAAGTCAATGTATTGACGGGTCTGCCGTTTCTTCGATTGCTCCTCGGTGAACGTGAAGTTACGCACGGGGATGGTCTTGAAGTCGTCGCTTGGCTGGGTCGGGATAACGAGTCCGCCCGGCGACATCTTGAACCCCGGCCCAACATCTTCCATCGGAAGGTGTTGCCCGGGACCAAAGCCGATGCCCGCGACGACTTCCGTTTCGGTCTTCTCGGCAGTGCTGGAATAGCGCATTCCGCCGAAAAAGATACGGTCGTCGAGCTTGCCTTGGACCATGCGGGGACGACGGCCGGGGATGAAACGTGCTGCGTTGCATTCCATGACATACCTTCCTTTCCTATGGGTATGTGTTGCGAACTGGCGGATGCCAGAGTGCTCTCTGCACTGATGCGCAGTGTAGCATCAAATTACCCCTCTGTCAATAAATTCTAAAATAAAAAGGGCGCCGCGAACTTCGCGGCGCCCTGTCTTCGTTGAACGGGGTCTCAATTCAGCTGACCGGAACGGCCGTCCCGCCCAACACGCGAGTGTTGACGATGAGCATGATAAGGATGCTGCCGATCAATGAGCCGAGCATGGCGAAGAAGAGCACGCCGGCGATCGTCGCTCGGTCCCCGATTATGCCGAGATGAATTCGGTCGTACCAGACGATCAGCATCTCGGCGACAAGCGCCACCGAAATGAGCAAATCGAACACGACCGAGACCCAGCGATCCTTACGCACGACGGTGAGCGCGGCCGTGATCGGTTCGACGACTAGGTAGATCGTGACGATCCAGAGCACCGTGACCAGCGATGGTTCGTTGTCCGCGATCCAGAACTGGTAGATGATCCACGCGGCGAATAACACGCCGAGGAGCGAACTACACATGTTGGCCCCGATATGCATTCGGCGGTGGTGCAAGATTTCCCCGGTACGATGCAAAATGGTCTCGCGCGGAATTTGCGGGCTCGATTGAGGAACGGACGTATTGGACATGGGTTCCTCCCTGTTGTCCGTTGGATACACTGGCGCAAGTAGTACTCCAAAATGAGTTCGCGTCAAGAAAACAAAGAAGGCACGCCAAGTGGGCGCGCCTTCTTAGATTTCGGACAGCGCTTGCGGTTTAGGGACAGATCCCCTGGACACAAACGCCGTACACGCGACGCCAGTAATTCCGAATGATACGGGTGCCGTAGCCGACGATGCCGTGATGATGCTGGATCATGCCGGCGCCGTAATACGATTGGCCGCCGTAGTAACCACGCTGAGCCGGACCACGGTATCCCCCGCCGCAGTATGACGGCATGGGCCACCGGCCTTTGTTGGTGACAGCGAAGGTCCGACAGAGTTCCGCAGCTTGGGAACTGCCTGGAATTACGCCGGCAATACACGTGTCGTCGTTGCAATATGCCGAAGCCGGAGCAGAGAACGAGAGCGCGATGAAAGTGACGAGAGCGAGAGTGCATGCGAATTTCCGCATCGGTAGTTCCTCGTGTCTTGCCACGGTTCCCGGGATGGGAGCCGTTGCTTAGGCTGCCGAGATTATACCTTTACATCTTGCACTCGTCAAGTGCTTTAGTACTTCCCTATCTTCACGGGTGTGCCGATATCGACGGGAACGCCGATGGTGGTCGCGTAGGCGATGGTCACGGGTTGCGCGATGGTGGTTGGATAGCCGATGGAAACCGGTTGGGCGATCTGCACAGGCTGCGCGATGGTGACGGGTTGCGCGATCTGTTTTGCGACCGCGATCTGCTTTCCGACGCCAATCTGTTTCGGTTGGCCGATGGTGACCGGCTGCGCTATCTGTTTGGGTTGCGCGATGGTCTTCGGCTGCGCGATCTGCTTAGGGACCCCGATCTGGGTCGGCTCTGCAATGGGGACGGCGTAGCCGAGAGGTACCGCCGTTGCGATGGGGGTCGCTTCGGCGATAGGAGCGGCGTAGGCGATCGGAGATGCATAGGCGATGGGCGAAGCTTCCGCGATCGGGGAGGCGAAAGCGATCGGGACAGCGTTCGCGATGGAGCAGCCGCAATCTTGCGCGTACGTGAGTGAGGCGCTCGCGGCGACGGCGATGATGAGTCCAGCGGTTATTTTTGTTTTCATGTGCATATTTATTTTGAAACGACGCCGACGAAGTGCGCCGTGAGGATGAAGCGCGCGCTGGTGCCGGTGAGCGTGTCGCAGGTCACGAGCGTGAGCTTCTGGCCTTGTGTCGGAGAGAGGTCGATGGAAGCCCCCGTTTGCGTGTCGGCTTTGACGACGGAGTCAACGCTGTAGAGATAGGCCTTGCCGTTCTGTCCATCGATCTCGATGGAAGCGCCCGGGTCAACATTGGGAATTTGGTTGAACGCCTGGAACATTTTGTTGGTGACGATGGGCAAGTGCGAGGAGTGCGCGAAGATGAGCACGTTGCCTTGCACACCGAGCTCTGCCGAGCTGACGTAGCGCGCGGGACCTTTGTTGAGGAGTGCGTCGAGCGCGTCGACGTCGGTCGTCGAAGGATTTTGTACCGGCAGGTCGATACCGACGGACGGGATCTTTATCTCGGCCGGAAGCGTACCTGCGGACGTGCTGTCGGAAACTGATGTGTCGCCGAGCTGAGGCAGAGATGAAAGCGCGACCGAGGGATCGTTGCATGTGTTGTCTATTTGGCACGGCACGAAGCCAACGGAGTCGGCCGCGCTCAACGTGAGCGCGAACATGACGACCGAGGTCGCAAGGAAAACAGCGGCCGGGGGCTTGGAATTTCGCGTAGATTCGGGGTTCATACGATGGCAGAATAATACATGATTATATGCATTATGTCAATAGCATGGCTTGACAACTGGCGGTATGCGTGAGAGGATTCTGGCCACTATGGCGGAGGTAGAAGTATCCAAGACAACGACCACCGAAACGCGCAACGAAGGCCGCACGTCCAGTCTCTTGACCGACATCCTCACTATCGTCGGTTTTGCCATCCTTTTCATCATCATCATTTGGGGCTTCGTGCATCTCGTCTCGCTTATCTACACTTCCCTCTCTTCGAAGTTCTCCAATACGGCGCCTTCGATAGAGGTCACTGCGCCCGCGCAAGCAACATCGGGGCAGCCGATGACCATCTCGTGGACCTATTCGCCGAGCGTGCAGGGCAGCTACGCATTTTTGTACCAATGCGAGAACGGTCTCTCGTTCGACACGAAAGGTGCGACCTCCAGCGTCGCCGTTCCCTGCGGCGAAGCGTATACGGTTGGCAACGTGAATAATTCCCTCACGCTCACGCCTCTGCTTTCGAGCGCTTCCACCGCGACCGACACTGTTTCCATCGTCTTTATTCCGAGCGGGACCGGTTCACAGGCACAGGGCGACGCGACCGTCGCGATCAGCGCGGCAGCCAAATCTGCTCCCGCAAAAACGACCCCGGCGAAAACGACTTCCTCGGCGACCTACACGGCTCCGCAATATTCCGGACCCACGGACCTCTCCGTGCGCATCATCTCCGGCAACGTGGACGCGAGCGGTGCGGGTGTCGTTACGTTCGACATTGCCAACATCGGCGGCTCCGCTTCTGGCAGCTACTACTTCACGGCCCAGCTGCCGACCGCGCAGCCCTACCCTTACCAATCGCCGCTCCAAGCCTCGCTTGAACCGGGCGGGCACGTGACGAGCACGCTTCGCTTCACCAGCGTACAATCCGGCGGCGGCACGTTCTCCGTCAGTATCCAAACGAACGACGCCAACAACGCCGACAACTACGCCTCGATGCAGCTCACCGCGCCGTACAACTACAACAACTATAATTACAACTACAGCTACCCGTACAACTACCAATCTTCGCCGTACATCGTGTACCCGACGTATACGTACTAATAAAATTAAAATGAGAAAGGGCGGCCGGAGGCCGCCCCTTAAGCGTAGCAGAGATGGTCCGGTTACGATAACTTCAGGCCGCGGATGAACATCCGGATATTATCCGAGTAGATCCATCCGAAATAGCACGCGGTTCCCACGATCAGCGCCAGGATGGCATCGTCGATGCGATCGAACGATGTCGAACCCATGAGCACCGCGGAGAGTATCGCCGGTCTCACGACCCACAGTCGCTCCGTCACCGTGAGAAATTTATCGATGATGAACGTGAGCAACATGACGAGCATGGCACCGACAAGAGCGCATGGCGTCATTATGGCTTTCGGAAGGTTCGCGGTAGCGAGAACCAGCATTACATAGCCACAGTAGCTTATCGTTATGAAAGTAACTGCAGTGATGTCGTCGATTTCGCGAAATCGATGATAAACCTCATTGTAGATCGCCGATGCGACAAGACAGAGACAGACGGCGAACGTTACGGCTACGCCTGCCGCTTGATGATCCGGAAGCCAAACAAGCGCTGTGAAGTAACTGGCCACTACAGCCAACATGGCTGCCAACGGAAGTGTGACATTCAGGGTTTGACGCATGACCCGCTCCAGGTTCCAGCCGCAGCAGATGCGGCACCAATTGCAACTATATCCCGCAAGTACTAAATGTCGAGGTTCGCCTCCTTGGCGTGCGATTGGATGAAGGATTTGCGTGCGGGGACGTCGGTGCCCATGAGCATGTCGAATATCTGGTCGGCTTCCTGCGCGTCTTCAATGGCGACTTGTTTCAAGATTCGGCGAGCCGGATCCATCGTCGTTTCCCAGAGCTCCTCGGAGTTCATCTCTCCAAGACCTTTGTACCGTTGCACCGATATTTTCGGAACCCGTTTGACCTTTTCCGGAGCTTCCTCTTCTTCAGCTGTTTCCTCCGCCTCCGCCTCGCTCTCGGTCTCTATCGGGATATCTTTGCCGACCAATTTAATGCGTTCCTCATCGCTGTACGCATAGGCAATCTCCTTCCCCTTGCGCACTTTGAAAAGCGGCGGTTGCGCGATGTAGAGGAACCCGCCGTCGATGACCGGGCGGAAGTGTCGGTAGAAAAGCGTGAGAAGAAGCGTGCGGATGTGCGCGCCGTCCACGTCGGCATCGGTCGCGATGATTATCTTGTGGTAACGCAACTTGCCGATGTCGAAAATGTCGCCTATGGCGGTGCCGAGCGCAACGACCAAGTTCTTTATCTGTTCGCTCGCAAGCATCTTGTCGAGGCGCGCGCGTTCGATGTTGAGGATCTTGCCGCGAAGCGGGAGCACTGCCTGGGTGCGTCGGTCGCGTCCGGTCTTGGCCGTGCCACCGGCGGAGTCTCCCTCGACGATGAAAAGCTCGCTCTCGCTCGCGTCCTTGCTCTGGCAGTCGGCGAGCTTACCCGGCAGCGACAAGCCATCAAGTGCCCCCTTGCGCAAAATCGAGTCTTTCGCGGCCTTGGCGGCTTTGCGCGCCTTCATCGCGAGCGTCACTTTGCCGATGATGGAACGCGCCTCGTCGGGATGTTCCTCAAGGAACGCCGCGAACGCCTCGCCGAAGACGCTTTCGGTCGCGCCGCGCGCTTCCACGCTGCCCAACTTCCCTTTTGTCTGCCCTTCGAACTGCACTTCGCGCATCTTCACGGACACGACCGCGGTGAGGCCTTCGAGCACGTCGTCGCCGGTGAAGCTGTCGCCTTTGTTGACGACATTGAGCGTGCGCGTGAGCGCGGTCTTGAAGCCGGTTATGTGCATGCCGCCTTCGGCGTTGTAAATGTTGTTGGCGAATGCGGAGATGCGCGAGGTGATGTCGTCCACGTATTGGAGCGCGACTTCGACCTCGACGCCGTCTACTTCCTTATCAACGTAGAATACCGTCTTGTGGATGGGTTCGAGGTGGCGGTTCTGGAACGACACGAGCGAGCGCAGGCCGCCTTCGAAATAGAACGTGATGGACGGTGCATCCAGTCCGAGTTCGCGCATGTAGAAGATCCCGACATCGTCGACATCTTTCACCCCGCGCAGATCGAGAATGGAAATACGCAGGTCCTTCACCAAGTATGCCTGCTGGCGCAGGTGCGAAACGATAGTGTCCCAGTTGAATTCCCTATCCGGGAAAATGCTCGAGTCGGGTGTGAATGAAATAATGGTGCCGGTTTTGTCCGACGACGCTATTTTCTTGGTCTTCCCGACGGGCTTGCCGCCATTTTTGTATGACTGCTCGTACTTGCCTCCCTCGCGATGCACTTCGGCACGCACACTGCTCGAGAGCGCGTTGACGACGGACACGCCGACGCCGTGCAAACCGCCGGACACTTTGTACCCGTCACCGCCAAATTTGCCGCCAGCGTGCAGCATCGTCATGACCGTCTCGAGCGTCGAGACTTTCGTTTTCGGGTGTATCTCGACGGGAATACCGCGGCCGTTGTCGGCAACGCGCACGGAACCGTCGGGCATGAGCGCGACCTCGATGTCGTTGGCGAACCCGCCCATCGCCTCATCGCGCGAGTTGTCGAAGACTTCCCAGATCAAATGGTGCAATCCGGCGGTGCCGGTCGTGCCGATGTACATGCCGGGCCGACGCCGCACTGCCTCCAATCCTTCGAGCACGGTGATATCGCTCGCACCGTACGAGGAACCCCCCGTTTTGGGGGCTGTTTTCTTGACCTTTTCTGCCTTATTTGTAGCCATGTTTTAGACCTTTAGTATATCAAATTCAAAGTCGTTTGCATAGCCCTAAAAAGGGCGTAGAGTGCACACGGAAACGACGCTAAACGTCGTCAATGCCGGGAGGAATAAATGGACCCCAAGGTAGCTCAGGTCGTTCTCAGATGGTTTATTTTAGTGGTGCTCGCGGTGGGTCTGTTCGGTGCCGCGCTCGTCATAAGCGTCGGGCAAAAAGAACACCGGCGCTCATTGCATCAAGCGTATGTCAACCACACTGGAGTCCGGCCGTTGCCGGACTTCCTGCTTTATCGCACCTCGAACCCTTTTGCCGCGACCGCCTCGGTGATGTGTTGCATGACGGCATTCACTTCCGTGTCCGTGAGCGTCCTATCAAACGATTGGAAGACCAGGTGGAATGCGTAGGAGACCCGTTCTCCCTTTTGGAATTGATCGAAGAGGTCCACGTGGCGCAAAAGGCCTTGTGAATGTTCGCTAAAGATGCGAACGATGTCGGTGAACGAGTCCGTGTGTTTGGGCACCCACATCGCGATGTCGCGGACAATGAATGGATATTTGGAGAACGGCTGGTAGCGCGTCGCGCTCGACGTCGGCAAGTCCTCGTACTGTTTAGGGTTACCTTGGACAACGAGCGGCTCCTCGCGGACCCCCTTTTCATCGGCAATGCCGAGCATGGTCGTTTCGGTCCCCTTCTGCCACACCGTACCTATTTCAAAGAGTCGGACTTGCTGCAAACCCAACAAACTCTTCGTCCGGTCATTTTTATCGTAGGCAGTCTGCAGCCCGTCGACAAGCGTCGAACGAAGGTAGGGAGAAACGCCGTCCACCTTGTTGGCGACAACCCTGTCGCCAGTTTCGGCGAATACCGAGGTGAACACTTCCGAGTAACCTTGAGAAATGAGCTCTTCGCGCGCTTTTTCTGCAGAATAAAAATTCGCATTGATCTCGGGCTTTCTCGGGAACGCGGGCATTTCGACCGTGGGGACTTTGTCGTACCCGACGATCCGCCCGACCTCTTCGACGAGATCCTCGGGAATGTTCAGGTCTAGGCGCTCGAATGGCGCAAATACCGTGAACGTGCTGCCGTCTTTTTCATATGCGAATTGGAGCCGGTTGAACGCCTCCTCCACGTCTTTCTCGCCCAACGTCGTCCCCAGTACGCGATTAATTTTCGCGAGAGAAATCGAAACCGATCTCTTTTCCTGCTTTTGTTCGTAGGCGTCGACAAAACCGACAATTTCCCCGCCCGCGAGTTGCACGATGAGGTCCGCGACCGCGCGCATGCCATAGGCCGCAAGTTCCGGCGAAATGACCTGCTCGAAGCGATTTGATGCGTCGGTACGAAGTTTCAATGCCTGCGCGGTGCGGCGCACCGAAACGCCATTGAAGTTCGCAGACTCGATAACGAGGTTCTCCGTCTCCTCGTTGATGGCCGCCGGTGCTCCACCCTTTACGCCCGCGATGCCGATGGGAAGATCGGTGTGGCCGTCGGCGATGACGAGCATCGGATCGGCAAGCGTGTATTCCTTCCCATCCAATGCGACCATCTTTTCCCCGTTGGTTGCCTTACGGACGGCAATCGCGTACTTCCCATCGCGTTCTGAAAGCTCCCCCGCATCGAACGCGTGCAGCGGCTGCCCGAGACCGAACATGACGTAATTCGTCGCGTCGACGACATTGTTGATGGAACGCTGACCGATCGACTCCAGGAAGTTTTTGAGCCAATCGGGAGAAGGTCCAACTTTCACGCCGCGAATGTACCCCGCGATGTAGCGCGGGCAGAGCGCAGGCTCTCGTATCTCTATCGAAACCGCGTCGGTTGGCGGCAGTTCGACTACGTCGCGAAGCGAGTCGTACTTCATCGGCACGTTCAGAATGGCCGACAATTCTTTCGCGATGCCGCGATGGCAGAGGCAATCGTGTCCGCGGTTCGGGGTCACCTTCACGTCGAGTATGCCGTTTTCGATGCTTTCTATCTCGAACGAATGGAACGTGAGTGCTTCCCCGAGCGCGTGCGCCTCCGGCAATCGGTTCTCAAAATACGTTTGCAACCACTCACACGAGATTTTCATATCAAAACTGATTGACGAAGCGGAGATCACCGGAGTGCATGAGACGCACGTCGTCGATGCCCCAGCGCAAGAGGGCGAGGCGGTCGAGGCCCATGCCGAAAGCGAAGCCTTGGTATTTCTCGGGGTCGACGCCGGCATTTGCAAGGACGGTCGGGTGCACCATCCCGGCACCCATCATTTCTATCCAACGGTCACGGAGCTTCTCCGGCGCATTCTGTCCGACCAGGCGCATGTCTACTTCGACACCGGGTTCGACGAACGGGAAGTAGCTCGGACGAAAGCGCGTCTCGACCTGCGCTCCTTTGAACAATTCCCGGAAAAAACGCTCGAGCGTACCTTTCAAGTTCGCAAGCGAGACGTCCTTGTCGATCGCCAACCCTTCGAGCTGGAAGAACTCCGCCTCGTGCGTCATGTCCGTAGCTTCATTTCTGAACGCGCGACCGGGCACAATGACGCGATATGGCGGCTGTATGCCCTCTTTTACTTGCGCTTCCATGTAACGCACCTGCACCGGAGACGTATGCGTTCGCAAGACCATGCCGGGCTCATCCTTGATGAAGAACGTGTCCTGCATGTCGCGCGCGGGATGGTCTTTGGGGACGTTCAAGGCGTCGAAGTTGTACCATTCATCCTCTATCAACGGCCCTTCGGCAAACGTGAATCCCATGCGAAAGAATATCTGATTCGCCTCGCGGATAAGAGATGAGATGGGGTGGAGATGACCGCGCTGCATCGGTTCATTATAGCTTCACTTTTAGTGTTACAAAATGAGTTCTTCTGGTACAATCCCAGCTCATGTTCGTGACGACCATACTCACGTATTCGCTCCTGTTCGTCTCGCTCTACTTCGAGATCTTCTTGCTCGTCGCGTTCCTCGAGCGCCACTTCGCACGCCGGAACACGCAGAGCGGCGCGACCACGCTTTCTTCATACCCGAGCGTCGCCATCGTCGTCCCCTGCTTTAATGAAGAAAAGAGTTTGGGCGCGACGCTCGCCTCGCTCCTCGCGCTCGACTACCCGAAAGACCGGTTCGAGATACTTGTCGTCGATGACGGCTCTCGCGACAATACCTTCGCCATCGCAAAAGAATTCGAGATCGACGCACGCGTCCGCGTTTTTCACAAAGAGAATGGCGGCAAGCACACGGCAATGAACCTCGCGCTCGCGCATACCAACGCCGACCTTATCGGCTGCCTTGACGCCGATTCGATAGTCGCCAAGGAGGCGCTCTTGCGCGTCGTGCCGGTCTTTGGGAACGAAACGGTCGCGGCCGTAACGCCGGGCATCCACGTCAAAGAGACCAGCAACGTGCTCCAGCATATGCAGAACGTCGAATATCGTCTCTCCGTCTTCAACCGTTTCATGCTCGCGGCACTCGGCAGCGCCTTTATCACGCCCGGCCCCTTCTCTATCTTCCGCGCGAGCGTCGTCCGAAAACTCGGCGGCTGGCGCTACGGCCACTCGACCGAGGACATGGAAATGGCGCTGCGCATGCAGTCGGAAGGCTACCTCATCGGTAACGCGCCGAGAGCGGTCGTGCACACGAGCATCCCGCGGACGCTCAAACACCTCTTCAACCAGCGCGTGCGCTGGACGTACGGCTGGCTGCGCAACGCCGTGGATTACCGCCACATGATAGGCAACCGCGCCTACGGCAACCTCGGGGTCATCGTCCTTCCGTCCGCGCTCATCTCTATCGCAGCCGGCATCTACTTTTTCTTCCGCATCATCTTTGAGCTCGGACAAGCCGCGACGCACGCCTTCCTGAAATATCAAGTAACGGGGGCCTTGCCGCACCTCGCCTTCGATCCCTTCTACCTCAACACGAGCATGATGTGGTTCCTGGTGTGGTTCGCCGTCGCCCTGATACTCGTGCTCGTTGCGGCGGGCTCTTTCATTGGGACAGGCAAGCGCAACCTCCCGCTCGGAACGCCGCTTTTCGTGCTGTTCTACAGCCTCCTGGTGCCCCTCTGGCTCGGCACTGCGGTCGTGCGCGCGATCTTCAAGACCGGCGTGCAGTGGCGCTGACCTATGGACCCGGTCGTCAACACGCGCACCGCGCGCTGGAGAAGCTATCTCGTCGCCTTCCTCATCACGGCGCTCATTTTCGCGACCGCGCTGTACGCCTCCAACTATTTCCAAAACCAGCGTATCCAGGACGTCCGCGCGACCGAAGACGACATCTCGACGCAGATACTCTCGACTGAAACGCAGTTCGACCTTCTCACGCAGCACTCGTGCAGCGACGTGAGCGAGAACACGACGCTGCCGAGCGAAATGACCTCCCTTGGCTCGGAGCTCTCCTACCTGGAAGCGCAGGGCGGCAACCAGGACGAAATAACGCGTCTCAAGAGCCTCTACTCGGTCCTCGAGATCAAGGACTACCTTCTCATGCAACAGCTCGCGCAAAAGTGCGGTCTCAAACCGGTGTTCATCTTCTACTTCTATTCCAACAAAGGCGACTGTGCCGATTGCGAGGCGCAGGGCGACGTGCTGACGGCCTTCTCCGAACAGTACCCCGACTTGCGCGTCTATTCATTCGACTACAACCTCCAAGTCGGCGCGCTGCAGACCCTCATCTCGCTCGATACCGTGCAGGACAAACTTCCAGCACTCGTCATCAACGGCAAAACCTACTACGGCTTCCAATCCATGGATGCCATCCAAAAAGTGCTGCCGCAACTCGCGACGCTGCAAAAGAGTGCGACGTCGACCACTGCCACTTCCACGAAAAAATAAAGGTGGTTTAGCGCGTTTTTCGCTAGCGCGAAATCGCCGTCAACAGTTGGGAGGCGGCTCCGCAAACAAAATCACCGGCTATGCCGGTGATTTTGTTTGC
>Ga0335083_10005218_pt1 | contig 16429 bp, 13 predicted proteins | sample Lox_Sample_42_FD_206716 | JGI IMG/M metagenome (GOLD analysis project Ga0335083, IMG submission 206716) | Soil microbial communities from Loxahatchee National Wildlife Refuge, Florida, United States - Lox_Sample_4.2 | ecosystem: Environmental > Terrestrial > Soil > Wetlands | place: USA... | reverse complement strand
AGTGTCGCTCGTAAACCGCCTTGCGGCGATCGCCCGCGACATCGTCGTTACACCTCTCCAAAATCTCGATACCTCTCGAGAACGTCCTCCTGGGAAACCACTCCTTCGAGTTTTCGGAAGTCGGCGCGACTGACCACAGGGACTAGCGGCCAACGATCAACGTAGCGCAGCGCCGTTTCCAGCGGATGGTCGGGATGCAGGTAAGGAATCTCGGGTCTGGCGACAACTGAGCCCAGCGTCAATCCGCCCTTGCCTTCCTTCACAATCGTCTCCAATTCTTTGCGCGTTACGGTACTCCATCCGGTGGGATTCAGCCGAACCAACAGCACGCCGGGAGATTTCGCATCCAGTCCCTGCACCACATGATCGATCACATCCTTTTCGTCCAGCACCGCGGTCCCTGCCGGCCGCATCGCATCTTCCACGCGCAGAATGCCCTCTTCTCGTTGTTCTTCCATTGACGGCAGATCGAGACCGTCCTGGCGCGTCAGTACGTCGAAGATTGCCATGGGCTGCAACCCTCTCGATATCACATAGGCGAACGTATTCGCCACGATGACTGGAACGATGATGGAATAGTTACCGCTGACCTCGAGCACCATGAATACCGATGTCATTGGAGCGCGCAAGAAGCCCGCGAAAAGTACACCCATGCCAACCAGGGCGTAAGTGCCCGGCGAGCCGCTCAAGTGCGGCAGAAAAATGTGCTCGGCTCCGCCCACTGCCGCGCCCAACATTGCGCCGATAAACAGCGTCGGAGCAAACATGCCTCCTGGAGTTCCGCTGACGAATGAAAGCAAGGTCGCAACGATCTTGAGCCCCGCCAGAATCGCCAGAAACTGCCAAGTAAACTGACCGTGCATGGCCTCGTCCATGTACTCGTAGCCTGCTCCCATCACCTGGGGCGCACCCAGAACAGCCATGACTCCGATGAGGAGTCCTGCAAGCGCCGGCTGAAAATACTGCGTCCACTGCGGCATCGCTTTGAAGCGAGGACGCAATGCGGCAATGCCGCTCGAGAAGGCAACGGAGGCGAACCCGCCGACGATCCCGAGAATCGAATATGCGATGAGTTCCGACGGCCGCTCCAGTTGCACTGCCGGAATACGAAAGAGAGACTCTGATCCAAGAAACCAGCGCATCACTACGACGCTGGAGACTGCGGAAAGAACGACTGAACCGAGGATTCCAGCCGTCCACCTCCCAATAACCTCCTCAATCACGAAAAGGACCGCCGAGATGGGCGCGTTGAAAGCCGCAGCAAGTCCGGCGGCCGCACCCACGGGCGCGATCAAGCGCATCCGATCTCGCGATAAGCGCATTCGCCGCCCCAGCGCGGAAGCCAGGCAGGCTCCGATCTGTAACGACGGGTCTTCGGGACCTAAAGAGTGCCCCGATCCGATCGCCAGCGCGGCGGTGATGAATTTGCCGATCGCCGTGCGGATGGGAATATATCCGTTGTAGATGTACAGCGCTGCCTTGGTTTGATTCACCCCGCTTCCGCGCGCCAGGGGAAACACGTGGATTACCAGGACCCCGATGACCAGCCCCGCCAGGGTCGGCGCGAGCAGCAGTCGCATCGGTGAAAGTGTGGCTCCCGATCCCAGCAAGTAAATCCGGCACCAGTCGATCGCGAAGCGAAAACAGACGACTGCAAGTCCCGAGAAAACTCCGATGAACACAGACAAGATCAGGAAGAACCGATCTTCCCGAAAAACCGACTGTAGAAAAGCCTTCGGAAAACGCTCGGGAAACGGGAGCGCCGCCTCCGTTGCTCCGTTTTCGATCAGGACGTCAGTTCTCGACTTTGACGGCAGATCCAAATTAATTCCCTTCATGCAGTTTTGCGATCAGCAGCAGCGCCAAATCCGGCCCCGTGGGAGCGCCGCAGGTTGCGCTGGTCTGGCGCTCGATGCTGAACACCAGGTCCATCGCATCTTCGACTAAGTCCGGATTTCGCCGAAGCCCCCGCTCCGTCATTTCCGGCTTCATCTTGGCCCAGCGCCCGGCCAGATCCTGTTCCCACGCCGGCGGCGTTACAGCCCCTTTCGGCAGAGCACAGGACTTTATCCGCTCACCCGCCGCATCAAACGCCCCGATCACAGTCCGGTCGCGCTGGGCGGATGAGATCTGGCGGCGAAACGGGTCCATTCGCAGAACCAATTCCGTCGTTTTCAGCCGGTCAGAACTCTGTGCGTCGCCGGGTGCGGCCGCGACCGCCTCCTGCAGGTACCGCTGGGCCTCCGGGTAAAGACCGAGGTCGAACGCGGCAGATCCCGCCCCGGCCATCGCAGCCTGACTGTGGCGATCTCCTTTTAGAGAGAGGCGATATGCGGCGAGCGCGTTCTGATAGTCCCGCGCCTGAAGAAAAAGATCTCCGACGCGAAGTTGCTGCGTGGGATCGTCACCCAGGTTCGCCTCGAGCGCGATCAGCTCCGACTGCGCTTGCGCCGTTGCGTTGATCTTCAACAGGTATTCGATCAGCTCCACCCGAGTATCGCGCCGCTCCACCGTCTGGTCGCCGGGCCAGGTCGCGTAGATCGCATTGTGGTAATAGCGGAGCGCCTGTTCGTTCTGGCCCCTTTGCGCCGCAATGCGGGCGAGCTCAAGATTCACGAGCCCGTTTTCCGGCTCTCGATCCCAAAGGTTGAGCAAGTAAGCGGACGCCTCACTGGTCCTTTTCAAACCAAGCAGCGCCTCGGCCAAGTTGAGCTGGTAAGCGTAGCTGTCTCGTGAGTAAAGCAGTGCGGCACGAAATTCGGTGATCGCGCTGTCGTAATGCCGCGCGTTCAAGTCTGCAACACCCCGACTGAACCACCTGTTTCCCAGAGATTCCCGCTGCGCATGGTAGGCTCGTGACAGACCTGTCACGGCGAGAAACAATATGACGGCCGCGATCGACAACAGGGCCAGGATCACTGGCTCGCGCGCGAGGTAGCGGCGCAAGTCCAGCCAGTTTCGATCCGCGGCCATTCTTCCTCCTCCGCTTCGAGCGTTACAGAAATCACTATCGATAATACTAGGGAATCAGCTGTGATATTCAACCCGGGACAAGTTAGGAATGAGGCGGCCCGAGAACGGACCGCCCCGTAAAATCAATTAACGAGCGATTGTGAAATGATCCACACGATTTTGCTGCCAACAGTTATCGTTGTCTTGCGTGCACAGCGGTTTTTCCTTCCCGTAGCTTATGGTCCTGATGCGATCCGTCGGAACGCCCTGCTGCACGAGCGATTGCTTTAGCGATTCCGCTCGGCTGGTTCCCAGGGCAAGGTTGTATTCTTCTGAGCCCCGATCGTCACAGTGCCCCTCGACGAGCACCTTGATATTCGCATGCTGCAACAGAAACGCGGCATCGTTGTGCGCCGACGGTACTTCGGTCGACCGGATGTTGGACTTGTTGTAATCGAAGAAGACGTCTTTCACGTTCCTGCTGAACAGTTCTTCATCCGACAGAGTGGGGGACGAATTCGCGGTTGCGGCGCTTACTGTCACTCTAGCTGAAGCGTTTTGCGTTCCTCCCGGTCCCTTTGCAACCAGCGTGTAGGTGGTCGAACTGTCCGGCGTAACGGAGCGAGAACCGGATGGCGGCAGCGTTCCCAAGCCTGCAATGGTAATCTCGGTCGCATTGTTGGTTTGCCACGTCACAACCGTAGACTGCCCCTGCTGAATCACGCTCGGGTTTGCTGCCAGGGTCGCGGTGGGTGCGGCGGGTGGCGGCGGGCTTGGCGGCGTCACCGACGCCGATTTCTTACTGCAGCCCACGGATGTTAATACGGTTGCAAGCGCGATCAGGAAACCGACGATCTTCAATCTCGTTTGTCTCATTTGAATCCTCCCTCGGTGAAGTAACATAAGACTTCGCGACAGCTAAGAACTCAGAAATGCCAATATTGGCCGCAGCCCCGCTGGAAGAGTGCTACGCCCCAAAGCGATACACTTCTTCCGCGACGCGGCGGAGAATTGAGTGATTTTTGGGAACTACAATTCGAAGACCATCAGCAGCGAAGGATCGTGTCGCAGTCAGCCCAGCGAGGCGGCCGGAATTCCGAGTCCGACAACGCTCCCAGCCATAGGACGCCGAGCAGGGAAATCAACGATTTCCCAAACGTCTTGAGTGCCGCCTGCATGATAACCACCCGCAATTTCGCCCCGGAACGGACCGACTGAAGGGCGGTGACCGGGCCATGCACGGCGGAATAAGGACCCTGCATCACAGGAAACAGAAAGATGGTGAGAATACACAGGACAGCCAGAACGGCCAGCTCGCAATCGATTCTGTGATGCGTCATTGAAACGTTAGCAATAATTATATCGCAGGGTTTGCAAGCGATGATGTTACGGATCTGAGTCTCTTTCGACCAGAACGGTACGTGTCCGTACGTAAGTAACTTGTCTGCGTATTACTGGCGTGTCGTCGCGAGACGCAGCAGTTCAGTCAACATCAAGGAGCCTGCCGGCGTGGAATCAGGTTCTGTCGAAAGCAGAGAAGACTGGCTTATAGTCATCGAATGCACGATCCGAATCAGATCGTTGCGCGTAAGCCGCCTGGATTCGCTGCGCTTGGCCTGTTTCTTTTCTTCGGGGCCGTGATGGCTGGCCTCGCCGCCACCACTTTGCTCTGGCGTGGTACGGTTCTGGATCGAGCCTGGGACCTCAATCCGGCAGCCTACGAGCAATTTGTCCCTCTGGGCAAGCCGGCTGGGGTTGTCTTCCTGCTTCTTGGCGTGGTTTTCGCGACAGCCGGAGCCGGCTGGTTCGCCCGTCGTCTTTGGGGTTGGCGACTGGCGATCGCGATCATCGCGACGCAGGCTCTCGGGGATGTCGTCAATCTGGCAAGAGGCGATTTCATCCACGGTGGTACTGGCGTCGCGATCGCTGGTGCATTATTGCTCTTTCTGTTGCGGCCCGGAGTCAGAGCCGCATTCAACAGTAAACAAATCTGAAACGCGAACACTCGAATGACAGCAAGCTCGGCAGTCGAATTCCTTATCTGGCTTCTTATCGCCGCTTCCGCCATCGCGGTGCTGGCCAAGCGACTGCGAATTCCTTATACCGTAGCCCTGGTTATCGGCGGATTATTGCTGAGCTGGCTGCGGTTGTCGAATCTTTCTCCGCTCGCTCCGGGCCAGCGGCCAAACTGGTTAACTCCCGATGTCATTCTGATCCTCTTCCTCCCCGCCCTTGTATTCGAGGGCAGCGTCAAACTGAATGTGCGGGATTTGTTGCGAGATTGGGTGCCCCTTTCTTTCCTCGCAATTCCAGGTGTTCTCCTCGCCGCCGCAGTAACTGGCGTCTTGGTGCACTGGGTCGTCGGACTGCCCTTGCTTGTTGCGCTGCTGTTTGGATCGATCATTTCCGCCACGGATCCCATCTCTGCGCTCGCCATCCTCAAAGACCTGCGCATGGACAAGCGGCTCACGCTGATCATCGAAAGCGAGAGCCTGCTGAATGACGGCACGGCGGCCGTTCTTTTTCAGGTCGTGCTGGCTGGCATTGTCGCCGGGAATCTAGGCTTGGCCAGCGGGGCAGGAATGTTTCTTCTGGCTATCGGCGGCGGAGCAGCGGTGGGAGTTTCGCTGGGATATCTGGTCAGCCGAATCACAAGGGCCATCGACGACCCCCAGGTTGAGATCACTCTGACCACCGTCGTTGCATACGGCAGCTATCTCCTGGCCCATCACTTGCATCTCTCAGGCATCATTGCAACGGCGTCGGCGGGCCTGATTGTCGGCAATGTAGGCAAGAGAAACGGCATGAGTCAGGAGACCAGAACCGCCCTTGAGTCGTTCTGGGAATATCTTGCTTTTACCATGAACTCACTCGTCTTTCTGTTGATCGGGTTGGAAATTCACATCGACTCCCTGCTTCGCGCGTGGCGTCCCGTGCTGTTCGCGGTGCTCGCAGTCCTGGCAGGACGCGCGCTGTCTGTTTATCTCTTGATCCCAGTCAGTAATCTCTTCGCACAAAAGATTCCCAGCCGCTGGCAGAACGTGATTGTCTGGGCTGGACTGCGCGGCGCCCTGGCGTTGGCCTTGGTGCTCAGCCTTGATAACACGATCCCCGATCGCCGCCGCCTTCTCGATCTTACCTTTGGCGTGGTCGTATTCTCTATTCTTGTTCAGGGCCTCACCATCAAGCCTTTGCTTCGTCTTCTTGGTCTGTCAAACGGTGTGCAACGGGGCAAGTGAACACAAGGGAATGAAGTTTAGAGCCGCAGGCCGTCATCGGTAAAATCCTGCATAAGAATGGCCGCTTGAATCGTTGACCGGAGGTAACGATGGAACTGGGACTTCGCAAATCGTTCAAGATCTTTGCCCCTGGCAGCTCACTGCGGCGGAGGGTCGCCTACAGTCTGGCCATCGTTCGGCTGATTCTTGGCCCCGTCATATTTTTGGCGGTCTATTACCTTTTCGAGATGGGGGTAATCGTTGATCGCATTGTTAACGTTGATGCACCGGTGACGAGACTCGCTGAACAGGCATCGGTTCAGATGCTCGACGCCCGCCGCACCGAGCGTAACTATTTCCTGCTGCGCGATCCGGAATATCTTCAGGAGAACGGGCAGTCACTCGCTCAACTGAGGGAGACTCTTGAACAGATTCGCACTCTTGCCTCTGGCGAGGGGAGTGCCACCCAGGCAGCTCTCGACAATGCCAATCTTTACGAACAGCAATTCACAGCTGCGGTCTCATCGGCAGAAAAACCCGGGGGAACTGCCATGGAGCGCGTTCAGGACGTAGTGCGGGCCTACGAAAAAGACTTGAATGACCTTTTGAAAGGAGCCCCTCGTAAGACTCGACGACAGCTGATCGACGACCTTCACGGCCAGGTTGATTCCTTCGATGCGCAGATTGCGAGTACGGTGGAGGCCGGCGATCCCACCTTGCGCCGAGTTACTCCTGCCTTGCAGGCAGCCAGCGAGCGAGTCCTGCAGATAGCGGCCGAACTGGAGAGCCGCAGCTGGACACGCGTTCAACATGATCACACGGAAGCTCGCCATCTTCTCAGCCGCGCCGAATGGGTTTTAGGCTCGGTTTCGGCGCTCACGTTCCTGCTCAGCGTGTGGATCAGTTTCGTATTACCGCAGCAGGTGGTGAGGCCACTGGTCGAGCTCAGGGAGGCTGTAGATCACGCTGCTTCTGGCAACTATCAGATCGATTTCGAGCTTCGCGGCGAAGGCGAGGTTGTAGAACTCGCCAAGAGCGTCCACGGCCTGATCGCACACATTCGGGGCACGCCCTGATCAGAGATGCTCGAGGAACAAGCCACGGGATTGCAATAGAATCAACTTACTGCGTTGTGAGCAAGCTGCGTGGAGGTTTCATGCCTGGTCTCAGGTGCTTCCATCACATTCGTCCGTATGCCGTCATCGCGACGGTATGGTTGGCGATCATTCCGCTCCGTGGGCAGACCCCAAACCAACCGCCCGGGCCACCTCCTGTACTCCAGGCTCCTGTGATTATCCAGGAGACAACCTTGTTTTCCGTCCAAGGCGTGCTTTCTTTCCCAGCCGAGGCTCGGGCGGCCGCCATCAGCCGGCGGATCACAGAAATCGCCAAGGATGTTTCTTTCAAACCTGAACAACTGTCGGTAACAGACACAGAAGGCTCCACCGACATTGTCGCAAACGACCTCGTGGTCATGAGCGTCACTGACCAGGACGCCAAGTTAGCGAAGCAGACCCGTCAAGAGCTCGCGAAGGAGTACGAGCAGCGGATTCGGTCCGCTGTGATCTCGCTGCGAAGAACACACAGTCTCAAAGCGCTGCTTCTGGGCATTCTTTACGCCATCATTGCCACAGTCTTCTTTATTCTTGGGTTGCAAGTTCTTCGTGTGCTCTTCCGCCGGCTCTACCGAACTCTTGAGGCTTGGCGCGGTACGCGCATTCGCGCAATCAAGATTCAGCGGTTCGAACTCCTCCCGGCTGATCGGATCACGAATGTTCTAATCGGCATTGCGCGACTACTGCGGCTGGCCTTCACCCTGCTCCTTTCTTATGTCTACATCTCCCTTGTTCTGAATTTCTTTCCCTGGACCAGGGGCTTCGGTGCAGTCCTCTTTGACTACACCACTACGCCGATCCGGAGTATGGGCCAGGCGATCCTGTCTTATCTTCCCAACGTCTTCTTCGTGGCAGTCATTCTCGTCGTGGCGTTTTACGTCACGAAGTTCGTGAAGTTGATTTTCCGCGAGATCGAAAGAGGAACGCTGGAGTTCTCGGGCTTCTATCCGGACTGGGCTGAGCCGACCTACAAAATTGTTCGCTTTCTCATCATTGCTCTGACTACCGTTGTGATTTTCCCTTACCTTCCCGGAGCAAAATCACCCGCCTTTCAAGGAATCTCAATCTTTCTCGGCGTGCTCTTATCGCTGGGATCGAGTTCTGCCGTCGCAAATGTCGTTGCCGGCGTGATCCTCACCTACATGCGGGCATTCAAGGTCGGCGATCGGGTGAAGATTGCCGACACCATTGGAGACGTGATGGAAAAAACGCTCCTGGTGACCCGCATCAAGACCATCAAGAACGTCGAGATCACCATAGCCAATTCGATGGTTCTGGGAGCTCACATCGTCAATTTCAGTGCTTCAAGTGTCGAGTCCGGGCTGATCCTGCACACTACCGTCACGATTGGTTACGATGCCCCTTGGAGAAAGGTGCACGAACTTCTCTTGAGTGCGGCCGAAGCCACCGAACACATCGTGAAAGAGCCGCGACCGTTTGTATTGCAAACGGCGCTCGACGATTTCTATGTCCATTACGAACTGAACGCCTACACCGACACGCCGAGTCGGATGGCCACGATCTACTCCGATCTTCACCAGAATATCCAGGACAAATTCAACGAAGGCGGGGTGGAGATCATGTCCTCCCACTATTCTTCCATTCGCGATGGCAATCAGACCACGATCCCGGAGAGCTATTTGCCGGAGGATTATGAGGCTCCCGGTTTTCGCTTGGACGCTAAACCCGGAAGTGCAGGCAGGGAGACTGGTAAGAATCGGTCGGTTAACCATGGCTAAGACCGACTAAGCGGTTTGAAACCTGCCAAAAAAGCCTCACCCCCGCTTCAGGCAGGTCGCGGGGGTGAGGCAACAGGTTTAGGAACCGCTTTCCGTCGAGTGCAACACGCGGAACGTGTTTCCGCCGTTGGACCAGACCAACAGCAGAGCATCTTGGCCCTTCGGTACACTCGAAAGGGCTTGCTGAACCTCCGCCGCGTTCGTGACTTTATGCCGGTTTACTTCGAGGATAACGTCTCCCTGTTGAAGTCCGGCGTTGTCGGCCGAGCTTCCCGGTTGAACGCGCTCGATCACCGCGCCGTGCAGGTCGTGCGGCGCTTGAATCTGATCGCGTATTTCAGGCGTCAGATCGGACAGGCCGAGGCCCCAACGCATTTTGCCCTGGCCCTCGCCGTTGCTTCCGCTGCCCTCACCGGGCCCGTTTCCGAGCGCCTCCAGCGTAACCGGAAGGGTCATGCTCTTGCCATTGCGAAGCACACCCAGGGTGACCGTGGTGCCCGGCTGTTTTTGGCCGACCGTAACCTGGAGTTCGCCCGCATCGCTCACCTTTTGTCCATCGATTTCGGTGATCACATCTCCGATCTGCAATCCTGCCTTCGCTCCCGGCGAATCCGCATCGACCTCGGTGACCACCGCTCCCGCTGCGTTCGACTCATCGAAGAACTTCGCGTTCTCGGGAGTCACGTCCGCGATTCCGATGCCGATACGGCCATGATTGACTTTGCCGTAGCGGATTAGCGTATCGACTGTCGGCTTCGCGATCTGTGACGGGATCGCAAATCCCATGCCGGAGAATGTGCCGGACGGCGAGATCAGAAAAGTATTGATCCCCACTACTTCACCGCGAGCGTCAACCAGCGGGCCGCCGGAATTGCCGGGATTGATCGCCGCATCCGTCTGGATAAACTCGCCCGGCTTGCGCGGATCGGTGGAGTCTGGATTAGCGCGGTTTATCGCGCTTACAATTCCACGGGTTACCGTGAATCGAAATCCATAAGGATTGCCGAAAGCCAGCACGGTTTCACCCGGCCGCACTTCTTTCGAGTCGCCCCAGGGCACACTTGCCAGATTGTTCGCATCCACTTTGATGACCGCCAGATCCGTCAGGGAGTCTGTGCCAATCAGCTTCGCCTTCAGAACTCGGCGATTGCTGGTGGTCACGCGAATATCCGTTGCGCCGTCGACAACGTGGTCATTAGTCACGATGTATCCGTCGGGCGAAATCACGACGCCACTTCCCAAGCCGTGTTCGATCTGAGGCTGGTTGCGCATACCCGGTCCAAAGAACTGTCCGAACCCGCCGAACGGCGAAGACTGGCCGAAGAATCTCTGCATTTCCTGCGGCATTTCCTGGTCAGCTTTGTCCGGCTTCGTCCGTGAAGTTACTGTGACGTTCACCACGGCCGGAGTCACGCGGGCAGCCAGGGTTTCCATGGCGTGATCCAGCGCCAGCAGTGCGCTGACACTGTTGTCATCAAGGGGCGCGGCCGCCGGCGCTGTCGCCGCGGCTGTCGCCGAAGTTGGTCTTGCAAGTTCGTAAGTTGCGAACGAAGCGGCAAGCGTCAGCGCAAGCGCCGGCATTATGATCCGCCGCGACCATTTGTTTTTCTGGAACCACATTTTCAGATTCATGATGATGTAATCCTCTCTCGATTGGTTGATCAACTAATTCCTTAGTGTCTAAACGTGAACCACAACTCCATCCTTATGCCTTTGTGCTTAAGTCTCCTTACGGGGAAATTCCTTGCCAGCAGGTCGGACGGCCCGATGCAGCACGGTCAAGCGCCACATCTGGATCTCATATACCGGCTCGCCAAATGGCCCGGCTTGAGGATGCTCAACGAAGAAAAAAACGGCCTGCGTCGAAACAACTGAAGCGGTGCTGGAACCAGTCAAGTGAACCAGTCCTGCTTCCGCGATTGGATCTGAGACGATAAGCTCGCTCTCAAACTCTTCGACGTTGCGAACAAGCGGGAGCCGGTTCGTGCTTTTGTTTTTTGCGAGCAACGCTCGCACCGGGTGCGGGTGTAACGGCGACTTCTTGGGCGCATCCGCAGTCTTGAAAACCGCGAGCGTAGGTTTGATCACAGCGTTGTGCAACGGCGCGCTGGCATGCGCAACGACATTCGGTTGGACGTCCTGGAACGCGACCAGATGTGGCTCTTCGGTGACGATCAGCCCACACACGATCGCCAATCCCGCCATCACCGGCGCGGCCGGCCTCCACATATGCTTTGTCTTTATGACACGGGGCCGATTGACGTCGAGAATCTGCGCAACTCTCATCGACGTCTGCCGAACACGTCCCAACGCTGCTTGCGCCAGTGCCAGGCTGCGCCGAACCAGAGCCTTCTCCGCCAGGTGCGTCAGGCACTCCGCGTAGGCGCGAGGCCGCGCGGTTTCTGCCAGAACCGCATCATCGCAAGCCATCTCGCGCTCCAGGGAAACCTTCGACTCGATCCACCACACCGCGGGATGAAAGAAGAAGAGTGCTTTCACAATCTTCTGGGCGAGATTCGTCCAGTCATCCCAGCGTCGCAGATGCGCGAGTTCATGGAGCAAAATCTGATGGAGGTCGTCCAGGGAGAGTTCTTCCATCGCCCAGCGGGGAATGACCACCGCCGGCTCGATCAACCCGATTGCCGTCGGGACCTGCACTCGCTCGGAGGTGCAGAGCGAAACCACTCTTCGTCCCCGATTCCGCTTCAAGGTTTCGAGAAGATAAGGATCCAAATTCGCTGAATCGATTGCGATACAGCTCCTACGCAGCGCGCGCACGTGCCACAGGCCAATAACGACGCGCACCAAGCACCAAGTTCCGATACCCGCCCACGCCACGAATAGATACAGCGCCCACGAGCCCGGCAAAGTGATTGCTGGCCGGCTGAGTCCGGTAGACAAACTTGCACCGGGCTCCGCGAGAGTGCTCAACGCTGGCAACGCGGCGATCGCAATCAGCCCCGCAAACCAGACTGCAAACCTCGTCCTGGAACTCTGCGGATGCGACAACCTCAGCCCCACTCCGACGGCCAGAGCGATGAGCGTGCCTCCCAGCAGGCAATCGACGATTCGCACGGCAGACATCTGAGCAATCGCGTGAAGTTCGAGCATTCCCATCATTGTCGGCTCACTTGCTCCCTTCCAGAAGTTGGCGCATACGCTCCAGTTCTTCGGCGTCAATGCTCTTGTCCTCCAGAATGTTCAGGACGAGCAATTCATGGGAGTTGCCGAAGAAACGGCTCACCAGACGCCGCACTTCGGACCGCGTTGCGTCTTCCTTCCCGACTTGCGGGATATACACGTGAGCCCGTTTGTCTTTCACGTGCTTGACGTACCCTTTCTTCTCCAGGATCCGAACGATGGTTAGCACGGAGGTATAAGCTAAGGTCGGATTTGGCGGCAAACCTTCAAGCACCTCATGCACTGTCGCCGAACCCTTCTCCCAAAGCACCTTCATGATGCGGAGTTCGGCTTCAGTGAGCGTTGCCGACTTGCTACGGGCCAATTTCTTCCTCCTCAACTTATGCTGTGCGACAGCCTGCTTCCTATGAGACGTAGTGCTCTCAAAAAGGTCAACTAATTTGTTAGTTGCTTGAGAGGACTCTCTGGGTTGCCCAAGGTGAGCAATCGCCACCTGCTCAAGCCCGGAGGGGGACAGACTTCGATCGGTGGTTTGTGAAGTGGAAGTCGTAGCTAATTCAAGACAACGGGACGGACTTCTTGTTTCGGAAATGCAAGGAATCCCCGCTTGTCACTTCGCACTCTGCCAGCAAGTGTCGTCCAAACTGGTCGCGTCACTCCGCAGCTCGTAACTCTTCAAACCTGAACTGCTTATCGAGCTTTTCGTACGGCTTACCATCGACCTCGACATACGGGTAGACGAAGTAGTTCAGTGCAGGGCCGTCCTGCTTCGGAGACAGTGTGACATCGCGGCCGGTGGAGAATTGCACGCGATTCGAGTCCACGCTGCCGAAGAAATAGTCTTCCTTCTGCTTCGCTTTCCATGCCTCGGAGATGTCAACGGGGATCCAACCGATTCTAGTCGCGTGGAACTCCGCCCAGCAGTGATAGCCAGCGATCTCTCCTTTGTCCTTGCTTTCTGGCAGAGGAAAACCGATGTCGAAGCGGGCTGGAATCCCATCCGCCCGCATCATGCCGATGAACGGAGAATGGAAGTCTGTGCAGTTGCCGTGTTTGGAATCACAAGCCCAAACGGCGTCGCCACGTCCCCAGCCTGAGCCGGTCTTGTCGTAGCGCATATTCGTGAAGAGGTAGTCATAGGCAGCCTTGGCCTTTGCAACCGTGCCGCTCTTGGGCCCGGTTACCTCGACCGCCAGTTCCTTAATCTTCCCATCGGTGGGTATCAGGTTGTCAGGCGCGACCAAACGGCTCATCGACGCGGGCACGACGCTGGGCTTCTGATCGGTTCGCTTGAGTTGCGCATAATCGCCCCGCGAGTATTCGCGGCGCGTGATTTCGTATTCAAGAGTGAACTCTGCTTTGTCCACATCGGAGTTCTGGATCTCCGCATACACCATCCGATTGCCGTACTCGGACTCCTGCGTCATCCTCGTTTTGACCGGAGCTTTGACCGCCAGAACGCGCACCGTTTGATGCCGGTCCGTTTGCGGTACTGGAATCCATACCCGCACTCGTTTCGTTCCGGCGGGAATGTCCTTTACCGTGAAGTTATAAGTGAAGCGAAAGGTGCGGGTAGGAGGACTGAATTTCTCGGCACTCGCCTTGGCTAGGGCGGCCAACTGGCATACCGCTAAAGAGATCAGCAGCAACGACGAAACGACTCGCAGCCTCATGAGGGTCACTCCTTACTCGGCGAACGTCGAAGAAAATTTTACCAGCCCGCGCGACCTAGATCCGTGGCGAAAAGTTCTAATGTCTTCCGCCGCCTCCACCACCGTGTCCGCCGTGACGACCGCCACCGCCGCCCCCACCGGGACGACCGCCGCGTCCGCGTCCGCGTCCACCGCCGCCCGGACGGCCACCGCGACCACGATCTCCACCGCGATCCCCGCCCCGCGGACGATCTCCGCCACCGCCGGCCCCCACATGCGGTGCGCCTTCACGGTTAAAGTTCGGCTCGTTCTCCGGCTCATCCGGAAAATCGCCGCCGCCCTCGATTACGAGACTTCCCGTCAGCGGCGCAGCAGGTTCACCCTCAGCCGCAGGCGTCAGCGCAGGAGCCGGAACTTCCCCGCCACCCATCTTCGCGCGCTGTTCTTTCAGAATCGCCTTGCGCGAGAGCCGGATGCGGTTGCCTTCCACCGCCAGCACCTTCACCAGCACCTGGTCGCCTTCCTTCAGTTCGTCGCGAACATCGGCAATGCGATGCTCCGCCACTTCGCTGATGTGCAGCAGCCCGTCGGTTCCCGGCAAAATCTCGACGAAAGCTCCGAAATCCGCCAGCCGGGTGACCTTCCCAAGGTAAGTCTTCCCTACCTCGGCCGTCGCCGTAATGTCGCCGATAATCTGCAGCGCCTTTGCCGCCGACGCCTGATCGCTCGACGCCACCTTCACCAGTCCGGAATCTTCCACGTCGATCTTCACTCCGGTCTGCTCGACGATCGAGCGAATCATCTTTCCGCCCGGCCCGATCAGGTCGCGAATCTTGTCGACCGGAATCTGAACTGTGTAGAAGCGCGGCGCGTAGTCGGAAATCTTTTCGCGTCCAGAGGTGATGACTTCATCCATCTTTCCGAGGATGTGCAACCGTCCCCGCTGCGCCTGCGCCATCGCTTCGCGCATGATCTGCGATGTAATCCCGGCGACTTTAATATCCATCTGCAGCGCCGTGATCCCGTCCTTCGTTCCGGCGACTTTGAAATCCATGTCGCCATAGTGATCTTCCGCACCCGCAATGTCGGTGAGGATCGCGTACTCGTCGCCTTCCTTCACCAATCCCATCGCAACTCCCGCGACTGGAGCCTTCAGCGGAACACCCGCATCCATCAGCGCAATCGAAGCTCCGCAAACCGTCGCCATCGACGACGATCCGTTCGACTCCAGAATGTCCGAGACCACGCGCATCGCATAAGGCCACTTCTCTTCCGTAGGCAACACACCGGAAACGGCCCGCTCTGCGAGCGCTCCGTGCCCAATCTCGCGCCGCCCCGCTCCGCGCATAAACGCCACTTCTCCCACCGAAAACGGCGGGAAGTTGTAATGAAGTAAAAACCGCTTTTTGGATTCGCCTTCGAACCCTTCCAGCCGCTGCATGTCGTCGCTGGTGCCGAGCGTCGCCGTAACCAGGGCTTGAGTTTCGCCTCGTGTGAAGATTGCCGACCCGTGTGTACGTGGCAGGACGCCCGCTTCAATCCAGATTTCCCGGACTTCATCGAACGCGCGCGCATCCGGACGACGCTTCTGATTGATCACCTGCTCGCGGAAAATCCGCTCGCGCAATGCTTCGTAGTAGTGATCGAGTTTCTTCTTCGCGGCTTCATCTTCCTTGTCGCTGCCCGACTTCGGCAATTCGGCCGCCAGCTTCTTCTTGATATCTTTGACCAGCGTGTAGCTTTCCGCTTTCGGATGCTTCTTCGTATCGAGAGCATCAGTGAGTTCCGTGCCCACCTTGGCTCTCAGGCTGTTGTAGTACTCGTCATCAAACTGCGGAGGCTCGACCTTGCGCTTCGGCTTGCCCGCCTTGTCGCGCAGTTCATTGATCGCCTTGCAGATTTTCTTGATCTCGGTGTGGCCGAATTCAATCGCATCGACGACCGTCTCTTCTTTCACTTCCTTCGCGCCCGACTCGATCATCACAATGCCGTCGGCAGTTCCGACGACCATGATGTTGACCAGGCTCTCGCGCATCTCGTTGTACGTGGGATTCACCACGAACGCGCCATTCACCAACCCCACGCGCACCGCGCCAATGGGACCAAGGAACGGAATATCCGACAACGTCAACGCGGCCGACGCGCCGTTAATACCGAGCACATCCGGATCGTTATCCGTGTCGGCGGAGAGCACGAACGCGATGACCTGTGTCTCGCACTTGAATCCCTCGGCAAACATGGGACGCACCGGGCGATCGATCTGCCGGCTGGTGAGCACTTCGCGCTCACTCATGCGGCCTTCGCGCTTGATGAAGCCTCCGGGAAAGCGTCCGCCGGCATAGGTGTATTCGCGATAATCGACGGTGAGGGGGAAGAAATCGATGCCTTCGCGCGGATCGGCGTTGGCGACGGCAGTGGCGAGAACGACATTTTCGCCCAGGCGAACCACGGCGGCGCCGTGGGCTTGCTTGGCGAGCTTTCCGGTTTCAAATGAAATTTCTTTGCCGCCGGTGAGGTGGACTGTAACGCTGGTTGCTTCTGGTTTCATGAATTCATTCCTTTGAGTTGGAGCTCCGCCCACCCTCCCGCACTTAGCATGGGGAAAGATGGGG
>Ga0335083_10005215_pt1 | contig 16432 bp, 15 predicted proteins | sample Lox_Sample_42_FD_206716 | JGI IMG/M metagenome (GOLD analysis project Ga0335083, IMG submission 206716) | Soil microbial communities from Loxahatchee National Wildlife Refuge, Florida, United States - Lox_Sample_4.2 | ecosystem: Environmental > Terrestrial > Soil > Wetlands | place: USA... | reverse complement strand
CGTCAGCTATTTCGTCGTCCTGCCCGACTCCGAGGAATCGCACGATCTCTTTGCGCGCGAGGTCATGCCCGAGTTCCTTGGCTGAGCTTGAACCCTAGGCTTGAAGACGATTACAAAACTCCGCACGCGGCCGCTCGGCCGCGGGCGGAGCGCACGGGGCTAAAGGAGCTGACGGTTGCGTCGCCGGATCATCCGGCAGTCCATCACGACTGCGAGCGCCAGACCAAACGCAGCCCGCCTCGCCAAAGGAGTGGCCGGCCGCAGCGCTAGTGACCTTCCGGCGTGGTGATCTTGAACGTAAGTACGGCGTTGGTTGTCCCCGTGGTCGCGTTGCTCAGATTGGTGACGCTCGCCTTGCCGTGAGTCGGCACCAGGCCGGGATTGGTCGAGCCGGTAATGGTCTGAGGATAGGTGGTGGCGGTCTGAGTGGGCCCGGTCGTGTCGAACGCGCCCCTGCCGTCGATTCGGAAATGCCACACCACGTAGAATCCGTCGGCCGGGTTGGACGGCGTCGATACTGGCAGACCGGCGACCGCGCCGCCCAAGGTGAAAAAGGTTCCCACCGTCGCCTTCCCGATCGTCGCGGTTGAACAGTCACTCGCGGCTGATACATCGGTGCCGCCGGGATAAATCGGTGCCGCTCCGACGAAGAACGTATTCGTGGTGGAAAATCGCGCGTCCTTGGTCGTGTCCACGCAGACGACCCAACTCCTGGCCATCGCGGGCATCGCGGTCACCAGCACCATCGCGACGGCCAGTCCATGCCTGATAAAGCCCTTCATGCCAGTCCTCCTCCAACGTGTTATGAGCGGCTGCTTGGGCAGATAACGCCTGTAAGGCATGGAAGGTTCCCCAACGGCCGCGCACTAGGTCTGGCCGCTCGTGCGATACGTGATCACCTGACAAGTAGAGCTCGGTGAGGGGAAGGGGCGGGTGGCTGCCGGGCGGGGCCGGAGAGACGACCCGGGGCACAGAGTGATCTACAATGTCTTCAGAAAAGCAACCAGGTCGCGCTTTTGTTGAAGAGTCAGGCCTATAGCAAAACGGTGGTCGTAAAAATTGACGACATCCATCAGGGTATTCGCCGAGCCATCATGAAAATACGGCGGGCGGGCGGCCAGTCCGCGCAAGGTAGGAACTTTGAACTTTCCGATGTCGGCGCATTGGCCGGTTATCGCTGCGCGCCCTGGATCGGTGAGCGCAAAGCTTGCGCCAGCAAGCGGCCCTGAATGACAGCTCAAGCTGAACCGAGGAAGGCCTCGCGTGCCCAGTTCAGACACACCGGTATCAAGCGGCAGATCGGTCGAATGGTTCCCGACGCCGGGCGTATCGTGGCAAAATGAGCATGCCCCGGCGATCCTTTGCAGCCCTAGCGCATCGTTCAGCCCGGCCACGCCGCTTATCGTAATCAATTTCTCATTGAAGACGCGCTCTCCGCGAATTACGGCCTGTCGAGCAGGCGTTAGAGCGGTGTGAGGCGCCTGCAACCAGGGCTCATACAGGACGAAAACATCGGGATCGAACAACGCACCGGTTGGGTTGCCGCCGAATGGATCGTTGATGCCCACCAGGAATTGCTGGTCGGAAACAGCGACCGGCCCGGCGGTCGCGCCCCAAGCGCGCAGAGAACCGGCAGCGCGATCGAACACTTGCGCCGTGTAGTTTGCAGTCTCGAAGCCTACAATCTGATCGAGCTGATCCTCGCTCGGCGACGTCTTCGGCCGTTCATGCTGCAGCGCGGCATTGAGCGCCTGGGTGCGCAGGTCCGGCTCGCGGCCATCCCACGTTATCGAAGTCAAAAACACTAAATTGGTCACCGGCAATGGCCGGCGATATACGGAAATTACGCCGGAACCCTGCGAATCAAGTTGAGAGCAGCCGTAAGGATCGATCATGTCAGTGATCGAAAATTCGGCGGACGCCGGCAAACTTAACGGTATTCGAATGAGCCCGCGATTGAGCAGGAGCGCATACGCAGTTCGCATTGCCGCCACCGAAGATATGTCGTCAGTGGGGCACGTGGCGCCGTCGATCGGTCGAAACAGCGGATCACTCCCGAGCGTCTCTGCAAATCGTTCATGGATGTGAGCTGGTGTTATCGACCAGCCGTCGCTTGCGCGATGGCAGGTATTGCAAGTACGGCCGTTGCTACCCAGCTGCTGGAAAAATGGATTGTTGCCATCCCTGCCAGTAGGACGGTAGGTGGCGATCCGTCCCGAGGTATCATCAGCCTCGAACAGAATCCCGTTAGTGCCGCCGGCCATGGCTGCTGCGCATGGAAACAGTGCAAGTAAACAGATGACGGCCGGACCGAAGGCCTTGGTCAACACCTTCGGGCGTTCGGTCCTGGCCGTCACAGGCGGGCATCCGGTTTCCAATTACGGCGTAGGTGTCGGCGTCGTCGTGGGACAAGGATTCCCTGACGAATCGACCAGATGCGGGAAGTTGCCCGAGGTGCCTGTCGGCGTCAGAACATTCGGTTTCAAAACCACTCCGGTTGCCACATTCTTGAGCAGGTTGAGGTCGGCCGGATACTGCTGGTTGTACGTAGGATAAGGTACGCAGGTCATTCCTACTTTGGTCGGGTCGTACGCGTAGACATCCGGGTTGACCTGCACCATGTACAACTCGCATCCGCCGGCTGGGCAGGAGTAAAAGCTGTATCCGGCGCTGAAGTCAGGGCATGCGGGATCGGGATTCGCGCCGTCGCAATCGCCCAGCGGTGAAGGTCCGCCTCCGGTGCCTCCGGATTGAATCTTGTAGCTGGGGTCTCCGTTCGGGTTTACCTGTTCAACGTCCAAGAACAGAAGTCCCGTGGTCTGATCGTAAAAATAGGTGGATGGAGTCAAAGCACCGATCGAGCTGACCTGAGTGAGCAGGGTCGGGGTCGGCGGAATATCGTCGCTCTTGGACGCATCCAGCGACGGATCAAGACATAGCGCGAGGTTCGGGAAGTTCCACCCAGACGGATAGCCATACTGATTATCCAGGCCGTTACACACGGTATAGTTCGTGAAGTATGGCGCCAGAGCGGCAAGACTGGTTGATCCGGGTCCAGCAAGAGTCTTTACTCCCTTGGATACCGTGAAGACGCCGGAACAGTCTCCACCCGGACACTGATATGGACCCTGGTCTGTGGTGTAACAGATGCCGATGCGGGTCTGGAAAGGCGTGGTAGACGCATCCGTATAGGTGATTGAAACGAAGGGCGGCATCTCGTACTGGGCCTGCACCGTGTAACCGAGTCCGTTCATCACCTTGGGCTCGTAAATGCCGTTGCCATTTCGCCCATTCAACGACATCGACTGATGCTGACCGTAGTCCTGCTGATCCTTCGTCAGGGTAATCACATTCGAGTTAGTGCACGGGCCACTATAGCTACCCGCTTCCAGCGCGCACGGAACCGCAGAGAACTCAAGGGTGGCGTAGTCATTTGGGCTCATCTGGGCACTCGGCCGGCTCTCGTAGTGAGCATCCTGTGCGCCTTCCGCGTAGCACTCATCGACCGTATTCATCGCGTTGTTCGTCGTGTCGGCGACCGCCAGAAAGGGCAGGTTGTTGAGCGAAATCGGAAATTTCCCCCAAATGGGAGTTCCTGCCTGGTCAACTACCTGGTATCCGCTGAGAGTCGCGTCGTGATCGCGGATTACAGTGTTCTTGTCGCCATCCTGGAAATTTACCTGAGTACTGCTCACGCAGGTTACGCCTACTTCCTGAGTATAGACTTCATGGCGAAGATCGACGTTCACAAACGACAAGTTGTCAGTGTATTGGGTCGGCGGATATGAGTTAACATTGGCCTGAAACCATCCCATCGCGGCGTCCCCTTCGTACGTGAAGGCAGTATTAGAATCGCAAGGCATTTTCTCGATGGCGGTGTAGGCCGACAGAAACTTTGCGTCTTTTTTAGTGAGTAGCGGAGACGGGTTGATCAGGAAATTTATGAAACGGGAATTCTCGATCCGTGCCGGCCCATCATAAAACATATACCCGAGCTGATTCCGTTTGGGATCGGGATAGCCGATGCCAAGTCCCGCGGCGCCAGGCGTTTCAGCACACACGGGTGGCGGTGGCGCGGTGTCGCCGTGTGGGATCACGCCATCGGTGTAATAGGGGCACGGCCCGAAGCGCTCGGGATTATTCATGCTCTCTCCGACAAAGACGCCGTGCGAAATCTGGGACCATTCGCCGGGCGGCGAACCCTCAGTGCCTCCGGCAGAAACTAGGCTCGCACCCTGAACATTTCCGGCCAAGCGTACGTTGGTAAGCGAATACCAATTGGGCCGCACCCAGATTCCCGCGTAACGATTGCGCGTCGCCGTGATTCCGTCGAAATGCGCGATCAGATCGAGTTGCTGCGAGTTCTGCGGTGTGTAGTTGGCGCCCTGGGAGAGCTGGGCCGGAGTATTCAGGCCGTAATAGCATCCGTGTGCGCGGTTGTTAGTGAAGCCCACCAGCGAACCATGCTGCATTATACCAAGCGGGACTGTCGCATTGCCTGGCGTAAGATCGTACCAGAAACCTATGCCCTGGTCCTGGCATCCCGCGATCGAATTCGCTTGAAAATAGTTCGCGGGGTTCGTAATCCAGAAACCAGCGGAGGTGTACGATTCAGATTGGACTGCCGGTAACGATTGATCGTCGGTAAATGTTATGTTCAATCCGTCGTAGCAGTTGTAAGTGCCGGAGAAAACACCGGGTTGATGGCATTTGGCGCTGGGCTGATTGGTCAGGTTGTCCCCCGCCCACCAAAGCTGATATGGCGGCGGGGCGTTGCCGTCGGGATTGAGCGTGAAGGCATTGCTCATGGCTCCCACGCCGAGATTATGGATGAAGCTGAGGTTTTGCTCCGCTCCGGTGCGAAGATAGAACATATTGCCGACAATTCGCGCGCAGACGTTGTCATTGATGGTTATCGGGTTACCGGGGGTGCCAGCCAGTCCAGCGAGCGCGATGCACTTGTTGTATGAATGATGGATGCTGTTGCTGGAGATGATCGGTGGGTTGGTGCCTGTGCCTTGAAAGTAGACTGGAAACTGGCCGTCTTCGTCACCGCCGAATTTTTCGATTTCAACGCCCGCTATCTCTGCGGTAGCGAATTCTGATTCGAGCAATACTTCGCCGCCCCAATGCAGGCCTGCCGGGGGCGGATTGACCAGCGCCCATTCACCTTTGGTCGACTGATACGGATTAGGCGTGATCGAGGTGAGATGGATGTTTCGCGTAAGCAGCCCTACTTCGGCTCGCTCATCAACGCCGTAGTTTTTCGCTTTGCCGTCGTTGAAGCTCTTCGCCGACGGACCACAATAGACATCGCCCGGGTTGCAAGTGGGCGACTTGCCGCCGTAGTGATATTCGACCAGGGACTGATTGAGCGTGATAGCAGTATGTCCGGTCACGCTGTTGGGCATGACGCTTTGGATTTGAACGATTTCCCCAGAATCAGGTGAGAAGTCGGTTCCCGCGACCACGATCCAATCGCCGACATGCCAGTCCACAATCTTGTCGATCATCAGAGCGTTAGCTGCCTCGGTCACAGGCGCCGCAACCCCCTTGGCTGCGCTAAAGCTCTCAGGGCCGGCCGGCTCAGCCAGATGAGCCCAGCTCACGTGATTAGTGAAGGCGGTGTTGCCATGGCGACCCCACATACGCAGCGTCCCGCCCGCTTTCACATCGATTCCCTTGACGGCACCCTCGGAACCGGTGAAATAGAGATTTATCTGGTTTTGCTTCGATATCGCGCAGCCTTGTGCGCCGATCTGGAGGGTCCCACCGTTCTCCACAACGATGTTTCCGACATGAACCTGATAGCTCTGATCAAGAAACACCAGCGTGCCGCCGCTTTGAATTGTGATGGTCGATAGATCCGCAGCGTAGTAGAGTCCCTCATGTTGTTTTTGACTCACGTAGGCGTAGGTGCAGTCGGTTCCGCCAACCGTCCCGCCTATCACCGCGCTACCGCCGCTGACACAATTCGCCAGCTTGGTCCAGGGATGGCCGGGCTGCGCTGGGAGTCCGGCGGCATTCTGGATAGGACAGATCTGTGCCGCAGCGATCGCCGGAACTATAAAAACCGCCGCTAGCAAACAGACCACACGCAGAATGGTTCTCTTGCCAGTCGAAAATAAAGCGCGACCGCCTCGGACAACGCGCGATGCTAAGTGCGATGCCTCATCAGCGTTGAAATCGAACATGTTACCCCTCCCCACCGCCCGGGACATTTCCTGTGCGGAAGTCTGTTCTTCTATGAGCGTCCAGTGGTTTCTCCGTAGTCCCCGCCACGCCGTCGATGCGGGTAGCAACCTTCGTTCCCACGCCGAAGCAATCGCTTACGCACACCATGTAGTGCCTAGAGAATCTTTATCTGCCAAGAAAAAGAAGCTGTGTGCAAAGACGCGTGACAAAACGCCACAACTAATCGCGTGGAGCAATCTCACGCCGGCTGGGCGACCTCACTCACACAGCGCTCAAGCCAAGACCTGGTTGGCGTGCTGTTCGTAAAGGATTTGGCTCCGCCGGAGTATCGCGGGCGAATGTGGGCAGGTCGTCGGCTATGGTGCGTCGGAATATCGTGCGGGAGGGACTACTGGCTTCCCCAATAGCTTTTGATTCGGATCCGAAGGGTACATCCCGATTTTGCGCACGACCGCGGGCCTTGGGTCTGTGGTGGATACGGAACCAACCTAGCCTGTTTAGTGCATGCGGCCTTCTACAGGACGATTTTTCTGTTTAAAATTCACGGCCACATGGAATCAAGCGACTTTTGATTACGAGAAATCGATCCAGTTAGCATATCTAAATTCTTGCGAGTTCTGAAGAGTTAGCAACCGCCCGGCGTCAGCCAGATCCTGGGCTCCAACGGCCTAGTCAGCGAAATTAAATGAGTAACAAAGTCGAATCGACCGCCGATCATCTGACGCCCGCCGAGAAGTCGATGATGCGGCGGCTGACCGAGGTCTTGCAGTTTGCCGATTTTATGGCCCTGCTGATGGTGGCAGCGACAGCGTTCAGCGCGTACGCGGCGTGGCGGACGGCGCAGGTAACCTCGCACATCTTCGCGCTCGAGGAGCGCCCGTTTGTCGGTATCGAGAACGTCACCTTCGAGCAGGGCGACACGCCCAATCCGCGGGCCGTGATCCAATATCGCAACTTCGGTAAAATTCCGGCGAGCGGCGCGATCCTTACGGTAACCGCGCTGGCGGAGGGCAAGCGCCTCGCCGATACGCCCGGCGAGATGTCCTCGACGTCGCCGGGGATGCTTTCGCCCGGCGTGCCGCACTTTTTCTATACCTACTTTCCGCCGGATACGTACAAAGCCGTCGTCGCGGGGAAGGAGACCCTGATGATCGACGTGCACGCGGAGTACAAGGGCACGAGCGGAGACATCTTCTGCTATAGCGAGCGCGTCGTCTTCGACTATCGGTCGGCAAGTTTCAGGCCGGCCGGCGGAACCGATAGCTGCCGGGGTTCCGACATCTTTTGATTGGACGTGCGGGATGATGACGAGCCGGATGAGGATTTGCGCGCCGCGCCGCCATCTGGCAATTCTCGAATCGGGTGAATGGCGATGCGCTGTCCAATTTGCAAGCAGCCTGCGGAGATGAGGCCGGCCAACCGCTTCCGCCCGTTCTGCTCGGAGCGATGCCAGATGCTTGACCTCGGCAAGTGGGCGGGAGAGGACTATCGCGTCGCAGGCAACAAGGTCGAGGATCGCGAGCATCCTGACGACCTGAAGAAGAAATTCCTCAATTGAGCATCCAATCCGATGCTCCGGCCGAGGCTACGGCGCCGGCCCGGATCCATCCAAGCGCGGTGGTTGGGCCCGAGGTCGTGCTTGCGCCGGGCGTCGAGATCGGAGCGTTTTGCCTGCTCGACGGCGCGATCCGGATCGGCGCGCGCACCCGGCTTATCGGCCACGTTACGGTCCTCGGCGAGGTCGAGATGGGCGAGGCCAACGTGCTGCATCCCAACGCGGTGATCGGCGGCGAGCCGCAGGACCTTGCCTATAGCGGCGCTCCGCGCCGCGTGCGGATCGGCGCGCGCAACGTCTTTCGCGAAGGCGTGACCGTCCATCGCGGCAGCGAGCGCGGCGACATCACGATCATCGGCGACGACAACTTCCTGATGCAGAACGCGCACGTTGCGCACGACTGCCGCGTCGGCAACTCGACGATCATCGCGGGCGGCGCATTGCTCGCGGGATGGGCCGAAGTCGGCGAGCGGGCGCTGGTTTCGGGCAACTGCGTGGTGCATCAGTTCGTCAGGATCGGGCGGCTCGCGATGATGCGCGGGATGAGCCGCACCAGCCGCGACATCCCGCCTTTTTGCCTCGCCGACGGGACTCACACGCTGCGCGGAATAAACGTCGTCGGGCTGAGGCGCGCGGGAATCGATGCGCGCGCGATCTCCGCCCTTCGCCGCGCCTTCAAGACCCTGTTCGGCGAGCGGCGCAATCTCAAGCTGGCGCTTGCGGAGCTGGCAGCGGCGGGCCCGATGACGCCCGAAGTGGCCGAGATGGTCGAGTTCATCCGCGCCTCGCGCCGCGGCGTCGCCTTCGGCCCGCGCAGCGCTGACGATGCGGGATCCGACGGCGCAGCGGAATGAGCGCTGCTTTCAGCTATGTGAGCGATGCCGTCGATGAGTCGGAGAGCTTGCCCGCGACCCTTGCGCCTACACCCACAGCGTTGCGATTACGCCGATATGATCCGACGGCCAAAGCCACGTGCCGTCGCTCTGGCGATGCGGCCGGTCGGCGAACAACGCGACTTCGCTTACTTCGGGCGCGCGGCGGCCTGCCGGACGCATCATCAGGTAGTCGATGCGCTGATTGTGCGATGCATGCTCGGCATTCAGCTCGAGATCATCGCGATCGTTGGTGTAGCCGGGGCCGCTGCCGAAGGCTTCGTGCAGATCGATGAAGCCGGCGCGGCTCAATTCAGCGATCGTCTCCGACCCGGGAACGTCATTGAAGTCGCCCGCAAGGATCAGCGTGCTGTCCGTATCGCCTTCGGCCGGGGCCCATGCGGCGAGCTCGCGCGCCTGCATCGTCCGCACCGCGGCGCCGCCGACAGCTTCCGCTCGGTCCGTCAGATGCGAGACAGCTATGTCGACACTGGCGCCGTTCTCCAGCCGAAACCGCCGGCGCAACGCGACACGGTCATCCGGCAGGCGGTAGCGATGTCCGGCCACCTCGGTCGCTAGCTCGACCTGCGCCGCATACTTGAGCGTCTTGGCCGGGCCTGCCGGCGCCACGCGGCTCAGCAGCGCGACGCCCTCATCGAAGGAAAACTCACCCTCGCCGGCGCCGTCGGCCGCCACGTAATCGAGCCTGTAGGACTCTCCGCCGCAGAGCTGATTAACACGGTCGCGGATTTTCGCCCCGATATCCCCCGTGCTCGTTGCGCGCAGCACCTCCTGGAGTGCGGCGACGTGCGGACGGCGCGCCGCGATAGCCTCGGCGATAAGCTCGCAGCGGCGCTCCAGGTGGCGGTATGCCGGCAGGTCATGGAAGATGTTCAGCGTGAGAATGGTGAATTCGCTGCGATGCATAGGCTCGCGATCCTCCTTGCGCGCCGCGGAATCTGTGCCGGTTTGTCTGCCTGCGGACGCTGCTGAGATGGCGGATCTCCCGCGCCCGGCGGCGATTTTCGCGAAGAGGCGGCGCTTGCTTGAAACGGCCTCGCTCGGCCACAATTGCTACGATACTGAAGGATAAGAGAATTCGATGCGCTCGAAGCTGCGTTTTGTGATCGGGGCGGGCCTTATCGTGCTCGCCATCGGCTACCTCATCGTGACGGCCGTCCGTAACACGTCCGAATATTATCTGACGGTCAACGAAGTCGGCGCGCGCGAGGCCCAACTGAGCGGCCAGATGCTGCGCGTGGCCGGACGGGTCAAGGCCGGCTCGATCAGCTGGGACCCGGCGACGCTGACGCTCGGCTTCGCGATGGTCTCGCCGCCCAATCCCGACGGCTCGCCGGTCAAACCGGTCGCCGTCACCGACGCCACCGAGTTTCGCGTGATCGCACGCGGCGAGCCCAGGCCCGACATGTTCGCGGCGGGACGCGACGTGATCGTCGAGGGGCGCCTTGGGGCCGGCGGCACAATCGAGGCGCGGCAGGTGCTGACGTCGTGCCCGTCCAAGTACGCGCCCAAACAGCCTGCGAAGTGAAGGTACAATGCCGCTCATAGGTCAGCTCGCTCTCGCGCTTGCGCTGATGGTCGCGGTCTATTCGATCGCGGCCAACCTGCTCGGCATCCGCCGCAACTCGCCTGACCTGCTGCTGAGCGCGCGCCACGCGCTATGGGCGATGTGCGCGATGGTGACGGTCGCGGTGGGCGCGTTGTGGACCGGCCTGCTGACCAGCGATTTCTCGCTGGAGTACGTCGCTTCATATTCCAGCGTTACCCTGCCGATCCAGTACAAGGTCGCGGCGCTATGGGGCGGGCAGCAGGGCTCGCTGCTCTTCTGGACCTGGCTGCTCTCGATCTTCACCTCGATCGCAATCTTTCAGAACCGCCGGCGCAATCCCGAGATTACGCCCTGGGCGCTGATCGTGCTGGCCGGAGTCGCGATCTTCTTTCTCGGGATGCTGAACTTCGTCACCCGCCCGTTCGACCTGCTCGCCAGCATGCCGCCCGACGGCTCCGACCTCAACCCGCTCCTGCAGAACTACTGGATGGCGATTCATCCGCCGTCGCTCTATACCGGTTACGTCAGCGCGGCGGTGCCGTTCGCCTTTGCCTGCGGCGCGCTCGTCACGCGCCGGCTCGACGACGGATGGATCCGCACGACGCGGCGCTGGGCGATCTTTTCCTGGTTCTTCCTCACGCTCGGCAATCTGTTCGGCGCGCGTTGGGCTTACGAGGTGCTGGGATGGGGCGGTTACTGGGCGTGGGATCCGGTCGAGAATGCTGCCTTCATGCCGTGGCTCGTGATGACCGCGTACCTGCACTCGGTGATGATCCAGGAGCGCAAGGACATGCTGAAGGTGTGGAACCTCGCGCTCATCGGGATGGCCTTCATGCTGACGCTGTTCGGCACGTTTCTCACCCGCAGCGGCGTGATTTCGTCGGTTCACTCGTTCACCCAATCGGGCCTGGGTCCATACTTTCTGACGTTCCTGATCGCGGTCGTCGTAGCATACACAGCCCTGCTGCTGAGCCGCGTCGGGGATTTGAAAAGTCCGGCCGAGTTCGAATCGTATCTGTCGCGCGAGGCCACGTTCCTGTTCAACAACCTGATGCTGGTGGGAATCGCGTTCGCGGTTTTCTGGGGCACGGTCTTTCCTGTGCTCTCGGAGGCGGTGCGCGGCGTGAAGATAACCGTGGGGCCACCCTTCTTCGACAAGGTCAACGGGCCGCTCGCGCTTGGGCTGATATTTCTGATGGGTGTGGGACCGCTGATCGCGTGGCGGCGGACGTCGCCGCAGACGCTGCTTAGGACCTTCCTTGCGCCGGTCACGATGGGCGTGGGCGCAGGCATCGCGGTCTTCGCGATGGGGCTCCGCCAATGGTACGTGCTGACAGCGCTTTCGCTGGCCGTGTTCGCGCTCGGCACGGTGGTGGTCGAATTCCGCCGCGGCGTGATCGCGCGGCGCCATCTGGTGCACGAAACCCCGGCGCGCGCGCTGGTCAATCTCGTCGCCAAGAACAACCGCCGCTATGGCGGCTATATCATCCATCTGGGCGTGATTTTCGCGTTTATCGGAATCGTCGCTTCATCATTCTTCAGGACCGAGGTCAAGCGCAGCGTGCGCAGAGGACAGAGCTTCACTATCGGCGCTTACCAGATTACCTATCTCGGAATGAAGGGCGTCGAGAACGCTCATCTCGAGGACCTGAGCGCGCGCCTCGACGTGCAAAGCGGCGGCCGCGAGATCGCCACGATGACGCCCGCGCGGCTCTTCTACAAACGCCCGCAGCAGCCTGCCACGCGGGTCGCGATTCGCTCGACCCCGCTCGCCGACCTCTACGTGGTGTTCGCTGGCGTTGACGATCAGAGCGGACTTGCCACCTTCGAGGTGTTCCTCACGCCGCTGGTTTTCTGGCTCTGGGCGGGCGGCCTGATGATGGCGATCGGCACGGTGGTCGTGATGTGGCCCAACGTGCGCGAACGCGCCGCGATGGCCGCTGCGTTCGAGCGGGCGGATGAGGCGATTGCCGCCGAACCCGCGCCGGGAGGCGACTGACCGGATGAATGCCAGGGGACGGGAATTCTCGGCGCCAGCGATGGCCGCGGTGCTCGCCGCAATCCTGATCGCTTCGCTGATGGCGCCGATACGCCCGGCGCACGCGGCCGCCGCGACCCGCCAGGAGATCGCGGAGGGACTTACCTGCCAATGCGGATGCGGCCTGACGGTCGCCAACTGCAATCATCCGAACTGCAGCTTCTCCGTGCCGATGCGCGAGCGGATCGACACGATGCTCGCGCACGGGATGGGCCGGGCCGAGATAATCGGCTACTTCCGCAAGCAGTATGGCGAGAAAATTCTCTCCGCTCCGACCACTCAGGGCTTCAACTTGCTCGCGTGGACGATGCCCTTCGTCGCGCTGATGATGGGCGGGGGCCTGGTGGTTCTGATGATGGGACGATGGCGCGGCAGAGCATCCGCGGCCCCCGAATCGCAGCAATCCGGATCGCGGCAATCCTCGGGCGGCTCCGGCGCAGGCGATTCCGAGCCGTCGAGCAAAGCCGCTTCGGCGCTCCGCGAACGCCTGGAACGCGAGCTGCGGGAGCGTCTCTAGGCTGTGCTCTACCTGGCCGCGGTGCTGATCGTCGCGAGCGTGGCATTGTTCGTCGCCGCGCCGCTCGGTGGCGGATTGCTCGCGACGCGGCGCGCCGGACGCGATGCGGCCGAGGCCGAGCGGCTCGAGCATGAGCGAGGGCTCGCGATGCAGGGATTGCGCGAGCTGGAGTTCGATCGCGAGATGGGCAAGCTCTCCGAGACCGATTACGCCGGGTTGCGTGAAGCCCTGATGGCGCGGGCGCTCGCCGCGAGCGCCGCGCTGGAGCGTCTGCGCGCGCCCGATGCGGCTCCGGCGCGTCCGCGGTTGGTCAAAACCGTCGCGGCGGCGCCCCCCGCCGCCGCGCGTATTCGATTCTGCCCGCAGTGCGGCGTCGAGGTTGCGGCAGGGAGTTTCTGCAGCGAATGCGGCGCGCCGCTTTCCGTCGCGGCGCGCTCCGTTGCGCGGGCCGAGCGATGACCGCGCCGCTTATCGAAGCGCGCGCACTGGGCAAGAGTTTCGGTCCTGCGCCGGTCCTGCGCGAGGTGAACCTGAGCGTTGCAGCCGGCGGCGGCCTCGCGGTGGTCGGCGCGAACGGGGCGGGAAAGTCCACGCTCATCCGGTTGCTCGCCGGACTTTCGGCGCCGAGCTTCGGCGACGCGATGCTCTTCGGCGAGGCGGCGCGCACGCTCGCGCCGGCGCTGCGCCGGCGCGTGGGCCTGCTGAGCCATCAGAGCTTTCTCTATCCCAACCTTAGCGCGCAAGAGAACCTGGAATTCTACGCGACGCTCTACGGCGTCGAAGACGCGCGGAAGACGGCGGCGCTATGGCTCGAGCGCGTCGCGCTCGGCGCCGCCGCCGACGCGCGCGTGCGCGGATTTTCGCGCGGCATGGAGCAGCGCCTTGCGCTCGCGCGCGCGATGCTCGCGCGGCCCGACGTTTTGATGCTCGACGAGCCGTTCGCGGCGCTCGACGGCGACGGCGCGGCGCTCGCCGCCGCGCTGGTGCGCGAGGCGATGAGCCGCGGATGCGCGGTGCTGGCGAGCGCTCATTCGGCCGAGCCGCTGGCGGCCCTGGGCTTCGCGGTCCTGGCGCTTGCCCGCGGCAAGCTGGTGCGCGCAGAGCCGGACGCCGCGCGCCAAAGCGCGGCGCGCGCGCCGCTTGCACGGCAGGTTTCCTGACGCAAGAGCGGGAGAGGATTCGCGCGCTCACCATGAATTCGTTCGCCGCCGTGCTCCGCAAGGACTTGCTGCTCGAAGTGCGTGGCGGACAGAGCACAGTCGCGCTCGGCGCGCTGTCGCTGCTGGTGCTGGTCGTGCTGGTGTTCGCGTTCGACCCCGGCGGCGGCGAACAGGGGGCCGCAGCGGCGGCGGGCGCGCTCTGGGTCGCGCTCGTGTTCTCGGGGATGCTCGGGGCGACGCGTGCGGTCAGCGCCGAGAACGAAAACGGCTGCCTGCGCGCGCTTTTGATGAGCCCGCTCGACCGCGCCGTGCTCTATGCGGCGAAACTCGCCGCGGCCTTCGTCTTCATGGCCGTGGCAGAGGCCGCGTCGATCGTGCTGATGGTGCTGTTCTTTAATCTCGACTTCGACGCGCGCGTGATGCGGATGGCGCCGGTGGTGCTCCTCGGCGCGCTCGGCTTCGCCGCGCTCGCGACGCTTCTCGCCGCGATTTCCTCGCGCCTGCGCGGCGGCGAACTGATCCTGCCGCTGCTGGCGGTGCCGATGTTCGTGCCGGCGCTGATCGCCGGAGTCAAGGCGAGTGCGCTCGCTCTGGGCGGTTCGCCCCTGGACGAGCTTGCGGTCTGGATCAAAGTGTTGGCCGCGTTTGACGCGATCTTCGTCGCCGCCGGCTACCTGCTGTTCGAATATGTTGCGGGAGAGGAGTGAATGAACGGCCGGCCGGTCAGACTCGGATTGGGATTCGTCACACTGGCGCTCGTGCTCGCGGCGCTTTACATGGTGTTCGTTTACGTGCCGACCGAGGCCGACCAGGGGATCGTCCAGCGCATCTTTTATTTTCACGTTCCCTGCGCGTGGGACGCCTTCGCCTCTTTCGCGCTGGTCGCAATCGCGGGGATCTTTTACCTCTGGCTCGGGCAGCAGGTATGGGATGACCTGGGCTATGCGGCGGCCGAAGTGGGGATGGTCTTTTGCACGCTGGTACTCGCGACCGGTTCGATTTGGGCCAAGCCGATATGGGGCGCGTGGTGGACGTGGGACTCGCGCCTGACGACCACGCTTATCCTGTGGCTGCTATATGGCGGCTACCTGATGCTGCGCGCGATGGCGGGCGATTCGGCGCAGGGCGCGCGCTTCGGCGCGGTGGTGGGAATCGTCGCCGCGGTCGACGTGCCGATCGTAATCGTCTCGGTGCGGCTTTGGCGCACGATCCATCCTGCGGTGCTGGTCACGCGCCAGGGCGGCCACGGCCTCGAGGATCCGCGGATGGTCGCGACGCTGCTGGTTTCGCTCGCCGCGTTCACCGCGCTCTTCATCTGGATTCTCTGCCTGCGTTTCGTCACCCTGCGGATGCGCACGCGCCTGGGTGCGCTGGCGCGTTCGCTGGCGATGGCCGAGGCTGCGGCGCAAGACTAGCCAAAACCAGGCAAGATTAGGAACGTCTCAGGAACCGCCTATGGAGAACCTGAATTACCTGTTCGCCGCTTATGCGATCATCTTCGCAGTGATCTTCGGCTACGTGCTGTTCATCTGGCGCCGCCAGGCGGCCCTCGAGCGCGAGTTGCGCGCGATGGAGGCGCGGATGCGCGCGCTTGAAGAGGCCGGAGGCGGCGGCGCTGGGGCCGGCGCTTCGCGCATCGGGGCGTGAGTGCTCTTGCCGCGGTGGACTATCATGCGCATCTTTTATTGATGCCCCAAATTACGCAATGGTTCATCCTCGGATGGAGCGGGCCCGACGGTGAGGACCTGCCCTGCCAATGAGGAGCTGCCGGTGAAGACAAGCGCCGCCTAGCTAAATGGAATACCGCGACTACTACAAAACGCTTGGCGTCGAACGCGGCGCGCCGGAGGCCGAGATCAAATCGGCCTACCGCAAGCTCGCCCGCAAGTATCATCCCGACGTCAATCCCAACAACAAGGAGGCCGAGGCCCGTTTCAAGGAGATTAACGAGGCGTACCAGGTCCTCAGCGATTCCGAGAAACGCAAGAAGTACGACGAGCTTGGCGCGGACTGGGAGCGCGGCGTCACCGAGGAGGAGATGCGCCGGCGGTACGGCTGGAATGCCCAGCCCGGTACAGGCGGCTTTGCGGGCGGCGGGGGGGGCGGCGGCTTCAGCGATTTCTTCGAGCAGTTTTTTGGCGGCCTCGGCGGAGGATTTTCCACCCGCGGCGGCCGCGCGCCCCGCGGCTTTTCGGCCTACGAGTTCGCCGAGGCCCCGCCGCGCGGACATGACGTCGATGCTCAGGTCGAGGTGCCGCTGCGCGACACGATGCACGGCGCGAAAATGCGCATCACGCTCAACGCCGAGGACGGATGCGCCAATTGCGGCGGCACCGGCCTGGTCGCGCGCGGGGAGCGCCGCGGCAAGCGCGTCGTCCGCGGCGCCGAGCCCTGCCCGGTGTGCGGAGGCCGCGGCACGATTCCGGCCCGCCGCTCGCTCGAGGTGACGATACCGGCCGGCGTAGTCGACGGTACCCGGCTGCGGCTCAAAGGGCAGGGCGGCAAGGGCCCGCGCCCCGAACTCA
>Ga0335083_10005213_pt1 | contig 16443 bp, 13 predicted proteins | sample Lox_Sample_42_FD_206716 | JGI IMG/M metagenome (GOLD analysis project Ga0335083, IMG submission 206716) | Soil microbial communities from Loxahatchee National Wildlife Refuge, Florida, United States - Lox_Sample_4.2 | ecosystem: Environmental > Terrestrial > Soil > Wetlands | place: USA... | reverse complement strand
GGAAAATGTCTTTAAGCTATCTCGCGTGCAGCCTTTGGACATGTTTCCGCAAACGCAGCACGTGGAATGTGTAGCTGATTTACGGGCAGGACCGGGCCCAGTCGAACCACAAAACATGGTCCATGCTGAATCACATGCCTACTGAAATAAAAAACGACCCAAAGAACGACCCGCGCCGCGATTTTACCCGCCGGATTTTGCCGTGGATTGTTGTGATAGTAATGCTGGGCGTTTATTGCCTGACGCTGAGCTCCTGGGTTTCACAAATAAACCTGGATACGGTGGCCAGGGTATCGGGCTGGATGTGGTCGCCGGATTTTGGCGGCCCGCTATTCCATTTGGTCATGCTGCCATTTCGGTTGCTGCCTGTAGGCGTGATTCCGGTGGCGTTGAATTTATTTTCCGCGGTTTGCGCGGCATTGACGCTGGGCCTCTTGGCACGCTCGGTAGGATTGCTGCCCCATGACCGAACGGAAGCGCAGATAATCCGTGAACGGAACGGTTTTGCGCTGTTAACACTCCGGAGCGCCTGGCTGCCGACATTATTGGCGGTGCTTCTCTGCGGCTTGCAACTGACTTTTTGGGAGCAGGCGACCAACGGCAACAGCGCGATGTTCGACTTATTATTGTTCGCTTTCGTCGTTTGGTCGTTGCTTGAGCATCGCCTGGATAAAGCGGAATGGCGGTTGTATTTAAGCGCGATTGTCGTGGGCATTGGGATAGCGGAAGGCGCGCCAATGATGGGCTTTTTCCCTTTATATATCGCAGCGGTTATTTGGGCGCGGGGCCTCAGTTTTTTCAATGTGCCGTTTCTGTTGCGGATGACGCTGTGCGGACTGGCCGGGCTATCACTTATTTTGGTGCCCCCCATCGTGGCGATTATTTCCGACGCGAGCTCTGGAACTTTTCTGCAGGCATTCAAGCTCAGCCTTGGCCAGCAATCTGTGGTCCTCAAGGACTATTTCGTTTGTATCGCCCGCCCATCGGCAGCTTTCGAGGGCCTGATGGTGCCATTGTTCATTTCGTTAATGCCATTGTTGATCCTTTCCATCCGGTGGAAACTCGGTGATAGCAGCCGCCTGGGGTCCATTCTGGCGGACTTAATGTATCACGTTATCCACGGTATTTTTCTATGTCTATGCCTCTGGCTGATGTTTGATCCGCCATTTAGCCCGCGTGAAAGAGGCATGAACCTGACGCTTTATTACCTGATCGCTTTGAGCGCAGGATATTATGTCGGTTATTTTTTGCTCGTTTTTGGGAAAAAACATCCGCGCGCCGGGGAATTTCAGCCGCTGGGGGTGGTTTTGTTGAATCGAACGGTAGTTGCCCTTGTATGGTTGTTTTCCATTTTGGCTGTTGCGGGGCTTATTTATAAAAACCAGCCGCAGATTGCTGCAGTCAACGACAATTCGCTTGGCCAATTCACGTCGCTCCTGATTTCAAAATTGCCAAAGGAAGGGGCCATTCTTATTGGCGATAATCGCGACCAGTTATTTTTGACCGAAGCCGCACTGGCACGGCAGGGGCGCGCCAAAGATTTTTTGTTGCTTGATACCACTTCATTGCTCTACCCGCAATATCATCGCTATTTGCATGCTGAAGCGCCGGAAAAATGGCCGTTGCTGGTGGCCTCCACCAACAGCAGTGTGCTTAACCCCATGGGCATGCTGGGCATGCTGTCCCTGCTGAGCCGCTCCAATGAACTTTATTATTTGCATCCCAGTTTTGGATTCTATTTTGAGCAGTTTTATGCTGAACCACACGGTCTGGTTTACAAACTAAAGCCTTTGCCGAATGATACACTTTTGCCGCCACTCGTGGATAACAACTTAATTGCCGAAAATGAGGCGTTTTGGACGGACGCCCAGTCGCAAGGATTGAAATCTGTAGAAGATGCGCTGGCGGCTGAGGATCCAAACGCGCCCCAGTCTTTTGCCCAGAAAATGCTTGCGCGATTGCACATTCCGCGTGAACCAAACCCCAATGCCATGGTCATTGGGGCAAATTGCTCGCGTAGCTTGGATTTTTGGGGAGTGGAACAGCAGAGAGCGGGGTATTTGACTACCGCTGCCGATTCTTTCAAAACCGCACTCCTACTCAATCCGGGCAACGCCGTGGCCCAAATTAATCTTAAATTCAATGAAGCACTTCGTGCCGGGCAACATTCGCGGGTGGATTTGAGCCAGGACACCTCAGACCAGCTGGGGAAATACAATACCGTGGTGGACGCCATGATGGAAGGCGGTCCGTTTGATGAGCCGGGCTTTTGTTATCAGTTTGGGTATGACCTTGTGAATGACAACAGCTTTTATCGCCAGGCGGCGGCGCCCCTGGAGCGGGTCTGCGAATTTGACCCGGATTTTTTCCCCGCCCGCAGCCTGCTGGCGCGAATTTATGGCATGAATCGTTTGCCGGACCGCATGTTGAGGGTTTTGCGCGCTCCCATAGAGAAGCCACAGAATTTTTCACTCGACCTGGCTGATTCCACGGAACTTCACATGTTGGCTGCGGCCGCATATTTTCAGATGGGCGACTCTGCCCGCGGCACACAATTGTTCGATGAAGAGATTTCCCGTGATCCGGGTAATGACGCCTTGCTGACCACGGCAGAACAGGTTTACACCAGCCGGGGCATGTACACCAATGCGCTGGAAGTGGCCGAGCGACGGCTGGCGCTTTCGCCCGGCGACCCGAAATGGCTGTTGACCAAGGGATATCTTGAGAATGAACTCAAGCAATACAACGACGCCATTGCGACCCTTAGCCGCGTGCTGGCCGCTCAAAGTGATAACCAGAACGCGCTGTTCCAGCGGGCCCGGGCTTATTATCTGAGCGGCAACCTTGACGGTGCGCGGGGCGATTATGAAGCGTTACAGCGATTGCAACCCGATTCGTATGTTTTTGCCTACGCGCTGGGCGAAATTGGGCGGCAGCAGCATAACACCAACGAAGCCATCCGGAATTTTGAAATTTATCTTAGTAATGCGCCCACCAATACGGCGGAAGCCAAAACCGTCAGCGACCGGCTGCACGAACTGCAATCGCCGGCAGGCGGCAAGTGACACGACCCGCCGGGTGTGGCACAATCCCGCCGCCCCGTCCTTAATATGCGGGTCACGCACATCATTACGCGGCTGATCGTCGGCGGCGCGCAGGAAAATACCCTGGCGACCGTTGCCGGATTGCGCCAGATACCGGGAGTGGAAGTGGATTTTATTTCAGGACCCACGTCCGGCCCGGAAGGTTCACTGGAACCTAAAGCGGGAAATATAATCATCGTTCCCGAACTCATTCGTTCCATCCATCCGGTAAAAGATACGCAGGCGCTGAAAAAGCTGGAAGGAATCCTGCGGGAACGAAAGCCGGATGTGGTTCATACCCATAGCGGCAAGGCCGGAATTTTGGGCCGGCTGGCGGCGAGGCGGGCAGGGGTGCCCGTAATCATCCATACCATCCACGGCCCGTCATTCGGGAAATTTCAGAACGCCGCAAGCAATTTTATTTTTTGCGCAGCCGAGAAATATGCAGCGCGCGTGACGACTCATTTTGTGGTGGTGGCTGACGCGATGAAGGACCAGTACCTGGCCGCGGGCGTTGGCCGGCCGGAGCAATACACAAAAATCTTCAGCGGCTTCCCCTTGGAACCTTTTCTTTCGGTAAAGAATGATCTGCAGCTTCGGGGAAAATTGGGAATGGCGCCGGATGATTTCGTCGTCGGCAAAATTGCCCGGTTATTCAAGCTGAAGGGGCATGATGATTTATTTGCCGTGGCGCCGGAACTGGTGCGCCAAAATCCAAAGATAAAATTTCTACTGGTGGGCAATGGCGAATGGCGGGAGCGTTTTGAAGGCATGGCCAGGGCCCTGGGCCTGGAAAAACATTTTGTTTTTACCGGGCTGATTGCGCCGGATGACGTTCCCCAATATACCGGCATCATGGATGCGCTGGTGCATTTGTCATTGCGCGAGGGTTTGCCGCGCGCGTTACCGCAGGCGCTGGCGGCGGGTAAACCGGTGGTCGCATACGATTGTGACGGCGCCCGCGAAGCGTGCCTGGAAGGGCAAACGGGATTCCTTATCCGGCCCGGTGATTTTGAGACCTTGAAAAAGAGGCTGCTGCAATTGGTGGCCGAGCCGGCACTGTGCCAAAAACTCGGGCGCGCCGGGCAGGATTTCGCGCGCGCGAATTTCGCCGTCGAAAAAATGGTCCGGGACATTTACACTCTTTATATGAAGCTGGCGCCCAACCGGGCATGACGTGACATGGCATTTCCTTATAATTTTTTTTTAGCGACTTTTGCCTGCGCATTTTTAACGGCGCTGTTATCCCTGCCACTCTGGCGAAAATGGTGTTTGCGCGTGAATCTCGTGGACGATCCGGGCGGGCGTAAAATCCATGACCAATCCACGCCGCTGGCTGGCGGATATGCGGTGCTCACGGGAATTTTGCTGCCGCTGGCCGTCGGCGCGGCCTTGATCAAATTTGAAGTCCTAAAAGTTTCATCGGCAGGCGCCATCGCCCATGGCTTCGAGCGGCGGGGCGTCGAACTGGCGGCCATTGCGGCAGGTGCCATTGCCATTACGATTCTCGGCTGGCTGGATGACAAACATGAATTGAAGGCGTTGCCAAAATTTACGGGACAATTCCTGGTGGCCGTCCTTGTCGCCGTAGCTTGTAAACGCATTACCCTGTTCGTTCCGAATGTGGCGTTCAGTTACGTGATCACCGTTCTATGGCTGCTGACAGTAATGAATGCGTTTAATTTCATGGACAATATGAACGGCCTTTGCGCGGGCGTGGGCGCGATTGGAGGATTTTTATTTGGACTGATTGCCGCGGCGGGCGGGGAATACCTGGTGGCGCTCGCGGGCTTTCTGATCTGCGGGGCGCTCCTGGGTTTTTTGCCGTGGAATTTTCCCAAGGCGCAATCGTTCCTGGGTGACGCGGGCAGCCAGCTCGTGGGCTATCTGCTGGCAGTCATGGCCATCCTTCCGCACTTTTACACCAAACAAAATCCGAACCGGCTGGCGGTGTTATCGCCCTTGCTGGTTTTAGCTGTGCCATTGATAGACCTGGCGCAGGTGGCAATTTTGCGGACGCTCAAAGGCAAGCCCTTTTGGATTGGCGATACGAACCATTTGTCGCACCGGCTGGTGCGGGCGGGAATGAGCCGGTCGCAGGCAGTATTAATACTTTGGCTGGCTGCGGTCATGGTTGGAGCGGTGGCTTGCCTTTGGTAAAAATCGCCCGGCATCGCAAAAGAGTTCGTGTTTTTCCCAGTAATCGGGGTTAATTTTCTCCGGTGAGAATTCTTTTTATTGGGGATGTTGTAGGTGAACCCGGGCGCAAAGCGGTTAAGGCGCTTTTGCCCCAATTGCGCGAGCAGCAGGCTTTGGATTTCGTGATCGCCAACGGCGAAAATTCCGCCGGCGGTTCGGGCATCACGCCGAAAACTGCCGAGGAAATCTTTTCCGCCGGCGTGGATGTCATTACCAGCGGCGACCATTTGTGGGACCAAAAGGAAGTCATGACCTTGCTGGCGGATGAAAAGCGTTTCCTGCGTCCGATGAATTATCCGCCGGCGGTTCCGGGGCGCGGCAGCGGTGTCTTCGAAACCAAACAGGGTGCCATTGGGGTGATGAATTTCCAGGGGCGCACCTTTATGCAGCCGCCGGTCGAGAATCCTTTTCTTTTGGCGGCGGAGGAGTTGAAAAAAGTGCAACCATGGACGAAAGTAATCTTTGTGGATTTCCATGCGGAGGCCACCTCGGAAAAAATTGCTTTTGCCCGGATGTTGGACGGGCAGGTGAGCACAGTGGTGGGCACGCACACGCACGTGCAAACAGCGGACGAGCAAATTTTCCCCGGCGGCACCGCGTATTTGAGTGATGCGGGATTTACTGGGCCGCATGAAAGCGTTTTGGGAAGGGAAATTGAGCCGGTCATAAAAAAATTTTTGACGGCGATGCCCCAGCGGTTCGAGGTGGCCAAGAACCGCATACTGCTCCAAGGGGCAGTTATTGAGATTGACAAATCGAGCGGCAAGGCTTTAAAAATAAGGCGCGTTTCAGAAGCGCTCTAATAATTCATGGAGACGAAAACAGATAGTGCAAAAGGGCGGGGCGGAGATAAAGCGCCGTCGCCGTGGCTGCGCACCCAGCAGCGATTGAAAACCATCCGGCGCAACCTGGACAAGTCCGACGCCGCCATCGGCAAAATGTTTGGCGTGACGCGGGCGGCCATCTTTGAGTTGCGCATGCGGTATAATATTCCCAAGGTGCGCAGTAACACGCAGCACCGCCAGCGGGTCTTTGCGCAGGTGCGCAAACTGCCGTCGGGGCTGACCATCGCCGCCGCGGCGGAAAAATTAAAACTTTCGGAACAGCGCACGTATTATTACGGAAAACGCGCCGGTTATAAATTTACGCGCAAAAAGGGCAAGCATGAGCGCGCGGATTATTGGCTGGCGCGCTTCAAAACGCTGACCCCGGGTCTGACGCTGCGCGAAGTGGCAGCGGAACTGAAGATCTCCTATATCTACGCCATTCAACTGTGCCAGCGGCACCGTTATAAAGTCCGTTGGGCGGGCAGTTCCAAGCCGCCGCGCCTGCCGTTCCGTTCGGCGCGCCTCAAGGGATAAAGCGCTTTTTCAGCGTCTTTTTGCTTCCATTAAACAGGACTTTCGCCCCGGCGGGAGTTCCTGTATAATAAAACTTTATGGATAACCAGGCTGATATCGCTTTAATCGGACTGGCCGTAATGGGCCAGAATTTGATTCTCAATATGAACGACCACGGCTTCACTGTCGTGGCCTATAATCGTACGGTGGCCAAGGTGGACGAGTTTCTGGCTAAAGAGGCCAAAGGGACCAAAGTAGTCGGCGCCCATTCCATCGAGGAGATGGTTGCCAAGTTGAAGAAACCGCGCCGCGTCATGCTCATGGTCAAGGCGGGCAAGCCGGTGGATGAATTTATCGAGCAGGTGCTGCCGCATTTGGAGCGGGGGGACATCATCATTGACGGTGGTAATTCGCTGTTTGAAGACACCACTCGCCGCACAAAATATTTGGAGAGCAAGGGACTGCTGTTCGTCGGCACGGGTGTTTCCGGCGGGGAAGAAGGCGCGCGCAATGGCCCAAGCATCATGCCGGGCGGTTCGCCCGCCGCGTGGCCGCACGTAAAGGACATTTTCCAGGGCATCGCCGCGAAAGTGGACAATGGCGTTCCCTGTTGCGATTGGGTGGGAGAAAACGGCGCAGGCCATTATGTGAAGATGGTCCACAACGGCATCGAGTACGGTGACATGCAGTTGATTTGCGAGGCGTACAACATCATGAAAAACGGCCTGGGCATGAGCGCGCAGGAAATGCATGAAGTCTTCGCCGAATGGAATAAGGGAGAATTGGACTCGTACCTGGTGGAAATTACCCGCGATATCCTGGCCTACAAAGACACGGACGGCACGCCGCTCGTGGACAAAATTCTCGATACCGCCGGCCAAAAAGGTACGGGCAAATGGACGGTGCAAAACAGCGCAGACCTGGGCATGCCCATCACGCTGATTGCGGAAGCCGTTTATTCGCGCTGTGTTTCGGCCTTGAAAGACGAACGCGTGAAGGCGGCGAGAAAATTGAAGGGGCCCAATCCGCTTTTGTCCGTTTCTAAAAACGCCGCGAAGAAATCTGAATTTGTTAATAATATTCGCGATGCGCTCTACGCTTCGAAAATCATCAGCTACGCGCAGGGTTACATGCTCATGCGTGCGGCGGGTGCGGAATACAAATGGAACCTGAACATGGGCGGCGTGGCGCTCATGTGGCGCGGCGGCTGCATCATTCGCTCGCGTTTCCTCGGCAAAATTAAGGAAGCCTACGACAAAAACCCCAAGTTGCTGAACCTGTTGCTCGACGATTATTTCCGCGGCGAGATCAAGCGGTGCCAAAAAGGCTGGCGCAATGTCGTGGCGTCGGCGGCTAAGAAAGGCATTCCTGTCCCCGCGTTTAGCACGGCGCTGGCCTTTTACGACCAGTATCGCAACGCGGTGTTGCCGGCGAACCTGCTGCAGGCGCAACGCGATTATTTCGGCGCGCACACCTACGAATTGATTGATAAGCCGCGCGGCCAGTTTTTCCATACGAACTGGACTGGCAAAGGTGGCACGACCGCCAGCGGCAGTTATACCGTGTAATTCACAGGTATCCGGCTGGCTCAATCGGGTGGGTTTAATTTTTGCAAATCGGCAAGTTGCTTTGCCGGGAGAAAATTCATTCCCACTTCGAACGACGCATCGGTCCAGCCGAAACCTTCCGGCGTGATGTAATCGAATTTTGTCCCTACGTTTCCGTACTCCACGAACACCTCGTGGGAGCCGGTAACGACGTTGTATTTTTCGGGGATGACGCCGTCGTAGTCATGTGCATTTTTGGCGATGGCATAAAGCCAGCGATACGCGAGTTGCCCGGCTTCGGCATTGAAGCCGTAGTTTTTGAAACCCTGCCACGCTAGCATTTGGTGAGGCGCCCAGCCATAAGGATAATCCCATTGCCGCTGGTCGTGAGTACTCGCCCCGGCCACGGATTCCTCCGCGCTGGCAGCCAGGCCGGCACGCTGTTCCAATTTTTCCTGTGCATACGAAACCATTCGTTTCGCCTGTTCACGCTCAGCGATATTGTTTGTGTCCAGCAACCCGGCCCAAAGCGGATAAAGCCCGGTCGCACTGATATACGCCGAGCGCTTTTGGCGGACAAAATCGTAGTCGAAGAAAAATCCGCGCTGCTCATTCCACATCAAAGCCATCATTGCTTCTTTGCGATGTTGGGCCTGCTGCTTCCAATAGGAAGCTTTCGCCAGGCTTCCTTCCACGTCGGGCAGAGTTCCATCAAATTCAGTTTCGATGACTTCCGCAAAATCCGTTTCGTATTTGTAGAGGAGCGAATTTAAATCCACGGTCACGAAATCCGCCGCGCGGTCATCGAAGCGATGCGTCGTATCGTGGCCGGACTCACGCATGGCGCGATCCTGTTTGAAAAAGCCGGCCAGAGTCGTTCCGTTCGCCGTCAAATTGGAAAAATTGCCGCAGTACAGGTATTCGTTCAGAAAACGAAATGGCGTCAGCGGCAAACCGTCCTGTGCCTTTGTCTGTGCCAGCCATGGCTGGATTTGGCCGTCATAAGCGCCGGTTTGCACTTCGGGACAGGGGCCATCGCCGGAATCGTAATAACGATTCAAAGTATAACTGCCGATATTTACCGTGCGATCGGGCGACATCCAGACGTTTTGATATTCCGCCATCGCCGTTTTGAACGCAGCCGCCAGCCAGTTTTTGTCCACCGCACCGGACGCGTAAACGGCGCGGACAATGGAGGTGAGAAACGGCGGTTGGGAACGCGTGAGATAATACGTGCGGTTGGCGTTCGGAATTTTCCCATAAAATTTTATTTCATATAAAAGATTGTCCGCCATGCCGCGTGCAAGGTCATTCCGTCCATCTTGCAACAGGCCGAGTGTGATAAAATAGCTATCCCAGCAATAAAGCTCGTTGAAACGCCCGCCTGGTACTACATACGGAACGCCCGAAATTTTCCCGTCTGCGTTAGTCTCCAGCGCCAGCGAAAGAAGACCATGTGCGCCATCCAAGCTGCGGACAAACTCGCCGGTGACTTGGTCCGGCACCGGCAGCAGGACAATTTTTAACGGTCGCAAGGTTGTCGTTTCTCTCACCGATTCAAAGTAACGAACGGCATTGGTATCGGTGGCCGGCACATAAAGATAATCCTCTTTGGAATCGCTTTTGGGATCAGGAACGACGCGGTCCAAATGTTCTTTATCAATCTGCCTGGTTAGTGCATCCCAGTAATATTCCTTTATGAGCCAGTGGGTGCGGTCAACGGCAGACTCATTAAAATTAATTTCGCTGAGAGAAATTTTAAAATGCTTTTCATCGTCGGCACGTTTTAGAGCCTGCAATAAAATGGACAGGGGATAAGCGTCGCGGATCGTTTCGATGGGCGCGCCATTGGTTCCGTAAACGACGAAGGGTGTGAGGTGATCATGAATAGTAATTTTCTTATCGCCATCGGTATCTTCCTGTGCCACCAGCCGCGCGAAATTATCCGGCACAGAAATGGTTCGAGAAAAAACAGGCGCAACCGTAACGCAAAGCAATATTGCCATCCAAAACCACGCTCCTTTTATCATAAGCCAACATAGCACAATTTTTAATCGGAACTGAAATCTTCTGGTGAACTGTTACGGTTTTGCTATGGTTTCACGTATCAGTCTTCTTTATGAAAAAATATCTGGTAGAATTTATCGGCACGTTCTTTCTCGTCATGACTATTGGCATGACCGTTATTGAACCGGGCGCCGGCGCCATGGCGCCGCTGGCCATCGGCTCAGCGCTGATGATTATGGTGTATGCCGGCGGCCATGTTTCCGGTGGACATTATAATCCTGCCGTTACCCTGGCCGTCTGGCTGCGCGGAAAATGCCCGACATCAGACGTCGTGCCATATTGGACCTCGCAAATACTCGGCAGCCTGCTTGCTTCATTCGTCGTGCTGACGCTCAAGCACTACCCAACGGTGTACCCGATGGATATGAGCCAGCATGCGGGATATCTTTCGGCGCTGCTTGCCGAATTTATCGGCACCTTCGCACTGGCCTATGTGGTGCTGAACGTGGCGACGGCTAAGGCCACGGCGGGAAATTCCTTTTACGGCCTGGCGATTGGTTTCACCGTCATGGTCATGGCCTATGGACTGGGCAGCATTTCCGGCGGCGCGTTCAATGTCGCCGTCGCGACCGCCGCCACTGTCATGCATATCGTCAAAGCCACCGACTTCTGGATTTATCTCATCGGAAATTTTGGCGGCGCGGCAGTTGCAGCGATGACGTTCAAATTTATTAATCCCGAGGACAAATAATTTAGCCTGTTAACGTGTCGCTTCCGGCTTTTCTTCACGCGCAACCGGACGGCGTTTTGCTTTCGATAAAGATTCAACCCCGGGCGGCAAAGAATCATATTGCCGGAGCACACGGCAACGAATTAAAAATCCAGGTCACCGCGCCACCCGTGGATTCGGCAGCAAACGAAGCGCTGGTTGAATTGCTGGCGGTGATACTGGGCTGTGGACGCAATCGAATTGAAATTATCCGTGGCCATAAATCGCGCCACAAGACCGTGAAGCTTCATGGGTTTGCGCCCGAAGAAATTCTTCAAAAATTCTACGAAAACGGCTGATACGCAAGAACGCTCGCAGCAGAACGTTTAGAGCATTTTCACAAATACTCTAGCCCAAGTCGTTCTTTTCGGACCACGCTATGTCCGTCCTCACCGCGAGCCCGGCAAAAGAAACCGCGTGCGATATTTTCTCCGCCAGTTCTTCGGCGGGGTAAGTCCAGATTTCTGCGAGGGTGGGATGATAATGCGGCATTGCCGCCAGCTCCTGGACAGTCATCCGCTTAGCCATGGCGGCAACGATTTCGTGGATCAATTCGCCGCCCGTTGGCCCGGCGCAGGCGCCGCCGATGATTTCCCCCGTTTTTGGGTCAGCCAGCAATTTCACAAAACCATCCATAGCATTCATGAGGATGGATTTGCCATGGTCGTTGAACGGATAACTGGCGGCCAAAAAAGGAATACCTTTTGCGGCAGCCATTTTTTCCGTGAGGCCCACATAGGCCAGTTGCGGGTCGGTAAATACGACCGATACCAGCAGCCGGTAATCCACGCGCATAGAGCCAGACTTGGCGATATTTCGCCCGGCGATCTCGCCCTGGTACGTCGCGATGTGCACAATCTCGTACGGCCCGGCACAGTCGCCCGCGGTATAAATATGCGGCGCGCTGGTCTGCATCAGCTCGTCAGCGATAATGGTTCCGTCCGGCCTCACCTTCACTCCCGCCTTTTCCAGACCCAGCGAAGCGGTGGTGGGAACTCGCCCCAAAGCGAACAAAATGTCTTCCGCTGAAACAAAAGCGGTTTTGCCTTTGTGCTCGAAATAAACCGTCTTCAATTTCCCTTTGCGCTTGGCGTTGAGCAATTTTGTTCCTGCAAAAACACGGATGCCTTCGCGCTTAAAAACGCATTCCACCGCCGTGGCCGCATCGGGGTCGTGGTCGCGCAAAACATGCTCGCCCCGCTGGACCAGCGTAACGCGGACGCCGAACCGCGCAAAAAATTGCGCAAACTCGCATGCCGTCGGGCCGCCGCCCAGGACGATGAGCGACTTCGGCAGTTTTTTTAACTCCAACGCGCTATCGCTATTGAGGCAATTCAGTTCATTGAGCTCGCCAATGGGCATCGGCGCGATACTCGAGCCGGTGGCGATGACGAAATGTTTGGCCGTGATGGTAGCGGGAAATTTCGTTTTTTGTCCTTTGCCGTCGGTTCGTGTGAGCGCCACGGTGTGCGCGTCTAAAAATTTTGCGTTGGCGCGGAAGAATTGAAATTTGCCGCTGTTGAGCTGGTTGGCGCGGTAATCGGCAAACTCCTTGATGAGCAGATGCTTTCGCGCCATCGCTTTTTTGAAATCGAAAGAAACTTTTCCCGTGCGTACGCCAAAGAGCGCGGAATTTTTCACGAGATGCGCGACTTCGCCCATGTAGAGCAGGGCCTTGGTGGGCATGCAACCCCGCAGGATGCACAGGCCGCCGACCTCTTCGCCGCCTTCAATCACCACGGTTTTTAAACCGGCGCACGTTGTGGTCCTCGCCGCGGCGTAGCCCGCGCTGCCTCCTCCAATGATCCCTACATCAAAATCAAATTGCACGGAGTGAAGATGACCGGAACGCGGCGATTTTCAAATCGAATTCTTGCCGGCTTAAAGTTTCAGCCGGAAACCAATGCGATTCAGCCCGGCAGTAATGAGCAGGATGATCACGGCGCACGCAATCGAACGTGCGATGGCCGCTGCGAGACTTCCCTGGGAAAGGACGTCATACCAATTCCCCAAATGCAGTAAATGGAAAACCGACTCCTGCATTTCGGAAAGAAGATACGCGAGCAGGACATTTTGTCCGGCCAGGGACAGTGGCCTGGCGATCGCCTTTACCGGCTTCACATCGCAAAAGAAATAAAATCCCAGCCACAGCGCGGCGGTAATGGCATCCGCCCAGAAACACCACGATGGCGTGCAGTTGTCCTTGCTGATGCCGTAAAGGCCGTTGACTAAAAGCGCGGCGGCCGCAAAACCCGCGATGAAGAGCAGGGTAAACTTCACTTTAGCACTGAGCGCCGCCATGTTCGGCGTGACCAGGATAGTGGCCAGCAGCAATCCCGCTACGGTAATGGCCGCCTGCGAACCTAGCGTGCCGCCAAAATCCACGAAATGCGCCGGCCAAAAGTTATCGAAGAAACCGCATCTATCGGCGGCAAAAAAACTAGTCATCACGGCGACACATCCCAACAGCGCAGTCCGATTCGTGCGAAAAGCCAGGAAGATAATGGCCGTCGCCAGATACGCCCAGCCGATGAGCCCCAGGATGCCGTACCAGTCGGTGCGCAGGTGCAGTGGATTCAGCGTCAGCATGTGATGCCCGTGTTTGTCGGTAAATGAGAGCGCGCAGTATATCATCCCCGCAAACCCAAGCACGCGCAGGCAAAGGCCCAAAATTTTCCAAAATCTTGCTGCGCCCGGTTTGACGTTACGCGGCGAGATGGCGCAGAACGCGAGTATCCCGGAGAGAAACATTGTTGCTTCCCAAACCGTTCCTCCACCGCTTTCGCCATTTACCATGAGGATGCCCAGCGCCAGCAGCGCGAGCGTGCGCGTGATAATGTGGCTGGAAATTTTCCAGATGGGCTCGCCTTTCTTCAGCCGCGGCCCAAGCGCGAACGGGATAGACATCCCGACAATGAACAAAAACGCCGGGAAAACCATGTCCACAAATGTCATGCCGCTGCCGCTTTTGTGCCGGTCACTGAAGTGCGACATCCAGTCCGGCACGATACTTTCCGGAGCGCCGGCTAGGTCGTTCACGAAAATCATCATAAACATCACAAACCCGCGCAAGGCATCAATGGAAGTGATGCGGGCAGGAGCCGGTGGCGCGGGATTTCCACTCATGATTCAGTCGGTTCTCGGATGGCGCTTACCTTCGCAATTAAGGTTGCGGCGTGTCGAGGAGAAAGAATTTTAAGCCGTCAGGGCCTTCAAAAAATCTTCCGGCTTTTGCAAATTCAATGATAGTTGATGACTTTGGCCGCGTTCATCCCGGTATTCGAGAAGAATGACTTTGGTCAATGCCGACTGTTTTTGCTGAACGCTCGTGATAGCTGCCTTTGGGATCCGGTGTTCTAGATCGCACTGTTGTACGAATGCGGTAAAAGGAAAATAAGTGCGAATCCATACTTCAGTATCAGTAACAGTAACCAGCAGGCATCTGCTGGCGCCTCCGAGCTTTGTGAACCATGTTTTATAGGAGCGGCCCGACGCCCTTTTTTCTTCGAAACGTATGTTTGCCGGCGGAACTGGTGGGAAAACGATGCCGGTGCGCTTATGGCGGTAGCACAGGATAGCCAGCGTAACGATAACCCACGCAAAGCAAAATGGGATCAGCCATACAGGATTTAGGAGATCTCGTAACAGTTGCATGCTGCTAATATCTGACAAACTTAGACTGCCCATTCGTTTCAAAAAATCAAGAGACAAGCCTGCGATCTTCTTCCGATTCCGTGAAACGATAATGGAGCCCGGCAGCGATTGACATTTTTTCCGCCGCTTCCGATACTCTTTCCATGAGTCAAATCATTTACCCGCGCAGCCCGCGCGAAACGATGGACGGCTGGCACTGGCTGCCGCGTTACGTTGATAAAATCCGCCTGCACCTCGCCGGAAAATTGCATTCTGATTACACCGAAAACTTTGGCAAAGGTTTCGACGGTTTTTGGCTGAAGGCCGCCGGCGTCACGCAGGAGCAAATGATCGAGGCCGTGAAAAATACCGTGAGCGACGGACAGGTCTGCGATTGGGTCCGGCAGAACATTAAAAAATCCGCCGCGGAAAAGGATGCCTGCTGGCACGATATCCTGAGCCGGCCCCTGGCCCATGACGAAGGCTCATGCGCGCGGTTTAAGCGGCGCAAAGAAGAATCCGGAATCTCTCATCGCGACGAAATCAAGACCTTCGTGGATTATATTGACGCCGACGAGAAACGGATTTAACCATTGGACGGCCTTTTTTGGTCCAAAATAGTTTGAACCAATTGGCCTGTTCGAACGTCTTACTTTGCAAGGATTAATCAAAATTATGAAAAAAACCTCTGTTTTCCTGACCATTATGGCGTTGGCCGCGAGCGCGTTCGCGGTGGAAGTCGGCAAGCCCGCGCCGAATTTTACGGCCACGGACATTAACGGCAAAACCGTTCACCTGAGCGATTACGCCGGCAAAATCGTCGTCATCGAATCTTATAATTCTGACTGCCCGTTTTGCCATAACCAATACGCGACCGGCGCGATGCAGGATTTGCAAAAGGACCTCGCTGCCCAGGGCGTCGTCTGGCTCATCGTCAATTCCGTGAATCCCAAGAACTCCAGCCATCGTACCGACGAACAGGCCAAGGCCGAAATGGCCAGCGAAAATATGGACGTGACCGCCTGGATCAATGACAGCTCCGGCGCTGTCGGCCATCTTTACGACATGCAAACCACGCCGCATATGTTTGTCATCGATAAGAGCGGCACGCTCGTCTACGACGGCGCGATTGATAACCAGCCTGACCCGGTTCATAACCCCAAGGACGCGCGTAACTACGTCAAGGAAGCGGTGGGTGACATTGAAGCCGGCAAGCCGGTCGCCGTTTCGCAAACCAAACCTTACGGCTGCAGCGTGAAGTACGCGGACTAAACCGGCGGGGCAAGCCCGAACTCCTTCAAAAAATTTTCAACCGGCGCGTGGATCTCCACGCGTCTTTTTGTGAACGGATCCGGGTACGCCAGCGCAATCGCCCGTAGCCCCAGTGGCAATTTCCCTTCGCGCCTGCCGTAAAGCTCATCGCCTACGATGGGCAGGCCGGATTCCAGCAGATGTACGCGAATTTGGTGTGTGCGGCCAGTGACCGGTCTAGCCTCGACCAACGAAAATTTGCCGCCAGTTTGAAGAACCTTGAAATGCGTTTCAGAATCCTTGCCGGCGCGGGCGTCCACTTTCATTTTGCCAAACTGCCGTGGGTCGGGCGCGAGCGCCAGGCGGCACGTCCATTCATCCTGCTTCGGCGCGCCGGCTACGGCCGCCAGGTAGGTCTTTTCCATTTTCCGGCTTTCGAACAGGTCCGAAAAGGTTTCGACTCCGCCCGGGCTTTTGGCAAAAAGCAGGATGCCGCTGGTGTCCGCGTCCAGGCGATGGACGTGGCGCAGGAATTTCAGGTTGCGCGAGCGCGCCCAAAAATCGCGCCCGGCGATGGACGACGTGATGGCCGCCTGCAAATTGCGCGTCGTTTT
>Ga0335083_10005211_pt1 | contig 16444 bp, 11 predicted proteins | sample Lox_Sample_42_FD_206716 | JGI IMG/M metagenome (GOLD analysis project Ga0335083, IMG submission 206716) | Soil microbial communities from Loxahatchee National Wildlife Refuge, Florida, United States - Lox_Sample_4.2 | ecosystem: Environmental > Terrestrial > Soil > Wetlands | place: USA... | reverse complement strand
CACCGTGCTGGGGCACGGCGCCTACCTGGGGCCCGATTACACGGCCGAGGCCCTGCACTGGACGGTGGAAGCGATGCGGCCGGCTGGTTACGCCGGCTTCTCCGTGGGCCAGAAGGCGGCAGCGGACGCGGAAATCGCCGCCGAGATTCGGGTCAACCGGTATGACGGCGGAACCCTCCGGTTCACCGCCGGCCAGGTGGCCGGGTGGAACGCGATCGTCGAGCGGTATAACAAGCTCTTCGTCGAAGGGCAGCTGCAGCGCGCCCTGCCCAAGGGAGCGCTCCTGCCGCCGTCGGAAGGCGGCGGAGATCCGGCGCAGGAGCTTGCGGCGTCCAAGCAGTTGGCGTCGTTCATCACCTGGACCGCATGGCTGAGCGTGGCCAAACGGCCGGAAGCGGCGCACTCTTATACCAACAACTGGCCGTACGATAAGGCGGCAGGCAACACGGCGACAGCGGGCGCGATGATGTGGTCGGCCGCGAGCGTCGCGGGCCTCATCTTCTTCCTGGCCCTGATCCTGTACTTCCAGCACCGCTACCGCCTGACGGCCGAAGACGTGCCGGTGGCTGCTCGGCAGTGGGAGTTCCCCGCCTTAACGCCCTCGCAGCGCGCCACAGCCAAGTACTTCGTGGTCGCGCTGGCCCTGTTCCTGGTGCAGTGCCTGCTCGGTGGCAAGATGGCGCACGATTATGTGGACGGAGCAAGCTTCTTCGGCTTTCCTCTATCGCAATACCTGCCGTTCAACATCGCGCGCACCTGGCACCTGCAGCTGGCGATCTTCTGGATCGCCACGGCGTGGCTCGGCATGGGCATCTTCATCGCGCCGCTGGTGAGCGGCAAAGAGCCCAGGGGTCAACGGGCGCTGGTGAACATCCTGTTCGGCGCACTGGTCCTGGTGGTGGTGGGCAGCCTGACGGGCGAGTACCTGTCGATCAAAGGGCTGCTCGGCAAGGCCTGGTGGTGGCTCGGGACGCAGGGCTGGGAATACCTGGAGCTCGGCCGGCTGTGGATGCTGCTGCTGATTGCCGGCATGGGAATCTGGCTATTCATCGTGGCGCGCGGCCTGCGGGCGGCGCTGAAGGCCGAATCCGACCGCGGCGGCCTGACGCATCTGCTGCTGTACTCGGCAACGGCCATTCCGGTGTTTTACTGCTTCGCGCTGTTCGTCAACCGCGACAGCCACATCACCATGGCGGACTACTGGCGGTGGTGGCTGATTCACCTCTGGGTGGAAGGCATGTTCGAGGTCTTCGCCGTGGTCGTAATCGGCTTCCTGATGGTGAAGCTGAGGCTGGTGACGGCGCAGTCGACGCTACGGGCGACGTACTTCCAGCTCATCATTCTGCTGGGCAGCGGGATCATCGGAACGGGGCATCACTACTACTGGATCGGCGCACCGGAAGCCTGGATGGCGTTGGGCGCGATCTTCTCAGCGCTCGAGGTGGTGCCGCTTTCGCTCTTGATGGTCGAGGCCTACGGGCAGTACAAGGTGATCCGCGAAGGCGGTGTGGAGTTCCCGTACAAGGCCTCGTTCTGGTTCCTGGTTGCGACGGCGTTCTGGAACCTCTTCGGCGCGGGCGTCCTCGGCTTCCTGATCAACCTGCCGTTCGTGAGCTACTTCCAGCACGGGTCCTTCCTGACGGCGGCGCACGGGCACGGCGCTCTGATGGGCGTGTACGGCATGCTCGCCATCGCGCTGGCGCTGTTCTCGCTGCGGAACATCGTGCGGCCGGAAGCGTGGAAGGAGAAGTGGCTGATGGTGAGCTTCTGGGGCCTGAACATCGGGCTGATGGGAATGATCATGCTGTCGCTGGTTCCGGTCGGGGTGCTGCAGGCGATCGAGAGCTTCAACAACGGGTTCTGGTCGGCGCGCTCGCTGGACTTCTACCAGAGGCCGGTCATCCAGACTCTGCTGTGGATGCGGATTGCGCCGGACACGGTGTTCATCGCTGCGGGTGTCCTGCCGCTGGTCGCGGCGGCGGTGTGGGGCCTGTTCCATCTCCGCGGTACGGGTTCGACGGCGAAGGTGGAAACGAAGAGGGAGGAAGTGCGCGAGCTGGTCGGGGCCTGAGAATTACTGGCCCGGCGGCGGTGTAGTCGCAGGCGCATTGGGGGCGATCTGGAGATTGTCCACCACACGGACTACGTGGGGGACGCCTCCGGCGATCGCCTCCGCTTTCGTCTTTGTGGCGGCGTTATCGACCTGGCCCGAGAGAGTCACGACGCCATTGGTGGAGTTCACCGAGATGTTGGGAACCGTGGTGAGGCCGAGATCGCTGGCGAGTTTGGACTTGACCGAGGCCGTGATTTCGAGATCGTTTACCTGCCCCTCAGGCGATTCGTTCGTGCGACAGGCCGGAAGGAGAAGGAGGAAGAGGAGCGGTAAGGTTCGGATCGACATAGGCTGGCAGGCGAAAACGCCTGCCCCACCTAGTGCACGTCGAAGCGCAGTGTGAGAAAAAGGGCGGACCTAGAGGTCCGCCGCAGGCCTGGAGGCCTGCCCCACTTAGGAAACTACCGGGTTCGACAGCACACCGATGTTCTCGATCTCTACTTCGACCACATCACCCGGCGAGAGCTTGCGCGTGGTGCCGGGGGTGCCGGTGTAGATGATGTCGCCGGGCTGAAGCGTGACCCAGCCGGAAACCCAGCTCACAATGGACGGGCAATCGAAGATCAGATCGGAGGTGTACTGCTTCTGCACGACTTCGCCGTTGAGGCGGGTCTCGAGCAGCAGGTTGGAGTAATCGACATCCGTTACAATCGCGGGCCCGAGCGGAGCGAAGGTGTCGGAGCCCTTGGCGCGCCACCACTGGAGGTCCTTGCCGGAGCCGTGCTGCCAGTTGCGCTCGCTCACATCGTTGCCGCAGGTGACGCCAAAGATGGCGGCCTTGGCCTGATCGGGAGTAAGGTTGCGGGCAGGCTTGCCGATTACGATGACGATCTCGCCCTCATAATGGACGTCGGTAGCGTCGCGCGGGATGACGATCGAGTCGCCCGGGTTCTGCAGGGCGCTGACCGGCTTGTAGAACATCTCGGGATGCGCTGGCTGCGGGCGTCCGCCGAGGTGGCTCTTGTAATTCAAGCCGACCGCCATGATCTTGCCGGGCTGGATCGGGGCCAGGAGCTTCACGGAGGAAAGCGAGTGGCTGGAGCCGGTCACGCCATGTTCGCCTAGAGGCGAGCCGGAGATTTCGCGGATCGTATCGCCATCGAGGATACCGTACGAGGCGGCGGAAGCGGCTTGGTAGCGGACGTATTTGGCCATGAAGGGGTATTGTAGCTGAGCTGCGCTACCCCACGCGGATCACTTCGTCTTCTTGGGGGCCGCGCGAAGGGGTTTCGGCGCGGAAGACGAGTTTCAGGAGTGGGGGTGCGATCAGGGTGGTGGCGACGGACATGGCGACGATGACGCCATATACAGCCGGCGCCATGACGTTCATGTTGAGTCCGATCTGGGCGACGACCATGCCCACTTCGCCTCGGGGGACCATGCCGACGCCAATCCGGACCGCATCGCTTCGGCCAAGGCGCAGGCCGGCCGCGCCGCACCCCAGGAACTTGGAGACTACGGCCGCGAGAACGATCAGAACGGTGAGGCCAAGAACCGATGGCGTGCGGAATGGGGTGGGGTCGAAGTGGAGGCCGATGCCTACGAGAAAGAACGGCACCAGCAACTCGGCAACGCCGTTGGTGAGGTCGTGGACGCGGTGGTCGACCGTTTCGGAGAGAGCCATTCCGGCCAGGAAGGCGCCGATAATGGCAGCGACCCCAGCGTAGACGGCGAGCAGAGCAAGCGCAAAGAGCAGGGTCATGGCAAGGGCGAATTCTCCCTCCGCCAGAGCAAGGCCCGCGCGGACACGCGGTATGACGCGGCGGACGGTGCTGGTTCCGAAGCGTGCGACGAAGGCGGTGAAGCCGAGGGCAAGCGCGCCGGTCAGCAGGACGTCGACGTAGTGGACCGCGCCGCGGGCCAAATCGCTGACGAGCGCGAGGACGATCAGGCCGAGGACGTCATCCACCACGGCCGCGGCCAGAATCGTTCGAGCGGCGCGAGTGTCAAGCAGGCCGCGCGCGGCCAGCACCTGGGCTGTGATGCCGACGCTCGTGGCGACCATAGCAGCGCCCATAAAGAAGCTCTCGATGCGAGGCAAACCCGCTACACTGCAGATGGCCCAACCCATGAAAAAGGGCAGGACCACTCCGGCCAGAGCGACTCCGAAGGCCGTGCCGCCGACCCGAATGAGGTCGGAGGCTTTGACTTCCAGGCCGACCCGGAAGAGAAGGAACATGACGCCGAGATCGGAGAGTTCGTGGAGGAAATCGGTGGGTTGCAGCCAGCCGAGGACGTGGGGTCCGATCAGGATGCCGGCAAAGATCTCGCCCACGATGCCGGGCTGTCCGAGGCGCTCGAACAGCTCGGCTAAGAGCTTAGCCGAGGCAAAGACGACCAGAAGCGAGAGTGGAATCTGCGCCGCGCCGGCAGGCATGACCCATTATGAGCGCGATTGAGAGTGTCAGGTTGGGGGGTGTGTTCGGAATTCACCACAGAGGCACAGGGAAACCCAAGATCGGTCATGCTTGTTTTTCTCTGTGCTCTCTGTGGTAAAACATGACCCTACTTCGCGCGGTCGGCGTTGGAGAATGCGGAGTAGCGGTCGAGTTCGGCAATCAGCGGGTGCGCGGCCGCGGGCGGCGCGACCTTGCCCATCACGATCTCACGCGTGCCCATCTCGCTGCCATAGAGCTCCTTATTGACACTCGTATCGGGGCGGAGAGTGGCGCCGTTGAGGGAAACGCCGGCGAACAGACCCTTGGTCCGCGACCACGCGAGGATTTCCGCGGTCATCTTGAGATCGGTATTGGCGTCGGTGGTGCGTCCGACGGGGCCGGCGGCGACGGATGCGTCGGCGCCGAGCGTGACCTTGTCTCCGAGCAGTTTATTCATGCCGCTGCGATTCATGACCAGCATGACGATGTCGGCTTGCGAACCGCCGATCTGGAAACCGACGCTGCCTCCTTCGAAGCGCATGCCGGCAGGCGCGGACCAGCCGGCCCCGCTTTCCTTACGGCACGAGGCGTAACCGCGGCCATATTCACCGCCGACCACAAAGGCGGCCTTCTTCAGTCCGGGCAGAATGATGACGCATTGCGCTTTGTTCAACAGGTCCTGGGGTATCCCTTTATCCGGCGCGCTCATGTTCTCTCTAAGGACGCGTGCCGAATCATCGAGGCGTTGTTGCGGGCTTTCGGCCGCCCAACTTGCCCCCGTTACCAGCAGCAGCGATGCTGCCGCAGACAGTATTCCTCTCATGTGCTTTTTTGACCTCCTGCGGCCATTATGGCGCGGGGAGGTTTTCCGGAGGCGTGCGGATGAACACTTGTAACGTGGCATATCGGGCGGTTTCACACCCGAAAAGCGTTATTTGCGGCCCAAAAGGCGGAGGCGGACCGCAAAGGCGCGCGCCTGACCCCTGCCATACGTGAGGAATTGAGGCGTGCCATACACGGAGTTCACAGCGTTGGGATTGCCGTTGTTGGTGACGTTGTTGAACCCGAAACGCCAGGCCCAGAGATAGTGCAGTGCGCGGAACTCGCGTTCGAAGGCGAGGTTGAGATTGAAGTAGGAGGGAAAACGCCAGGAGTTGGGATTTCCCATGAGAAAACCGTCTTCCGTGGTCACGCTGAAAGGAAAGCCGGTGCGGTATTCGGCCAGATAGGAGAGCGTCGTGTTGCGCGTGAGGAAGCCGAGTTTGGGGAGCGGAGCCCAGCCCCACGTGTGGACGCGGTTCGGTGTGTCCCAGGGAAACGGGCCGGGAGCCTGGGGAGCGAACACCGGGTTTTCGAGCGAGTAATCGACGGCTGCGTTGGAACGGGTGGCGGAACGCGTGTAGCCGATGAACCATTCATACCGGCGCGCGAAGGTATGGCGGATGGAGATGTCGACCGCATCATAACGCTCGCGGCGCGAGTTGGAGAGTTGGAAGACGACATTCGGCGGGAGCATGGGCGGGGCTAAGGGAAGCTGCGGGGCGAAGACGAAAGCGTGGTCGCCGGTGCGGTGGGTATAGTTGGAGCGGAGATAGAAATCGCGGGGCAGGCGGCGCTCCACGCTGAAGCTGGCGGTGCGGGAGGACGGCGGCCGCAATCTCTGCTCGTTGGCGGTGAAGACGGTCATCACGGGGCCGAGCGGCGGACCTCCGCCGGGCGGAAAGAAGGTCGAGAGGCTGACCTGGTCGTTGGGTTGCGTGATGACATCGAGGCTGATCGCGTCATAGTAGACGCCCCAGCCTGCCGAGAACTTGGTACCGCCGAGAGCCTTGGGAGACCAGGCGGCGGCGATGCGGGGCTCGATTTCGAAATCGCGGACGATCTCGTTCCATTCGGCGCGGAGTCCCAGCTCGACGACGAGGTTGCGGCGCAGGCTCCAGGCATCCTGGATGTAGTTGGCGCCTTCGAAGTTCTTGCGGTTCTGGAACGGGTTGCCTTCGAAGGTGACGTAGCGGGCGGTGGACCCGTCGTCGCGGAGAACCTCGTAGTCGTGGCGGCGCACCTGCTGGTGGAAGGCCTCACGCTCGAAATCGATGCCGAACTTGAGCTGGTGAGTGCCGGAGAGATGGATGGTGGGCAGAAAGAGATTGGCGATCCACTGCTGGCGATAGAAATGGCGGTCGGTGGTGGAGAAGTAGTTGCCGCGATTGCCGAAGGGCGTGAACTGGAAGAGGGCATCGCCTTGGGGCAGATCGCGGACGACACCTCGGCTATCGGCAAAACCGACGTCCAGGAGGGAGCCGCCGGCAAGGTAAGCCTGATCGTGGAGGGAACTCATATAGAGTTCCTGGCGATGGCTCAGCGTGGTCTCGGCCGGGGTCAGGAAACTGAGGCCGTAGCGGTCGGTTGCGGAGAGATTGAGCAGAAAGCTGCCGGTCAGGAGATTCGCGGGAGTCAGGTTGACCTGGAAGCGGGAAAGGTCGCTGCCTGTGAACCCTTTGGTACTGTTCTGGCCGCGCGGGAGGCCATGAATCGTGTCATCGCTGTAAAAGAGGTCGAGACCGTTGTGGAACCAGGCCCGGCCCTTCGCCAAAGGCCCGGAGAATTCGAGGCGGGGAGTCCACTTGCTGATGTGCCAGCCGCCGTCGGAGGAGATGCCCGGGATGAAGTTGGTGCCGGCGAAGCGCAGGGTATCGTCGCCCATTTTAGTTTGCAGGTCGACGACACCCGCGGCGCCGCGTCCGTTTTCCGCGGCGAACCGGGAGGTCTGGACGTCCATGGACTGGATGGAATCGATGTTGAGCCGGGCGTCGAGCCGGCCGGTCACGGGGTCGGAGAGGTTGAACCCGTCGAGTGTGTAATTGGTCTGGCTGGTCCTGGCGCCGTCGACGTGGGGCCGGGCGCCATTGTCCTGCACGATGCCGTCATTCATCGGGAGGGCGTTGCGGTAGTCCTGCTGGGCGGGATAAGGGACGGTCTGAATTTCGGTATTGTCCAGCTCCTTGTGGTTCGAAGGCTGGGTGGGATCCACGGCGGGGGAGGAGGCGGTGACGTCGATGTGCTCGAAGAATTGCTGCTCATGGTTGAGGGTGATGGTGAGTTCGCGGGCGGAATCAAACACGGCAGGCTTGGCCTGGAAGCGGTAGAAGCCAAGGCGGTCGGCGCGGATGCCGAAGTCGCCGGGAGCGGGCAGAGTGACCTGGAAATTGCCGGCGCGGTCCGAAGAGGCGGCTACAGTGAATTCCGGAGAATGGAATTCGACCCGGACGCCCGCGACAGCGGCTCCGGTCTCATCGACGACTCTGCCGCTGATGGGAATCTGGGCAGACGCAGCCTGGGCGAAGAGAAAAGGTGCGAAAAAAAGCCACCGGCGCATCTGGCACTAGGGTAGCGCGGTGAGATTCCGAACGGGGGCGAGGGTTGCGAGGCGGAGTACGGTCCTGGTCCCAGAGGGGTGAAATGAACAGGAAGTGGGGACAGACTGCGTCTATCCCCACGGATTGCGAACGATCAGAAGATGATCTTGCCGGAAATCTGGATCGACCGCGGATTGCTGGAGAATGCCGCCGTCGGATTGGCGAAGATCGGCGTGGTCGGAATCAGGAAGTTGCGAACCGCGGTGGTGGCGGCGCCGCCTCCCGGAGACTGGGCCGTGACCGGCTGGACGTCGTTGAGGTAGCCGCCGGTGTATTGCGGGTGATTGAAGAGATTCAGGAACCGGCCGGCGAGCTCGAAACTGTAGCGATCGTGATAGGTGAAGCGCTTCATCGCGGTCAGGTCCCAATTGTTGATGGCCGGCAGCCGGAACGTGTTGCGGCCGCCGTTGGGAAGCGTGCCCCTGGGCGCGGCGATATAACCCGCGGCGGGGTTATTGACGAGGTAGGCGACGGTCTGGCCGGCCGAGTTCGTGAGCGGGGTGGTCCCGGAGCCGATGTTGGGATTGCCGGCCGGATTGACGAAGGCGCGGTCGCCGGCGGAATCGCCGTTCAGATTGGAATCGACGCCGGCCTGGATCGTGGCCCAGGTGCCGGTCTGATAGGTGTAGATCGGAGCGACTTCCCAGTTTCCGACCAGGTTCCGCATCACCCAGTTATGCGATGTCTTGTACCACGGGACATCGTAAAGCGCCTGGCCGGTGAAGCGGTTGCGATGGTCGAGAGCGGAATTGGAGCGGTCGAGCCGGAGATTGGTGGAGTCCTCGGGACGGCGCGGTGTGGTGTACGTGCTGAAGACCTCGGCGGTGGAATCGTCGATGAGGTGGCTCAAGGTATAGGAAGCAATGAACTGGAGGCCGTTGGAGAACTGCCGGGTCAACTGGTTGGCCCAGCCGTTGTAGGTGGAGTTCCCCCAGGGCTGGTACGAGGTGATGATGCCGGTGAAGCCGGCAGCGAGATAACCTGGGATGATGTTGCCGCTCGCGTTGGCCGCCGCGTTCAGGGCGTCAAGCGTATTGGGCAGCGCGTTCAGGGCGGCCTGGCTTGGCGTGGTGTAGAAAACCGGGAGAGCGTTGGCGGCCGTGACGATCGGCTGTCGGTTCAACTGGATCTGAACCGGAAGATGGAGGCCGCGCGTGCCAAGATAGCGAGTCTCAAACGTGTAGTTCTTGTGGAACACGTGCTGGACTCCGAAATTCCACTGCAGGGACTGGGGCCGCACCTGGTTCGGCACGAAGCCGCCGGTCAGAGCGCGCGCCTCGGCGACGGTGAGGTTGGTGCTGGGAGTGTTGGGCGGGATGCCGCCGCCCGCCAGGAATCCACCCTGATTGAGGCCGGTAACATCCACGGTCGTCTGCACCTGGGGCGGCAGGGTGAGCAGGCCCAGGTTGTCGAAGAGAACATCAAAGGCGCGGCCGAAGCCGGCGCGGATGGAGGTGTGGCCGCTGGTACCGGGCGACCAGGCGACGCCGATGCGCGGCTCCCAGTTCTCCGTTTGAGCAGTGGGCTCGCCGAAGTTGATGAGGCCGGGAACGCTCGAAGCGGCGTTGAGCGTCTGAATCTTCTGGCTGGCCGGGACGCCGTTGAACTCGTAGCGGAGGCCGAGGTTGATGGTCAGATTCGGCCGGATCTTCCAGTTGTCGTTGGCGAAGCCGGCGATCAGGTTGCGATTCCCCCAGTAGATAAAGTTACCCAGAGAGCGCTGTGCGAGGTAGTCCGGATTGTAATCGAACAGGTAATCGGAAAGGAAAGACCACTCATAGTCGCCGCGCAGGCGCTGCGTAAAGCTTTGCGGCGTGATGTTGCGCCAGCCGTCGAAGCCGAACTTGAGCGTGTGGCTGCCGTGGGTCCAACTGACGGCATCGGTCAGTTGGTAGAGGTTCTGGTAGGCGAACTGCGGGGCATTGGGATCGGGCCCGAGCTGGGCGTTGAGCTCGAACACGTTGATGTTTGGGAAGGCATCGAGGCCGGGCCAGGTGAAGTTGCCGGCGGGATAGTTATTGGAGAAGCGGTTATAGCCGAAGCGGAATTCGTTGATGATCGCCGGCGTGAACGTATGGTACTCGGCGAGCGTCGCCAGATAGTTATTGGAAGGGACCTGAGTATAGAAGAAGGGTAGGCTGGCGGCTGTATCGATGAACCCGTCGCGGTTCAGGATGAAGCGGCCGCGCAAGCTGTCCCTGTCGGAAATGTTGTAGTCGATGGCGGCGATGGCGGCCTCGTTGTTGGTGAAGTTCGGGGCGACGATACTGATCTGTCCGACTGGGATGGAGACTGCGGTGGCGGGGTTCTGAAGACCGAGGCTGGCATTGCCGGGTCCGACGAGCGGATAGCCCCCGACTACGGAGGGAGGCACGGCGACGGCTGCGGTGCCGATGAACTGCTTCAACTGCGAAAGGCTGGTCTGGTTGATGCCAGGCATGGCCGAAATGAGCCCGTAGCCGGCCGCGGTAGGCGCGAAGAGGAGGCCGGCAGAGCCCGCGGCGCCGATCGGGTTGTATTCATAGAGCGCATAGAAGAACGCCTTATTGCGCTTGATGGGCCCGCCGAGCGCGGCCCCGAACCGGTTGTTGTCATAGCGAGGATGGAGCGGAATGCCATCGACGGCGTTCAAATTGTCGGCGGCGTTCATGTTCCGGTTCTCGAAATATTCATATGCCAGGCCATGGAACGCGTTGGTCCCGCTGCGGACAATGGTGTTGAACTGCCCGCCGGTGGAATGGCCGAACTCCGGCGAAAACTGGTTTTGTTGAACGGTGAACTGCGCGACGCCGTCATTGGGGATCATGACCAGAGGGCCGGTCACACTGCCGCTGTTGTTATCGATACCTTCGACCATGAAGTTGTTCTGGCGCGGCCGCTGTCCGCCGACGGAGGGCCCGGTGCCGACGCCGACGGAGCCGCTGGTCGTAACACCGGCGTTCAGGAGGGACAGATTCAGGACTCCGGAGCCGGTAGAGGCGGTCGGGAGGTCCATAATCTGCTTCGTATCGAATGCATTCGTGATGGTTGCGGTGGTCGTATCGATGTTCGGCGCGATGGCCGTCACATCGACCGTTTCAGCCTTGGCGCCGATCTGGAGCGTGATATTCACCGTGGCAACGCGGTTCAACACGACGGTGATGCCTTTTGCCTGCGCCGCGGCGAAGCCGGGCGCTGTGATGGTGAGTGTATAAGTCCCAACGGGCAGACTAGCGAAACTATATTCGCCGCTTGTGGTGGCTTTTGTGGTGTGCTCAACACCCGTGGCATCGTTTTTCGCAATGATGCTGGCGGTGGGAATGGTGCCGCCGGTGGCGTCATATATGGTTCCGGTCAGGCTGCCGCTCACCACCTGTGCGAGAGCGACCACCGATAGCGCGGCAAGAAGCGCCGCGGCAAATGCCAATCGTCTGTGCGTGCCTTTCATGTATCGGGCCTCCAAATCAGTCTGTAAGACTTATGCAAAGCGTTAACACGTGGAGTTCCACACACCGGTCTGTATGATTTACTCCCGGTTCAGGGCAAAACAGCAGGGGCTTTCGGCGCTGATTTCACAGAAGCCGTATGGAAATCGGGACCGCACTATTCCATAGGACATAGGCGCCGCTAAGTTTGAGAGCGGCGCGTCTTGTTCTTCACTTAGTAGGTAGGTGGCGGATCAGGCACAGTGAGGCCGGAATCTTCGAGAGCGGCGCCGAGTGTGAGGATCACATCTTCACGGAATGGGGGAGCGATCAGTTGGAACCCGACAGGAAGCTGTGCGCCGCTCAGTCCGCAGGGAATCGAGAGTGCCGGAAAACCCAGGGCATTGATTCCGCGCATGAAGCGCGTTGTGAGAAGACGGACGTCTTCCGTGCGGCCGGCGATCTGGATGGTGTTCTCACCAATGCGGGGAGAGGTGGTGGGTGTGGTGGGAGTGGCGAGGCAATCGACGCGGCGCCAGAGCTGGTTGAATTCCGCACGGATGCGCCGTCGGAGCCGCTGGGCGTCGATGTAATCGACGGCTGAGATCAATCGTCCCTGATCGAACAGAGCGAGCACGTCCGCGCCGAACTTGGAGCGGTTCGCCAGGTGGGGCTGGATCGTCGCGGACGCTTCCGCGAGCAGGATGATTCGGGCGACGGTGTTGAGCGCGTCGACATCCGGAACGCGCACGGGATGAAGCTCGGCGCCGAGGGATTCAGCACGCGCGAGGGCGGAGCGGACGGCGGATTCGACTTCGGGATCGACCACATCGAAGTAGAAGTTTTCCGGTACGCCGATTCTGAGGCTGCGGACGGAGACATTCGTGGGCGGAAGGAAATCGGGGACTTCGCGATGGGAGGAGCCGGGGTCGCGGGGGTCGTACCCGGCGATGGCGTTGAGGACGAGCGCCGCGTCGCGAACGGATGCGGTCAGCGGCCCCATGTGGTCGAGCGAGTAGCCGAGAGGGAAAACGCCGTAGCGGGAAACGCGCCCATAGGTGGGCTTGAGGCCGACTGTTCCGCAGAAACCCGCGGGAATGCGGATGGAGCCGCCTGTATCGGTACCCATCGCGGCGAAGACCAGGCCCGCGGCGACCGCGGCGCCGGAGCCGCCGCTCGATCCGCCGGGGCTGTGTGCGGCGTTCCACGGATTGCGCACCGGGCCGTAGTGGGGGTTGGCGGAGGTAATGCCGTAAGCAAGCTCGTGCTGGTTGAGTTTGCCCGTATTGACGGCGCCCGCGGCATTGAGGCGCTCGACGACGGCCGCGTCGTGTTCCGGAACGAAATCGGAGTACACCCGTGAGCCCGCGGTGGTGCGGATGCCACGCGTGAAGAACAGATCTTTGTAGGCGATGGGGATGCCATGGAGTGGACCGCGGTCCTTTCCCGCGGCGAGCTCCGCGTCCGCCTGGGCAGCCTGTGAGAGGGCGAGGTCTTCCGTGACCGTGAGGTAAGCGTTGAGCGCTGGCTGTGCGCGGCGGATGCGTGCGAGCGAATCGGTGGTGAGCTCGGCGGAGGAGACCCGGCGAGCGCGGAGGTCGGCCGCAGCCTGGAGGATAGTCACTCGGCGGGCTCCCCGGACGCGTCGAAGATGACCGCGGGCTCTTCACCGGAAGTGAGCGTTGCGGCGAGCGGGCGGAAGGAATGCTCGAGAGCTTCCAGGATCGGTGCAATGCGGGCGCGGGAATCCTCTGGGATGTCGGCGTTCACGTACCTACGATAGCCGATTCGGGCGCGGGCCGGACGGACGCGCCGTAGCCTTGGCCGCGAATTTCGGAGCAAAGGGTGTGCCGGTGAGGATGATGGAGCGGAGGTCGGGATAGAGGGCGAGGGCGAGCAGCGGCGGGAACAGGTAGGGCATCACGCTCGAGCCCAGGTAATCGGCGAAATTCAGGGTGTAGCCGAGCGCCGGAGCGGCGCTGCGGTACAGGTTCAGCTTCACGGCGTGCGCGGCGTAGATCAACAGCGAAATGGCGGGAGTCATGAGCAGAATGCCAGTGCCGATTGCGAAGGCGCGCAACAGTCGGCGGGACCAGGGACCGGCGAAGAGCACGGCCCAAAAGAGCGGCAGGGCGACGGTGTAAAGGGTAGGCAGCCGCTCTTCGGCCCTCAGGTGGATGGAACGTCCGCCGGGCACCGGGACCCGCAGATTCCAGACTCGGCCCGCCTCGATGTTGACGCTGGTGGGGGAGTGGACGCCGGGGAGATGCTGCAGGATGAATTCGGAGGAGAACTGCACCCAATCGAGAAGCGGAAGGCGCAGAACGAACCACCACAGCGCAAGAAGAGCGATGAAGAGAAGCGAGGCGCGGAGCAGGAAACGGAGCTGCATAGCTGCTAGCTATTCGCCAGATCCCTCCGCCGCACCAGTATGGCCCAGCCCCAGAAGATCCCAAGCGTGTCGATGACGATCAGGCTTTCCCAAAGGTAGAGGTGGGCAAAATCGAACCAGTTCCGGTTGTACTGGCCGAGATAAAACAGCGTGATGATGCGGACGATGTTCAGGGCGTGCAGGGCGAGCGTACCCGCGGCAAGGCCTTCGAGCTTCTCGCGCCAGCCCGCCGGATAGACGAGTATGGCCGCCCAAAGCAGGATGGTGACGTTCACCGCATTGCAGCCGTTTTCAACCTGAACGCTGAAGCCGTTGGACGGGCTGGTGAGTACCGGTCCGGAGACGAGCGCCTGGCCCCGGAAAAGGTGGATGAGTGCGGCGGAGATATCGACCAGGCTGCCGGTGAAGCGGATGACAGCGGCATCTACAGCCGGGATCTGCAGGAGTCCGAAGCCGATCGCAAGCGAGAGGGGAAAGAGCACCAGAAAGCGAAGGCGCGGGCCGGGGTTGGGGATTCCAGGCATGAAGAGCTTATTGTAACGGGCGGATTCAGGCGAGGGGGTCGGTGTGGTCCTGGCGGGCGGTCCAATGGGCGCCGGCGAGGACCACCATGGCGACCGCGAAGCTCCACAGGAGGATGGTGACGGAGTGCTGGAAGACGCTGTACTCCTTGTTGAGTTTGGCGGAGAGCCAGGGCCAGAGGACCAGATTCACGTACTTCAGGAACTCCATGACCAGGCCCACGATGATGGCGACCGGGGCCACGCGGCGGGCGTCGACTTTGCGGTTGGGGAGCAGCCAGTAAATCAGGAAGAGGGCGAGCATCGAGACCGGCAGGGCGGCCAGTTTGAAGATGAGGACCCTGAGCCAGAGCTCGATCTTGGCATGGCTGCCCGTGAGGCCGGAGATCCAGCCGGTATTCACGGCGGTGAGCATCAGAGAGATGAGGGCCAGACCGCCGCAGGCGAAGATCAGACCGAGCGAGACGAGCTGATTCTTCAGATAAGAGCGATTAGTCTCGACGCCCCAGGCGCGGTTGAGAGCGACTTCAAGGGGTTCGAAAATGCCGTTGGCGGTGAACAGCAGCAGCACCATCGAGACCCAATGCAGCTTGGGCACCATGTAGGGCTGCAGGTTGCGGACGATGAACTGGCCGGGCTCGCCGGCGAAGAAATCGCCGAGCGCGAGATAGATGGCTTGCATGGCGGCGGGCCAATGCAGGACGTCGCGGCAGATGGAGAGCATGACCATCATGAACGGGAAGAAGGCGAGGAGCGTGCTGGCCGCGACGGCGAGAGCGTAAACGTGGGCCTCGGTTTCCATCAGGTAATGGAAGGTGGGACGGAAGCGGGTCCACCAGGGCCGGACATCGGTGAAGCGCAATGAGAGCAAGTAAACAGGTTAGCGCTTGGCGGGGGACCCTTTTCGCCGGACCTTGGATGCGGAGGCGTTGAGGGTTCGGACGAAGGCGGCCAGGTCGATTGCCTCAACGTTTGGAGCGACCGCGCGGGTGGGCGGTGCGGTGCGGGACGGGCGGTGGACGATGATGGAGCGGGCAGGCACCCGGCTGTCCATGGCGCGGCGCAACGAGGTCAGTGGGGAGGCCATTGCGGGGTGAACGGTTTTAGAGGCCTTGCACTCGACCATATACAATCCGCCACCGCCATCGGGAAAGAGGAAGTCGACTTCGAGGCCCTGCTGGTCGCGAAAGTGGTAGAGCTCGGGCCGGCGGCCGCGGTTGGATTGGCTTTTCAGGATCTCTCCGGCGACAAATCCCTCGAAGATCGCCCCAAGGAAGGGCGAACGGTCCAACTCGGCCTGCGTCAGGATGCCGAGTAGATGGCAGGCGAGGCCGGAATCGCCGATGTAGATTTTCGGCGATTTGATGATGCGCTTGCCGTAGTTTTCGAAATAAGGCGGCACCAGGATGATCTGCCCGGTAATTTCAAGTACGTGGAGCCAGTCCGAGATAGTGGGGACCGAAACACCCAGCGGGGCGGCCAGATCGGTGCGGTTGAGGATCTGCCCATGGCGGGCGGCAAGCAGGGCAAGGAAGCGGCGGAAGGTGGCGAGGTCTCGGACGTTGGTCACGGCGCGGACATCGCGCTCCAGGTAGGTCTGAATGTAGGAGCTGAACCATAGTTGGCGTCCGGCGGGTCGGGCGAGAACTTCGGGAAAACCGCCATTGAGGAGGGTGACGCGCGAGGATTCGGCGAGGCTGAAAGGAAGCAGATGCAGGATGGCGGCGCGGCCGGCCATGGACTCGGAAACGCCTTGCATGAGCGGCGCCTCCTGGGAGCCGGTGAAGAGCCACTGACCACGCTGGGAAGGATGGGCATCGATACGGGTGCGGATGTAGGAGAAGAGTTCGGGAGCGTTTTGGATCTCGTCGAACAACGCAGGAAGGCGGAGTTCATCGAGGAGCGCGCGTGGATCGGCGCGGGCACGGGCCTGAATATCGGGGTCTTCGAGAAGGATGTAGCTGCCGTGGGGGAAGGAGTGGCGGAGGAGGGTAGTTTTGCCCGCCCGGCGGGGGCCGGTGAGGACGATCGCGGGGAACGCGCGGCCCGCCTGCTGGACGGCCGATTGCAGGATGCGCGGCACGAAACGCATATTGAGAATTTTAAAGTATCAGTTTAAAAAACTCAATCGGCCTTCCTGGAGGACGGCACTGTGGCCGTGATCTCGTAACGGAAGGAATCTGGATCGAGCGCATCCACCGGGCCTGCGGTGGTTTCGGC
>Ga0335083_10005210_pt1 | contig 16448 bp, 16 predicted proteins | sample Lox_Sample_42_FD_206716 | JGI IMG/M metagenome (GOLD analysis project Ga0335083, IMG submission 206716) | Soil microbial communities from Loxahatchee National Wildlife Refuge, Florida, United States - Lox_Sample_4.2 | ecosystem: Environmental > Terrestrial > Soil > Wetlands | place: USA... | reverse complement strand
TGGGCCCCGCGCGCCTTCAAGGGACCCATGTCGATCGGGTCCATCAGCGCCTGCTTGGCAAGCAGCACGCAATGCTCCGCCGTGCCGCCGATGCCGATGCCGAGCATGCCGGGCGGGCACCAGCCGGCACCCATCTGCGGCAGCATCTCGATCACCCAGTCGACGATGCTGTCGCTGGGGTTCATCATCTTGAACTTGCTCTTGTTTTCGCTGCCGCCGCCCTTGGCCGCGACGTCGACATGGACATGGTCGCCCGGCACCATCTCGACATGAAGCACGCAGGGCGTGTTGTCTTTCGTGTTGCGGCGGGTGAAAGCCGGATCGGCGAGGACCGAGGCACGCAGCTTGTTGTCGGGATTGAGATAGCCGCGCCGGACTCCCTCATCGACGACCTCCTGCAATGACCTCGAGGTGTCGTCGAGCCGGCAATCCATGCCCCATTTCACGAAGACGTTGACGATGCCGGTATCCTGGCAGATCGGCCGGTGCCCTTCCGCGCACATGCGGCTGTTTGTCAGGATCTGCGCGATGGCATCCTTCGCCGCCGGGCCTTGTTCCGCCTCATAGGCTGCGCCCAGCGCGCGGATATAGTCCATCGGATGATAGTAGCTGATGAACTGCAGCGCATCGGCGACGCTCTCGATGAGATCGGCGGTCTTGATGATCGTGGTCATGGGAACGGCTCCTGCTCAGGGAGCGGATAGGGCGGCGGGACGGGGAGGGTCAAGCGGCGCGGACCGAGAAGCCTTGTGATTTGTGTATTACTATAATACTACACCACTGAGGGGCTCGACGGCGCGAGCCGTAGGCAGGAGACCATGTTCCTATGCGCGAAGTCCTTCGCATCTGTTTCGTCGGCCTGATCGTCGGCATCCTCGCCCGCTTCCTCTATCCCGGCAGCGTCCATATGGGCATCATCGGCAGCATCCTGCTTGGCCTCGGCGGGTCGCTGGTCGGTGGGTTCGTGCCGCGGCTGTTCAGTCCGGAGCGGGCGCGCGAGCCGTTCAGCCCGGCCGGGTTCGGCGGTTCGATCCTCGGTGCCATGGGGCTGATCCTGATCGGCCACATCCTCTAACCGAACAACGGCAGTGCGGCGGCCTCCTCCTCGCTGAAGCCGAGGTTGAACAATGTCCGCAGCACCTGCGCATAGTCAGCTGGATCGGCGAGCTCGCGCACGCTTTTCTCGCCGCCCTGATGGACGGTGAGCGTGCGGTCGGTCAGCGAGGCGAAGCCGTCCGGCAGCACGATGCTGGCGATGTGCAGCGTCGTGAAGCGGGTGCCGGGGCGCGTCGCGGTCCAGTGATTGCACTGTTCGAGATCGTCCGGCGCGACATGGGCGAGGTCGAAGCTGTACTGTGGCTGCCAGTCCTCATGCGGCTGGGCGCGGCCGTCCGTCGCGGCATGCGGCCCGGCACGCTCGAGCAGCCACTCGCCGGATAGTGTGCCGGCATCACCGACCCTGCGCAGGCGGTGAGTCGCGCCATCCGGAGAGGTGGCCGTCGCGCCGTCCGCAAGCGGCAGCACTGGCACGTCGCTGCCGCCGAAGCCGCCATCGGCGATCCACACCGCGCCATCCAGCATGACGAGCAAGGTCACATGGCTGCGCAGCGGGACGATGTCGGGCGGGCCGAGGCGGACGCGGGCAAGGAGCGGTCGCGGCTCGAATCCCATCAGCGCCATCATGTCGGCGAGCAGGCGGTTCTGCTCGAAGCAATAGCCGCCGCGCCGGCGCGTCACGAGCTTGCCGAAGGCGCTGTCGCTATCGATGCGGATGCCGCGCCCGAGCATAATATCCAGATTTTCGAAGGCGATATTCTGGCGGTGTTTCGAAAGGAGACGGTCGAGGCCCTGCCGTGTTGGCGGCGGTGCATCGGTCATCCCCACGCGCGCAAGATAGGCGGTAAGGCGATCGGACTCCGGCGGCACAGCCACGGGTTGTTCAGTCCGCCGGACCGATGTGGAAGAAGCAGAGCTTGTTGCCATCGAGGTCGCGGACATAGGCGCCGTAGAAGGCCTGCGGGCCCTCCTCGCCGCGCAGTCCGGCGGGCCCCTCGTCCTTGCCGCCAAGCGCGATGGCCCTGGCATAGAGCGTGTCGACCTGCGCGCGATTGGGCTGGACGAGCGCCAGCATCGAGCCGTTGCCGACCGTCGCGGGCGCATTGTCATAGGGCAGCGTGATGCCGAAGGCCGGCTTGTCGAAGCTCACGCTCCAGGCGCAGCCGCGCGGCCCGTCCCACAGCTTCTGGACACCGATGGCCCCGAACAAGGCATCGTAGAAGCCCTTGGCGCGCCCAAGATCGTTGGTGCCGAGCAGGCTGTAGCCGATCATCCGTCATCTCCCTCCAGATGCGGCGCGGTCAGTCGCCTTCGCCGCCTGGTCCCACGCAATAGAAGCACAGCTTGTTGCCGTCGAGATCGCGGACATAGGCGGCGTAGAAGGCATTGCCGCCTTCCTGGCCGCGTATGCCCGGCGCGCCCTCGTCGGCGCCGCCCATTTCGACCGCCTTCTCGTGGAGCCGGCGGACCTTCTCGCGGGTGCGCCAGCCCAGCGCGACCATCGCGCCATTGCCCGCGCTGGCGGCCTGGCCGTCGACGGGAATGGCGACGCCGAAGATCGGCTTGTTCCAGTCGACGCCCCAGCCGGCGAGATGCGGCAGCTGGATGATCCGCCCGACGCCGACCGTCCTGAACAGCGCGTCATAGAAGGCATGGGCCCGCTGCATGTCGTTGGTGCCGACAAGGGTGTAGCCGATCAGCATGGTGCGAGGCATCCATGGCGGAGCAACATGACGGACTTTCGTGGCTGGACAGCAGTGGGCGGATTCTAGCTCATGGCGGCGGGAAGGCAATCGCCTGTCGCGTGCGAATTTGGCACGCGAAAAGCCATGCTATTTGAAGCGGTTGAGCTTCGCCGCGTAACGGTAGAGCCGCGGCGGCACCCAGTCGCGCAGCAGATGGTCGAACTGCACGCGCCGGTCCTCCTGGTCACCGGTGCCCGGCCGCGACTTGAACACGGTGGTGCGGTCCGGCAGCGCGCCGACGCCCGCCTCGTTCGCGGTGTAATAATAGGTGGCGATCGACTTGCGCGAGCGCCCGTCCGGGCAGGACAGCGGCTCGGGCTGGCCATGATAGCTGTCGAGCGAGGTGTTGAAGACGACGGCGCGGCCGATCACCGGCGCGATCCTGTGCCAGCGGGTCTCCATCTTCTGGTCCCAGAGCTCCAGGTCGCCGCCATATTCGGGCAGCCAGTCGTCATTGAGATAGACCAGCAGGTTGAGCCGGCGCTCGACATTCATGCCCTTGTGGATGTTGAAATCGGCATGGACGCCGAGATGGCCGCCCTTGAGCGTCTCGTGCAGGCCGCCGCCGACATAATAGGGGTCGGCGATGAGGCCGGGAATGCCGGTCATCGCCTCGAGGAACTTGAGGACCGCCGGGCTGTTCAGCTCGATCACCAGGTTGCGCAGCCGCCGGCCCGGAATGTCGTGGGGCGGCGTCTGATATTTGTAGCGCTCCTGGTCGCGGTCGAAATAGCTGTTGCTGGCATTGTCCGGGAATTCGGGGAGCAGGCCGCGCAGGAAGTCGGCGGGCAGGAAATCGTCCATGGCGATATGCGGGAAGGGCTGCGCATTCTGGTAGGTCTCGGCGAGCGCGGCACCGGCGGCGGCGGCCTCGGCCTCGTCGAACCAGATATAGCCGTCCGTCTCTCTCGGATTGAGAATGGCCATCTTCGCGTCGCGCTCCAGAATCTTGTCCACTTTCACGGGCAACCTCGCCTCTAGCTTCATTTGGGCAACCGCACAAAAGCGCAATCGCCCGTCCCGCCCCATCGGTTCCGGATGAACCGGCTTCTAATATGCGCGGGTTAACAGACTGATGACCTTGACGCCGATCAAATGACAGTCTCCCTCTCCCGCAAGCGGGAGAGGGCTAAATGCCGCCCTTCGCAGGCCGCCCGGGGCGAAATCCCCGTACTCCTCGTCCGGGGTGCCTTTGCAGGCGCCGACCCGCTTGGCGTCGATGCTCATCTTGATGGTCATCTTCCCCATCCGGCCGTCTTCCGCGCTCGAATCCATGTCCATATGATAGGCCTGGGCCGAATAATTGCCGGTCATGGCGACCTTCATCTTGCCGTCCTTGCCCTGGTCACAGGCCATCGCCGCGTCGATCTTCCCGCCCGACAGCGTGAAATGCTCGAACTTGCAGTTCTTGTCGCTGGTCCGGTCGGTGCGGAACGCCTTCTGCACATCCTCCGCCGTGACGCAGCGTATGTCGCTGTGCGTGCCGGCCATCTGCGTCTTCATCTGCTCCTTCACCTGCGGCGGCAGGTTGGGCATGGCCGGCATTTCGAGATCGCGCACGGTTGTCGTGCTTTCCCAGCGGCCCGGCTCGATCGGGGCGCCGCCGGTCGCGCTGGCCACCTTCTGCGTGACCTCGGCGGTCGAGGCATTGGTCGCGGAGACCTCCGGCTGCTTGTTGCAGCCGGCCAGAAACAACATGGGCGGCAGTGCGAGGGCCAGGGGGGTCAGAATGGCTACAGTCAGCGAAGCGCGCATTGGCAAGTCCTCTCATGCTCGGGGAAGCTGCGCGACCATGCCCGCTGCGCGGGTCTGATGACGAAATGCCGGGTTTGGGGAGGCGAGGCAAGCGGGAATGGGCGATGCGCACGTCCTGTTTCCGGCGGGTATCCCGGTACTGGAAGTTTGCGAAGTTGACGATACGCACCTGTCAACTTTGCCCCCCTCTTGGGGAGAGCGCGCAGGGCGCAAAGAAGGCGCCGGCGCGGAGCGAGCGCGTGCGGCGGGAGGGGCGAGGAGATGCACATGCGGAGGAGCATGGCATGGGAAGGGGCGTGTAGGACAGAGAAACCTAGTCTGCAAACGCCATTCACCTTACTAAATCCGTAGCACATTCCACCCGATTGCCCGTAGGGTGGGAATCGGTCTCCCAATCGATTGTGAAGTGCGGTTGGCAATGCCAGAAAACAGGGGCACAAATCCCGTCCCGTGATTAGCCGGATTCAGTTCCAAAGTTGAATCTTATGACCCAACAAGAGGTGCCGAACTGCTTTATCTGTGACCACCGCCTCGACGGTTTCGAAGACCTCGGGGGCGTTCGGCTGTTTTTGTGTCCGCGATGTGGGCCCTGGATGCCTTTGCAAGAAGCCGGTGAAGGCGTGACGCTGCGCGAAATTCTAGATGTGGGGGATAATCAGCGGACACTTCGTCGAAAGGCAAATTTGAGTAAGATAGTCCGGAGGCAACAGGCTTCCGGGAAAACAGTTGGAGTTCCGCTGGGCCGTTTAGACAGTTGGGATCTGGAAGCCCCACTATCCTCGCCGTTCGAACAACTGGATGAACTAGTCCTTTGGGCGGGGGACAATCAATCAAGCCCAACAGAACCAACGATAATGCCAATTCATGCGATGAGCGCTTGGTTGGGGGTAGCACTGGATGCCAATCGCACCGCTGGCAATTTTGTGTGGTTATATGATCAAAAGGAGGCCAAGGCACTCGTAAATGTTTGGAATAACAACAATAATATGTTTGCGCAATTGTCAATCAATGGATGGCAGCACTATCATCAGATAAAAAAGGCGAGAATAGATTCCAAATTTGCCTTCATGGCGATGAAGTTTGGAGACGAAGAGCTTGATGGAATTTTTCTGAATTGCTTTTCTCCAGCCGTCGCCAAGACCGGCTTCGAACTTCGTCGACTGATCGATAGACAAGGTGCCGGGCTGATCGATGACCAAATGCGCGTAGCGTTGCAGACATGTCGTTTTGTTCTTGCGGATTTAACGCATGCTAATCCTGGAGCATATTGGGAGGCCGGCTTTGCGGAAGGCCTGGCGAAACCGGTAATATATACGTGCCGCTTGGATATCTGGGACAAAGAGAAAAGCCATTTCGATACCAATCATATGGCGACAATCATTTGGAATCCCAAAGATTTGGCGAAAGCGGCAACTCAACTAACGGCGATGGTGCGGGCTACGCTGCCCGCTGAAGCTATCATGTCAGATTAGTTGGAAGCGAAACTCCCACTCCACAACGATCCCCCTTTGTTCTCATTGCCGCTTGCCCCGTCGCCCCCGCCGCTCCATATTCGCACCCATGGCGATCACCATCCGCACGACTCTGGACGAGCCCGAGACCGGCGCGTCCTTCGTCCCCCATCGGCCCGCGCGTCCTGAAAAGGCGGAGGGCGGCCGGGCGTTCAAGCTCGTCTCCGAATATACGCCTTCGGGCGACCAGCCGACGGCCATTGCCGAATTGGTCGAGAGCGCCAATGCCGGCGAGCGCGACCAGGTGCTGCTCGGCGTCACCGGATCGGGCAAGACCTTCACCATGGCCAAGGTGATCGAGGCGGTGCAGCGGCCGGCGCTCGTCCTCGCGCCCAACAAGATCCTCGCCGCGCAGCTCTATGGCGAGTTCAAGAGCTTCTTCCCGGAGAATGCGGTCGAGTATTTCGTCAGCTATTACGACTATTACCAGCCCGAGGCGTACGTCCCGCGCAGCGACACCTACATCGAGAAGGAAAGCTCGGTGAACGAGGCGATCGACCGCATGCGCCACTCGGCGACGCGCGCGCTGCTGGAGCGGGACGATGTGCTGATCGTCGCCTCGGTCTCCTGCCTCTATGGCATCGGCTCGGTCGAGACCTATTCGGCGATGACCTTCTCGATGAAGAAGGGGCAGCTCGCCGATCAGCGCGAAATTATCAGGAAGCTCGTCGCGCTCCAGTATAAGCGCAACGATGCCGCCTTTGCGCGCGGCGCCTTCCGGGTGCGGGGCGATAATCTCGAGATTTTCCCTTCCCATTATGAGGACACCGCCTGGCGGGTCAGCTTCTTCGGCGACGAGATCGAGGAGATTGTCGAGTTCGATCCGCTGACCGGGAAGAAGGCGGCGAGCCTCGACTATGTGAAGGTTTTCCCGAACAGCCACCATGTGACTCCGGGGCCCACGCTCAAGCAGGCGATGGAAGCGATCAGGCACGAGCTATCGGAGCGGCTGAAGGAGCTGCAGGCCGAGGGGCGCTTGCTGGAGGCGCAGCGGCTGGAGCAGCGCACCAATTTCGACCTGGAGATGATCGCGGCGACGGGCAGCTGCGCGGGCATCGAGAATTATTCGCGCTTCCTGACCGGCCGCCTGCCCGGCGAGCCGCCGCCGACGCTCTTCGAGTATCTGCCGGAGAACGCGATCCTGTTCGTCGACGAGAGCCACCAGACCGTGCCGCAGATCGGCGCGATGGCGCGCGGCGACCACAGGCGCAAGATCACCCTCGCCGAATATGGCTTCCGCCTGCCGAGCTGCATCGACAACCGGCCGCTGCGCTTCAACGAGTGGGACGTGATGCGGCCGCAGACGGTCAGCGTCTCGGCGACGCCCGGCCCTTGGGAAATGAACCAGACCGGCGGCGTGTTCAGCGAGCAGGTGATCCGCCCCACCGGCCTCATCGACCCGCCGGTCGAGATCAAGCCGGTCGAGGACCAGGTCGACGATCTCATCGCCGAATGCCGCAAGGTGGCGGCGCAGGGCTATCGCACTTTGGTGACCACGCTGACCAAGCGCATGGCCGAGGACCTGACCGAATTCATGCACGAGGCGGGTCTGAAAGTGCGCTACATGCACAGCGACACCGAGACGCTGGAGCGCATCGAGCTGATCCGCGATCTTCGTTTGGGTGTGTATGACGTGCTGGTCGGCATCAACCTGCTGCGCGAGGGGCTCGATATTCCCGAATGCGGGCTGGTCGCGATCCTCGACGCGGATAAGGAAGGCTTTCTGCGCAGCGAGACGTCACTGATCCAGACCATCGGCCGCGCGGCGCGCAACATCGACGGGCGCGTCATCCTCTATGCCGACCGCATGACCGGCAGCATGGAGCGCGCGCTCGCCGAGACCGACCGCCGCCGCGAGAAGCAGCTCGAATATAATGAGGCGCATGGCATCACGCCGGAGAGCGTGCGCAAGGCGATCGGCGACATCATCGCCCATGTCTCGAACAAGGACCAGGTGACGGTCGCCACCGGCATCGAGGAGCGGCCGCATCTCGTGGGCCACAACCTGCGCGCATACATCGAGGAGCTGGAGAAGAAGATGCGCGCCGCTGCCGCCGACCTGGAGTTCGAGGAGGCCGGCCGCATCCGCGACGAGATCCGAAAATTGGAAGCAGAAGAGCTTGGCCTGCCGGTAGAGGATCAGGTCACCGGCTCCGCCCCGCGCTACCAGGGCCGCTCGACCGAGGGCAAGCCGGGGACGCGCAAGGGGCGGTTCGGGAAAGAGAGCAGGCGAAAATTTGGCAGGTGATCTGAAGGCTCAATAACCTGGCTATGGATCGAATGCCGGTTGCGTTGCGACCATGTAATCGGTGAACAGAACGCGGAAGGAGTTCCGCATGATCCGCTCATTCGCCGATCCCGAAACCGAGAAAATCTGGAACGGCGAAGTTTCCCGGAAGCTGCCGCGTGATATTCAGCGTCGCGCACTCAACAAGCTCAAGCTGCTCGATGCCGCAGAAACGCTAGAAGATCTGCGCAATCCGCCGGGCAACCGTCTTCATGCGCTAAGTGAGGATCGCGACGGCCAGCATAGCATTTCAATTAACATGCAATGGCGTATATGCTTCGCGTGGAATGACGGAGATGCGCTGAATGTCGAGATCGTCGACTATCACTGATCCGAACCGGCTTGAGAATGATCATGCCGGGCAGCTTCTGCTGTCCGAATTCCTTGAGCCGTTGGAGATGTCGGTTGAGGCGCTGGCGAAAGAGATTTCGATTTCGCCGGACAATATCCAAGCTGTAATCGACGGCGCACGTCCGATGGATGCTGAGCTCGATCTGCGCCTCGGCCGTTATTTCGGCATGAGCGAGGGCTTCTTCCTGCGGCTGCAGGACAGCTATGCTCTGCTCGAAGCCAAGCGGGCGTTGAACGGCGCGCTGGACCGGATCAAGCCGCGCGCCGCCTGATCCTTCTCCCTACCCCATCAGCCCCAGCACCAGCCCATAGAGCGTGAACTGGAGCGTGTGGTACGCGCCGTTGATGAGCCAGAGGCCGAGCGGCTTGCGCTCGAACAGGTAATTGATGCCGAAGCTGGTCGCGACCCAGCAGAGGCCCGCCGAACTGCCGGCGCCGAGCGCGAAGGTGAGGCCGGGCCTGGGGCCCAGGAACATCGCGAAGACGAACGCCGCGATGAACGACAGGACGAACGAGCCGCCGAGGATGACCGGCATGGGCAGCGCCTTGGTCGATGACTCCGCCGCGCCGCTGAGACGCAGCCAGACTTTCGAGAAGAGCAAAGGCGAATACCAGAGGCCGCCCAGGACGAAGGCGGAAAGTGCCGCCAGGAATATTGCAAGCCAGTTCACAGCCATGATTCAGGTCCCCCTTGTTGCCGGCGCTTGCCGGTCGTTTGTCAGTTCACTCGTTCCTGCGCCGCCGCGGCGCGCAGCAGGTCGAGATGGCGGCGCAGCACCGCCACATTGCGGTCGAACACGCCGATATCCTGATAGGTGCGCGACTGCATGACGGCGCCTTCCATCAGCGTGAGGATGAATTCGGCGAGCTCGCGCCGGTCGGTGCCGGCGGGCAGGCGATCGCCCGCTTCCTCCAGGCAGCGCGTCACCGCCTGCGTCCAGTTGGCGAAATTGGCGGCGAGCAGGTCGCGGACCTTGGGGTCCGGCTCGTGCAGCTCGAGCGCGAGATTGCCGATCGGGCAGCCGTAACTGAAATCGGTGGTGACGAGATGGGTGCGGTAGCCGTTGAGCAGCGCGAAGATGCGCTCGATCGGATCGTCGACGCCGACCCAGGCGGGCTTGAGCAGCCACTGGTCGATGCCGTCGCGGTAGAATTCGAGCACCGCGACCAGCACGTCCTGCTTGCCGGGGAAGAAATGGTAGAGGCTGCCGCTGTGGATCTGCGTGCGGCTCAATATGTCGGCGATCGAAGTCGATCCGAAGCCCTTCTCCCAGAACAGCTCCATAGCGGTCATGACGATGCGGGTGCGGGTTTCGGGGCTCATGATTGTCCTTGCGACTCTGTCTCGATGTCACTTGATTGAATATTCAACCAAGACGCGAGTCAAGCCCCCTCGCTTCGCCGCGCCACCGGTCGGCCGCCGGATATGCTTTCATGGGCCTAAACCTTTTCCCTGCAGACCGTCTTAAGCGGGGGCATGTTCACTCGAAATGCGGGGAACAAGGGGCCACTAACCAGGGCGCAGGGCTGGGTCGCCCGGACGCCTGACGGACGGATTGATGCGCGACCACGATAATCTCGCTGCCCTCATCGACGATGCGGGTGCCCTTGCCGACCAGTTCTGCTCGAGCCTGCCGGGCAGTGGCGGTGCGGCCGACCTGGGCGCGGACTCGCCCGTCGCGGTGAAGGCGGACGTCTATCGCGAAATGCTCTATTGCCGCTTTGCCGATCAGGCCTTCTCCGCGGCGCGCTCCGCGCATGACGGCAAGCCGGTCATGACCTCCAGCCTGACCCGTTCGGCCTTCGAGACCTTCACCCGCCTCCATGAGCTGCGCGACCATCTCGAAATGGCGTTCCGCAAGGGCAGCCTCGACGCGCTCGACAGCCTGCTCACCGCGCGCCTGTTCGGCGGCGGCGACGAGGACGATGATGATTTCTCGCTTCACCTGGCCCAGGAGGGCGAGGAGCGGCAGGGCCCCGGCCGTCCCGTCCCGGACAATGACCGCGACGAGGCCGACTATGACCATCATCGCATCGATCCCGGCGCGTCCGTGTTCGACCGGCAGGCTGACCTCGCGCTCCAGCGCCTGATGCGCACCCTGATCGCGATCGAAACCGGCTTCGACAATTGCTATCGCGCCCTCGACGAGGACATTCGCCGTCTCGACGAGATATTCGGCGGCCGGCGCCTGCGGGCCTGAGGTCGGCGTTGGACCCCATCAGCATTGCGCGTTCGGGCCTTGCCGCCAATATGCAGCGGATGACCGCGAGCGCCTCCACCATCGCGCGGGCGGGGGCGAGCAATGGTGGCCCGTCTCAAACCGATGTCACCGGTGCCCTGGTCGACCAGCTCGATGCGAAGATCGGGGCTGAGGCCAATCTCAAGGTGATCGCCACCACCAGCGACCTGGAGCGCCGCACGATCGAACTCTGGGGCTGAACGGCGGCCCGTCCGCGGGTCGCCGGACTTGGTGCCGAATTGCGACGCCGGGACCGGATTCGTCGCGTCGATCCTTCGCCGTAACAGCCTTATCGTTGACAAATTCCGGGCGCGGGGGGCATCGCCGCAATTGGACAAAGTCCCGGGATCGCATTAAAAACTGAATGGCTCGGGGACTGTCGGGCGAAGCACATCCAAGGTCCCCTGATCAAGGCAGGGCAAGGCAAGCCCTTGCTTTCGTGCGCAACAAGGTGGGTCATTCGAAGCAGGGAAACGCTGGAGACAGCAACCGGACGGCGGTTTTGCGCATGCGAGACGCGCCGTGATTCCGGCTTGCCGCAAGTGATTTATTTGGATAATACAGTTCGGGCATTCAACCGCGCTATCGGGGCGAAAAGGCAGTGACATCGATGAATTACGAGCCAAGGATCGACAAGAACGCCCTGCTCGACGAGCCGGATGCGGAGACGATCCGCAAGCGCCGGAGGCTGATCATCATCCTGGTCGCCGTGGTACTCCTCGGCATTGCCGCGCTCACCGCCTATCGCTTCGTCAGCGAGTCGAAGGACAAGAACGGCAACGACGCCGGCCAGATCCCGACCGTGACGGTCGCCGTTCCGGGGCAGCAATTGGTGACCAAGACGGCCAATGCGATCGGATCGCTGGCGGCGCGCGTCGACATGCCGGTCGGCGTGCTCGGCGAAGGCGGCCGCGTGACCAGCGTGCTCGTTCAGCCGGGCGACTGGGTCAGGAAAGGCCAGGTGCTGGTCAGCATCGAGCGGACGGTCCAGGCGGAGCAGATCGCCTCGCTCGCCGCGCAGGTGGACGTCGCCAAGGCCAATGCGACGCTTGCCCAGAACAATCTCGACCGCGCCAAGGCGTTGGTCTCCGATGGTTTCGTGTCGAAGGCCGATATCGACCAGAAGGTCGCCACGCGGGATTCGGCCAATGCGCAGGTCAATGTCGCGGTGGCGCAGCTCAACCAGATGCGCGCGCAGACCGGCCGGCTCGATATCCGCGCGCCGGAAGCAGGGCTGGTGCTGACGCGCAATGTCGAGCCCGGGCAGGTCGTCACCGCCGGCAGCGGCACCTTGTTCCGCATCGCCAAGGATGGCGAGCTGGAACTCAAGGCCCAGCTGTCGGAGGACGTGCTCGCCGGCCTGCATGTCGGTACGGCGGCGCGCATCACGCCCGTCGGCATGACGCAGGTCTTTCCGGGCACGGTCTGGCAGATATCGCCGGTGGTCGATCCCAACACGCGCCAGGGCACCGCGCGCATATCGACGCCGTTCAATCCGGCGCTGCGGCCCGGCGGCTTCGCCAATGCGGAGATCGACATCGCCAATGTCTCGGCGGCGGTGCTGCCTGAGTCCGCGATCCAGAACGACCAGCGCGGCACCTATGTCTATGTCGTCGGCGCGCACAACAAGGTCGAGCGCCGCCCGATCGTGACCGGTGCCGTGACCGACAAGGGCATCGCGGTCGTCAAGGGTCTAGTCGGCAACGAGAAAATCGTCCTCTATGCGGGCGGCTTCCTCAATCCCGGACAGACCGTCATTCCCAAGGTCGAGAAGACCGAGAAGAAATCGTGACGCGCGCGGCCGGCGGAGCGGCACCAAGGCAGGACGGACGGCAATGAATTTTCGCAATCTCTCGGCCTGGTGCATCCGCAATCCGGTGGCGCCGATCGTCCTGTTCGTCGGCCTCACCATTGCCGGCCTGATCTCGTTCAGCCGCATGGCGGTGGTGAACGATCCGCCGATCGAATTCCCCGCCGTCGCCGTCATCATCAGCCAGCCCGGCGCGGCACCGACCGAGATCACGACCCAGATCACGCAGCGCGTCGAGGCGGCCGTGCGCGCGCTCAACGGCGTCGACGAGATCGATTCGACCGCGCGCGAAGGCAGCAGCCAGACCACCGTCCAGTTCGAGATCGGCAAGGACCCCGACGTCGCCGTCAACGAGGTCAAGAACGCTGTCGACCAGATCCGTAGTGACCTGCCGGACGGCATTCTCGAGCCGCAGGTGACGAAGATCGAGATCTCGGATGGCGAGATCGCTTTCTTCGCGGTGAGCGCGACGGACATGACCATCGAGCAGCTGAGCTGGTTCGTGGATGATACGGTCGCCAAGAAGCTGCTTGGCGTCTCGGGCATGAGCCAGGTCAGCCGCCAGGGCGGCGTCGACCGGGAAATCCGCGTCATCATCGATCCGGCCAAGATGCAGGCGTTCGGCGTGACGGCGAGCCAGGTCAACCAGGCGCTGCGCCAGGTCAACGTCAATGCCGCCGGCGGCCAGGCCGAAATCGCCGGATCGCGCCAGTCGGTGCGCGTGCTCGGCAATGCGCCAAATGCCTATGATCTCGGCCAGACCGAGATTTCGCTGGGCGGCGGCCGCTCGATCCACCTCTCCGACGTCGCCACGGTCTCGGACGGCTATGGCGAACAGACCGTCCTCAGCAAGGTGAAGGGCCAGCAGGTCGTCACCTTCTCGATGAGCCGCTCGAAAACGGCGTCCGACGTGTCGGTCTATGATGACTCGATCAAGGTCATCCAGCAGATCGAGAAGGACAATCCGGGCATTCACTTCACCCAGCTCTTCACCAGCGTCGACTATACCAAGCAGCAATATTCGAGCTCGATCTGGGCGATGATCGAGGGTGCGGCGCTGGCGGTCTTCGTCGTGTTCATCTTCCTGCGCGACTGGCGCGCGACGATGATCAGCGCCATCGCCATTCCGCTCTCGGCGATTCCGACCTTCTTCTTCCTCGACACGATCGGCTTCAACCTGAACCAGCTCTCGCTGCTCGCCCTGAGCCTGGTCGCCGGCGTGCTAGTCGACGACGCGATCGTGGAGATCGAGAATATCGTCCGACATATGCGCATGGGCAAATCGGCCTATCAGGCCTCGATCGACGCGGCCGACGAGATCGGCCTCGCGGTGGTCGCGACGACCTTCTCGATCGTCGCGGTGTTCCTGCCGGTCGGCATGATGCCGGGCATATCCGGCCAGTTCTTCAAATATTTCGGCTTCACGGTCGTTATCGCGGTGCTGATCAGCCTTGCCGTCGCGCGCATGATCACGCCGATGATCGCCGCCTATTTCCTGCAGAGCCATGGCGAGGAGAGCCATGGCGAAGGCTGGCTGATGGACCGCTATATGGGCCTGCTCGGCTGGTCGATCGACGGCAAAGCCTTCCGTGCGATGCGGGCGCGGCTCGGCCATGTCCCGACCCGCATCGTCTATCATGTCGTGGCGCTGGGCGTCGGCATGGTCGTCGTGCTTGCCGGCGTGATTCTCTACAAAATTGAAAATGGCGGCCTCAGCCAGAGCAGCAGCGCCAGCAACAGCGGCAGCAGCAGCAATGTCCAGACGATCATCGCGCTGATCCTGTGGCCGATCCTGGGCTATGCCGTCGGCAGCGCCATCAATTTCGTGGTCGGCGGCGCCTATGGTCTCCTGAGCGGCTTCGACACCAACAATTTCACCGCGCGCGTGCGCTATCGGGCGGCGCGCTTCCTCGATCACCGCATCTGGATGATGGGGATCGCGCTGGGCGCACTGGGTATTACGGCGCTGCTGCTCATCGAAATGCCCCAGCAGTTCCAGCCGACGCAGGATCGCGACTACAGCCAGATCCGCATCAGTGCCGTCCCCGGCACGACGATCCAGCAGACGACTGCCATTGCCGACCGCATCGAGGGGATCATCAACAAGCAGCCGGAGGTGAACACCGCGGTCGAGATCGTGCAGGAAGGCAGCGCGCGCCTGTTCATCACGCTCAAGCACGATCGCAAACGAACCTCGATCCAGTTCGAGCGCGACCTGACGCCGGTGCTGGCCGCCATCCCCGACGCCCGGGTCAGCTTCTCGTCGCAAAATGGCGGCGGGGGCACCGGCCGCGATATTTCGATCATGCTCGCGGGCAGCGACCCTGACCTGCTGCAGCGCACGGCGTCGACCCTGATCGAACAGATGAAGTCGGTCCATGGCGCGGTCGCGCCGCGCATCGAGGCCGACCTGCGTCGCCCCGAGCTCGTGATCCGCCCGCATTTCGACCTTGCCGCGCAGCTCGGCGTCACCACCTCCGCGCTGTCGCAGACCATCCGCATCGCGACGCTCGGCGACATCGACCAGAACAGCGCGAAATTCTCGCTGGCCGATCGCCAGATCCCGATTCGGGTGATGCTGCCCGAATCCTCGCGCCGCGACATCTCGACGATCCAGAACCTGCCGGTGCAGACCACCACGGGCGGCTCGGTGCCGCTCTCGCGCGTCGCCGACATCACCTTCGGTTCGGGCCCGACGCAGATTCAGCGCTACAATCAGCAGATGCGCATCTTCGTTTCGGCCGATCTCGCCAAGGGCACGGTCAAGGGACCGGTGATGAACGACATCAAGGCGCTGCCGATCATGCAGAACCTGCCCGCCGGCGTCACCAACGAGGCGGTCGGCAACGACAAGTGGCAGCAGCAGCTCATCACCAACTTCATCATCGCCGTGTTCGCGGGCGTGGCTCTGGTGTTCGCGGTGCTGGTGCTGCTCTACAAGCGCGTCATCTCGCCGCTGGTGAACATGAGTTCGCTGACGCTGGCGCCGCTCGGCGGCCTCCTGTTCCTCATGATCCTGGGGCAGCCGATCAGCATCTCGGTCTATATCGGCCTGCTGATGCTGCTCGGCATCGTCGCGAAGAACTCGATCCTGCTCGTCGACTTCGCGCTCGAGGAGATGTCGCGCGGCGTGCCCAAGTTCGAGGCGATCATGGAAGCGGGGCACAAGCGCGCCCAGCCCATCGTCATGACCACTGTCGCCATGGTCGCGGGCATGATCCCCACCGCGCTCTCGCTCTCGGGCGACAGCGCCTGGCGCTCGCCCATGGGCGTCACGGTGATCGGCGGCCTCACCCTTTCGACGCTGCTGACGCTGGCGATCGTGCCGGCGGGCTTCAGCCTGGCCGACGGCGCCGAGAAGCGGCTCGGCCCCTGGCTGCGCAAGCGGCTGCTCACCTATGAAGGCCCCGGCCATCATGGCCCGGCGGCCCAGCCGGCCGAATAGGGAAGGCGGGAGCGAAGTTGGCAGCCGGCCGTTCCGGCATCATGACGGCCTCGGGATGAGGATGGGCAGGGAGCCATGAGGGCGCTGCCGATGAACGGCGGGCGCCAGATGCGCCGGATCGCGACGGGCATGCTCGTGGTCATGGCGGCCGTCTATGTCGTGGCGCGCGTCCTCGAACATCATGTCCATCATCATCCGTGGATCGGCTTCATCCGCGCCTTCGCGGAGGCGGCAATGGTCGGCGGCCT
>Ga0335083_10005209_pt1 | contig 16448 bp, 20 predicted proteins | sample Lox_Sample_42_FD_206716 | JGI IMG/M metagenome (GOLD analysis project Ga0335083, IMG submission 206716) | Soil microbial communities from Loxahatchee National Wildlife Refuge, Florida, United States - Lox_Sample_4.2 | ecosystem: Environmental > Terrestrial > Soil > Wetlands | place: USA... | reverse complement strand
TCGATCGCCGCCCCGGCGCGCCCGTGCTGAGGACCGGCGAACATCAGGCACGGCACGATCGTCGCGGCCGATCCGGGCGGGCGCCCCGTGATGACCTGCCAGGAGACGCCGAAGCGATCCGCGGTCCACCCGTAGAGCGCGCTCCAGGGATACTTGTCGAGCGGCATCAGGACCTGCCCGCCGTCGGCCAGCGCCGTGAACGTTCGGCGCGTGTCGTCGGGGCTGTCACACTGGACGAAGAACGACACGCTGGGGTTGATCTTGAAGATCGGGCCGCCGTTGAGCGCCGTGAACCGCTGGCCGGCGATCTCGAAGTCCACGGTCAGGACGCTCCCGGGCGGCTTGCCGCTGGGGTTGTCGCCGCGCTCGGGGTAGCGCGACACCGCCGACACGCGGCCGCCGGGGAAGACGCGGCCATAGAAGGCGGCGGCCGCTTCGGCCTGATCGTCGAGCCACAGACAGGGGACGATGCGTTCTTCGCTCATCATTTTCTCCACTGGGCCACCAGCGCCTCGGACGCGTCCCAGAGCCGCGCGGCCATGGTCATGTCTCGCCCATACTGTGTCGTCTCTGACGGGTTGCAATCGTCGTAGTAAGCGCCGGTGACCTGCGCGACGGCCGGGCTGGCCGCCAGGTAGCACTGGGTCGCCGCCCCTTGCGCCGGGGTCTTCAGGATCAGTGGCTCCGCGATCCGCATCGCCAGCCGTCCGACACCCGGGATCGCGCGCAGGATGTTCGTCGCGATGACGCCCGGGTGGAGCGCGTTCGCCGTCTGCCCGTGGTTGCCGAGCCGCCGGGCGAGCTCGCGCGCGAACAGCACGTTGGCCAGCTTGGAGACGCCGTAAGCCTTCATCGGCACGTAGCCGCGCGCGCCCGACAGGTTGTCGAAGTCGATGCCGGGCGGTGGCGCCCGCCGGTGCGCCCGGCTGGCCGTCACCACGACCCTTCCGGCAGGCGACAGGCGATCGAGCAGGCCCGTCACCAGGATGAAGTGACCGATGTGGTTGGTGAACAGGTGCAGCTCCCAGCCGAACTTCTGCTGGGGCGTGGGGATGGCCATGACGCCGGCGTTGCAGAGGATCGCGTCCAGCGGGGCCGCGTCGTTCCGGACCGCGGCCACGGCCGCCAGCACCGATTGCGGGTCCGAGAGCTCGCAGGCCAGCGGCACGAAATCGCCCTGGAGAGGCGCGCAAGCTTCACGCGCCTTGTCGAGCGTGCGCGCCGCCGCGATCACGCGCGCGCCGCGCAGCGCGAGCACGCGGGTGGTCTCGAGCCCGAGGCCCGAGTTGCAGCCCGTGACCAGCATCGTGCGCCCGGAGAGATCGCACCCCGCGGTCGCCTCCTCGGCCGTCGACGAGAAGCCGAGCCCGTTCGGTCCCTTGCCCTTGAGGATCGCGATCAGCGCCATGGGCCGAGATGATACAGTGGAGACCGAGAGGTCCCGTCGTGACAATCAAATGTCTGCGCTACGTCGTACCTTTGCTGCTGCTCGGGTGTGGCAGCGCCTCCCTACAGAGCCCTGATGGCGGCACGGGCGGTCCGTCCCTGGCCTCGGGCGGAGCGGGCGGCGGTTTCGCGGGCGCCGGGGGCAGCGCGGGCGCGGCAGGTCACGCCGGCGCCGCCGGCGGCGCGGCGGGCGGAGCCGGTCACGCCGGCGCCGGTGGGGCGGCGGGTGCAGGTGGCGTGGCGGGCGCAGGTGGCGCGGCGGGCGGGGGCGGCGCAGCGGGGACCGGCGGCGCGGGGTGCGGCGACATCGCCAGCTCCGCCGCCAACTGCGGCGCCTGCGGCCACTCGTGCGGGGGCGGAACCTGCAACCTGGGCTTGTGCCAGCCGATGGCGCTGACCGGCGTCATCGCCTCCAGCATCTCGGTCGACCAGACGCAGCTCTACTTCTCGAACGGGAACAAGCTGCTCGCCTGCCCCAAGAGCGGCTGCACGCTGCAGCCGACACAGCTCGACGACATGGGCGTGGATGGTTATCCCGTCGGCGACGTCCTGGTGACGAACGGCAGCCTGTTCTTCGAGTCGGCCCCCACGCAGAACACCGAGCGCGACTCGGTCTTCATGTGCCCGCTGGTCGGTTGTCCGTCCCCCGCCCCCACCATCGTGCACAGCGGCCTGGAGGGGCTGTGGTGGTTCGGCAACACCGGCAACGACGTCTATTACTCGATCGACGGGAAACAGGCCTCACGCCTCTCGTGCCAGCCGAACGCAGGAACCTGCTCGACCGGATCGGTCGTGGTGCCCGAGATCCCGACCTTCCTCACCGCCAACAGCAGCGAGATCTACTTCGTCGACACGCTGGGCCTGCAGAAGTGCCCGTACGCGGGCTGCCCGGGAACCACCGCGACCGCGACGGGCGCGACCGTGCTGAGCAGCATGGTCCCCACCGGCATCGTCTACTTCGCCGGGACGGGCCTCATCTACATGAGCTTCGGCGACTCCAACCACTTCGGCAGCGGCGCGATTCGCACCTGCACCACCGCCAGCTGCGACACCCAGACGCCCAAGGTCTTCGTCAGCGGCCGCGACGTCCTGACCGGGCTGACCGTCGACGCGAACGGCGTCTACTGGGTCGAGACGTCGGTCATCTACACCTGCCCGATCACGGGGTGCGTCGGTGGACCCAAGATGATGGCCACCGGCATCAGCGCCCCCACCGTCCAGCCGGTCACCGACGACGCCTTCGTCTACTGGATCGACGACCCCGCCGGCACGGTCAAGCGAGTCGCGAAGTAGTGCGCCTGCTGCGCCTCGATCAGGTCGAGGCCCGCGCCGGCGATCGCGTCTATCGGCACCGACGAATCCTGGCCGCGGCCTCGTGGCTCGCCGCGCTGGCCGGGGCGCTGGCGATGCTCCGCAGCGCCAGCGCGGGCACCTGGAAGCCGGGCTACATCTTCGCGCCGTTTCTGATGGTGTTTCTCATGTTGACCCGCGGGTTCGTGACGGCCCGCTTCCGCGCCTCGAACTGGCTGGTGCGGGCCAGCGACACGGGCATCAACGTCCAGTACCGTTCCTACTTGAACTTTCGCCTGCCGCCGGACACACCGTCGGTGGTCTTCATCGCGTACGACGAGATTGTGTCCGCGCGGCTGGTGCGCGAGCGCGTCACCACCCCCGACCCGTCCGGCCAGAACAGGACCCAAACTCAGTTCCTCCGTCACGTCGAGCTGGAGCTCCGGGGCGACACCCGCCCCCTCGCCGACGCGCTGGAGGCCGAGCGGCAGCAGAAGGCCGCGTTGCTGTTCCGGGATCAGCCGCTCACCTTGAAGACGCCGCCCTGCTTGCGCATCCACTGGGACGTCGTACCGCGCGCCCACAGTTTTCTCGACGTCTTGCGGTCCCACACGACGATCGCCGCACCGGTCTCGGTCACGGAGGACTTCGCCCACCCGCAACGCGCGGACCCCGAGCAGCAACGAGAGCGGATCCGCGCCCTCGCCCGGCGCGGCCAGGTCGTCGAGGCAATCTACCTCGCTGCGAGAGTTCACCGATGCAGCCTGGCGGAGGCGAAGCAGATGGTGGACCAGCTCATGGAGCAGCCGGACTGACGGAGATCGCCGCCGCGGCCGCCAGCTTGTGCCGGGCCTGCCAGGGTGGACCGACCGTCCGGCCCATCGCGTCGAGAAAGGGCTCGATGTCGGCGCGCCCGAGCGCCTCGGCAGCGGCCGCAAACACGCGCTCGCGATCGTACCAGTGCACCGACCAGCCGCGCGCTTCGGCGGCCGTGGCCAGCGCCTCGCGGTACATCACGGTGTCGGCGTAGGTCTGCGCGCGATTGTCGGAGATCCGCTCCTCGATCGTCGGTGGCAGCGGCGGGCAGATCCGGAGTGCAATGCCAGCAACCGGCCGCGAGACGGTCGCGGCGAGCGCGGCGAGCGCCTCGCGCGCCCCCTTCTCGGCGGAGGCCTGCACCCGTTCCACCAGCGCGACCGCGCCGGCCAGAGAGAGCCGTCGGGCGCCCGGGGTGTTCAGGTATCGTCCGACGGCCCAGGACCCCTGGTGATGATGTGGGTGCGTCGGCAGACCCGGTTCGGTCAGGTCGATGCGGCGCCGGTCCACCAGCTGGCCGACGGGCGCGACAGTGACGAGCTCCGCCGAATTTCCGTGCTCGGCCACCCCCACAATCGCACCCGAACGGTTCGCGGCAAGCATTTTGAGTGAAGGATTCGCGCGAGCCTCGACATTGTCCCACAGGGATGATCTCCGCAAGGGCGGCTGTGCTGGGGGGCGTCTGTGCGCTGGCGGCTGCCTGCGGCGGCAATCCGGGCCCGCCGGAGACCGACACGGTCAACGTTTGCCAGCCGGGCACGCTCCGTTGCAACGCGGCCTTCATGCGTGAGGTGTGCGCGTCGGACGGCACCTGTACCGAGACGGAGTTCCGGTGCGCGCGCAGCGTTGCGGTCGACGACGAAACGGGCGGGTATTGCATAACGAAGGGTGACGGGACCTACCGTTGCTCGGGCGGCAACGTCACCATGCCGTTGCCCCAGGACAGTTACCTGCGGGTGCAGACGTCGGCGAGCGGCTTGATCGGATTGACGGCGGACGGGCGTCTCGTGGCCCCCGAGATGTCCCTGTCGTCGGATCTCCCGCCGGCGGCTGCCTTTCGCGCAACGAACATGGGCGGCTACCACACCATCTGCGCGCTCTTCCGTGATGGTTCGTTTGGCGAGAATCGGAGCTTCCCGGCGGAGCGTGGGGTTGGCGTGGAGTTCGTGACCATCCCGGGCAAGTTCTCGCGCGCCTTCTGCGCCTACGAGGGGCTCACCGTGGGCGTGCTCACCGACGGCACCTTGCTCTCCAGCGTGGGGAGCGCGAACCCCGGCGGCGACGATTGGATCGACGTCGCGCTCAGCGACGCGGTTTACTGCGGGCTCCAGGCGACGGGCGAGATCGTCTGCATGGATCCTCTGTTGACCTGCGGCTCGACCGGGATCACGCCCTGCGTGGGCCCGGCCCTGCCCAGCTTCACGGGAGGCCCCTATCGGTCGGTCACCGCGACCGCCGGCGCGGCCTGCGCGCTGGACGCGCAGGGAGCCCTCACCTGCTTGCGCTACGACGGTGCCCCCATGCTCGCCGATTCGGGCCCGTACACCGCCGTCGAAGCGGGGTTGTCGGTGGTGTGCGGAATCCGGGTCGACGGCTCCGTCGCCTGTTTCCGCCACGGCGGCGACTCGCCGATCGTCAACGGCGATCCCGGCATCTTCGTTCCCATCGAGCTGCCGTTCGGCTCCGATTGGTAGGGGCCCCGCGGTCAATTCGCTCGAGCCGGCCTGCCTCTTCGTCGGGAGCACCACCCGGCAGCCGGCCCGTCGTGGGATTCGCGCGTCCAATCACGGGAGTCGGTGGCTCTCGCTCTCCGTCCTGCTCTTGAAGGCATCGGCCGGCTTCATGTTCAACCCGGAGGATCGACGCGATCACCATGCTCCGCTCGGGATCGGGGGCGGTCTCTGACGGCGCAGACCTCATGGACGGCGAGGCGCGTCTATGTCGAGCAGATTACCTTCCTGTCAGTCATAGGGAATTGGTCATTCACCGTGGCGGTCACCGGACTGACGCCCGGACCGCACACATTCCAGATCGGCGGGTGACCGCGGTCGCACCGGCGCTAGTTCAGGTACTCCCAGCAGACGCGGAAGGCTCCAGCTTGCATGTCCTCGTCAGGGTAGACCGCGAGGCGCATGGCCTTGGCGAACCGGGCGATCTCGGGGTGTAGCTCGAGCGTGTTCGGGTTGACGTGGACGCACGTCGGAACGCCGTTTCGCGAGACGGACTCGACCTCGACCGCGAGTGGCTCGAGGTAGCTGTGCGAGGCGCCTCCTTCCCTCATCGCGGGTCGCTTTTACGAGCAGTCTCCCAGAAGAACAGCGTGATCGCCAGGCAGTGAAACTCGGAATCGGAGGACTGGGTCACCGCGGTGTCGACGATCCGCTTGTCCGGATTCTCGCGTATCCACGCGGTGACCCTTTCACCCAGGGCCTCTCGATCCCGCGCCAAGGTCGCCGTGAAGGTCCGGACTCCATTGAAGGGTTCCGTGCGAGGTACCGGCGCCGTACGTTCATCCATCTCCACTGTCCTCCTGAACGAAGCCGCTTGCGCTGTCGCCATCTGGTCGCCCCCAAAACCACTGGGTTCTGCAACCCGTGGGCCGTTGTCCAGACCTGGCCCGGCGCCCGCGAACGCCCGGAATGACGGCCTTTGGCCCCCCGCCCCGGTGCCTCGCCCGGGTGAGGGGTACCCGGGTAGCGTTCACTCGACCCGACCCTCGAAGGCGGCCACGGCCGGGGCAAAGGCCGCGCGGCCAGGAAGGCACCGCACTTGCACTCGCCGACCCGCCATGTCCGCCATGCCGCAGTCCGGCAAGCTGGAACAGGCCTATCCAGCTGCGTCCGCCCCGCCCTCCCACGAGAGGCTCACCGGCGCCATCCGGTCGCTGGCATTCGTCTACCAGCCGATCGTGCGCTGGAGCGCCCGGAAGGTGATCGCGCACGAGGCGCTGGTCCGCTCGGCCGAGCCCGGGCTGGAGGGCGCGCTCGCGCTTTTCGACGCCGCCCGCATCCTGAACCGGCAGCGGGAGCTGGGAGGAGCTGTCCGTGGCCGACTCGGTGCCGACCTGAGCACGATCCAGGGGGATCTCTTCGTGAACGTCGAGCCGCCCGACCTCCTGGACGCCGGCCTCTACGACCCCCGCTCGCCGCTCTGCCAGAACTCCGAGCGGGTGGTCCTGGAGATCACCGAGCGAGCATCCCTGAGCTTCGTGCCCGAAGTACGTCGCCGGGTTTTCAAGCTGCGGGACCTCGGTTTCCGCATCGCGGCCGATGACATCGGCGCAGACTATTCCGGGCTCACCAACCTGGCCGTTCTGCAGCCTGACGTGGTCAAGATCGACATGAACCTGGTCCGAAACGTCGACCGGGAGCCCACCCGGCGAAAGGTCATCGCGTCCCTGGCCGAGCTCTGCGCGGAAATGGGGAGCGTGGTCGTGGCAGAGGGAGTGGAGACGGCCGATGAGCGCGACGCCCTGGTTGCCCTTGGCTGCGACCTGCTCCAGGGGCATCTCTTCGCGCGCGCCGCTGGCCGGCCTCCCGCCGTCCGCTGGTGAGCCGGTCAGAGCCTCCACACCAGCGCGGTGCCGTCCACCGGGTTGAACGCCAGCTTGCGCCCCCGCTTGCCGCCGACGTCGTCGGAGAGGATCTGCACCCCGTCTGCGGCCAGGAGCTCGAGCGCGACCTCGACGTTCTGCGCGCCCAGGGTCTTGCCGCTGGGATCACCGCCGGGCACGACGTGAGCTCCCCCGAAGATCTTCGCCCGCAAGTCTTCCGGCGCCGATCCTCGCGCGACGAGCCCGCGCACCAGGGCGGGGATGGCCACGTCGCCGTAGCGAGGCGACAGCTGGCCGCCCGTGCCCCGCCTGGGCAGCAGGTAATGATTCATGCCGCCCCCACGCCCCCGGCGGTCCCAGAGGCAGACCGACACGCACGAGCCCAGGATCGTCATGATGGTGTGCGGCGATTCGCCGTCGACGACCGAAATCCCCGCGGGGAGCAAGTAGGCGACCCGCATCGATCATTCTCCGAGATAGCTGCGGACCTTCACCAGCAGCTCGTTCTCGTCGACGGGTTTGATGACGTAGTCGGTACACCCGCTGATGAACGCCCTCTCGAGATATTCGGCCTCGCTGTGGCTGGTCACCAGGATGATGGGGACCTCGCCGGCGTCTGGATCCGAGCGAAGCCGCCGGCAGGCCTCGACCCAGTCGAGCTCCGGCATCTCCGAGTCGATGAGCACCAGATCGGGCCGGTCGGCGCGGGCGCGTCCCAGGATCTCTTCGCCGCTCACGGCGGTCGTGACGTCGACCGGCCGCCCCAGGACGGCCTTCTCGAAGAGAGGGATCGTCGCGGAATCTTGGACGGCCAGAATCTTCTTGCGGGACATCCCGGCCGGAAGGCAAAGCATCATTCATGCCTGCTGGTTCGGCTCGACCGACACGGGGGACGCCGCCCCATCGGGCTGCTTGGGTTCCGGCGTCGTGCGGCCGTCCCGGGTATGGCCTACCCGGTGGGTGCGTCACACCCGCCCAACGCGGGCGCCCCGGCGTAAGATGCCGGTCCGATGTGGACGCGGGTGATCGCTGGGGCGGCGGCGCACGATCTCAACAACCTGGCTCAGAGCCTGTTCAACCTGCTGGCCCTCGCCAGCGGTCCCGACGTCGCGCCCCAGTCGCTGAAGCGGTATGGCGTGCTCGCCCGCGAGGGGTTGCGCGAGCTGCAGCGCTTGAGCGCGGACCTCCGGGCCCTGGCGACCAGCACGGAAGACCCGCAGCCACACCGCCTGGATCTCGTTTGCGCGGATGTCCTGGCGGAGATCGAGCCGCCGGCGGGGCGTTCAATCTCGGCGGCGCCCGTGGCGGCCGGCGCGGTCGTTCGCGGCACGCGCCCTGCGTTGGGACTGGCGATCCAGGCGCCGCTGCGTTACGGGCTGGCCGTGAGCCCGCCGGGCACCGCCGTAGAGCTGAGCGCCCGCCTGGAACCCAGCCGTGTGATCCTGGAGATCGCCGCTCCACGGGCGAGCACGTCCGTGGCGGGCCCTCCCCGCGCCATCCAGCAGATCCTCGCCGGCGGCGACCGGGAGTTTCGAAATAACCTGGGTCTGGCCCTCTCGGGGGCGATTGCCCGGGAATACGGCGGTGGTCTGGATGTGGGACCCGGGCCTGTCGGCGGGCTGTGCTTCGGGCTAACATTCGCTAGAGTCGAGGAGGTTGCGGGAGATGCTAGACACGCGGAGCAAGCTGCCTCGGGTGACAGTCGTCGATGACGACGTGAGGTTGCTCGAGACCTGGCGCGACATCCTCGCTCCGACCTTCGACGTCCGGCAATTCGACGACCCGGCGGAGGCGATGCGGGCGTTCGAGCAGGAGAAGACGGACGTCGCGCTGCTCGACGTCCAGTTTCCCGGCGCCAACGGGCTGGACCTGCTCGCGCACCTGCGACGCGTCCAGCCGAGAGCCCAGGCCATCATGATCACCGGCAACGCCACGGTCGAGATGGCGGTCGAGGCCTTGCACGCGGGCGCCTTCGATTTCCTGTGCAAACCGATCGAGAACCCGGAGCACATCGTTCGCCGGGTCATGAGCGCCGCCGAACGGGCGCGCGGGCAGGAGCCGGAGGCGGCCAGCCCAGCTCAGAGCGTTCGCGGCACGGCGAGACCCGGCATCGTCGGCGTCAGCCTGGCGATGGAACGGGTGCGCGCGCTCATCGAGCACTTCGCGAATTCGTCGTCGGCCACGCTCATCACCGGCGAGAGCGGGACGGGCAAGGAGCTGGTCGCGCGCGCGCTGCACTCGGGTGGCGCCCGAACGAACCGGCCCTTCATCGCGGTCAATTGCGGGGCGATCGCCGAGGCGCTGATCGACAGCGAGCTCTTTGGCCACGAACGGGGCGCCTTCACGGGGGCCCACTCTCGCCACACGGGGCTGTTCGACGCGGCCGACGGCGGGGTGCTCTTCCTGGACGAGGTCGGCGACATGCCGCTTCAGACCCAGGTCCGCCTCTTGCGCGTCCTGCAGGAGGGCGAGGTTCGGCCCGTCGGTTCCACCCAGAGCCACACCGTGGACGTCCGCGTGGTCGCCGCGACCAACGTCGATCTGAAGCGGGCCATGCGCGAGGGAAAGTTTCGCGAGGATCTCTACTATCGGCTGAGCCCGCTGCGCATCGATCTCCCCGCCCTCCGCGATCGACTGGAAGACATCCCCATCATCGCGCGGCGACTCCTGGAACGGCACGGGCGGCGCGCCGGACGGGACCAGGTGTCGTTCTCGGACGCCGCCATGGCGGCGCTGACCGCCTACCCATGGCCGGGAAATGTGCGCGAGCTGGCCAACGCCATCGAGTTCGCGCTCACGCTGTGCAAGGGAGAGGTGATCGGGCCCGAGCATCTGCCGTCGTACGTCCCGAATCAGCCGGCGACAGCCCCGAACGTCGCGGTGCGCGGCCGCGCGAACCTCGACATCCCCTACAGCGAAGCCCGGGCCGAGGTGCTGCGCGAATTCGATCGGACCTATCTCGACGAGCTGATGAAGGCGACCGACGGGAACTTGTCGGCGGCCGCCCGGCGTTCTGGCATCGATCGCACGAACCTGCGCCGCCTGTTGCGACAGTACGGCATCAGCTACCCGGGTTCATCCGGCGACTGATCAGCGACGGCTCTGCCCCTTCAATCGGCGAGCAGCGGCGCGAGCACCTTCCGGAGCTCGGCGCTGTCGAACGGCTTTTGGAGACAGGGCACGGCGCTCGCCGCGAGAAAGCCCGAGGCCGCGTCGGTGATCGCGCCCCCCGTGATCAGGAGGAATCGGCTGGCCAGCGGGCTCCCCCGCCGCCCCAGGGCCTGGAAGAGCGTGATGCCGTCGATCCCGGGCATTCCCAGGTCGCATATGACGGCGTCCAGAGGAGGCTCCGCCTGGAGCAACGCCGCGGCCTGGGCGCCGTCCGTCACCACCTGGACGTCGACGTCGGACTGCGCGGAAACCATCGCGCGCAGCGACTCCGCGACCAGGCGGTTATCGTCCACGATCAAGACGCGTTTTCGACCCACTTCCCGACTCCAGGCTCCCTGGGGTGATAGATGTCACCAGGGCACCCGCGGGTCAAGCACGACAGCTTGATACGGTCATGCCACGGCGCGCAGGTGGACCGCCTCGGCGGCGATGGGGATGCCAAGCAGCGCTTCTGCGCGCGCAGCGAACCAGCCGGGATCGTCCGTGGTCAAATAGCGGCGCTGGCCAGCGCGCCCGAGGCGGGCCGCCATCTCGGGATGACGACTCATCCAGGTGACCAGGCGATCGGCGACCAGCCGCCCCTGGTCGAGGATCTGGATCGCTGCACCACCGGGAGCCTGATCGACGATGCGACGGAGCGCCGGTCTCAAGAGCGGGTAGTGCGTGCAGGCGAGCAGGATGCGCTCGGGCTGCGGGGTGGCGGCGAGCACCGGGTCCAGGTACTTGCGCAGGAAGAACTCCGCGCCGGCGCCGTCCAGCTCGCCCGCCTCGACGAGGGGCACCCAGAGCGGACACGCCTGCTGGAGCAACACCAGGTTGGGCGCCAGCTTCGCCAGCTCCAACCGATACGAGTCGGAGGCGATCGTACCGACGGTCCCCAGCACCGCGACGGTGCCAGCCGTTGCGGGCGCCGTGGTGCCCGGGAGAGCGTCGGGGGGCAATCCCGCGAGCGCCTCCGCCGCCGGCCGAACGACGCCCAGGATGCGGCGGTCGGGGCGCCGCACCGGAAGGTGTCGCTGCTGCAGCGTGCGCAGCGCCCGCGCGGACGCTGTGTTGCACGCGAGGATCACCAGCGGACAGCCCGCGTCGAAGAGAAACTCCACCGCCTCGCGCGTGAACTCGTACACTGCCTCGTGGCTACGCCCACCGTACGGGGCGCGCGCGCTGTCGCCGAGATAGAGGTAGTCGAATGCAGGGAGTCGGTCGACCAGCGCTGACAGCACTGTGAGTCCGCCGAAGCCCGAATCAAAGACGCCGATCACCCCGCGAGCCTACCGTCCGGACCCGCGCCCGACCAATAATCCCCTTCCGCCCAGGAGCTCTGAATGCACGCCGATGGCACCTCAAGCGAGGAACCTGCGAGCCTCCCGCCTCGGGCGCGTCGGGCGCCCCTTCGCTCCGCGCTGGGGTTCCTGGCCGTCGCCGCCGTCTGGGTCTGGTCACCTCGGGATGCGCTGGCTCAGGGCGTTGACCCCGCCGCCACGGACGACTCGGTCACCATGGACGATCTCCAGGAAGCAACCGAGCCCTACGGTCAGTGGATGGACACGCCCGAGTACGGGCGGGTCTGGCGGCCCGACCCGGGCATCGTAGGGGACGATTTCGAGCCCTACCTGACCAATGGCCGGTGGATCTCGGCCGACGAGGGCTGGGCATTCGAGAGCGCCTGGGTCTGGGGCTGGGCCGCGTTTCACTACGGCCGCTGGGTCTACAGCTCGGGCAACCTGCGGTGGCTCTGGTGCCCGGATCTGTTGTGGGGACCTGCCTGGGTGCAGTGGCGAACCGTCGCCGACACCGTCGCTTGGCTCCCGCTGGCGCCCCGCGCCGTGAAGGTCGACCCGCGCGTCTACGCGCCGCTCTGGATCGCCGTCGAGAGCCAAAACTTCACGCGCACCGACCTGCCCCGATACCGCGTCCCCACGTCGTCGCGCGTCCTGGCCGGCCGCTCGGCGCCGCCAGCGCCGCCTGCGCGCATCAGTCCGCTCGCGCGGCTGCGTCACGGACCGCCGGCGCGGACGGCCCCCACGGCGTCAGCCCCGGTCGCGCCCACGAAGGCCCCACCCGATCAACGAAAGAAAGCGCCCAGCCACCTGTGAGGCGTGATGTCGGTTACGCCTTCATCGACACCAGGATTTTTGCACAGCGCGGGTACGGAGGGTGTTGAGGGGCGCAGGAGGGCTACGATGGAGAAGAACCGGATCCGTTTTCTTTTCGGAATGGCGATCGCGGCGGGCACGATGGCCGCTGCAAGGCCGGCCGCGGCGACGAACCTCTTGAAGGATCTCGCCACAGACTCGCACGGCAACGCCTACTACCTGGGGGTATCGGGCGGTCCCCAGTGCAACAGCCAGACGTGCTGGATCAACGACGGGACTCAGTTGATCATTTACACGCGCAGCGGGCTGGACCAGGACTGGGAGTTCTCGCTCTCGGGCAGCACGAGAATCCAGGATTTGGAGTCCGACAACGACAATCCACGACACAGCATGTGCATCGACCTCGTCGGGTTTGCAAGCGCCGGCCAGGGTGCGAACGCGATCGTCGAGCCCTGCTCCAGCGCCTCTGAACAGGTCTGGTATTTTGTGGCGGCGAGCCAGTATCAAGCGCCGTTTCCCGGCTGCTACGTGATTGAAAACGCCCACACCGCGGAGGTTCTGGGCGTCAGCAACGGAACCATGACGAACGGGACGCACATCATTCAATGGCCGCTGTTCACCGGCACCCCGAACCAGGACATCGGCTGGCACCACGACCAGTTCTGGTGTCCCCAGTGATGCACGCCGGCTGACCCGACAGTCACGTCGAGCGGTTCAACGCTCGGCGTGACCGTCCGCCTTTGTCGGTCGCCGGACAGGGCGGAGTCCCGGCAGATGAGCTCGCCCGCGGCCGTGATACGCTCGGGTGCGACCTTGGCGTTGGCTGCTGAACGGCAGGTCGTTGGACAGACGACGATGATCGGTGGCCGGAGACAGAGGGTGCTTTACGCGGCGGAGGCACTCCTCATCGCCGCCGGTGTTCTGCCCCTCTTCATGCTTTTCTATCCCTTGGCGCTTCTGGCCGCGCCGGCCGCGTTCCTCGCGGGTTACGCCGCCTTCCGACCGGCTTGGATGTTCGAGGGGCGAAGAGAACGCCGGCAGTATGTACATGTCGCGGCCGGCGTCGCCGCCGCAGGCATTCTCGCGTTCGTCCTCTCGTTGGCGCACGTGGCCTGAAGCCGCGTGCTATCCCCGCGGCTCCTCGCCGTCGTGGAAGGCTCGCGCGTCCATTCGGCGCCGCCGCTGAACGGCAGTGGTGTTGCGATCACCGAGTCGAACCTCAGGGCATCGCCGGCGCATCGCTGGGCCTGGTCAAACCAACCAACCGGGCCTGCGCGAGCTCCAGGAATTCCTTCCCGTCGGCAGCCTGGATACTGACCCCGACCATGCCGATGTGAGGGGCGAACACTGTCTCCGTCACGCGCGTGGGGTCGCCGCGCGTCACCGCGATCAGGAGGCAGCCTCGATATCGCCCCCCGAGGGCGCTCGCGAACTCGCCGTCGACGGCCACGATGCGCGCCCGCCCCCCCTCGACCGCCCACTCCGCGCCAACCCTCACCGGATTCTTGATGACGTAGTCGCCAATCCTGTCGCCGTCCTTCACCGCAATCCCTTCAAGCGTAACGACGTAGGTGATGCGCTCCCCGCCCTCCTGCACCACGGCAACGTCGCCCTGGCGCTCCAGCACCTCGTGGACCACCGGGACCTTCACGCCGTCCTTCCAGACCGAGTACGTCCACTTCCATCCGCTGGCGAGCGGGAAGTAGTCGGCCGCGGCCATTCCCACGACACTCGATCGCGGACGGGCGTTGCCGGAGCCGTCGACCGCGTAGCAACCGACAACTGTCGCCGTCAGGCACACCAGCGCGAACAATCGGGAGCAACAGCGGCATCCCACGTTGGGATCCGTGGGAACCCAGGGACCGGACTTACGGACGTCATCTTCGCTCGCCAAGCGCCGTCCCAAGTGCGGCTGTCGGGTAGCCCCAGCCACCTCGTTCAAGGCTTCGCAGATGGCGACGACGAGGCGGCTGCCTTCATCGCGGCGGCGACGATAGGCTTCGCCCACTCCGGCGTAGCACTCAGATCGCCTGGACCGACGATTTTGACGCCTTCCATGTGGAGCACGAGCACGGGCTTGGGGGCTGTTCCGGTTGCCGGATCGGCGTCGGCGGTGTTGTCGAAGATCCAAAGGGCGGTCAGTCCAGGGAGGAGCTTAATCAGGTTCTCACGTCCACGTTCAAACCTTCGGTAGATGTCCTTGTCGGGGATGGGATGCCCCCCCCTGGCGACACGTGCCGTCACCCTTGCAATGTGAAGCTCGGGGCTACTGAGCCCCGCGTACCAGATTCGCACTTCGATTCCGACCGCGATAGCCTTGGCCAGCAAGTCCGAAATCGTGTTTCCCCCAAGGGTCGTTTCGAAGGCGAAGTCCAGCCCCTCATCAATCGCTCTTTCAAGCAGGCGTTTGCCCTGTTGCCAGGCCTCGGCGTTCGCCTGCGTTTGGGTGAGTCCGGGGTTCGCTGTCATTAGTGACCGCGCGGCTTCGTCCGGGTTGAAATAGTTCTCTCCTTTCTGTCGGATCATCGCACCGCCGATGCTGCTCTTGCCGGCACCGTTGGTTCCGGCGAGCACGTCGATTCGAGACATGAGTGGCGGTCAGCGAGGGGCGCGAGCTGCCTTAACTGCGGCGTCCCCAAGTTCTTCCGGCGATGCGTCGAATGCGGCCTGGATTCCCTGTCGGTGGGTGGGAGCCTGCATTCGCGCAAGCAGAGCGTCGAACTCAGCCGTCAGGGCATCGAGATGCGGCCGGCGTGAGGTAACGAGGTCTTTGAATTCCTCCCAAGAGAGCAATACCGCCTTGGGTTCATCGTGCCTCCTGATGACCGCGGCACCATCGCGAAGAGTCGTCTCAAGCATCTGGCCGAACTTGTTCTTGGCGTCGGTCGCGTTGAACGAACGAAGCTCTACCGCATCGCCTTTTCGATTGTCGAAAATAAGTCCAGCCCGCCGGCGGACAGCGCGCACGGTGGTTCGGCCCAGCATTTTCGGGACAACCGGTTTCATGAGGTACTGAAATCCATTCTCGGTGAACGTCCGAAGCGTTACCTCATCGAGCGATCTAGGGGACAAGACGATGATTGGAACGCTGGCGAATCGTGTACGCGCGCGACGAGCGATCTCCAGGCCATTCGGCGCCGGCAGGTCGAGATCCGTAAGAATGACGTCGAAGGTTTGGGAACTGAGGAGGGCCAGAGCCTCGGTACCGTCCCGGGCCTTTTTGATCTCAAAGCCCGCAGCCGCCAGCGCGGCGGCGTGAGCATCTAGTGACTTGGGATCGCCCTCGGCAAGAAGGGCTCGATTTGGGAAGTCGGCGATCTCCTGAGTAACCATGTGCCTATTATAGCCAGTGGAACCAGAATAGCCACTAAAGCCAATATAGCTAGTTTAGCTAATTTATAGCATACGACCTTCTACGTGTAATATCAGGATATTGCGGGCCGACCTGGGGCTAGGCGACAGCCGACCTAGGTCATGCGAGGCCCCCCCGGCCTGCCTGAGGTTAGTCTGCCGGAATCGACTCACCTTCCCTCGTGGGCTTGCGTCCACCTCTTCGGAGAGACCAGCGTCCGCCTAGACGGAGCTCGACCAGGCGTCCTGTCGACCTGGACATCTGAGCAGGCACGGCGCAGGGTTTGCCAATGGCTCAGCTGATTCTTAGAGCAGGCGGAGCGGTCCTGACGTGTCCGCCACCGGTGGCAGCACCGCGACAGGCGGGGGCACCGCGACGGGCGGCACGCCGGCGACCTCGACGGGAGGCTCGCCAGGTGGCCCAGTAGGGGCGAGTGGAGGGGCGGGAGTAGCGGGCGCCCGGGGGTCTCTCGGAGGCACGGCCGGTCAGGGTCAGGGACCTACCCTCACAGCGACCTGGACCTTCCCCGCGCTCATCACGACGAAAACGACAGCCGCCACGTTCCCGACGTACGTGGCGCACCTCCTCGGTGTTACCGGGCGACCTGGATGGCGGGGAGTCGATCCGGCTTGATGACGGGCCGCCAAGGGGTGCTGGCGTAGATGGCGGCCCGCCATCTGAGCGTCGAGATCAGTCGTCGCGGTTGAGGGCGACGACGCGGGCG
>Ga0335083_10005208_pt1 | contig 16448 bp, 17 predicted proteins | sample Lox_Sample_42_FD_206716 | JGI IMG/M metagenome (GOLD analysis project Ga0335083, IMG submission 206716) | Soil microbial communities from Loxahatchee National Wildlife Refuge, Florida, United States - Lox_Sample_4.2 | ecosystem: Environmental > Terrestrial > Soil > Wetlands | place: USA... | reverse complement strand
ACCGGCGGGCTGAAGCCGGTTGTCCTCGCCCCTCGGGGCGAGGAAAAAGGAGAGGGGCTCCGGTTTCGCGCGGCCTTCGCGGGGAGAGTCGCAGATCCTACGTCGGCTCCGCTGGTCATCTACTCACTGTGGTGAACGGGGGTTACCCACCGGCGGGCTGAAGCCGGTTGTCCTCGCCCCTCGGGGCGAGGATAAAGGAGAGGGGCTCCGGTTTCGCGCGGCCTTCGCGGGGAGAGTCGCAGATCCCACGTCGGCTCAACCCGTCATCTTCTCTGGGGTGAGGTCCTAGGAGATGAGGGTCGGGGGGACGGCCTTGACCAGGGTCTCGCGGAGCAGGCCGGCCTTGTTGCGGGCGGCGAGGAGCTGCTGGCGCAGGGAGTCGGCGCGGCTGCACAGCTCCTCGAAGCGCGCGGCGCGTGCGTCGTCGACCAGCTGAGCGGCCTGCTGGGCCACGGCGCCCATGCGTTCGCGCAGCTCGTCGAGCTCGGACAGCAGGGCAGGCAGCTCCGTGTCCCGGAGGGACTGGTCGGCGATGCCGCGCCGGGAGGCGAGCCCCTGCGCGAGCGTGTTGAGGCCGGCCGCCTGCAGGCCGACCTCCTCGAAACGGGTCGTCAGGGCCGCGTACTCCTGGGTCCGCTGCTGCACCTCGCGCGCCCGGGCCTGCACCAGGTCGGCCTGGGCCTGCTGGGTGTCGCGCGCCAGACCCAGGGCGGCGATCAGGGACTGGGCCCTGGCTTGCAGCTCCTCCTGGCAGGAGGCGACCTCCTTCAGCAGCTGCGCGGCGCCCTCCAGCGCGTGGCGTGAGTCGAGCTCGCGGCGGCGCAGCGCCTCGGTCAGGCCGGAGAAGCGCTGGAGCGCGTCGTCGAACGCCTCGGCGGCCCTGGTCAGCGGCGACGTGTCGTCCGGTTGCCCTCGTTTCGACGCCATTCGGTCCTGGCCATCCTAGTGGCTTGGTACGGCAAAGGCCATTGCGCTCGACGCAGTCGGCATTTAATTCATCTTGGAATGAAGATCTTCACCTGTGCCGTGTGCGGGCAGACGCTCTACTTCGAAAACACCACCTGCGGGAAGTGCGGTCACGCGCTGGCCTTCCTGCCGGACCGGGGTGTCCTCACAGCCGTCGACAGCGCCCCGAACGACGCGCTGGTCGCCGTCGATCGCAAGCTGGCCGGCGCCAAGTATCGGCCGTGCGGCAACCAGGTGGACCACGGGGCCTGCAACTGGGCCGTCGCGTTCGACGACGACGACCGCTTCTGCGTCGCGTGCCGTCTCAACCAGATGATCCCCAACCTGGCCGATCCGAACGCGATGGAAGCCTGGCTCAAGTTGGAGCGGGCCAAACGGCGCCTGGTGTACACGCTGATGGAGCTGGGGCTGCCCGTCGAGCCGCGGGGCGAAGGAGAAAGAGGCCTGGCGTTCTCGTTCATGCAGGACGAGCCAGGGCAAGAGAAGGTCTTCACCGGACACAACGACGGCCTCATCACGATCAACATCGCCGAGGCCGACGCCCCGTTTCGCGAGAAGACACGCCAGGAGTTGGGTGAGGCCTACCGAACCCTGCTCGGGCACTTCCGGCACGAGATTGGCCACTATTACTGGGACCGCTTGATCGAGGGGTCGAAGTATCTCGCCCGCTTCCGCGAGCTGTTCGGCGACCCCGACGCCGACTACGAGGCGGCCGTCGAGCGTCACTATGCCGAGGGCGCGCCGTCCGACTGGCCGAACCGGTTCGTCAGCTCGTACGCCTCGATGCACCCTTGGGAAGACTGGGCAGAGAGCTGGGCGCACCTGCTGCACATGATCGACACCCTCGAGACGGCGCGCAGCTTCGGGCTGGCGCTGCAGCCCAAGCCGGTGGGGGGGCGGATGGAGAAGCAGATCGCGATACGACGCGTGCAGCTGGAGCACTTCGACGACCTCTACGCCGCCTGGGTGCCGATGACGCTGGCCCTCAACAGCCTGAATCGCAGCATGGGCCTGCCGGACCTCTACCCGTTCGTGCTGTCGACAGCCGCGATCGAGAAGCTGCGCTTCGTGCACGAGGTCATCGTGGGCGAAGCCAACGGCTAGGTCCCCATCCGGCGCTGCAGGCGCCGCAGGAGCTCGAGGGACGCTTCGATCTCGGCCTTCCTGATCGAGACGCTCTCCACGTTGATGCCCAGGGGGACGCGGTGATCGCGGGCGTAGTCCCAGACCTCGGCGAAGATGGATTCGCACAGGGCCAGCGAGCTGGCCAGGGGATCCGGCGCGAGGCGCAGGTCGTTCTCGAGCCAGCGCGGAAAGTGGATTCCCAGCCACTTCATGAACGCCAAGGTCTTCTCCGACCCGCAGGGCGAGAAGGTGAGGATGATGGGCACCGGCGCCTCGCCGCGCTCCCGCAGCGCCACGGCGTAGTCGGACAGCAGCGACTTGGTGGCCGTGACGTCATAGACCGCCTGGGTGACGAAGAAACGGCACCCTTCGGCGGTCTTCGCGAGGATCCGCAGGTGCTCGTCCTGGCGACGAGAGTGGCGCTCGGCGATGGCGATGCCTCCCAAGATCAGGTTCCGCGCGCGTTCGCGCGCCGCCGCGTAGGCATCCGTCAGGCTCAATCCGATGCGCGCCGACTGGCTGGGCGCGCCGACCAGGACGGCGAGGCGAGGTGAGGAGCTTCGGTCGACGTCGTCGAGCCAGCGACCGAACGTCTGGGGCGTGTCGCGGTTCACGCACCGGTAGACCACCTTGGGCAAGTGGAGCTCGGCCAGATGCGAATGCGCGTACGTCTCCGGATCCAGGGTCGGTAGAAAGGGGAACGGCCGGGGCGCCGCGATCCGCTCCCCTTCGTCCTGGATGTCGTAGACGATCAGCCCATCCAGCCTCAGGGGGCCGAGGCGTTCCAGTTGGCGCGTCACGATTCCGGGCAGCTCGCCGGCTGGCGTGGCCGCCTTGGGCGGCGCCATCCCGTAAAAGCAGATCCCGGCCTGCCGCGCCGCGAGCTTTTCGAGCAAAGAGGAGTCCACGGGGGCGAGCTTATCAACCCGCGCGGCCAGCGGCCTGCTGGCCCTTGCCTAGGCGGCGTCGCGGCGGCGGGGCAGGGCGACGCGGCGGGCAGGCTGCGGGTCCCTGCGGGGGGGCTCGCGGACCGCTCGTTCGATCGCGGCGCGCGTGACCACGCCCAGCAGGAACGCGCCGGCCACGACCGGCAGCGCGTCTGCGCCGGTGCGGAGGAGAAGCTCGCGTGCCCGGACGATCGGCATCGCCGGCGTCAGGCAGTGGTCCAGCCGTTTCATCACGTCGCCGACCGCCGAATCATCCGCCGCGGACATCAGGGCGCGTTCGTCGACGACGCCGACCAGCCTGCCGTCGCGCTCGGCGAGCAGCAGAGACGCCTTCTTCAACGCCGCGACCTTCCGGGCCGCCGACATCGGCAGGTGCGCGGGCAGCGCCGGCGCGGCGAGCACGGGCAGGTCTCCGACGAGCGCCGATTCGCTCGGCAACACCCGCAACATCGAAATGGATCTTTGAGCCGTATCCGGTTCCATTGGTCGTCCGCTTTCCATTCACAGTCCATGCCAGCTCGAGAAGGGGCGGAAAGCCCCGGGAATGTCGACGGAATCGTCGCTCCGTCGCGGTTTTCGTAACGCGGTCACGGTCGAGGTGTTACGGATCAGCGACAAAGGGACCGCACGGTGGCGGTCCCTTTGCCGCCCGCCCGCTAGAAGTGCTTCGTGAACAGGGCGAGCCGGTAGGTACGCGCCGGATCGGGCTGCCAGATCGAACTGACAGCCTGGTCTGCCCGGCTCTCCTCGGCCACCACCTGCACGATGCCGACGCCCGTTCCCAGCAGGACGCCGCCCGCTGCCCAGTAGCCGATGCGCGCCGCGTGCTCCTGGTGGTCGCCCAGGTAGTAGATCGCGCCGCCCACCAGCAGGCCGGCCAGTCCGCCCATGAGCGCGCTGACGAAGATGGTCGTCATCGCGTTGTGAGGCGGCTGGACCTCCTCATGGATCTCTTTGCGCACCGGCGGAGCCGTCGGCTCCACTGCCACCGGCTGAACCGGGGGCGGCGCCGTGGGAACCACCACCGGCTCCGGGGCCGGCGTGGTCTGCGGCGCCGGCGCGTTCGGGTTGACGATCTCCACGTCGCCGGCGCGCGCCACGCTGCCGGCCAGAAGTGCGACCATGACCGTCCCCGCCACCATTCCCAAAGTGTGTCTTTTCATGATTCTCCCTCCGTGCTCGACCGCAACTGCAGCGGTCGTGCCACCGGGAAAAGCCCGATGGTAGGGCGGGACAATCAGCCGATCCGTTACGGTCCCAGCGCTCGAGGTCGCCGCCGGGTTACCGATCGGCGCCAATGGACGCGAAAAAGCGCCTGCGAGCTCATTGCCCGCAGGCGCGTCGTTGATTGTGGCCGAATCCCGGGGATCCGTCAGGTCGATGCGCGCGCGCCCGCCCGCACCAGATGCAGGATGAGGCTGAGCACGGCCAGCGCGATGAGCACGTGGATCGCCGCCGAGGCCACGTGGAAGATCCCGAACCCGAGGATCCACGCGATGGCCAGGATGATTGCAAGTGCCAGGAGCATGATTGACCTCCAGCGTCTATGTTCAACGTTGAAGATAACCACGACCGGCGAATGTCAGTTGCTCAGCGCTCGGCTTCCTTGCTGCCGACGACGGTCAGGTTGAGCCCGATCTGAATCGAGAGGGGCTTTCCGTCGACCATGATGGTGGTCTTCCCGTTGTGGTACCAGCCGAACGACCCGGTCGAGAACTCGCGCTTGTCGGCGGTGATCTCGGCGGTCCCGATGGTGATCCGGACTGGCTCGGCTTTTTCGAGAAACTGCGTCTTCGAGATGGGGCAGGGTGATTTCGCCATGGCGCGGACGCTAGCACGACTCCTTCCGCGCGCGGCGAGCGGGGCGCTGCGCGCGCCGGTCAGCCCGCCGGCTCCGGGGGCTGCGTGACCCGCTGGGCGACCGCCACCGCATCGTTCGACGAGAGTCCCCCCTCGCGCAGCCGCCGGAACTCTTGCTGGAACGCCAGCAGCTCTTGCTCCGAGGCGTTCTCGAGGTCGGCGAAGGCGTTTCGGGCCTTGCTCGATCGGATCAGCTCGTCCAGCTTCAGGTGAATCGCGCGCGCGTCGCGGTTCTGGGTGGCCTGGATCAGGAACACCATCAGGAACGTCACCACGGTGGTCGCCGTGTTGATGACCAGCTGCCAGGCGTTGCTGAATCGGAACAGCGGGCCGGTGATCAGCCAGCCCGCCACCAGCGCCACCGAGCTGATGAAGGCCCAGGGGCTGCCCAGCCTCTCCGACGAGCGAGCCGCGAACGCGCGGAACCGGTCCGCGGACCTCACCACTCGGGTGTGCTCCATGATCAGTGGGTGGCGTTGGCGATCAAGCGCTCGGCCTGGGCCTGCGCGCGGTGCCAGGCGTCCGCGCCACGGGTCCGCGCGGTCGGCGAGTACCACAAAATGGCGCCCGCCGCCGCCAGCGCCAGCACCGCCAGCCTGCTGGGCGTACGGTGAATCCGCCGGCGCACCTTCCGGATCAGGCGCTTCGTCTGGCGGCCGGGGGCGCCGACCGGCGGAGGATCGGTCGGCAGGGCGCGCGGGGCGTCGAAATCCACAGACGGCATGGGGTCCTCCTCATGGATGGGCAGGGCTTGGTCGTCGGCCGGGACGGAGGCGCCGGTCATGAACGCGGCGCGCAGCGCTTCCGCGAAGGCGATCACGTTCGGGAACCGGTTGGCCGGCCGCTTGGCGAGGCCGCGCAGGATGACCGCGTCGACCGCCGGCCCCATCTGCACGATCCGGCTGGGAGCTGGCGGCTCAGCGTGGACGACCTGGTACAGCACCGCGATCTGGTCGTCGGCGCTGAAGGGCTCGTGCCCGGTCAGCAGCGTGTAGGCGATGGCGGCCAGCGAGAACTGATCGCTCCACGGCCCGATCTGGTCGCGAAGCCCGCAGGCCTGCTCGGGCGCCATGTACTGCGGCGTGCCGGCCACGTGGGTGTCGTCGGTGAGGCGCGGCCGCCAGCTGGCCTGGGAGATGCCGAAGTCCAGCACCTTGACGAAGTCGTTCATCCCGTCGGCCTGCAGCAGCATGACGTTGTCGGGCTTCAGATCCCGATGCACGATGCCGCGCGCGTGGGCCGCGTGAAGCGCCTGCGCGATCTGCTCAACGATCCGGACGGCGTCGGCCGGGGTCAGCGTCCCGGAATCGGTCAGCCGGGCGGCCAGCGGCCGCCCCTCGAGGAGCTCCATCACCAGGTAGGGAAAGCCCTGCTCGGAGACGTTGAAGTCCAGCACCTGAACGATGTGCGGGTGGCGCAGGGTCGAGGTGATCTCCGCCTCCTGACGGAACCGCGCCAACGCATCGGGGTTGTGCGCCAGGCTCCGGTGCAGCACCTTCACCGCGAACTGCCCGGGCAGTCGGGTGTGGGCCGCGGCATAGACCTCGCCGCAGCCTCCCTCGGCCAGCCGGCCCACGATCCGGTAGGTGCCTTGCAAGACGGTGCCCGGAGCCAGCTCTTGGGGCACCGGGAACGCCGGGTCGGCCTCCTGGATCTCCATTGGTAGCGCGCTCATCTCAGGCTTCATTCGACCGCCATCGTGATGCAGTGAGCGTGCCGGGCCTGAAGCGGGCCGCCCGACGGGGGTAGGGCCTGCAGGGGGCGTTTCCTATTCCGGACGTCGCCCTCGGCCCGTCCTGACTTGGTAACGCCTGGATCTCGTCCGAAGCCGGAAAACTGCTGGATACGCCGGGCCGCGGCACTTTGGCACGTCGGTTGTAGAGGCTCGTGCGCAGGAGGCACACGATGCTTTGGACAATTGCACTGATTCTGCTGGTTCTCTGGGCTCTGGGGCTGGTCAGCTCGTTCACGATGGGAGGCTTCATCCACCTGCTGCTGGTCGCGGCGATCGTCTTGGTGCTGGTGCGCCTGATTCAGGGGCGACGGGTCGTCTGACCGGCCGTCGGCCGCCCTGGTCCGGTTTTCAAGCCGGCGACTCCGCGCCGGCAGGGGTCATTCCCTGCCGGCGCGCCGGGCTCAACCAGGATCGGGGAGGTCGCCGGTCGGGTCTAGCCTTCGTCAGACGATGACCTACTTTCTGGACGAATCGAACCGCCAGAGGCCCCGATGAGCGACGACAAGCCCTCTCCGACCGCGTCTGGAATCGCGGGTCTGGATGACATTCTGCGCGGGGGGTTCCCGCCCAACCGCGTCTACTTGATCCAGGGAGATCCAGGTTCCGGGAAGACCACGATGGGCCTCCAGTTTCTGCTCGAGGGAGTCCGGGCGGGCGAGACGTCCCTCTACATCAGCCTGTCGGAGAGCCGCGACGAGGTGCTGTCGGTCGCGCGCTCGCACGGCTGGACCCTGGACGGCGTTCACCTGTTCGAGATGCAGGTCGGCCAGGACGAGCTCTCGGACGCGTCGGAGAACACGCTGTTCGAGCCCTCGGAGGTCGAGCTGCGCGAGGTGATGCAGCGCCTGCTCGGCGAGATCGAGCGGGTCAAGGCCACGCGCGTGGTCTTCGACTCACTGTCCGAGCTGCGCCTCCTGGCGCAGCACCCGCTCCGCTACCGGCGGCAGATCCTGTTGCTCAAGCAGTTCTTCACGGGCCGGAAGAGCACGGTGCTGTTCCTGGACGACCGCACCGCGCCCGAGGAAGACCGGCAGCTGCAGAGCATCGTTCACGGCGTGCTGCTGCTGGAGGTCTCGGCCGCCGAGTATGGCTCCGAGCGCCGGCGGATGCGCGTGGTCAAGATGCGCGGCCTGGCGCCGCGCGGCGGGTATCACGAGTTCTCGATCCGGACCGGGGGTCTTCAGGTCTTCCCGCGGCTGGTCGCCGCGGAGCATGCGCCGTCGGCCGAACCGCCCACCACTCTCCCGAGCGGCGTCCGCGAGCTGGACCAACTCCTGGGGGGCGGTGTCGATCGCGGCACGGCCACGCTGATCATGGGACCGGCCGGCTCCGGCAAATCGTCGCTGGCGCTCAAGTACGCGGTTTCCGCGGCCAGACGGGGCGAACACGTCAGGCTGTTTGCCTTCGACGAGCGGATCCAGACGCTGCTGCAGCGGGCCCGGGGGCTGGGAATCGATCTGGACGCGGCGCTCGAGGACGGAAGATTGGCGATCAGCCAGGTCGATCCGGCAGAGATGGGGCCGGGCGAGTTCGTCGCGAACGTGAGCCGCAGCGTCTTCGAGCTGGAAACGCGGGTGGTCATCATCGACAGCCTGAACGGCTATCTGAACGCGATGCCCGAGGAGCGCGCGCTGGCGCTGCAGCTCCACGAGCTGCTGGCCGTGTTGAACCAGAACGGCGTCACGACCTTCATGGTCATGGCGCAACACGGCCTGCTCGGCGCCGGCATGCAGTCGCCGATCGACATCAGCTACCTGGCCGACACGGTGGTCATGTTGCGCTACTTCGAGGCGGAGGGATCGGTTCGCAAGGCGATCTCGGTCGTCAAGAAGCGCAGTGGGTCCCACGAGGAGACCATCCGCGAGTACCGGATGGGCGCCCCGGATGGGATCTCGGTCGGTATGCCTCTCTCGGGGTTCAGAGGCGTCCTGACCGGCGTCCCCAGCTACGTCGGCGGCAGCGAGAAGCTGATGGCGACGGAGCTGCCAGAGCCCCGGCTGGACGGCGCGGGGTGAGCGGCCCGCGCGCCAGCTCGCTGTCCCTCGCCATCTACGCTCCGGTCGGGCGGGACGCGACGCTGGCGTCCGATCTGCTGGCGCGCGCAGCGATCCAGTCGACGGCTTGCAAGACCTTCGCTGACCTCGAGACCCAGGTTCGCCAGGGGATCGGCGCGGTCCTGTTGACCGAGGAGGAGCTGACGCCCGCGCGCATCGCCTGGCTCAGCGACTGGTGCCGCGAGCAGCCCTCCTGGTCGGACCTGCCGATCGTCGTCTTCAGCTCGCTGCCGGGCGAGGCGCGGCTGCGGACGATCGGGCAGCTCCAGGAGGCGGGGAATGTCTCCTTCGTCGATCGCCCGGTCCAGCGGCGCACCTTCCTGGCGGCCGTCAAGAGCGCGCTGCGCGCCCGCGAGCGCCAGTACGAGTCGCGGCGCGCCATCGCGTCGCGCGATCAATTCCTGGCGATGCTCGGGCACGAGCTGCGTAACCCGCTCTCGGCGGTCCGGTTCGCCACGGATCTGATCTCGCGGCAGAACGTGCCCGATCCGTGGGTGGCGAAGCATGCCGCGACGATCGAACGGCAGACCACGCACCTCAACCGGCTGGTCGACGACCTGCTGGACGTCTCGCGGGTGACCTCGGGCAAGGTGATCCTCCGCAAGGAGCGGACCGACCTGGCCATCCTGACCGCGCGAGCCCTGGAGTCGCTGCACGGGATGTCGATCGCCCACGGCGTCGCGCTGACCCGGCGGCCCGAGCCGGGGCCCGTGCTGGTCGACGGGGACGCGGTCCGCCTGGAGCAGGTGGTCTGCAACCTGGTGACCAACGCGATCAAGTACACGCCGCGCGGGGGACACATCGAGGTGAGCGTGTCGGGCCGCAGCGGCGCGGCCATGCTGGTGGTGCGGGACGACGGCATCGGCATCCCGCCCGATCAGCTGCAATCGATCTTCGAGGTGTTCAGCCAGGCCCCGACCAGCCTGGACCGGACCAAAGGCGGGCTGGGGCTGGGGCTGGCCCTGGTGCGCGCGCTGGTCAACATGCATGGCGGGACCGTCGAGGCGTTCAGCGAGGGCGTGGGGCAGGGGAGCAGGTTCACCGTCACGCTGCCGCTGCTCGTGACGCTGGGTCACGACATCACCACCCAGGTGGAGCTGGCCGACGCCCAGGACGCGGGCGTCCGCATCGTGCTGGTCGAGGACAACGTCGACATTCGCGAGACGCTGGCCGAGCTGCTGGTGCTGGACGGTTACCGGGTCGACGGCGCGGGCGACGGCCCGCAGGGGCTGACCCGCATCCTGGCCAAGACGCCGGACGTCGCCCTCATCGACGTCGGGCTCCCCGGCTTCGACGGCTACGAGCTGGCCAGGCGCGTGCGGGCTCAGCTGGGCGAGGGGCCGGTGCTGATCGCGATGACCGGCTACGGCCAGCCCGACGATCGGTCGCGCGCCTTCGACGCGGGGTTCGACGAGCACGTGGTCAAGCCCGTGAGCCTCGAGGAGCTGGGCGCGGCCATCGAGCGGACCCGCCGCAAGAAGGGGGAGCGCCCCACCGGCGGGGGCGGCGCCACCAGCACGCTGCACGTCGTGGCCCACGCCTGATCTTCACTGCGTCGACCCGGCCAGGATCTGCACCGGGGCGTGGTCGTCTTCGACCCGGCGCGCATCTGGCAATGGATGTCGACGGGGACGCGCCCCAGCGTGTATCTGCTGTCGGCCTATCGCCAGCTGACGTCGTCGATGTAGATCGCGCCCGACCAGGTCCGGCGATCGCCCGTGGCGTCGATGCGCAGGACCAGGGCGTCGACCTGGCTGGCGCCGGCCGTGTTGGCGTGCGGCTCGAAGATGCCGGTCGGTCCGTGGAACGTGGTGCTGACCGCCCACCACTTGCCCGGGGCCAGGCCGGGCGCATAGGTGTTCCCGGCCCGGCGCCCCACGTCGTCCGCCAGCACGCGCGCGTCGAAGGTGACCTCGGGGGGCGCTTCCACGTAGAAGTGAACCACGACCGTGCGGCCACGCAGGTCGACCGGGTGCGGCAGCTTCAGGATCGCCTCGCCGCTCTGGAACGGGCGGTTGCCGTCGCGGAACGGCTCGTCGGTCGGCTGCGCGTGGTTGAAGTCCAGGTCGAAGCGCAGCGAGTGCGTCCCGCAGAACGAGTGGGACCCGTCCAGGACCGGGTTCATCATCGCGGAGTGCGGGCCGGCCATGACGCCGGCCACTTCGCCGGGCCGATCGAACGAGATCTGCGCGGCAGATCCCTCGGCGCACAGCGAGCCGCCCACGCGGACCATCGGGGCCGGCGCGGGGACGACCGGCGCCACCGACGGCGGCTGCGGGGTCGAGGGCGGGGTCGGCGCGATCGGCATCTCCGGGGGCGCCTGGAAGCGGGGCGGCTGCATGGTGGCCGGCGCGGCGGGCGCCTCGAGGGCGGGTTCAGGCTCCGTCATCGCCACCGTCGCTGGCCGCGCCCGTACGCGCGAGCGCGTGGTCGTCGCCGGGGCGTGACCGGCCGGCTCCATCGCCGGTGGCGCGAAGCTCCGGGACGGTTCGACGTCGGTGCGCTGGGCCGCCGCCGGGGCGGCCGGGACCTCGCCCACGTACAGCGTCCGGTGCGCGAGCGAAGCGACCAGTCGCTGCCCGGCGTAGAGCGGGATGCCGTTGCCGGTCAGCGGTCCCCGCACGATGACGGCGCCCGCCTTCATGCGCAGCTCGAAGCCTTCGGCCGGATCGGCGTTGCGCACCTCGAACTCGGTTCCGGTCACCGCGATGTCGAACCGCCCCACCTCGACGTGCCAGCTGGTGTGCGGGCGATGCTGGACCGCGAACGCCGCCGACCCGCGGGCCAGCGACACCGTCGCGCCGTCCTGGGTGCAGCTCTTGACCTGGGCGGCGCCGCCCGCCTGCAACGAGACCACCGACCCATCCGAGAAGCGCGCGCGCGCGACGCTCTGCCGGGGGGCCTCGAAGAACCCGTCTGCCTCGGCGACCGCTCCGTCGACGGCGAACTCGATCGGGTGCGCGCGGAAGGACGTCCAGAGCGCCACGCCCGCGGCGGCGGCGCTGGCCAGCAACCCGAACGCCAGCGGCCAGCGCCAGCGGCGCCGGCGTGGGGACGCGCCCTCGAAGGCGGCCGCCAGGTCAGGCGGCAGCGTCCCCACCGCGCCGGGCGGCCCGGGCAGCGTCTCGGCCGCCAGGTCGCCCACCGCCAGGCAGCGTTGCTCGAACAGCTTGTCACGGTCGTTGCTCACGGCTTCTCCGCGCGCTTGGGAAGGAGGCCGTCAACGTACCCGGCCAGAGAAGGATCACCGCTCATGCGCGCCCCCACCCGCCTGGTCACCCGCGCCAGCCGCCGCTTGACCGTGGAGCGCGGTCGGCCCAGCGCCGCCGCGATCTCGGGGATGTCCATCTTCTCGACGTAACGGGCGACGAACAGGGTCCGGTCCTCGAGCCCCACGCCCTCGAGGATGCGGTAGAAGCGCGTCGTCGCCTCGCGCGCCTCGGGGTCCCAGCCCTGCAGCGGGACGTCGGGCAGGTCCCCCGTCGGCGTCAGCGAGATCCAGCGCCGCACCTTGACCCGGCGGAGCTCGTTCTGGGCGACACCCAGGCAGATCCCGATGAAGAAGCTGCGCAGCGCGCCCGGGTTTCTCAGCTCCGAGATGCGGGCGAAGAAGCGCAGGAAGATCTCCTGCGTCAGGTCCTGCCGGTCGGGGCCCGGGCCGAAGTACCGCCGCAGGATCCGGACCGCGACCGGGGAGAAGCGGGTCCAGGCGACCTCCGCCGCCTGCGGGTGGCGGGCGAGCAAGGCGCTCGCCAGCGCGCTGTCGTCGTCCTGCGACAGAGGCTTGACGAGCGAAAGGGTGGGAGTCCCGTGCACGGGCATCTCGTGAGAAACAGAGTCGCCACGAGTTGCCCGCGGTTCAACGTTTTTCGCGTTTCCGGCCCGCCACGCCGTTGACGCAGCTGGGCAGAAGTTCAGCTGGGGTTGCCCGACGCGTCGCAGGTGTAGAAGGCGCCGTACTGCGAGTCGGCGCTGTTGCCGTTCTTGGTGACGTTGGTGCTATAGGCGCAGGTGGGGCGGCAGCAGTCCTGCATCGTGGTTGTCGAATAGCCGGACGCGAACCCCTTGCTGCTGGCGCTGGCCGAATCGACGGCGGTCGGGTCGGCCTGCGGCAGGTTCTGACTGTTGAGCTTGCACCCGGTCACGCGCGTCAGGTTGGCGGGGCACTCGATCCGCTTGGCCATCACGTTCCAGTTCATGTGGTACAGGCTCCCGGGCTGGTTGGCCTCGATGCAGGAGCCCTGGCTGGTCGCCTGCACGCTGGACGACTTGGTCGACTGGAGCATGTCGCAGGTCGACATCAGCGCCGACTGGCAAGAGCTGCTCGCGATCGACGCTTCGGTGAACTGGTTCATCACCGAACACTGGCTCAGGTTCTCGACGCGGATGCCGCCGTTGCTGGGCTCGCCGACCGTGGGGATCATGCTGTACATGCCCATGCAGCCGGCGGCGTTCGCGCCGTAGCCGCCCATGGCCATGTAGATGTCGAAGTTCTTGGCGCCCCCGGCCGCCGTGTTGAAGGTCTGGACGATCATCGGCTTGGGCGTGGGGACGCCGCTGACCGGATCGCGGGGCGTGGTGAACACCAGCTGGTAGCACTCGCAGCAGGTGTTCGAGTTCGAATCGACCCCGCCGCTCGCGGTGTCGGGATCGTGCCCGACGGTGCCGTAAACGAAAGGGGGATCGGTCGCGGAGCCGAAGTCGTCGGCCGCCGCCTGCTTGAACTCGGGGCTGAAGACCATCGAGCGGGCGCACATGAAGCCCGAGCCGCCCTGGCAGCCGCTGCTGGCCATGTTCTTCAGGTTGGGCGGGTTGATCTTGTAGTTGGGGCAGGCCCCGCAGGAGCCGCCGCAGTCGACACCCGTCTCGGTGCCGTTCTGCATGTTGTCGAGGCAGCTCGCGGTGTCGCTGCCCCCGGTTCCCGGCGCCCCTCCCGAGCCATTGGTGCCCGAGGTCCCGCCGCCCGCCGCACCGGCCCGGCCTCCCGCGCCGCCGGCTCCGGCATGGCCGCCGGCGCCGCCCGTGGCCGGAGACCCTCCCGTGTTCGCGCCTCCGGTCCCGGTCACGCCGCCGGTGGCGTTGGTCCCGCCGCTACCACCGCCGGTCGCGCTGGCCCCCCCGGTTGCCGAGCTGCCGCCGGTCGCCCGGGCGCCGCCCGTTCCCGCCCCGCTGTTCCCGCCCGTGCTCCCGCCGAAGTCGACGCTGTTATTGGGGGCGCAGCCCGCGCCCGTGATCAAGACCAGGGCCGCAACGAGCGCCGCCTGGCGAGCAGGGTCCTTCTGCATAAGCACTCCTCGGAGGCAAAGAGTTCCGACACGCCGCCGCCGGGTCAGGCTTCGCGGGCAGCATAGATCGAAAACCTGGCCGAGGTGCGTCAGCGGGTCAGGATCGAGTAGAAGACGGTCAGCATCGTGATCAGCAAGCCGCCGGAGGCGATGGCGGCGCAGAGCTCGATGATCCGGCGCGTCCGGGCGCGATTCCAGGCCTCTGTCTCGAAGTCAGACATGGGTCTATCCCGAGTTTCCCTCGACGGAAGCCTGTCGCGGCTTGAGGGACCGGGACCTGACGCCCCAAAAAGAAAAAGCCCCGGAGGATCGCTCCCCCGGGGCAAAAGCCGGGACCGAAGTCCCAGCGGAAAGCCGTGTTACTCGGCCTTCTTCTCTTCCTTCGGCGCGTCCGCCTTCTTCGACTTCTTGCTCTTTTTCTCCTTCTTCGCCGGCGCGTCGGCGGCCGGGGCGTCCTCGGCCTTGGCAACGGTCCAGGTGGCGGGGAGGAGCACGGCCAGGGCGAGGAAGAGCACGCGGGTGAGCTTCATTGTCGATCTCCTTCAGGGTTGAGGACGGGATCCGTCCGGGTGCGGCCTACCAAAGCGAATCCCGTGCCAGGGGCTGACGGGCCGCGGCAGCCCTCCAAGATCGGGCAAAATGGGGGCGATCGCGCCTCACGGACGGTCCAGCCAGCCCGGGGTGTGTGGCGATCTGGCTGCCGCGCGCGAGCGCCGCGTGGCAGTTCACCTCATTGCTCGGACCAGCCGCGGTCAGGAGGCGGACGCCTCGTCCGTCTGCAGGACACTGGCCGTGTAAGGGTCGACCCGCAGCATCGTCGCGTACAGCCAGGCCAGCGCCACGAACAGAATCATGGTCGAGTCCTGGAAGTGACGATCGAGATCGGGGTCCATCGACGCCCAGTACCCCCCGATGCAGAGCGCCAGCATCGGCAGCGCCACCTGGTGGAAGGGGACGACCAGCGGAATGGTCTGCGAGGACTCCGACGCCTGGGCCGCGCGCCGCCCGCCGGCGATGGCGGGGTTGTCGGCCAGCAGCGCCAGCACGAACACGAAGTGGCTGTAGTAGTTCGACGGGTTCGAGATGACCAGCACCAGCGGGATCGTCATGATCATCGCCTGGTACAGGGGTCGCCGCCGCGCCAGCCAGACGACGCAGGCGATGCAGGTGATCTCGAGCCCGATGTACAGCACCAGCCGGGCACGGAAGACGACGCCCGCGCTGGCGTCGGCGCCGGCGACCAGGGCGCGCAGGCTGATCTCGTTGACGCCCACGTCACGGTTCAGCAGGGTCACCTTCTCGACCCAGCGGCCCCATTGCGCGAATCCATAGAGCGCGCCGGTCAGCAGCACCATCCCGACCATGCAGCAGGCGGCGCTGAGCACCACCCGCACCGTCTCGGGGTGGTCGGCCATCCAGGTCTTCAGGCTGGGCGGCCGGCGCTCGGCCCTCCAGCGCTCGGCATACGACCAGAGCGCGGGCAGACAGACCCCCATCAGCGCCACCACCGGGAAGAAGCGGATCAGGGCCGAGAGCGCCAGGCAGATTCCGGCCGCCGTCCAGCGCTCGCGCTTGAGCGCCGCCGCGGCGAACCCCAGCAGCGCCAGCCAGTCGTGGCGCAGGGTCGCCCCGGTCCAGTTCGTGCCGAACATGTAGAGGTCGTTGGCCCCGAACACGGTCATGGCCAGCAACATCGGCCACAGGCCGAAGGCCCGCCAGAGCGCCACCGCCATCAACAGCAGCAGCAGGCAGTCGACCAGCCCTGACATCACCAGCAACCCCTCGGACGCCGGGGCATGGCCCAGCAGGATCCGCGCGAAGAAGACCCAGACCGGCGTGGCGTTGGCGCCGTGATCGACCAGGGTCGCCAGGTAGTCGGGGCCCATGAGGTCCTGGAAAAACCTCATGTCTTGCTTGAACTCTGCCCAGCGTTCGTCCGAGAAACGCCCACGAACCTCGCGAATCTTGTCGGTGAGGTCCCGGACCTTGTGCAGGCGATGGTCGTCCAGGCCTCGGACGTCCTGGAAAGCCATCGAGTCGAGCGATCCGCCCCGGCGATCCTCGGCATAGGCCAGCACGCTGGCCACGTAGACGCCGTCGTACTGCACCTCTTTGAAGTACTTGGCGAAGGGCTGGTAGACGCGCAGGTCGTTGGTGTGGACGAACTCGGCGCGCCCGTGCTCGCGGTCCAGGAACTGCGGGTGGCCCAGGTTGTAGAAGGCCAGGAAGGCGCCGACCGCGGCGGTCGCCAGCGCCAGGCTGACCGCCGCGCGGTTGGCCGGCCAGCGCCGCCCGGGGATCGCCTGGCGCAGCGCCGCCGCCAGCGCGATGGCCGCCGCGCTGGCGCGCACGAAAGCCACCTCGCGGTTGGCCAGAGGCCAGGCGTCCGAGATCGCCCCGATGGCGTAGGCGAGCGCCGCGACCGGCAGCACCGCCGCCAGCAGGAACCGCCAGGTGGGCCCGCGCGAGCGAGTCA
>Ga0335083_10005207_pt1 | contig 16448 bp, 18 predicted proteins | sample Lox_Sample_42_FD_206716 | JGI IMG/M metagenome (GOLD analysis project Ga0335083, IMG submission 206716) | Soil microbial communities from Loxahatchee National Wildlife Refuge, Florida, United States - Lox_Sample_4.2 | ecosystem: Environmental > Terrestrial > Soil > Wetlands | place: USA... | reverse complement strand
AGCCCGCAGGCCAGACCTTCCTCGAGCACATCGCGCCAGACACGGCGCGCGCCGTAGCTCCGGTCACTGGCTTTGAAGCTCGTGCCAACCGCCGCAACGAGCTTCTCGTCATGAACAGCCCGTTCACTGGGCGGACGCTTGAGCGAGGCATGGAAGCCTGAACGCGATACCTCAAGAGCATTGCACAGCCAGCTGACCGGCCAGATATGCCGGTGCTTCGCGATGAAGGCGAGCTTCATGTCGACTCCCTCGCGAAGAACGCCGCAGCCTTTTTTAGGATATCACGCTCCGCCTTGAGTTTGGCGACCTCCTTCTTGAGTGCAGCAATCTCGGCCAGGTCGGCGCGCTGCTGGCCATGGCCAGGAAACGCCGTTGTCGGGGCGGCCGCCAGTTCACGCATCCAGCGCCGCAAAACACTCTCGGCCAGATCCAGATCACGCGCCACCTGGGCAACAGATACGCCCCGTTCCGTAACCAGCTTCACAGCCTCAGTCTTAAACTCGCCGCCAAACTTCCGTCTCGTCATGTCCTCTCTCCGGTTCCTGGGTCACGATCTTATCCTCGTGTCCACGAAACCAGCAGCAGCTCAGTCTGGCCAACCTCAAAGTCAATACTGTTCCGCAAACACAACCGATAATTTAGCCGGGTAGCGTTCGTTTCCAGCTCTGCGAAGCGAGGCAGCTCCCTCGGTGACGCCGACAGGATCTTGGGTACAGCCGCAGCCTCCCCGTCGCCCGGGGCCGAGACATTGTGGATGCAACCGAAGCCGCCGTAGCGGCGCTGCTGCCTGGCACCGTGGCGGTGATTGGTCACATGGAACCCTCGGGCATCAACGACGACCGGCTGGACGCAAGACTCGCGCCGCCGCAGGGGGGGAGCGGCGACCGATGGGTGTACGCTCATGGGATCATCGTGAAAGTGGCTGAAGGTCAGAGCATGGCCGGGGCGGGCCGGGAAGAGACCGGCCGCTTTGGAGCCTGCAACCGCGACAGGCGGACGTTCGTTCTGGGAAACTCCAGTTTCGCGTCCGATGTTCGACGTCGTGAGCCGCCCGGCAACCGGCATCTACTATGGAACTTTGTTTCCTCCTCGAAGGAGCGCCTCGAGCAGGCTGCGGCCGACTGGGGCGCAGGGCGGATGAAGCTCCCGGTCGGGGATGATCGGCAAAATCCAAGATCCGTGTTGTGCTGGAGGGCTTACGCTTTAAGCAGAGCATCGCGAGAGCAGGTATTGTCTGGCCCGAAGAGTTCCTCAAAGCGCAGCGAGCGCCTCCATAACGCCGCAAGCCAGCTGGTTCAGTGGGATAGGCTTTGCCGCCGCTGTTTATGGTTGACAGCCGCATACCGGCATAGTCCCTTGCCGGATATCGCAGTCCTGCACGGAGGCCGCATTGGCAAATCCAACCGAGCATCCACCAACGCAATCGGCGCACACCGCGACGAGCCTGGCAGCAACCCGCACACGCATGGCAGCGGACCGAACGCTGATGGCGTGGATCCGCACTGCACTCTCTCTGCTCAGCTTCGGCTTCACCATCTACTCTGTACTCAAGGCATTCGAGGAGGCTGGAAAAACCCTGCCCGGCGCAAATATCGACACGCCGCGGACGGTAGGACTAATTCTGACCGGCATGGGCACTTTGGCAATATTGATGGGAACAATCCAATATGTGCTCTGGCTTAGGGATCTCGCGCACCACGGAACCTTCCCGCTCACGCGACCACCATTGATCATGGCCGCGCTCATGTCCGTGATCGGAGTGGTACTGTTTACTAGCATCATTGCCAGAGTCTTATGATGTTGCATTTGTACGTCTGATAGCGAGGCCGAACATCGTGACGGATTGCACAGAGTTCGAGGATTTCTCCGTGATTGGGGGGCCACTTCATTGGTTGGGGTGCCGCCTGGGCTTGGTGCGCGGAAAAACAAACACCATTGCCCTCGGCGTGGCGCTCGGCGGCTTCCTGTGGACGGTCCAGTTGGCGTTGTTTGTTCTGGATGGGATGAGTAATCGCATACTTTCGCTTTCGGTGATCGGCGCGCATGTGCGTCTGTTGGTAGCTATTCCGCTGTTCTTTCTGTGCGAGACTTGGCTGACTCCTCGAATGGCTGCATTTGTCCGCGGTATCGTCAATTCTGGGCTAGTACCGAAAACTGAGTTGACGACCTTTCAAGCCGAAACCGCTGCAATTGCCCGATGGAAGGACGCATGGCTGCCGGAACTGGTGTGCGTGTTGATCGCCGCACCATTATCATTCGTTAAGCCGCCGCTGATAGATATGGTCGGAGCAACAGCGGCGTATCACCCCAACCCTGTCACAGGCGGCATGACCTTGTCCGACGCGTGGTATTGGGTCGTCTGTCTGGTGGTCTTTCATTTCCTGATGTTTCGCTGGCTTTGGCATCTCGGCCTGTGGTGCCATTTCCTCTGGCGCATTTCGAGGTTACGGCTTCACCTTGTACCAACGAATCCTGATGGCGTTGCCGGGCTGGGGGCGTTGGAAATAATACACAGCCAATTCGCGCCGCTAGTCATGGCGATTTCGGCTGTAGGATCCGCGTCATTTGCCGAGGAGATCTCGGCAGGCACAATGACCATCAAGGCGATATATCCGCAGCTTGCCGTTCTTCTTGTCGTGTACGCAGTGTTGTTCTTAGGACCTTTGATGATCTTCACCCTCAAACTCAAAGATTGCCGTTTGAAGGGGCTGATGGACTACGGGGCTGTCGCCGCTCGATATGTAAACGAATTCGAAAAGAAATGGGTGGGTGAAGATGGTGCTCGTGAGCCTGATCTGTTGGGCTCACCCGATCTGCAATCCTTGGCTGACTTATCGAACAGCATCGGTGTCGTGCGCAATATGCGCATGGCTCCGATAAGCCGGCGTATTTTGATGGCTTTGGTGATTTCGGCACTGCTCCCGATGCTGCCGCTGGTTCTGTTCGTCTATCCCGTCGGGTCGTTGGCGGAAAACCTCGTCAAGATATTGTTTGCTCAATGAGCGCCTTACGGGCACGCGGCAATGTGTACTCTGCGGTCCTGTTGTTATTGATGCACGTCAAAAAATAATGCCACCGGCTTGTTATCGCGTCCCCTGCCACGTGCAGGTCAAATTCGCTCATCCGCTTCGGCCATGTCACGCTCGATGAAGAAATTGAGGAATGTGCGGATGGCAGCGATTGCGGCCAGCCGCTCGATATCTTCCCAGCCCGGAGCGATCGTCGTCTCGATGATGTCGGCGGCAAGCTGAAAGGTCAGGCTGGCAACCAGCCAGTGGGCATAACGCAACCAGACCTGGCGAAACTGCCGGTCCGGAGCCGATGGGCGTATCATGGCAAGAAGACTTTTCAGAAACGCTTCGAATGTCCCGTAGGTTATGACCACCATGGCCATTGCCTTGAAGATGATGATCGCATCTCTCGTTATGATCGTTAACCATGCTTCCATGTCATTCACTCACTCGGCCGCTTCGGGATCAGTACACCCGATGTTGGCCATTTGGTTAATCCAGCCCAGTGATCCGAGTATGACGCGGCCAGCCGAAGATTGAGTCACAAAATCGACCGTAACAGGTGCACTTACACTGTAAGTTCTCATCGGGCCTGGTTCGCCGGAGCATCGCCATACCACCAGCACGCAATTCTGGACACCTTCACCGACGGCCATCGTGCCGGGCAGTGTGAATAGGCGCCGAAGCGTGACCCCGGCAGGAAACTGTACAAGCTCTTGATATGATGGACGAAATGGCTCGTTGGCGGGGGTCACGATCGGCGCCGATCATGACCCCAGCCAAATCCACATTCAGCAAATGTTTTCAGTGAGTTATTTTGATTAGGCGCGGGGCTACAGTTTGGCGCCTGTTCACAATCAGCCAAGACCACCGGCGGCCACGCCGCAGCCACAAACCCCACCCAAAACAGCAAAAAATCACGCCAAGCAAAGACTGCCGTGAGAAATGCGGGTTAAGCCGCCCGCGCCATCTCCAGCAGGGCCGCCGCGCCTTTCGGGTGGTAGCGCTCCTTGTGGCGCACGGCGTAGAACATGCGTGCGGGCAGTTGGAAATTCGCCCGCGCCAGCGCTCCGGCGGCCAAGCTGCGGGAGCAGACCAATAGGGAGAGCGCCGCCGCCCCGGCACCCGCCTCCACTGCGGCGCGCACTGCCTCGTTGGTCGGCAGTGTCAGCGTCACCGGTAACACCATGTCGCCCAGCGCCTGGGTAAAGGCATCCCGTGTGCCCGAGCCTGCCTCGCGGAACACCCAGGCCACGCGCGGCAGGTCTTCGCGCATCAACGCCACGCCATCGGCCCATTCATGGCCCGGGGGCACCACGATCACCATCTGGTCCGCCGCCACCGCCTCCACGCTGAGCGCAGGGTCTTGCAGCGGCCCCTCGACGAAGCCGATCTCCGCCGCCCCGTCCTTCACCGCCCGCGCCACCTGCGCCGTGTTGCCTACGGCAAGCAGCGGCTCGATGCCCGGATAGCGGGCCTGAAAGCGCACCAGCAGCGGCGGCAAGAAGTAGCTGGCGATTGTCTGGCTGGCATGGATTGCCAGCTTGCCGTGGCGCAGCCCGGCGTAATCCGCCATTGCCTGCTCGGCGGAAGCCGCGCGTGCCAGTGTGCCTCTGGCTTCCGCCAGCAACACCCGCCCAGCCTCGGTTAGCATGATGCCGCGCCCCACGCGGTCGAAGAGTTTCACCCGGTAATGTTGCTCCAGCCCGGCAATGGCGGCCGAGACGGCGGATTGCGTGAGGTGCAGTGCCTCGGCCGCCCGTGTCATATGTTCGCGCTCCGCCACCGCCGCGAAAATCTTCAGCTGCTCCAGGGTCATGCCTAATACATAAACAAAATAGATTGAATTGAATATAATAATGAATTTTACAAATCATTTGCGCAGCCTAAATTGCCCGTTGCCATGAAACACATCCCTCGTCCCTTCACCCATCACCGCCACCCGGCTGAGATCATCCGCAATTTCACGCCCAACTGGTTCACCGTCACCATGGGCACGGGCGTGCTGGCGCTGGCGCTCAACCAGCTGCCCGGTGCGCCGGCGGTGGCGCACGGCCTCGCGGCATTGCTCTGGCGCGTGAATATCCTGCTCTTCGCCCTCTGCACGCTGTTTTATTCCGCGCGTTGGGCGCTCTACCCGCGCCAGGCGGCTCGGATTTTCGCGCATCCGGTCATGCCGATGTTCCTAGGGGCCATCCCCATGGGGCTGGCCACCATCGTCAACGGGCTGGTGGTGTTCGCCGGGCAGACTGGCCTGGCTTTGGCGCTCTGGCAGGTGGATGCGGTGCTGGCCGCCACGATTGGCCTGGCAGTGCCGTATCTGATGTTCACGCGCCAACAGCACAGCATCGAGTCGATGACCGCCGTGTGGCTGCTGCCCATCGTCGCCTGCGAGGTCACCGCCGCCAGCGCCGGGCTGCTCATCCCGCATCTGGCGGCGCTGGCGGCGTTGCGCCTGCTCATCGCCGGTTACGTGTTCTGGGCGCTCTCCGTGCCGCTGGCCATGGGCGTTCTCGTCATCCTCTTCCTGCGTCTGGCGCTGCACAAGCTGCCGCGGCGGGATATGGCGGTTTCCAGCTGGCTGGCGCTGGGGCCGCTCGGCACCGGGGCGCTCGGCTTGCTGCTGCTGGGGCGCGATGCCCCCACCGTGCTCGGCCCTGCCGGGCTGGCGGATGCGGCGGTGGCCGCGCATGGGTTGGGGCTCATCGGCGGACTGATGCTGTGGGCGTATGGCGCCTGGTGGCTGCTCATGGCGGCGGCGATCACGCTCAGGTATTTGCACCAGGGGTTGCCGTTCAACATGGGCTGGTGGGGGTTCACCTTCCCGCTTGGCGTGTTCACCCTGGCCACTTACGCCCTGGCGCCGCAGACCGGACTTGCCATCTTCACTACACTCGGCGCCGCGTTCACCGCCGCGCTGGCCGCCTTCTGGGGCATCGTCATGGTCCGCACCTGCATCGGGGGTTACCACGGGCATCTGTTCACCGCGCCGTGCCTTGCCAAGAGCTCGGCGCTTTCGCCCAGCGTGGCGGCAAGCCGATGATGCGGGAGGGACATCTGGACGGGGCGTGGTTACGGCGGGTACGCTTCGTCGTCGTCTCCCCTGAGACGCTGTATAGTCGCTGCTGTCAGGCAATAAGTCCACTTATCCTGGTGTTCGAATTTGGCCAGCCCCCTCTCTGTCCCGCTATGAAAGCCTATCTATGACTCCATATGTTGCCCTTGGTGGCGAGCCAGTCCTGCGCGAACTCACAAAGCGGTTCTACGCGCTCATGGATACCTTGCCTGAAGCCAAAGCATGCAGGAACATACACCCGAAGGATATGACGAAGAGCGAGGAAAAGCTGTTTGAATATCTGTCGGGCTGGCTGGGTGGGCCGCCGCTGTTTACCGACAAATATGGCCCGCCGATGCTGCGCCGCCGCCATTTGCCTGCGAAAATCGGCAAGGAGGAGGCTGACGGTTGGCTGCTGTGTTTCCGTCAGGCTTGGTCCGAGGTGATCACGGATAAAGCGCTGGGAGATGCAATCCTACCGCAAGTTGAAGCCCTCGGCAGGCATATGATCAATGTTTGAGGCTTGGGCTACGCGGAGGACTTGCTCTCTTGGTAAAAGAGTCATTTCATGCATGTGCTCAATTGCGATAGATTTCCGCAAAGCGGAAAACCGGGTGCAGGTGGCAGAGATCTCTGCCGGTCCCGGACGTAATGCGCACAGTATTGAACATGTTGCTCGTCTTGTTCGCCATAACTCCATACTCTCAAAAGCTGGAGCTTCCGACAAACCCGGGGCGGTTCATTGGGTACCGAATAACACGCAGCTATTGCCAACATCACTTGCCCAATCATCGCTGTCCCCCTGCCGACGGCAAGAAAAAGTCAACATGACATTCTGGGAGCGGCGCGAGAGAAACTTGGCCAAGGATTTCCTGGAATAAAAGGTACCGCACAGCTTGGCTCCAGGTCAGGCGTGCGGCGGCTTATATTCCGTCTTAGTATTGTGCGCCTTCTTCATGGCCACCTCAGCTTCCGAGGCTGTCAACAACATAGTCGACTCGAAGCGGCTGAATGCCGCCCGTCGCCGTCATCGAGCAAGCACCAGCGACTGTGTTATCTGGGAATTCGCAGATCGCAAGCCCATCGTAGTCACCAAATGAGAAACAGTAAATGTGTAGCTCGCCGCCGAAGCCCTCTATGAGTGCCCTTGCCCCGCCAGTGCGATCATGCGGCTTCTCGACCAGCGCCTTAGCCGAGGCGCTAGTAAACTGCCAACGTGTCATGAAGTAAGTCTTTTGCACCCTCCAAATTTCACTGGTCGCGCACGTTCAAGACCGAACGGCGTGACGACGATTCAAAATATACCTGCATAGGCGCAGCTGCGCCTATGCTTTAGTGACGTTCAAAATTCTCAAACGGTTCAAACTCGGATCCCTCGGAATCCGCGCCTTGACGGCTCCCAGCATTGGCTAAATGTCAGGGGTTTTCCTTCATGTTTGCTAGATAGTCGACGATCGCCGGGACGTCGGTCTCGCTGATCGGAGCCTTGTAGAGCTTGATCATCTTCGTGACTTCGGCCTGCCAAGCCGCCTTGCTCAGGGCCGGCTGGTTGAGGACCATGCCAACCGAATGGCAGGTTAGGCAATTGGCGTTGGTAGCCTGCGCGGCGGCGCCACCTGGGAAGAGTTCGGCGCTGCCCGGAAGGACCACGCTCTCCGAGGTAAGGGTAACGCCGGCGGCGGTGACTGTCGTCGGTGCCGTATCCGCGGCACGGGCGGCCATTTCTCCGGCGATCAGGGCGAGACATGATCCAATGACGGCTCCGGAAAACAGGACTCTGTTCAAGGCAATCATGTAAAAATCTCCTGAAGCGATATCGGCGCCGCGATCAGGCAATGTTGAGGACGACCGTTTCGATGCAGTTCCGCATGTAACCGCCCGGATTCCAGTTTGGCGTCCATGACTGCATCTCACCCTCGGTGTTCGTGCACCGGACACTGATCTCAAGTACGCCTGAAGTCGGCGCGGTGACCTCGGCCTGCCAGGCGCGGAAGCTGTATTTGCCTTCGTCCGGGCCGAGCTTGGCCGCAACCCAGGTCGTGCCGCCATCCGCTGAAAGGCTGACGTGAGCAACACCGCAATCGCCGCCGAACGCGATACCGCGCACCGGCACGGCCGCGCCCGCTTTCACGGTGTCTCCTGTTTTGAAGTTGGTGACGAAGGAGCGCGGGACCATGCTGTTGATCGGCACGGTCTTGTAACCGGTTTCGGTTGGCGACACATTGGCGCCCGGCGTATCGGGGATTCGATAGGCCGTCTTCATCCAGAAATTGTCGTCTGGCTGATCGAGGACTTCGATGTGGGACAACATCTTCATCCAGTAGGTCGAATACCAACCGGGAACAATCAGGCGGATCGGAAAGCCGTTCAGCAGCGGCATTTGCGTGCCGTTCATCAGGTAGGCGACCATGACCTCCCCGTCGCGGGCATGGTCGATGGAGAGTGACTTCTTGAACGAAGGTGTGGCGGGAAGCGCTGGGCCCTCGAGTCCGTTGAAACGCACCTGGACGGCGCCCGCCTTCACCCCGGCGCGGTCGAGCAGGTCGCGCAGGCGAAAGCCCGTCCACCGGGCGTTGCCCATCGCGCCGTTTCCCCATTCGCCGCCCGGGACGCGGGGCTGAAACAGGCCGCGCGAATTACCCGAGCATTGATTGACGGCCACCATCTCGACACGCGGCAATGTCAGCAATTCCGCAAGAGAGAGTGACAATGGCTGCGTCACATGGCCGTCCACGACGAGGCGGAACGTTGTCACATCAACTTGCTGTGGGATGCCCGACAAATGCCAGCGCACAAAGAACTGGTCGTTCGGCGTTATTACGCCCTTATCGAATACCTCGAACGGCGTTTCCAAGAGCGGCGGCCGCATTCGCTGCAGGACCATCTCGCCCTTTTCGGGGAAGGCGGTGGTAAGCGGCCGCGCATCAGGGCCTCCGGGCAGTGGCAGCATCACCGTGCCCTGCGCCCGGGCGGCTGACACGGGTGACATTATCAGGGCACCGAGCGCGGCGGCATGCCCGAGAAACCGCCTCCTTCCGCCCAGATGACCAACGGGAATCGCTTCGACCATGGCGAGCTTCTCCTCAGCCCCGGCGCAAAATTTCTCCGGTTTTTTATTCTAAGAGAAAAATTAACCAAAAAAATCTAGCACCAACGATATACTTTCGACAACCGAATATTTGGCGGAAGCGGCGTGGGAGCAGTGACGCAAAGGAGGCGCCCCGGCTTTGTAATCCCCTCAAAATTCAAGAAATCTCTGATAAAGTTTCTCTGCGCGTAGGTCTTTGCCCCTATTTTGATATTTGCCTCGACGAGCCGCCAATATGGCAGTTCGCGGACAAGGTCCGCTTCAGGCGAACAGCCTCAGGCGCCACGATGTCTGAGATCATGGTCCGGCCGCTCAGTCTACCCCCAACCTACCCGGGCGGCGTATGTCGGCTTCCGTGAGGCTCGTTTGTTTCAGGCCACGGCCGAAATGGTGAAGGCTCAACATGCAGCGTTCTCAACGCTTGACTGTCACGAGCCTGGGTCGCGCCCAACCCGGCGCGCAAGGGCTTAATTATTATGATTTAGAAGCCTCTCTCCGCGGGCGCCGCTCTCCCGGCCAAATTGGACTTTGCCGGCAAAGCCTCATACGCTTGCTGCCTGAACAGGGCCCGCAGGAGGTCCCCCGCCCATGACGCCGCTCATCCCCTTCGATAACTCCTATGTGCGGCTGCCCGAAGGGTTTTTTGCCCCCGTTCTGCCAACCAAGGTCGCAGCCCCCCGCCTCATCACGTTCAACCACGTGCTGGCGCGTGAGTTGGGGTTGGACCCTGAAAGTCTGGCCACGCCAGAGGGGGCGGAGATTTTTGCAGGCGTGCGCATCCCTCAAGGTGCCGAGCCCCTGGCCATGGCCTATGCCGGGCACCAGTTCGGCCAGTTCGTGCCGCGCTTAGGCGACGGGCGGGCGATCCTGCTGGGCGAAGTGCTCGACCAAAACGGCACAAACCGCGACATCCAACTGAAAGGCGCCGGGCCCACGCCCTTCTCCCGGCGCGGCGATGGGCGCGCCGCCCTCGGCCCGGTGCTGCGCGAATATCTGGTGAGCGAGGCCATGGCGGCGCTCGGCATCCCCACCACACGCGCACTCGCCGCCGTGGTCACGGGCGAAATCGTATGGCGCGACAGGGCGCTACCCGGCGCCATCCTCACCCGCGTCGCCGCGAGCCATATCCGCATCGGCACCTTCCAGTTCTTTGCCGCACGCGGCGACGAGGCGAGTCTGCGGCGTCTGGCCGACTACGCCATCGCCCGGCATTATCCCAAGGCGGCGTCCGCCCCCGCGCCCTATCTCGCGCTGCTGGAGGGCGTCATCGCCCGCCAGGCCGCGCTGGTGGCGCAATGGCTGCTGGTCGGGTTCATCCATGGGGTGATGAATACCGACAACATGTCGATTTCCGGCGAGACCATCGATTACGGCCCCTGCGCCTTCATGGACGCCTACAATCCCGCCACGGTGTTCAGCTCCATCGATGAGGGCGGCCGCTACGCCTATGACCGCCAGCCCGACATCGCGCTGTGGAATCTTTGCCGGCTGGCGGAATGTCTGCTGCCGCTGCTCAGCCCCGATGAGGAAACGGCCGTGGCCCTGGCCAACGCGGCGCTGGACCGCTTCCGAGAGGGGTTCGCCGCGGCGCATCTGGACGGGCTGCGGCGCAAGCTGGGTCTGGCCACGGCACAAGAGGGCGATGCCGCGCTGGCGCAAGACCTGCTCGGCCTGATGGCGGAGAGCGGCGCCGATTTCACGCTCACCTTCCGGCGGCTGTGCGACGCCGCCGTAAATCCCGAATCAGATACCACGCTGTTCAGCGGCTTTGCCGACTGGGTTCCGCGCTGGCGGGCGCGGCTGGCCCAGGAGGACCTCGCCCCGGAGGCCCGCCGCGCTGCGATGCGCCGCGTCAATCCGGCCTTCATCCCGCGCAATCATCGCGTCGAGGCCGCGCTCGAACAGGCCGTTGAAAAGGACGATGTCTCCGGCTTCGAAACCCTGCTCGCGATCCTTGCCGCCCCCTATGACGACCAACCTGAGTTTGCCGCCTACGCCGAACCGCCACCGCCGAGCGGGGGCATCTACCGAACCTTTTGCGGCACGTAGATCCAATGATTTAAGGCCCGGTTACTCTGTGATGGAACCCGATGCGGACTGCCCTGTTGATTTGCGATGAGAATTCGTGGCGTGAAACGGCCCACGGCACCTGACCCCCGATGCGGCGGACCAGGGGGCATCGTGCCTATCCCCAGAGCCGCCACAACCGTCTCATTATGTGGATGCACTTGGACCGCGGGTTCGTTCTTCGGGGACTTTCGTACGCCTGCGGCGCCCGAAACTCTCCACGATTCCGGCCTGACCGCTTCCTGGCGGGCACCCCAGAGAAGCGGACGCTCAGCGTCGTCCAGCTCTGACGGCTGTGCGCTCAGCGCCGACACCCTCCGCAACGTATCCACATATGCCCGGATGTTCTCCGTGGTCAGAAACCTGAGGCGCCCAGCCTTTGCTGCGACGCCCTCCTTACCAGGAGCGAATCATTGGCACAGGCCGGGATTTTCATTAAACCCCCTAATCCTGCTGATGCTGCGAGACCAGCACGGCGCCGATATGCTCCTCTCCCCGTTCGCCCGCCAGATTTTCCTGCCGCTGGCGCTCCCTATAGCCCGCGCGTCGCTCATCAGTACGTTCGCTATGGCAGGTAGGGCAACTAACACCGTCCTCGAAGAGCGGAGATAAACGGTCGGCCTCGCTCACGGGGCGGCGACAAGCGTAACATAAACTATGCTTGCCCAGCTCAAGGCCGTGACCCACCGCGACACGCTGATCGAACACAAAACACTCACCCTCCCACAAGCTTTGCTCCGGCGGGATGGTTTCCAGATATTTTAAGATGCCGCCTTGCAGGTGGTAGACCTCATCCAATCCCTCCGCCAACAGGAAGGCGGTGGATTTCTCGCAGCGTATGCCGCCGGTGCAGAACATCGCCACTTTTGGCGGCGTGCCTTCACCAAGCAGTCTATCGCGCTCAGCACGGAACCAAGCAGGAAATTCACGGAACGTGCGTGTTTTTGGGTTGATGGCACCGGCGAAGCTGCCCACCGCCACCTCATAGTCGTTGCGGGTGTCGATCAAGATCGTTCCCGGCTCGGAAATCAGCACATTCCAGTCGTGAGGCGGAACATAACGGCCCACGCTGACCAGCGGATCGGTATTCGGCTCACCCATCGTGACGATCTCCCGTTTGATCCGGACCTTCATCCGGTAAAACGGTAGCGATAGCGCACGGGAGAATTTAACCTCGATGTCCGCGCAACCCGGCAATTGCCTGATATGAGACAACACTTGGCCGATCGCCTCATCCGACCCGGCGACGGTGCCATTGATCCCTTCGCGAGCGAGAATCAGCGTGCCCTTCACGCCTTGCGCGCGACAAAGCTTTATCAAATCCTCTTGAATGCCCACGCAATCGTTAAGGGGCGCAAACTTATATAATGCTGCGACACAGACAGACAGGTTGGCGGCGGCCTCTTCCTCGGGCGCAGGGTGCTTCAGCGATGGCATCGCTGACGATTAGCATGGATAAGCACTTCCGTCATGACCAAGCCTCCCTTGGCTGCCAAATGCCGGCCGTGACCCAGGTATCGTGATGCCATGCTGGTCGTTGCCCTCACCGCCCTGCGCCTGGCCAGTTGGCCGTGAATCGGCACCACACTGTGACCCCATAAAACCCGGCTAAATCTGATGGTTGCCGTGCCGATCGGCGCCTAAACTCCTTGCCGACTTGCACCCCGGGGCACCGCGATATTCGGTGAAGCGGCTCAGTTCCTCTGTATCGCCCGCCTTACAAGGCGTTAACGTGCATCTCCGCCCCTGGAGGCGGAGAATATAATGAATATTCGATCGGCCAATCAACGTCCGTTCTTCATTTCCCACCTGCTGAGTTCTTGCTGTTACCTAAACATTGTAAACGGTTTGGAAAGCGTCCAACCGATGGCCTGCCCCGATACACTTCCGGCATTGCTGTTACGGCTACGGGAGTATCGCGACGCCCCCGCGATCATCGGCGGCGGTGACGCAGCAACACTCAGTTTTATCGAACTCTCCGACGCGGCAGAGAGTTTTGCGCAGCGCATCCTTTCTTGCGGGTTGCCGCCAGGGGGTGCTATCGGCCTCATCGCCCCCAATAGCTCGGCCTGGGTAGAGGCGTTTTTCGGCATCTCTGCGGTGGGTGGCGTTGTCATGCCGATCGACGCGCAAATCTCTGACGAGGATCTGCGGCGCATGCTTGCCATCGGTGACTGCCGGCTTGTGATTGCCGCGCCAGAACACATCCAGCGGCTGCGCGGCCTGTCGCCTGCCTGCAAGGTGCTGGATATTGCCGCGCCGCTAGGCGCAGCCGGTACCATTCACACTCCCATGGTCAGTCCCGGCGACACCGCTCTGCTCGTCTTCACCTCCGGAACAACCGGGCCGCCGAAGGCCGTGCCGCTCAGCCATGCCAATTTGTTGTCGAATGTCGGCGCGCTGATGGAAGCAGGCATCATTGGCCCGAAAGACCACGCGCTTGTTCCCCTGCCATTTCATCATGCCTATCCGCTGACGGTCGGCATGCTCACGGTGCTGGCCAGTGGTGCCGCGATCGTCCTGCCTGAGGGGCTGAGTGGCCCGCAACTCGTGGAGGCCATGCGAAACGGCGAGGTGACCGCGCTGCTCGGCGTACCCCGCCTGTATGGCGTTCTGCTTGCCAGCCTGCGCGCCGCCATTGGGCGCCGCAAAGGGCTGGCGGCGCGGCTTTTCCCAGCGCTGTTGGCGCTGGCGGGCTTCGCCCAACGCCAAGTGGGGCTGAGGCTTGGGTACGTCCTGTTCCGGCGGGCGCGCGCCGAAATCGGCCCGAAACTGCGCCTGATGGTTAGCGGTGGCGCCGCCCTGCCGTTCGCGGATGAATGGGCGCTCAATGCGCTCGGCTGGCGGGTGCTGACCGGCTATGGGCTTACCGAGACTTCACCTATCCTCACCTTCAATCGGCCGCTTCATCCGCGTATCGGCACCGCGGGACAGGCTTTGCCCGGTGTCCGCCTGCGCATCGCCAATCCCGACCCTGACGGCACCGGCGAGATACAGGCAACCGGCTCCTCGGTATTCTCCGGCTATTGCAAAAATCAGGCCGCCACCAGCGCCGCCTTCACACCGGATGGCTGGTTCCGCACTGGCGATCTCGGGTATCTCGACGCGGATTCCTATCTTCATGTCACCGGGCGGGCAACGGAAACGATCATTCTGCCGAACGGCAAGAAGATCGACCCGGAGACGCTCGAAACCCTGTATGCTGCCGATCCGGTGATCCGGGAAATCGCCGTCTTTGGCAGCGCGACTGGGCTGGCTGCTCTCGTCGTGCCGGACGAACAGGTTTTGCGCGAAAGCGGTACGTTGCGGCTGCATGACCGGATTGCCGATGCGCTCCTGGCGCGGAGCCGGACGCTGGCCCCGCATCTGCACCTCGGCGGTTTTGTCATCACCCGTACGCCATTACCAAGAACGCCTCTTGGCAAACTCCGCAGGCATCTCCTGCAACCGCTTTACGCGCGCGCGGCCCGGCAGGGGCTGCCGCAAGCCACGCCCCCCGGCGCGAACGACTTGGTGCCCGACGATCCACGCGCCGCCGCGCTTTGGCAATGGCTGCGCGCGCGCTACCCGGACCATCCGATGGACCTCGCCACGAGTCCGCAACTTGATCTCGGCCTCGATTCCCTCGGCTGGATCGATCTCACCTTGGCGCTCCAGCAGGCGTTCGGCATCAGCCTTACAGAACAGCAGATCGCCCGCGTGATCACCGTCGGTGACCTGCTGCGCGAGGCGATGGCCGCACAGGCCAATCATCCCCTTGCCTCCACCGGAGGCAACGCCGAAATCTGGCTTGCCCCTTACGGCCCCGGCCTGCACATTGTGCGGGCGGCCGGGGAGATGTTGCTCCGGCTCGTCATGCGGCTTGTCTTCCGCCTGAAGGTCGAGGGCCGGCAGCATTTGCCGGCGCCTCCTTTCGTGATCTGTCCGAACCATGCGAGCTATATGGACGCATTCGCGCTGGCGGCGGCGCTCCCGCACCGCCACCTGCGGCACAGCTATTTTGCCGGATGGACGGGTTTGCTGTTCGCCACGCCCTTGGAAAGGCTGTTCAGCCGGGCGGCGCAAATCATCCCGGTCGATCCCGACCGCGCGGTGGTGGCGAGCATCGCAGATGCCGCCGCCGTGCTCCGCCACGGCAAGACGCTTGTTTGGTTTTCTGAAGGCAGGGTCAGCCCTGACGGCGATTTTGGGCCTTTCCAGCCGGGGATCGGTGCCGTGCTGGAGCAGCACCCCGTGCCGGTTGTGCCGGCCTGGATCGGCGGCACCGCTGCAGCACTCCCTCTAGGCCGGAGGCTGCCGCGTCCCAACCCCGTGATCGTCAGGTTCGGTCCCGCCATCAACGTGGCAGCAATCGCACCGGATCTTACCGGACGGGCGCGTCAGCACTGTATTGCCGGCACCATCCGCCAGGCTGTCGCCGCGCTCGCCTGTGCCAACCTGCGGGAAGCCGGTCTTGCCAGAAAGGAGCACCGCGACCCATGATCCCGCTCATCTGGCTGTCCGCCACTGGCGCCGGCGGAACAAGGCGCCAAATGGAAAACCGAGACGTCATCAAGTTGACAAGGTTGAGTCCATGAACCGAGGAGAAAAATGGCCATGAACAATACACCCGGCCCGCAAGTGCTCCCGCAGCGCGATCTCCCCAAACCACGCAACACGGGTGGAATGCCGCTTTTTGACGCGCTGGCGCAAAGATGTTCCACGCGCGAATATTCGCCGCGTGACTTGCCATTGCCACTCTTGTCCGATTTGCTGTGGGCGGCGTTCGGCATCAATCGCCCAACGGGAGACCGAACCGCTCCGTATTGGCGCCATGTCATGGTGATGGATATCTATCTCGCCATGAAAGATGGCGTGTGGTTTTACGAACCGGAAGCGCACACACTGCTTCCGCATTCGACGGATGACATCCGGGCTGAAACTGGCTTGCAGGATTTTGTAGGGGTTGCGCCGTTGAACCTCATTTATGTTGCCCATGGCGAACGCATGGATGTGCCCGCCGTGGAGCGCCGTCTTTATGCGTCCGTGGACGCCGCCTTCATCGGCCAGAACGTCTATTTGTTCTGCGCATCGGAAGGGCTGGGAACGGTCTTCAGAGGGGCGCTTGATTATATGAAGCTCGGACGTATCCTCAAACTTCCAGACGAACAGTTCGTCACCTTCGCGCAGACCGTGGGATACACGCACGCCTAGCGAAACACGTCAGGCGCGTGCCAGTGTACGTCCT
>Ga0335083_10005206_pt1 | contig 16448 bp, 18 predicted proteins | sample Lox_Sample_42_FD_206716 | JGI IMG/M metagenome (GOLD analysis project Ga0335083, IMG submission 206716) | Soil microbial communities from Loxahatchee National Wildlife Refuge, Florida, United States - Lox_Sample_4.2 | ecosystem: Environmental > Terrestrial > Soil > Wetlands | place: USA... | reverse complement strand
CGCCGCTCTCATCGCCGGCGTCGGCGGCCTCGTGGTCGCGCCGATCCTGTCGTTCCAGTTCGACACCGGGCGGCTGTTCACCATCTCGGGATTCAGCGCCGTCGCGATCGGCGGCCTCGGGTCGCTCGCGGGCTCGGTCGCGGGGGGCGAGCTGCTCGGGGTCGCCCAGCAGCTCGCCGCGGGCTACATCTCGTCGCTGTTCGCGAGCGGCATCGCGCTCGCGCTCCTCATCCTCACGCTCCTGGTGCGCCCGAGCGGCCTCTTCACGGCGAGGCGAACGCGCCGCGAGGACGTGCGCGACGAGCACCGCATCTACCACCCGGTTGTGCGGCTGAGAGGCCGGCGCGCGGTCGTCTTCGGCCTGGGCGCGGTCGCGGCGCTCGCGCTGCTGCCGTGGATCGTGCCGGCGGGCCTGATGAGCTCGATCGTCATCACCGGCATCCTTTTCATCGGCGTGCTGGGCCTCGACGTCCTCATGGGCTACTGCGGGCAGGTGAGCCTCGGCCAGGCGGGCTTCATGGCAGTCGGCGGCTACACCGCCGCCATCCTCGCGACCCACTACGGCTGGCCGCCGCTCGCCGGGATCGCCGCGGGCATCGCGCTGTCGCTGGCCTGCGCGGTCGCGCTCTCGCTCGTCACCATGCGCCTGCGCGGGCACTACCTCGCGCTCGCGACGCTCGCCTTCGGACTGCTCGTCGACTCGCTCACCGTCGGCATGACCGAGACCACCGGCGGTCCTTCCGGCCTCGTCGGCGTGCCCTCCTTCTCCGTCGGCCCGCTCGACTTCGGCTCGCCGCTCGCGATGTACTATCTCGTCGCCGCCCTGACCGTGGTCCTCGTCCTCGCGCTCCTCGGGGGGATCCGCTCGGGCTTCGGCCGCGCGCTTCAGGCGGTGCGCACCGACCAGACGGCCGCCGCGGCGCTCGGCATCGACGTGCCGCGCTACAAGATGGCGGCGTTCGCGATCAGCGCTGCGCTCGCGTCGCTTTCGGGCAGCCTGTACGCCTTCTACTTTCACTTCCTCTCGCCGGAGATGGTCGGCACGGCGCGCTCGCTCGAGATGATCGCGATGCTCGTCGTCGGCGGCGAGGGCACGCTGGTCGGGTCGCTCTTCGGCGTCGCGCTCCTGACGCTGCTGCCGACGATCTTCCAGCCGCTCGCTCTCTACAAGACGCTGGCCGAAGGGCTGCTGCTCGTGCTAGCGGTGCGTTACCTTCCCGGCGGGATCTTCGGCACGCTCGCGCAGCGGTTCCTCGCCCCGACGGCGCGCGCGGCGGGGAGCGTCCGGTGAGCGCGCCGGCGCTGGAGGCGGTCGGCCTCGAGAAATCCTTCGGCGGCGTGCGCGCGGTCAACGACGTTTCATTCTCGGTTCCCGAGGGCAGCCTCACGGCGCTGATCGGCCCGAACGGGGCCGGCAAGACGACGCTCTTCAATCTCGTCACGCGGCTCTACGAGCCCGACGCAGGCGAAGTGCGCTTCTGCGGCCGGCCGCTCGCGGGCCTTTCGCCGGCGGGGATCGCCTCGCTCGGCCTGGTGCGCACCTTCCAGGCGGCGCGGATCTTTCCGGGGATGACCGCCCTCGAGAACGTCCTCGCCGGCGCGCACCTGCACGTGCGCTCTCCGGCCTGGCGCCAGATGCTGTGGCTGCCCGCCGCGCGGCGCGAGCAGCGCGAGCTGGTGCGGAGCGCCGACGCCCTGCTCGATCTCGCCGGGCTCCTGCCTTTCCGCGACGCCGCCGCGACCGACCTGCCGATGGGCGCGCAGAAGCTGCTCGAGGTGATCCGCGCCCTGATGGCGCGGCCGCGCGTGGTGCTGCTCGATGAGCCGGCCGCGGGCCTGAACGACGCCGAGACGGCGGAGCTCGCCGCGCTCCTGCGCGCGGTGCGCTCGAGCGGCGTCACCGTGGTCGTCGTCGAGCACAACATGTCGCTCGTGATGGGCGTCGCCGACCGGGTGATCGTCGTCGACCTGGGCGCGGTGGTCGCCTCCGGAACGCCCGCCGAGATCCAGGGCAACCCGCGCGTGATCGAGGCCTACGTCGGCCGGGAGGGGGCGTGACGCTCGAAACGAGGTCGCTTTCCACCGGCTACGCGGGACGCGCGGTCGTGCACGCGGTCGACCTCGCGCTGAAGGAAGGCGAGATCGTCGCGCTGGTCGGCGCCAACGGCGCGGGGAAGTCGACGCTCGCCAAGGCGATCTCGGGGCTGCTGCCCGCGCTCTCGGGACGAATCCTCCTCGACGGAGCGCCGATCGAGAGGACCTCGCCTGCCGAGCGCGTGCGCCTGGGGATCGCGCACATTCCCGAGGGACGGCAGGTGTTCTCCGGGCTGTCGGTCGCGGAGAACCTGCGGCTCGGCGCGTGGGTGCACCGCGGTGCCCTGAGCGAATCCGAGACGGAAAGACGCATCGAGCGCGCCTGCGAGGCGTTCCCGGCGCTTCTCGAGCGGCTGCAGCAGCCCGCGGGCACGCTCTCGGGCGGCCAGCAGCAGATGCTCGCGATCGCGCGCGGCCTGATGGCCGATCCGCGCTACCTCGTGCTCGACGAGCCCTCGCTCGGCCTCTCTCCGATCCTGGTGGTCGAGATCTTCCGCATGATCGAGGCGCTGCGCTCGCGCGGAATCGCGATTCTCCTTTCCGAGCAGAACGCGCGCATGAGCCTCGCCATCGCCGACCGCGCCCTGGTGATCGAGACCGGCCGGGTCGCGATCGAAGGCGCGGGGCGCGAGCTGCTCGGCCGCCGCGACGTCACCGAACGCTATCTCGGCGTCGGCAGGGGCGTCGGCGCGAGCGACGGCGGCCGCAGCGCGCGCCTGACCGAGGGCTTGCGGCAGATTTTCGCGGGGCGCTAGGGCGCGGCGACCGGCCTGAACTTCTGCACGCGCTTCCCGCTGGCAACCTCCGTGAGAAAGAGGTTGCCCCTGGAGTCGACCGCGATGTTGTGCACGTAGAGGAACTCGCCCGCGAAGCGTCCGGGCCTGCCGAAGCTCGCCACGACCTTTCCGGATTGGCGCTCGACCGTGCGCACCTCGTCGTTCGTGCCGTCCGCGAGGTAGAAGTATTTCTGCTCCGGGTCGGTCGAGAGCACCAGATCCCAGGATGATCCCGACCCGAGCGTCTTCTCCTCGAACACGAACTGCTTCACGAACGCCCCGTCCTTCCTGAACACCTGGACGCGGTTATTGGCCCGGTCGCACACGTAGACCAGGCCGTCTCTTGCGAGGCGCACGCAGTGAACGGGGTTTGCGAACTGCGGCGACTCCGGGTTGTACATCGGCAGCTTCTCGTCGCTCGGGACCTTGCCGTAGGCGCCCCAGTGGCGCTTGTACGCGCCGCTCGCCGCGTCGAGCACGATGACGCGCTTGTTGCCGTAGCCGTCGGCGACGTAGAGCTCGTTCGCCTGCGCGTCGAGCTGCATGTGCGCCGGCCGCCCGAGCTGGGTCTTCGAGTTGCTGCCCTCGCTCGCGCCGGCGTGCCCGATCTGCATCAGGAACTTGCCGTCGGGGGTGAACTTGAGGATCTGGTTGTCCTTGGGATCGTTGCCGCCGATCCAGACGTTGCCCTGCGGGTCGATATAGATGCCGTGCTCGTTCTCCGGCCACTGGTAGCCCTGCCCCGGACCGCCCCAGGCGCGCACCACGTTGCCGTCGGGGTCGAACTCGATCACCGATGGCGCGGGCACGCAGCACTTCGCGCGCGGCGGATTGAAGGCGGCGCCCTTCTCCTCGTCGACCAGCGTCTTCGGGCGCTGGATGATCCACACGTGGTCGCGCGCGTCGACGGCGACCCCGGCGACCTGGCCGAGGATCCAGTTGTGGGGCAGCGGCTTCGGCCAGGACGTATCGACCTGGAAGCCGCCCGAGGGCGCGCGCGTGGGGACCTGGGCACAACCGAGAAGGACAAGCGCAGCAGCGAAGACGAGCTTCTTCATATGATCTCCCCTATTTCACTTTCCCCAGGGCGCGCAGCACCACCTCGGGCGTGATCGGCTGCTGCGTCACCTTCGCGCCCAAAGGACGCAGCGCGTCGTTCACCGCGTTCATGATCGCTCCCGGCGCGCCGCCGGTGCCGGCTTCGCCCGCGCCCTTGGCGCCGAGCACCGAGGTCTTCGTCGGCGTCTGCACGTGGGCGCACACGATGTCGGGCATCTCCGCCGCCATCGGCACGAGGTAGTCGGCCATGGTCGCGTTCAGGAGCTGGCCGCGGTCGTCGTAGAGGCAGTGCTCGTAGAGCGCGCCGCCGATGCCCTGCACGATTCCGCCGCGCGCTTGCTCATCCACCAGCTTCGGGTTGATGACCCGCCCGCAGTCGTCGACGCACCACATTTTGAGAAGCCTGACGAAGCCCGTCTCGGTGTCCACTTCGAGGTGGCAGCCTTGGGCGCCGTTGCTGAATACGAAGGCGTAGTCCTTGACCCGGTAATGGCGCGTGACCACGAGCTCCGGCTGGAAGTCGACCGGCAGCTCGTTGCCGCGGTAGTAGCAGATGCGCGCCAGCTCGGCGAGCGTGAGCCCCTGCTCGGTGCCCTTCTTCACCACCTTGCCGTCGGCGATGTCGAGCTCGGCGGCGCTCGTCTTCAGGATCACCGCGCCGACCTCGAGGATGTTCCGCTTCAATGCGAGGCTCGCCTGCAGCACCGCCTCGCCGCCGATCCCCGCGGCGCGCGACGCCCAGGTGCCGCCGCCGTAGGGCACCTTGTCGGTGTCGCCGGTCAGCACCTTGACGCAGCTCATCTCGACGCCGAGGGCGGTCGCGGCGATCTGCGCCATGATGGTCTCCGTGCCCTGGCCCTGCTCGGTGACGCCGGTCGCGGCGATGATGGAGCCGTTCGCGTCCAATTTGATCGTGCAGCCGTCCTGCGCGGCGATGCGCGCGCCCCCGACGCCGTAGAACATGGGGCTGGGGTTGGTCACCTCGATGAAGGAGGAAAGCCCGATGCCGCGGTAGACGCCTTTGTTCCTGAGCTCCGCCTGCTCGCGTCGGAGCTGATCGTAGTCCATCAGCCCGAGCAGCTTGTCGATGCACGCGTGGTGCGACAGCGCCTCGAAGCGCATGCCCGAGGGCGACTTGCAGGGATAGGCGTCGTCGGGGATGAGGTTCTTCTTCCTCATCTCCGCCGCGTCGATCCCCAGCTTCGCCGCCGCCTGCTCGACCATGTGCTCGGCGACCGCGATCGCGATCGGGTGCCCCACCGCGCGGTACTGGCACATCATGTTCTTGTTCTGGAAGACGACGGTGCCCTTCGCGCGGTATTCCTTGTGCTTGTAGGGACCGCCCGTGAGGTTGAGGATCTGGTTGCACTCGACCCCCGATGAGCGCGGGAACATCGAATACGGCCCGACCCCCGTGAGGTCGTCGATCTCCAGCGCCAGCATGTTGCCCTCGCGGTCGACCGCCAGCTTCGCGCGCACGCGGTGGTCGCGCGCGTGGATGTCGGAGAGGAACGATTCGTAGCGGTCGGCGGTGAACTTCACCGGGCGGTTGAGCATGAGCGAGAGCGCGCACGCCGCGATCTCGTCGCCGTAGGTGTGGATCTTGATGCCGAAGGAGCCGCCGACATCGCGCGCGACGATGCGCACGCGGTGCTCGTCGAGCGACAGGCGGCTCGCGACGATGCCCTGCACCATGTGCGGCGACTGGCCGCAGTGATACACGGTCATCGACTCGTCGGCGCGGTTGTAGTCGGCGAGGATGGCGCGCGGCTCCATGGTGACGCCGGTGTGGCGGCCGAAGTGGATCGTGTCTTCGACTACGAGGTGCGCGGCCCTCATGACCGCATCGACGTTGCCGGTGTCCACGGTGCGCGTGAAGCAAAGGTTGCTGTCGAACTCCTTGTGGATTTTCGGCTCGGAGGGGTCGAGCGCGCGCTCGGCGTCCAGCGCCGCGGGCAGCTCCTCGTAGTCGACCTCGACCGCCTCCGCGGCGTCCTCGGCCTGGGCGCGCGACTCGGCCACCACCGCGACGACCGGCTCGCCCTGCCAGCGGGCGACGTCGACGGCGAGCGGGTACTGCGGCGGCGAGCGCATGCCTTGAAGATGCGTGAGCACGCCCACGTAGGGTTTTACGACCATCGCGATCTCGGCGCCGGTGACGATGCGCACCACGCCCGGCATCGCCGCGGCCTTCTTCGACTTGACGGCGACGATCCTCGCGTGAGCGTGGGGCGAGCGCAGGTAGGCGACGTGCACCATGCGCGGCAGCACGATGTCATCGACGAACTGGCCTCTCCCCTGGGCGAGGCGGCGCGCGTTCGGGCGCGTCACCGAGCGGCCGACGTAGCTGTTGGGGGCATCGAAGTTGAGCGTTTTCGTGGTCTCGTCGAAGCCGCTCATCGCGCTCTCCCCGCGCGCGCCTTCGCCACCGCCTCGATCGCGTCGACGATCGCCTGGTAGCCGGTGCAGCGGCAGTAGTTGCCCGAAAGATATTCGCGTATCTGCTCGCGCGAAGGATTCGGGATATCTCGCAGCAGGGACTGCGCGGCGATGAGGATCCCGGGCGTGCAGAAGCCGCACTGCAATGCGTTCGTCAGGACGAAGGCGCTCTGCAGCTCCTCGATCTCGCGCGACTCGGAGAGCCCCTCGACCGTGTCGACCTTGCAGCCGTCCGCCTGCACGGCGAACATGAGGCAGCCGCGCACGATCTCGCCGTCGACCCTCACGGTGCACGCGCCGCACACGCCGTGCTCGCAGCCGAGGTGGGTGCCGGTCAGCTCGAGCTCGGTGCGCAGGAAGTCGGCGAGACTCATGCGCGCCGGAACCGAGCGTTTCACGCGCTCGCCGTTGACCGTCAGCTCGATCTCGACGGTCTCGACGGGAGCGTTCACGCCAGCTCCTTGAGCACCCGGCCGGCGAGCACTTTGGCGAGATGCAGCTTCATCGCGGCGGACGCGTGGAGATCGGCTCGAGGCGCCAAGGTCTCGACCTTCGAGAGAACGCCCTCGACCGTGTCCGCCTCGATGACTTCCGGTCGATCGCCGACTCCGAAAAAAGCGGCGCGCAACTTCGTCGAGCGGTGCGCCGCGATTCCGACCATTGCATAATCGCCCTGCCTGCGGGCCAGCTCGCCGAACGCGGATTTCGATCCGGGCTTGGGCAGAGGGAATTCTGCAGCGACCAGGAGCTCGCCGGGTTTCAGCGCGGTCGCGTACAGGCCCTTGAAGAAATCCTCCGCGGCGACCCGGCGCTCGCCTTTCTTTCCGGCGATCACGAACGTCGCTTCGAGCGCAAGCGCGCACGCGGGCAGCTCGGCCGCGGGGTCGGCGAGCGCGCAGCTCCCGCCGAAGGTGCCGCGGTTGCGGATCGCTGGATGCGCGATGTGCGGCATGGCGGCGGCGACGAGGGGCAGATGCTTCGCGACGTCGGGCGAGCGCTCGAGCTCGACGTGGCGGGTGAGCGCGCCGATGCGCACGTGGGTCTTCGTCACCCTGATGCCCGAGAGCGCGGCGATGCGGTTGATGTCGACCAGCACCCTGGGCGCGGCGACGCGGAAGTTCAGCATCGGCACGAGGCTCTGCCCGCCCGCGAGCACGCGCGCGTCGTCCTTGTGCCTGTCGAGCAGGGCGAGCGTCTCGGCGACGCTCGCCGGCCTCGCGTACGCAAAGCGCGGTGCTTTCATCTCCTCTCCCCGGTACCGTATTATGCAGCATAGCTTTCGAGGAGGTCTCCATGGAATTCCACGAAACCCTGCGGCGCCGCGGCTACTCGAAGAAGGAGATGCTGAAGCGCGTCGCGCGCTTCAAGAAGCTGAAAGGCTCCGACGGCGGGCTGCCCGACTCGAAGATGCCGGGCTGCGAGCGCATCCTCTACAACGTCATCGGCTTCCAGCCGCCCAAGGTCGAGCGCGGCGGCAAGCAGTCGCCCGTGGGTCGGAAGGCTGCGCGCATGGCCGCGATCAAGATCTCCGAGGGCTTCAACCTCGGCTATTGCCGCGCCAAGCCGGGCAAGGGGCCGATGCTGCACAACCACGACACGAACGAAACCTTCATCTGCATGACCGGCACCTGGCGCGCGCTCTGGGAGAATCCGAAAGGCGGCCTCGAGCACGTCGATCTCAAGCCTCTCGACCTGATCTCGTTTCCGCCGGGGGCGATCCGGCGCTTCATGAACGTCACCCGCGGGCCGAAGAACAGGTACTCGACCCTGATGTTCGTCATCGGCGGCAACGCGCCGAGCTCGGAGTTCACCTCCAAGTCGATGCGGGAGATAGAAGAAGCGGGCGCCCTGTAGCGCGGAAAGGCGGGGAAGTCATGATCGAAATCGCGGCATGGGTGGCGTCGGCGCTCGTCTTCCTGACGTTTTTCATGAAGACGATGATCCCGCTGCGGGTCGTCGCGATCGTGAGCAACGTCGCGTTCATCGGCTACGCGCTGCTCGGCCTGCAGTACGGGATCTTCGACAAGCTGCTTCCGATCCTCGTGCTCCACGTGCTGCTGCTGCCGCTCAACGTCTTCCGCCTGTGGCAGATGAAGCACGTGACGAGGAAGTTCTCCAGCGCAGCTACGAACCAGGTGCTGATCGAGCGCCTCGTCCCCTACATGAAGCGGGAGGCCTTCGCCCAGGGGAACGCTCTTTTCAGGAAGGGCGACGCCGCGGACAAGATCTACTTCATCGAGTCGGGCGCGGTCGAGGTTCCGGAGGTGAGAAGGGTGCTCGCCAAGGGCTCGGTCTTCGGGGAGGTCGGGATATTCACGCCCCACCTGAGACGCTCGGCGAGCGCGATCTGCGCGCAGGCGTCGGTCGTGTACAGCATCCATCGCGACGAAGTCCTGCAGCTCTACTACCAGAACCCCGAGTTCGGCTTCGTGATCGTGCGGCTGCTTTCGCGCTACGTGTCGGAGAACGTCGATACGATCATGGAGTTCGCGCAGGGCAATGACCTGCCCGCGGGCGCGCTCGGCTAGCCGACGTTCTTCCTCAGGAACTCCAGCGTGCGCGAGCGCGCGGTCCTGGCGCTCTCGGCGTGATACGAAGCGCCCACGTCGCGGTTGAACGCATGCCCGGCGGCGTAGGTGAAGGATGTCACCTCGGGATGCTCGCCTAGGAATTTCTTGACGCCGTCGATCGGGATCCCCTGGTCCTGCTCGCCCCAGTGACTCATCACCGGGCACTTCGGTTTTTCGGCCGAGTTCGCGACGATGCCGCCGCCGTAGTAGGTGACCGCGGCGGAGAGGCCCGGAAGGCGCGAGGCGCACATCCACGACACTGTGCCGCCCCAGCAGTAGCCGACGATGCCGGCCTTGCCCGCGGATTTGACGCTCGCGAGCGCGGCGCCCGCGTCGAGGATCGTCTTGTCCCACTGCAGCTTGGGAGGGAAGGTCCGCCCGCGCTCGATGTCGGCCTGGGTGTAGCCGGTGTCGAACCCGCGCTCGACGCGGTCGAAGAAGGCGGGCGCGATGACCAGGTAGCCGTCGGCGGCGTAGCCGTCGGCGACGCTCCGGATGTGGCCGTTGACCCCGAAGATCTCCTGCACCACGATCAGGCCGCCGCGCGGCTTGCCCTTGGGCTCCGCGCGCCAGGCGCCGAGCTTGTGGCCGTCGCCGGCCGTCAGTTCGATCATCTTGCCCACTTTCGCTCTCCTGTCGGATTTCCGGGAGCGCAAAGTGTACTTCGTTCTTTGGCATAATGTCGCCGATCACCACGCTGGGAGCGCGCCATGCCCGTCACCGAGCTCAACCACTTTCTCATCCGCTGCAACGATCTGGAGCGCAGCAAGGACTTCTACTGCAAGGTGCTCGGCTTCGAGGTGATGCCGCGGCCCGACTTTCCGTTCCCGGGCTACTGGCTCGGCATCAACGGCAAGATCCAGGTTCACATGGCGCAGGCCGGCGTGCCGAACTCGCAGCTCTACTACCTCGGCAGCCCGAAGAATGCCGCGACGAGCAACTCCGGCGTGATCGACCACGTCGCCTTTCTCGCGACCGATCCGGACCGGTTCGTGAAGCACCTGAGCGACCTCGGCGTCGCCGTGCGGCCGCGCAATTTCCCCGAGTCGCAGCTCTACCAGCTGTTCATCAAGGATCCCGACGGCCTCACCATCGAGCTCAATTTCTTCGGCGTGACCAAGGCGCCCGACTGGGGCGGCGAGGACTACTCGAAGATGCCGAGGGCGGCGGCGAAGAAGAAGACGAAAGCGAAAGCCAAGGCCCTCGCGTGAACGCTCCGCAGTCCCTGCGAAAAGGCGGCGCGGGGTTCGCCGGCGTCTCCCACGAGGAGGCCATGGCGCGGGCGCGCGCGCTCGTTCCGGCGCTGCGCGCGCGCGCGGCGGCCTCCGAGTCGGCGCGCACGATGCCGCCGGAGACGATCGCCGACCTGAACGCGAGCGGGGTCGTACGCACGATGCAGCCGAAGCGCTGGGGCGGAATGGAGCTCGATTACGTCGCCTACGTGGATTTCCCGATGGAGCTCGCGCGCGGCGACGCCTCCGTCGGCTGGAATCTCGCGAACCTGCAGATCCACCACTGGATGCTCGCGCTGTACGACGAGCGCGCGCAGAAGGAGGTCTGGGACGGGAACCCCGACGCGTTCATCGCCTCGGGCATCGCCTTCCCGCAGGGCCAGGGACGGCGTGTCGAGGGCGGCTTCGTGGTCTCGGGCAGGTGGAACTTCTCGAGCTGCTCGAACATCGCCGACTGGAACATGCTCGCCGTCACGGTGAAGGACGGCGACAAGGCGGTCGATTACCGCATGTGCCTGCTGCACAGGTCCCAGTACCAGGTGATCGACGACTGGAAGGTGCTCGGCATGCGCTCGACCGGCAGCATGACGGTGACGGCGAAGGACGTGTTCGTCCCGGAGCACAGGGCGCTCTCCATGACCACCACGCGCGGCGGCGCGGAATTCCCGGGCGCGAAGGTCAACCGCAACCCGGCGTACCAGGTCCCGACCAACCCGCTCCTCGGCCACGGCATCGGCGCCTGCGCCGTGGGCAACGCGCAGGCCGCGCTCGAGCTCTCGGTCGAGGCGGTGAAGCAGCGGAGCACCAACTACACCGGCGCGAAGATGCGCGACTTCCAGGCGGTGCAGCTGCGCGTCGGCGCGGCCGGCGCCCGGGTCGACGCCGCGCGCCTCATCCTGCGCAACGACTGCATCGAGGCGCAGGGAATGGCCGCGCGCGGCGAGATCGCGGACGCGCCGAAGAAGCTCTCGTGGAAGCGCAACCTCGCCTACGCCGTGAACCTGTCGACCGAGGCGGTCGACCTGCTGCACGCGATGGCGGGCGCGAACGGCATCTACGAGACGTATCCGCTCGAGCGCCTGTTCCGCGACGCGCACTCGCTCGCCGGGCACATCAGCTTCAGCTTCGACGCCCAGGCCTCGGCCTGGGGCCTCGCCGCGCTCGGCGGCGAGGTCGTGAACCCCACTCTCTAGCGCCGATGAGAATCTGTCGCTTCGACAAGGACCGCCTCGGCATCGTCGAGGGAGACGAGGTGCTCGACGTCACGAAGGCGCTCGAGGCGATCCCCGAGCAGCGCTGGCCGCTGGCCCAGGGCGATCCGTTCATCCTTCATTTCCGGAAGGTGCTCGCCGCGGCGAAGAAGCTCGCGCCCAGGGCCAAGAGAAAGAAGCTCGCGAAAGTGAAGCTGCTCTCGCCGGTGGCGAACCCCGGCAAGATCATCGGCGCGCCCATCAACTACAACGACCACATCGCCGAGTCGATCAAGGACCCGGGCATCGCCCACGGCCGCACGAACATCCAGAAAGGCATCGGCGAATGGGGCCTCTTCCTCAAGGCCGGTTCCTCGCTCATCGGCTTCGGCGAGGCGATCCGCCTGCGCTGGCCCGAGCGGCGCAACGACCACGAGGTGGAGCTCGCGCTCGTGATCGGCAAGCGCGGCAACAAGATCCCGAGGGAAAAGGCTCTCGAGCACGTGTGCGCCTACGCGATCGGCCTCGACATGACGGTGCGCGGGCCCGAGCTCCAGTGCTTCCGCAAGTCGATCGACACCTACAGCGTGCTCGGTCCCTGGCTGACGACCGCCGACGAGATCGCCGACCCGAACAGGCTCGATCTGTCGATCACGGTCAACGGCGAGATCCGGCAGAAGTCGAACACGCGATACCTCGTCTACGACGTCGAGCGCCTGATCGAGTTCGGCTCTTCGATGTATACGCTCCATCCCGGCGACATCATCATGACCGGGACGCCCGCCGGCGTCGCGCCGGTCAAGCCGGGCGACATCCTGCACGCCTGCGTCGAGGGCGTCGGCGAAGGCGACGTGCGCATCGCGCCCGCCTATGCCTGAGCGCTTCGCGGCGATCGGAGGGGGCATGCCCGCGGAGAAATCAGTGCTGACGCCCGAGCTGCGCCTCGACGTGCAGGAGTTCTACGCGCGCTACGCCGAGTGCCTCGACGGCGGCCGGCTGCAGCAGTGGCCGGAGTTCTTCCTCGAGGCCTGCGTCTACCGCGTCACCACGCGGCGCAACCTGCGGCTCGGGCCCGAGGAGGACCTTGCGTGCGTGACCACGCGCGCCGCGATGTTCGACCGCATCGTCGCGATCGGACAGTCCGAGGACTACGAGCCGCACATGCAGCGCCACACGATCTCCAACTTCCGCATCCAGGCGGCCTCCGCGCAGGAGCTGCGCGCCCAGGCGAACTTCCAGATACTGCGCAGCTTTCCCGACCGCAACACCGAGTTCTTCGTCTCGGGCAGCTACAACGACCGCATCGCGGTGTCGGCCGGGCGTCTGCATTTCCGGGAGAAGATCTGCGTGCTCGACTCCGATATCGCGCCCACCGCGCTCGTCTATCCGATATGAGCCCGGCCGTGAGATATTGCACTGCGTCAAATTGACGCGCAGGGCGGGTTTCCCTTAAAATTCTGCGGTTTTTTGCAGCGGGGTGGGGCGTGTGGCAGGTCTTCCGCCCGGTGATCGGGTTGCAGATTGCGTGCACCGCCGCTGCAAGTCTGCTGTCGGCCTGGCTCGCCGGGATACACGGCGCGATCTCCGCGGCATTGGGAGGCTCGATAGGCGTCATCGCCGGCCTGGCTTTCGTCGCTCTGGCGGCGCGCAGCAAACCGCAGTCTGCAGGGGAGGCGCTTTACGCCGCCTTGAGGGCCGAGGCCGTCAAGGTGATCCTCATGGTCGTCCTCCTGTGGGCCGTGTTGGCGACGTACAGGAACGTCGTTGCGATCGGGCTGGTGGGCACATTCATCGCCTCCGCCCTGGTTTTCACTTTTGCAGCATGGGTTCGCGCAAAGTAGGGTTGACCGAGAGTTTCGAGCAATGGCCGCCGAGCAAGAAGCACTGACCCCGGGTTCCTACATCGGCCATCACCTCGCGTTTTTCGAGAAGCCCGTGGGCCAGGGCGGCTTCTGGACGCTCAACCTGGATTCGCTGCTGGTGTCCGTTCTGCTCGGCGTCGTCGGCATCGGCTTCATCTGGTGGGTGGTGCGCGGCGCGACCTCCGGCGTGCCGAACAAGCGCCAGGCCTTCGTCGAGCTCGCCTGCGAGTTCGTCGACAAGCAGGCGAAGGACATCTTCCACGGCGACCGCAGCTTCATCGCGCCCGCCGCGCTCACCGTGTTCGTGTGGGTGCTGCTGATGAACGCGATGGACTTCCTGCCCGTCGACATGATGGGATGGATCACGCACCGGTTCGCGCCGCACGGCTTCCGCATCGTGCCCACCGCCGACGTCAACACCACGTTCGCGCTCGCGCTTTCGGTGTGGCTGCTGATGATCTACTTCTCGATCGCGGTGAAGGGGGCGGGCGGCTGGATCCACGAGCTGTTCTGCGCGCCCTTCGGGTCGAACCCGCTGCTGTGGCCCGCGAACCTGCTGTTCAACCTCGTCGAGTACATCTCCAAGCCGCTGTCGCACGCGCTGCGGCTGTTCGGCAACATGTACGCGGGCGAGATCATCTTCCTGCTGCTGTGGATGATGGCGGGCGCCGGCCTCGCCGGGACCGTGTTCGCGGTGCCGCTCGCCCTCGCCTGGGCGATCTTCCACATCCTCATCGTCGTGCTGCAGGCGTACATCTTCATGATGCTCACCATCGTCTACATCTCGATGGCGCATGAAAGTCACTAACCAACGAAGCTCTAGAAAGGGAAACGCATAATGGAAAAGCTCCAGCTCGTCGCCATGATCCAGGCCTACACGGGCATCGGCATCGGCCTCATGGTCGGCCTGGGCGCGCTCGGTGCCTGCGTCGGCGTGGGCATCATGTGCAGCCGCTTCCTCGAAGGCGCGGCGCGCCAGCCCGAGATGATCCCGGCGCTGCAGGCGAAGGTGTTCCTGCTGCTCGGCCTGATCGACGCCTCGTTCATCATCGGCCTGGGCATCGGCATGTTCTTCGCGTTCGCCAACCCGCTGCTCGGCGCGCTGGGCGGATGAACATCACCCTCACGCTGATCGCGCAGGGCCTCGCCTTCGCCCTGTTCATCTGGTTCTGCGTCAAGTTCATCTGGCCGCCGCTGACGCGCGCCATCGAGGAGCGCCAGAAGACGATCGCCGACGGGCTCGCCGCGGGCGAGCGCGGCAAGCAGGAGCTGGAAGCGGCCGGCAGGCGCGCGACCGAGGAGCTGGCGAAGGCGCGCGACCGCGTCGGCGAGATCATAGCCTCGGCCGAGAAGCGCGACTCGCAGATGCTCGACGAAGCCAAGGCCGAGGCGAAGGCCGAGGCCGACCGCATCATCGCCGGCGCCAAGGCCGAGATCGACCAGCAGGTCGCGCGCGCGAAGGAGGCGCTGCGCGAGCAGGTCGCGGCGCTCGCCGTCGCGGGCGCCGAGAAGATCCTGCGCCGAGAGGTCGACGCGAAAGCGCACGCCGAGATGCTCAACCAGCTGAAGCGCGAGATCTGATGGCCGAAACCGCCACCGTCGCCAGGCCCTACGCCGAGGCCGTCTTCGCGCTCGCCGACAAGGCGGGCTCCGCGGCCAACTGGCTTTCGATCCTCGGAACCATGGCGCAGGTGGCCTCGAATCCCGAGATGCAGGCCTGCATCGGCAACCCGAACGTCGGCCCGAAGGCGCTCTACGACCTGTTCATCGCGCTGTGCCGGCAGGACTTTCCCGCCGAGGCGCGCAATTTCGTGCGCGTGCTGATCGCGAACGACCGGCTCGGGCTGCTGCCCGAGATCCGCGCCCAGTTCGGCGAGCTGAAGAACGCGCGCGAGGGCGTGCTCGAGGCCGTGATCCGCACCGCCTTCCCGCTCGACAACGCGCAGACCAACGCGCTGGTCGCGGACGTGTCGCGCCGATTCAAGCGCCGCGTGCAGCCGCGCGTCGTCGTGGACAAGGAGCTGATCGGCGGCGTGCACATCACCGTCGGCGACGAGGTCATCGACGGCTCGGTGCGCGGCAAGCTCGAGTCCATGGCGACGGCACTGAAAGGTTAACGAAGGAGCAAGAATGCAACAGCTCAAGCCATCCGAAATCAGCGACCTGATCCGCAGCAAGATCGAGAACCTCACGCTCGCCGCGGACGTTCGCACCCAGGGGACGGTGGTCACCGTCACCGACGGCATCTGCCGCATCCACGGCCTGTCCGACGTGATGCAGGGCGAGATGCTCGAGTTCCCGAAGAACACCTTCGGCCTCGCGCTCAACCTCGAGCGCGACTCGGTCGGCGCGGTGATCCTGGGCGAGTACCAGCACATCACCGAGGGCGACACCGTCAAGTGCACCGGGCGGATTCTCGAGGTGCCGGTCGGCCCCGAGCTGCTCGGGCGCGTGGTGAACTCGCTCGGCGCGCCGATCGACGGCAAGGGCCCGGTCAACGCCAAGGCGAGCGACGTCATCGAGAAGGTCGCGCCCGGCGTGATCGCGAGGAAGTCGGTGTCGCAGCCTGTGCAGACCGGCCTGAAGGCGATCGACTCCATGGTGCCGATCGGCCGCGGCCAGCGCGAGCTGATCATCGGCGACCGCCAGACCGGCAAGACCGCGGTCGCGGTCGACACCATCATCAACCAGAAGGGCAAGGACCTGATCTGCGTCTACGTCGCGATCGGGCAGAAGGCCTCGACGATCTCGAACGTGGTGCGCAAGCTGGAAGAACATGGCGCGATGGCGTACACCATCATCGTCGCCGCGTCGGCCTCGGAGTCCGCGGCGATGCAGTACATCGCGCCCTACTCCGGCTGCACCATGGGCGAGTACTTCCGCGACCGCGGCCAGGACGCGCTCATCATCTACGACGACCTCACCAAGCAGGCGTGGGCGTACCGGCAGATCTCGCTCTTGCTCCGCCGCCCGCCGGGGCGCGAGGCCTATCCCGGCGACGTGTTCTACCTGCACTCGCGGCTGCTCGAGCGCGGCGCGCGCGTCAACGAGGAGTACGTCGAGAAATTCACGAAGGGACAGGTCAAGGGCAAGACCGGGTCGCTCACCGCGCTCCCGATCATCGAGACGCAGGCGGGCGACGTCACCGCGTTCGTGCCGACGAACGTGATCTCGATCACCGACGGCCAGATCTTCCTCGAGACCGACCTGTTCAACGCCGGCATCC
>Ga0335083_10005204_pt1 | contig 16451 bp, 18 predicted proteins | sample Lox_Sample_42_FD_206716 | JGI IMG/M metagenome (GOLD analysis project Ga0335083, IMG submission 206716) | Soil microbial communities from Loxahatchee National Wildlife Refuge, Florida, United States - Lox_Sample_4.2 | ecosystem: Environmental > Terrestrial > Soil > Wetlands | place: USA... | reverse complement strand
AAGAGCGCACAACTCAGCGACTTCGCCGATGCGGAAATACAGCTTATCGGGAATGACCGGCGTTGCCGAGCCGGCTTTCTTCGCAGATTTCTTGCCCGCTCCACTCGTTGGCATCGGCTTCAATTGCGTTAAGGATACCCTTGTTCGGCAAGTGAGGAAAAGCGGATTGCGCAGAGTGGGTGAACTGTATGGTTCCGGGCAGCAACGAGAGTTCCCGGACGCGAAAGGGCGCCCGGGTGTTCTCAACACTCGACACTTGGTTTGTTGCTCTTGCTCCTGCAGCTATCTTTGCCTAATTGCTAATTGCTTACGCATCAGGCAGCCTGCTCCCAGCGATCCCTCTGCTGCTTGCGCCGGCGCAAGAGATACGCAACGCCCATGCCGACTGGCACCGCGATCCCTGCTACCTTCCCCAACGTGTGCTTGGCTGTGCCGCCGTTCTCGGTCTCACTCTCGCTTTCCCAGTCGGCGCTGCTTTGGCTGGCGTCACCGCCGTACGCGTTCTTGCCGCCCTTCATCGGCCGGAACAGGCTGCCCGAGCTGTCCCTGGCGCTCTCCTTCTGCCCCATTTGGGCCTTTTGCGTTTGCTTCGCCATCTGCTTCTCGACGAGCTTGGGACTGAGCCGCTGGGCGATGCTGCTGAGCTTGCCTTCCGTGCCGACCACGACCTCGTCCTCGGGGTTGTTCGACATATCGAAGATGGTCTCGATAACTTCCTTGGGGTCGTAGACCGATCCGATCGGTTTCACCGGCTTTCCGGTGTGGTTCGCGGCATGCTCGAAAAATGGCGTATCGAACGACACCGGCATGATGGTCGAAACCCTGATGTTGTCCTCACCGTTTTGTGCCAGCTCTTCGCGCAATGCCATGCCTAATCCGCGGATGCCGAACTTCGACGCCGCATATGAGCTCATGTACGGGGGAGCAACTTTCCCGGCGAACGACGCCAGGTTGATCAGCACGCCCCGCCCTTGCTTGCGAAACTGATTCAGCGCTTCATACGATCCGTAGATCGCGCCCAGCAAGTTCGTGCGGATGAGCTGTTCATGCTCCACCCGCGGAGCTTCGTCGAAGCGGGCCACGGTTCCTACGCCCGCGTTGTTCACCCACACGTCAATGCGGCCGAATTTGTCCAATGCCTGCTCGGCGACGTTCTGAATATCAGCCGCCTGGCTCACATCGGCCTCAACTGCGAGTGCCTCGACGCCGGCTTTTCGACATTGCTTGGCGACGTCTTCCAGCAGGCTTTCACGACGGGCGGCGATCACCACGTTATCTCCGGCCTTCGCAAAACGCAGAGCTGCACCACGTCCGAAGCCACTGGACGCGCCTGTAATAACAACAACACGATTTCCTTTTCGTCTCATGATGAATACACTCCAACAGCAGAAGATGGACTCCAGGCGTAATGAGATGCCTAACCTTGAGCACCTCGTACCCGCTCTGGCCATCCAATCCGATGTAGCGTCACTGCATATGCCCGATACCGTTCATCTCGGCCCGGCGAACCGCACCGTGACTGCACTGCTGCTGACGTCCGTAGGCGGATTCGTCGACGCCATCGGATGGCTTACGCTGCTCGAAGTCTTCACCGCCAATATGAGCGGCAACAGCATCCACGTGGGCATGGCCGCGGGTAGCTTTGACTTCTTTACCATTCGCCGCTTCGGATGCGCCATCGCCACCTACGTTGGCGCGCTCATCCTCACGCGGATTGCCCTGGAAGTTGGCGCGCGCGCCGGGCTGAGGCGCATCGCATCGCTCACCCTCACGCTGGAAGCGTTTCTGTTGCTGGCCTTCCGCTATGTCGCCCCGCCGCTGCGGGACGGTCACATCGCGAACCTCGCTTCGCTCAACTACTTGGGTTTGATTGCCCTACTGGCTTTCGCCATGGGAGTGCAGACCGCTACCTTGACGCACCTTGGTTCGCTCACGGTCTACACAACGTTCGTGACTGGAACGCTCACCAAGTGCGCCGAATCAGCGGCAAGGGTTGTGTTTTGGATGTATGACACGGTGAAGGGCGGCATGTCTTTGTCCCACACTGTCAGAGGACTGCCACAGCAGGCCGATGCCGTGGACGGCGTTTTTCTGCTTGGTGTTTGGATATGCTACGTTGTGGGAGCAGCAACGGGGACTTTCACCAAGAACCGCTGGGAGTTGCGCGCGCTATATTTCCCCGTAGGCATACTGATGTGCCTGATTCTTACCGATCTCGTCTGGCCGATTGCCGCCAGGGAAGAACGCCGGCAGGCCGAAGGCAAGGCTCAAGTCAACGCATCGGCGTGAGTCCCGCCCTGCAGCCCAATAATGTCAGGCAGCCTTCTTGTGGACAGGGCGTCAACCTCGCTCGGATTTGCTCTCGCTCCAATCCGTGGCAACTCGCTTGCTCGGTTTCTCCATTCCCATCAGCGCCAGTGATGCTCCGAGGAGTGCCATATTCTTGCCGAAATTGATCATCTCGTTCTGCCGCTGCTGCGGATCCTGCTGCTTCCAGAAGTCGTGCATCAGCGGAGAGACGCCGGCCAGAAAGCTCGCAATTGCTGCCGCGCCCCACTCTTTTTTCAGGCCAAGCAAAACGCTTGTGCCTCCAAAGATCAGCGCTGCCCCGGTGGCTTTCACCGCAAGATTCGGCGCGGGAACACCCTTGGAAGCGGTGTATTGCGCCGTGGTTTCCGTCTCTTGGAAGTGCTGAATACCTGCATAGAGAAAATATCCGCCGAAGATCATCCGGCCGAGCAGATAGGAAGCTTTCATCAGGAACTCGCAGGCGCAGATGCGCTGCAAGGTGGGATTCGGAGATCAACGGCGTGGTGGCCTGCGGAATTTTAGCTACGCGCGAATCGTGAACTGCCAGCTTCGGCTAAGAGCTGGGACCACCGTGAATTGGAACGGGCTGCTCAAGATCGATTCTGCTGCCAGTCCGAGGCGATTCGAAAAGATAAAGAGCCTTGCCAACCAACTCGCGACGCGTGACCATCCCGAAATCGGATTTACGGCTGTCGACAGAGATGTCCCGATTGTCACCCAAAACGAAGTAGCTGTTCTCGGGAACGGATACTGGATCGAAGTAGCGGCCATACGCGTTGGCATCGCTGCCGAGTAAAGCGTACGGCTCCTGGATGGGCTGGCCGTTGATGGAAACGACTCCCTCGCTGATCGCAACGACGTCGCCCGGGAGACCAATCAGCCGCTTTGCGTAAAAAGTTCCGTCTCGCTTCAAGATCACCACATCCCCATGGGCCGGCGGCAGGGACTTGTATGTTTCGAGGTCGACCATGATGTGGCTGTCTTTCTCGATGGTGGGCAGCATACCGCTGCTCGGAACTTCGAAGAGCATGAATCCCGTCGCCCGAACCAGAACGCCCCATTGCACGCACGCAAAGATGCATGCGCTGACGAACGGAATTATCAGCAAAATCGAGATCGCCTTGCGATCGTCTATCCCGCGCCGGGCGAAAAACGCATCACAGCTCGCAATTGTGTCGTAGGCAAACAGAGCGAACAGCAGCAGCAGGAGTCCGAGATAAGTCGAAGCCGCTCTGGTTAGAAAGGCAATCGTACACAGGCCGAGAAAGCCGGCGAAATAGAGCGCGCCACTAACCACCCGCTTTTGTACAAGCTGGCCCAGGCCGGGGATGACCGTGGAAAGAAGCGCTGTTCCGAGGGCATAACCGCTTCCGGTCGTCCTTGGCGGTGGGTGCAGTTCGCCAATCTCGCCTTGTGCCGGCGTCGCCATGTGATCGCCCGCATTATTGTAAACTGAAGCTACTCCCAAATCCTCCTCTCCGTCTGGTTTCAACCTGAAAGGACCTGAGTTTTGAGTACGAGTATCCGCAATATCGCCATCATCGCGCACGTCGATCACGGCAAGACCACGCTGGTCGACGCCATGCTCAGCCAGAGCGGCATCTGGCGCGCCAACGAGGCCCATGCCGAGCGCGTGATGGACTCCAATGAGCTGGAACGCGAGCGCGGCATCACCATCCTGGCCAAGAACACGGCGATCGTCTATCACACCGCCGCCGATCCCAACGACGTCGTCAAGATCAACATCGTCGACACGCCCGGTCACAGCGACTTCGGCGGAGAGGTTGAACGCGCATTGAAGATGGTCGACGGCGTAATGCTGCTGGTCGACGCCAGCGAAGGCCCGCTACCGCAGACGCGCTATGTGTTGAGCAAGGCTCTCGAAGCCAAGCTGCCGCCGATCCTGGTCATCAACAAGATTGACCGTCCCGATGCGCGCGCTCAGGAAGTACTGAACGAGGTCTACGACCTGTTCATCGATCTGGACGCAGGCGACGACCAGCTCGATTTTCCCGTGCTGTACACGAATGCGAAGATCGGCACCGCCACGACCAATATCGACCAGCCTGGTGAAGATTTGCGGCCGCTGTTTGAAGCCATCGTAGCTACGATTCCTGAACCGAAAGGTGACACCGACGGTCCGCTACAGATACTCGTCGCCAACCTCGATTACAGCGATTATCTGGGACGCATCGCCATCGCACGTGTCTTTAACGGGACATTGAAGACAGGCGAAGAAGTGGCCATCGCGAAGCGCGACGGCTCGCTGCAGAAGACAAAGATCACCAAGCTGTTTTCTTTCGCCGGGCTGAAGCGCACCGACATCGACGCTACCGAGCTGGGCGACATCGTCGCCGTCGCTGGCGTGGAAGGCATCAACATCGGCGAGACCATCACTAACGTCGAGAGCCCCGTTCCGCTGCCCGTCATCACCATCGACGAGCCGACGATCGCCATGCAGTTCATGGTGAACACCTCGCCCTTCGCCGGCAAAGAAGGCCAGTACGTTACCTCGCGCAATCTGCGCGACCGTTTGCAAAAAGAGCTGCTCACCAACGTATCGCTCCGGGTGGAAGACGCCGACAGCACCGATTCTTTTCGCGTGATGGGACGCGGCGAGCTGCAACTGGCCATACTTATCGAGATGATGCGCCGCGAAGGCTACGAGCTCGCGGTTGGCAAGCCCGAGATCGTTACCAAGCGCATTGACGGCAAGCTGATGGAGCCGGTCGAGCTGCTCACTATCGACGTGCCCGAGTCGTTCGTCGGCGTGGTCATCGAGAAGCTGGGCACGCGCAAAGCGCAGATGGAGAAGATGCACAACCACGGCTACGGCCGGGTGCGCATGGAGTTCAAGGTACCCAGCCGCGGACTGATCGGTCTGCGCAGCGAGCTGCTCACCGACACGCGTGGCACCATTGTCATGAACTCGCTCTTCGCCGGATACACCGAGTGGCACGGCGATATCCCACATCGTCCGACAGGCGCTCTGGTCGCCGATCGTCCTGGGCTCACCACGGCATATGCGCTCTGGGGATTGCAGGAGCGCGGCGAATTGTTCGCTGGCCCCGGTGTCGATGTCTACGAGGGCATGGTGATTGGCGAGAACTCGCGCGACAACGACCTCGACGTCAACGTGGTCCGCGAGAAGAAACTCACCAACATGCGCGCCTCGACCGCCGATGAGGCGATTCGGCTGGTCCCGTTCAAGAACCTGAATCTGGAGCAGGCGATTGAGTTCATCGCCGATGATGAGCTCTGCGAGGTGACGCCCAAGAGCCTGCGTTTGCGCAAGAAGATCCTACAGGCAAATCGCCGTCCCCGTCGCAACGCGCAGCCCGCAGAGGTGCAGGCGTAGCAGCTGCGTTTATGTGCGCGTGGTATGTTTCAGTTGATAAAATGCGACTCCCGACCTTTACGCGTACGCGCTTCGCAGCTTTCGTGCTAGGTCTTTCGTTTCCGGTTTGCTGCTCGGCGCAGTCTGATGCCTGGAAAGAGGTCGAGAACCTCAATCATCGTGCCACGCTAACGTTTGTCGAGAACTCCCAGTCCTGCTTATATGGAAAAATTCGGCGAGTAACTGACGACGAAGTCGTTATAGATACAGGAAAGAGCAACATCACCATCGCCAAGCCAAATCTGCTCCGGATCCTCGAGGGGTATTTTCCGCAATTCAAAGGTGCCCTGCCTGGCATGCAAACGGTCTACAGCGCTCGGAGCTCCTGGTCTGATGTCTCTCAACTCGGAGCAGCCGTGAAGAGCAACAAACCGGGCACATACCCACACATTCGATTTCTCGCTATCGTGACGGACAAAACCGGCAAGAAACACCGAGGTCTTGTCGAGGACGAACTGCGGATTCCATTAGTCTGAAGGAGCAGGGTAGACAGGTTGTGTTGCGGAAGGTCGATATCGCATCCGTCGCTATGGTTCGGGAGAAGCCATTGAGCGACGGGGCAGAATATTGCTGGGACGAAGCAATTGGATTTGAATGGCTTTGTCCTGAGGTATACCCTCGCATGTTCCACTTAGGTAACACTCTCGAGGTCAAGCTTTACGACGCCTCGTCGACTGAGGACAACTCGCCGATAGCCTGCCGGTAGTACTTATTTCTTCGGCGGGTAATTCGCGAACAGCTTCTCCACCGCCGTGTTCACCTGTTCCACCAACTTCATCTGCTGATCGCTCAATTTCTGAGTTGCGATACCGCGCCACACAAGCTTTTTCGCGCCGGCATCGATCAGGTCAACCACAAGTTGGCCTTTGTGAACGACTGCGGTGGCCGTCGTCCCCGGTGCCATACCCCACATCAGGAAGCTTTGGTCGAATGCCGGAACGCCGTACGGCCCGTAGTAGAAATCGGAGTAAGTGACGGCGAAGTCGGAATCGACGGCTCCGTACATGGCAATGTACAGGTCGGGATTCTCAGCGACCTGCGTCAATCCCCGCTTCCCTAAGTCGTCGTTGACGGCACCTTTGATGGCTAACACCAGTACAGGCTTGGCCGACGCCTGCGGAGTCGGGTCCCAGGCGTAGGTCTTGAACTTCGCGAAGTCGACGTTCTTATCGAATTCGACTTTGATTTTCTGTGCCTGCGCAACATTTGCCGCGATCAGAATTAGAAAGATGGCGGTCGCAAGCGTCTGCGAGAAAAGCTTCATGAGGGCTCTCGGGTTGTGAGTAGTGGGAACAGAGTCATTACAACACAGGCAAAGAGAACTGGCTGGCGAAGAGTTCGAAAACAACTCCAGCCCAGTGCGGAAGCACTGGGTAAAGTCACAATTTAGAGGGGATGAGCCTCTTCAGGGGCAATACTTAGGATGCCCCTGCTGCGGATGGGTGCCTCCGGTTAAAACCGGCTCGGGAGCATTCAATTGCGCCGCTACCCAGGCTTCCGCGCTGGGCTGCCATCGTTCCATCACCATTGACTTTCGCTGCCAATTACGACTGCAGGCGAATGGCTAAAATTCCGTGAAATCCCGCATGCAGCCGATATTATGCACAACCTTCCGCTGCAGGAAATGCAGGTTCCAGGCAGCAAAGTGCGACTGCCTGTAAGGCACCGGCAGCCGTCGCACGGCCGAGCCGTTGCTGTAGAAGTCATGCCGGATTTTGGTGATGCGCCGGCACAACTCGTCGGGAGAAAAGCGCAGCGGCTTGAAATGGCACGACAGCCCAGGCCAGCGCTCCATGTTCTCCTCGTCTATCAGGCGGCCTTCGTCTTTGAATTGCTGGTGAAGCCGCGTGCCTCGCAGAGGAACCAGGATGTTGAAGTAAGCAGTCTCCGCTTTCAGCTCGTGGAGAAGCTGAAGCGTCGCGTCGAAGACGGTCTCATCGTCCGCGTCGGAGCCGAACACGAAGTTGAGTGAGTAGCTGATGTTGCGCTTCTTCAGATTGTCGATTACGCGCGAGTACTCTGATGACTTGTTGAAGCCCTTGGAGAACTTGTTCAACGTGGCCTGATTGATACTCTCAACCCCCATGTTGACATGCAGCAGCCCCGACCTCTGTGCCAACTCCATGAATTTCGGGTCGAGGCAGTAATGCGTAGAAAACAGCGTCGACCAGCGAATCTTCAGCGGGATGAGAGCTTCCATTAGCTCCATCGCCTTTTCAGGGTTGCCGGCAAACTGGCTGGCCGCGAAGAAAATGTGCTTGCTCCCGCACATCTTTATCTCCTCCACAACCTCGGCGGCAGGCCGATATCGGAATCCATAATCCCCGTTCAGCCTGCGCTCGGCACAAAAATCACAGACGAACGGACAGCCTCGGGACTGCTGAATCACATACGGCCGGTAGAAAACGTACTTCTTTGGGTCAAGCAGGTCCCAGCGCGGCGCGGGCATTCCCTCCAGACTCGCGTAGGTGTCTCGGCGGTAAAACTTCTTCAGCCTGCCCGCGGCGGCATCCTCCAGCATCTGGGGAAAAATCTCTTCAGCCTCACCAATGCAGACGGCGTCAGCGTGTTGTGCGACTTCCTCAGAATGAAACGTGGTGTGCGGGCCGCCAATGATGACCGGGATCCCCCGGCGCCTGAATCTCTCGGCGATCTCGTAGCCGCGCAACGACGTGACCGTGCGGATAGCGATCGCTACCACATCGACATCAGCGTTGTAGTCGAGCTGCTCGGTCGCGTCGTCGACCAGCGTTATCTTCCAGTCCTGCGGGGCAAGAGCCGCAATGTAGGGCATGACCGCGCCTACCAATTTTCTTTTGCGCAGCTTGTAGGGTTCGAGCGAACCGCGAAAGCGATAGCCCGTAGCCTGGGTAATGAGGAGTTTCGGCACCGTCAAAAGCCTCCCGTTGCGCAGTTCGATCTTGCCGAACCCGCGCAATTGGGCGCCGTCACGAGTTAGGGAATTGCCGACCTGATTTCATCAAGAGTCGGTCAGTACAGACTTATTTTTGCTGGTGACTACAGTTCAAATGATACAGAAACGGGTCTGACATTCCAATCAACCGTGCGTTGTAGAGCGAGAGTGAGAACCCCAACGTTCGTACAGCGCTCACTCAACTGCGTTCATCCCCTTGAATTGGTTCGTATTAATTGGCCCTTGTTTAGTCGAAAGCGTTCCCCGCGCCAGACGACGGTATTGCCCAAGTAGCTGGCGACCCACACCGCAAGAGCTGCGCAGTCGCGCAGCGGGACAAGCCAGAAGTCGCGCCAAACTTCCGAGTCCTGCAGAACCTTTAGGCCAATCACGGCCGCGGCAAGAGCGCGCACAATATTCACAATTACCAGCACCGCCCACGTCCACCAGGCACGCGGCGCCGCCAGCACGGCTAAGATTGCCCACGGCAAAGCAAACGTAATGATCATCCCGAAGTATCCTCCGGGGCGAAGGCCTTTGTTCGTGCGCGCCCAGCGCAATTGATGGTGCCAGTAGTCGAGCCACTTGTAGTCAGCGACGGCCGTCTCCACCACCGAATCCCCGAGCTCGACGTGATACCCGGCGGCTGCCGCACGCGCTCCAAGCTCGTAATCATCCCCGAGCACATCGACCAGAGACTCCAGCCCTCCAATCTTCGCCAGCACCGACTTGGTTGTGGCCATGGTTGCACCCAGCGCGAAACGAATGCCGCCTTCTATCTCGCGCGCGACCAGCACGCCTCCCATGAAGTCCGTGTTGATACCGATCGCCTCCAACCTCGACCAGAGACCGCGGCCGGTGAGAGCGCGATACAGCGTCGTAACCATCCCGACATTAGGGTGGGCAAAGTTCTGTATCACGCGGCCCAGGAAATCGGGCTCGACCAGGATGTCGCTATCGTTGATCAGCACATGTTCGTATGTGGCGCGGGGCAGCATTTGAGCGAGCGTGCTGATTTTTCCGTTCGCGCCCAGCACCTCCGGACAATGAATCACGCGCAGCTTCGCATTGGGGAACTCCTGTTGCACTTCTTTCACCAGTGCCGCTGCGGGATCGTTGAGATCATTCACGCCGAACAGTACTTCGTACTGGGGATACTCAAGCAGGCAATGCGAACGGAAGGCGGCGCGCATGTGCGGGTCGACACCCTTGAGCGATTTCATAATGCTGATGGGAGGCGCGAAGGTTGGGGTTTCACGGCGATGCGAAAGAAACCGCAGCCCCGCCCAGATGCACATCGCGAAGTAGCCTGTTCCGGCGAGCGCCAGCAACGCACACCCTGCCGCTAACACCTCGAGACCAATTCGCATACGAGTCTGCAGATTAGCAGAACGCTTCGCCTCTCACGCTTTGGTGTACAATCCCCGCGAACTGCACGCCAATCCCGAAGCTTGCATGAACCGACGGTTGGCCGGGAGCCACATGTCGTCAAGCGAAGCCACAGTTACCACTGCCCGCCGTTCCTGGATCTACGACCTCACGCCCACCGAGCGCTCCACGCTGATCGCGACGTTCGGCGGCTGGGGCCTGGACGGCATGGACGTCATGATCTACAGCTTCGTCATCCCGACGCTCATCGCCATCTGGCATATGAGCAAGGCTCAAGCTGGCATGCTTGGCACGGTGGCGCTGTTGGTATCGGCGGTCGGTGGATGGCTCGCCGGGCTCTTGTCGGACCGCTACGGCCGCGCCCGAATCCTACAGATGACGATCTTGTGGTTCGCGGTATTTACCTGCCTTAGCGGCTTCACCCATTCGTTCTGGCAACTGCTCATCGTTCGCGGCCTGCAGGGACTAGGCTTTGGCGGAGAATGGGCCGTTGGCTCGGTGCTGATGGGCGAAGCCATTCGTGCCGAGTATCGCGGCAAAGCTGTAGGAACCGTGCAGAGCGGATGGGCCATCGGATGGGGCATAACGGCAATCTGCTACACCGTGCTGTTTTCCGTTCTGCCGGCTACCGTCGCGTGGAGGATATTGTTCTGGATTGGCATCCTGCCGGCCTTGCTGGTGTTCTACATCAGGCGGCGAGTCCCAGAGCCCGAGGTCTTCCGGCGCACCTTGGACCGCGAGAGCTCGCTGGGCGAGGGCAGTCATTTCCTAGAGATCTTCAGCCCATCGCTGCTGCCCACCACGTTGCTGACCGCGTTGCTGGCCATCGGGGTACAGGGAGGGTACTACGCCATCACCACGTGGCTCCCGACCTATCTGAAGACTTCACGGAAACTGTCGGTGCTTAACACGGGCGGCTATTTGTTCGTCGTGATCGTCGGCTCGTTCGTTGGCTACCTGGTAAGCGCCTGGCTCACCGACCGGCTGGGCCGAAAGCGCACGCTGGTGCTGTACGCGGTGTGTTCCCTGCTGGCCATCGCCGGTTACACGTATCTGCCGATCAGCAACTCGGTCATGCTTGTGCTGGGTTTCCCCCTCGGATTCTTCGCCTCGGGAGCATTCAGCCCCATCGGTGCTTTTTTTACCGAGCTGTTTCCCAGCAGGGTCCGCGGCTCCGGCCAAGGCTTCTCCTACAACGTAGGACGTGGCATCGGAGCCCTCTTTCCCACCCTGGTCGGCATACTCAGTGCCCGCATGGACCTGGGGCACGCCATCTCGATGTTCGCCGTCTTAGCCTATTTGACCATGGTAGTAGCCACCCTGTTGCTGCCCGAGACACGCGGACGCGAGTTACGGGCTTACGAGTAGGAATTGCCACTCTCTCAGCGCCTGAAGTTGGCTTACCTTCAAACTGGCTTTCTCCGTCTACAGCTCTGCACCGCGCCGCTGCTTTGCATCTAACCCGCAGCACGGAGCATGAATGGCAACCACGACTAGCGAGCGGCCTGCAGCTGAGCCGCCGCCGCAAGATCAAACTACGACAGAGCAATCGCTGCGCCGCACTGCGCAGGAAATATTCCAGCACGTCGAAAACAACGCGCACGACGAGGTGCGTCGCTCGCCCCATGCGCTGGCGTTCTCCGGCTTTGCCGGCGGAATTTCCATGGGACTCACCGGGTTGGGCGTGGCTTCTGCCTTGGCCGCATTACCCGCTTCGCCCAACCGTGAGTTCCTCGCCTATCTGCTTTATCCGATCGGATTCATTGCCGTCATCATCGGCCGGGCGCAGTTGTTCACCGAGAACACGTTATATCCGGTCGCTCTGATACTCAGCGAGCGCCGGCACTTTGTCGACACGCTGCGGCTCTGGACACTGGTATTCACCTTCAACATCCTGGGCGCGATCGCCTTCGCGGCGCTGGCCATCCTGACTGACGCGCTCCCGCCAGGAATTCACAAGGAGCTGGTTCAACTAGGCATTGCAGGTTCACAGGTGGGATTCGCTCACGTGTTCTGGAGCGGCGTGATCGGCGGCTGGATCATCGCGCTCGTCGCATGGATGGTCACTGCCAGCCATTGGACCATCGGCCAGATCGCTGTCATCTGGCTCCTCACCTTTGTCGTGGGTATCGGCCATTTCGCTCACTGCATCGCCAGCAGCGGAGAAATCATGTCCGCAGTCTTCGCCGGGCAGGTTCCATTTGTTCATTACCTGCACTGGCTGTGGTTAGCGACCGCAGGGAACATCATCGGCGGTGTGCTCATCGTCACGCTGTTGAACTTCGGGCAGGTCAAGGTCGGCGAGACCCGGTAGGAGAGTTGCTTATGCGTATGAAGAAGGTGCTTACGGGTTCCGCGGCAGCTATGGCAACGGCAGGCGCAATAACCGGAGTAGAAGCATTTCTCGGAGTCGTTGTGCGAACCCACGTCGACGAAGGATATTCCGAGCTGCGCCGCGATGAAGACACACCGATTCCGGTGCCGCCGGGAGAGGACTTGCCGTCACCGGTGAAGGAGCCTCCCGATAAACCGGTCCTCGAGCCCGATAATCCCGTTCGCGAGCCCGGACCTGAGGAGCCGACGCGCTTGTAACTCGAAAGACGCGCTGACGGGAGCGCGCCGCGGCTGAAGGAGTCGTAACGCACCTCTGTTCCTCAACTTGGGGGGCAGCCTTGTGCAGTTCCGTGGCGCTTCAGCAGAACCGCGCTAATTCCCGGTGAGCATCCCCATCGCCAACGCATACATTCCCATAGCTCCCGCCAGCGGCAAATAGCTCGAGATCCGCTTAACGGGCGCCGCCTCTACGCTGGCCGGAGTTTCTACTGCGGCCGGGTTCATCTCGGTTCCCGCGTCAGGGGTGTGCGTCGCAATGTGCGGCGGCGTGGTCTGCGGATTCGTGCTGTTCGTCGAGTTATCCGGCTTGGTATCCGGTCGGGGATTTGTCCCGCTCATGTCGTCACCGCTGGCCCCGTTGGCCGGCGAGTTCGGACTGTTGCTTCCGCTCGAGTAACGGTCATGCGGCTGGAGTGACTTTGTCTCGGGAGTTTGCGTGTTGTTGGGTGTGGTTCCGCTCTTATTGCCTTCGGGAGCCTGTTCGCTAGCCGGTGTGCTCCCCGTCGTTCCCATGGTCGAAGCCGGCGACCCGGTGGTGCTGTTTCCGGGCTGCTGATCGTCGATAGTCGTACTCGGCAAAGTGGTTTCCGGAGTCATCCCCGGACGGTCGGGATTGGCAGTTGTGTCTGGCCTTTGATGAGGCACGATCGGCGGAGTAGCCGGTGTACCCCGCTGCATCTGGGTCGGACTAGCGGTGGCCTGACTCTCATCGGTTGCCGCCGGTGAGCTCTGGCCCAGCATGACGGTTGCCGATAGAACGATAGTGGCTGCGAGCAAAACGAGTCTTTTCATAACCGATCTCCTCGGTCCCTTTTGCTTGCAGAGGACGGGACTAGGCCGTTTAGAACCGGCTGCCGCAATTTAGGTTTTCTTTGCAACATCATCTCCGTCAAAAGCCATGAAATGCGACGCGCAGCAAGGCTTTCCTCGATAGCCGCGGAGACACTTTAGCGTGTCTCCGTGGCTGGCTGGAGCGCTAGTTAGTACCTTGTGCCCTGCGCTGTTGATGGCCCACCGTGCGTCGTACCGACCCGCAGGGCTTCTTGGGCGGAAGCACTGAGGCCGGGGGTTTCCGGCCTTTCATCTGCACCTGCCGGCGGTCTGGCCGGTCGCGTCGCAAAACCCCGGTATCGAGGAAGATTTGGGTCAGGTGCGCCAGCGCCTCGGAAAAGCGCCGGCTGGCATATCCCGAGCTGCAATGCAGAATGCTCGCAGCTTCGTCCACGTTCAGATCGTAGAATCCGATCAGCGTGAGCACATCCATTTCCGAGTCATCCAGCTTCATCAGCGACCGCTGAATGTCGTGCGCGAACAGCGCCTGGTCTTCGAAGCTGGGAATGGCGTGATGTGAGACCTTGGCGCGGAAAAATTCGCGGCCCAGGATCGATGGCAGCCGGCCCAGTTGGCACGACATCTCGAAGAAATGGCGAACAAGGGCCAAAGCCTGTCCGCGGTAGCAAATGGTTTCAGGCTCGGGATCGAAGGCGACAGCCTGCTCCGGAGGCCGGTTGCGTGAGATTTTGCGGGCCGGCAGGTCGGCCGGCATTTCAGGAAGCATGAGCGGCCTCCTGTGCGCGGCCGCGGTTGGCGGATGAGGGCAGCACGCGGCACCCCAATCGTTGAACGATGCGCCGCAACTGTGCCGGGGCGGTGTTCCCGGTGGCGGAGCGCGGCATAAAGCTCCGCATCATCTGCTCGCAATCGGAGCAATACGGCGGTCCCGACTTGCTGCGGCGCAAACCCAGGCCCCCGCAGCGCTCACAATACTTGAGTTCATAACTGCTGTATGTCATGGTGGCGATGTCCTTATAAATTGCGGGCCCTGTGACCTGTCCCATGACTGTCAGGGATTCAGGAGCACAGGGCCCGTTTCGGTTACGATGACCTGCTTCGGCTATTTGATTACGTGCGAAAGTGGCGCCTTCGCTGCCATGCAGGGTTTATAAACTTCAAATATCTGCATGGCCGATGTCTGGCTGATTAAGGTATCATCCGCTCTTCCTGTCGTCGGGTGAAATATCCCTCTTCGTAGCCGGATTTCAAAATGCGTCCGTTCTGCACAATTATGCTGATTCTCCCGGTGAAATGCGTTCTGGCCAGAAGTTTTTCGAAGGAGGACGACAGCACCTCGGCGACCCGAACCTTGCGGCGCAGTTCGGCAAAGAGGCCGTCTTCCCCTTCGGGATGATTGTTCTGCATTGCTCAGTTTGTCCTTGCCCGGACTTCCCACACCCTCGGGCAAGTTGAATATCGCATCGCGACAAAATCAAGGTCAACCGTTATTAGCTCTAGGAATATTACGAAAGTACAGGTATAGCTTTTAGCAAACCATGAAAATAAGATTTCAGACGCTTCAGGACAGCCTCCGCACCAGCATATGGGCGCGGCTCGAGCGGCGCGAGCTGACAGGAAGATCCCTGGCGCACAAGGCAGGTTTTCAGCAGGCGCACCTCTCCAACTTCCTCAACGGTAAGCGCGGGCTCAGCCTGCAGGCCATGGACCGGCTGCTCGATGTGCTGCACCTTGACGCGCTGCAACTCGCGGGCTTGAATGAGGCGCAGTGGCATGCCACAAATGACGGAGTCTCGCCTCGCCAGGCCCAGGCGGTTGCAGTGGTTACGTTCGCGACCGCGGCTCGAGCGGCCCGCTTCAGCACCGATGATATCCAGGACGTCGTCAGCTTCCCCAGAAATTTTCTGCGGCGGCTGAAGCCCAAGACCGTCGGCAATCGCCGTGATTGGACGCGCTTCGTTGTCGTCACTCTCGACGAGCAGAGCACCGCCGGAATGGCGCCGCAGTTGGTTCCTGGCGCACAGGTCCTCATCGATCGTCACTACAATATGCCACCGCATGACACCCGCTCACCTGACATCTACGCGGTGATGGAGAGCGGCGGCAGCGCTTTTGTCGCCTGCGTTACGCTCACCTCCGGCCATCTCATTTTGCGGCCCCACCTGCAGACCGCGCCTGTAAGGCTCATCGCGGTGCCTTCCGGACGCCGGGCCAGCGACTTCATCGTGGGCCGAATCCGCCACATTGCGATGGAAGTGTGAACGTCGGTTTGGAACGCGCGGCTCCCGTCCGCCACGACAATCGAGAGGAAACCGGGATTAGGCCCCTGAGGTACCCGGGGCCAACCGCCTGGCGAGGGGTTGTGAGCACCGAGGCAACGGCCGACCTTCATCGGCCATCGCTTCTCTCAGCCCCGCCGCGGTTTGTTATGATTTTTTAGCGGCGCGCGGCGCCCATTTGGAGACCAGCACTCATGGATGAACCCAACGTTAGCGGCGCCGCCGGCAGCCGGCGCGACGAAGATATCGCCCTCGACATGATGAAATTCATCGCCGTCACCAGCGGATACGGCAAGACCGGAGCTCCCGGCGCAGGATTCCAGGGCAATACGGTTTCGAAAGCCGAGGACTATGCCCGTCACCTGCTCGACCTCTACGGGCAGTGCCTGGCGGCGGTGCAGCAGAAGAAGTAGCGGGAGCGTTCAGGCCGGATTCTCCGGAAGTTATCCAGCAAGCGATTCCTCGCAAGATGGCGAGAGTGTATACTTCCGCCACCAATATTTTTCCATTGAGCTAAGTGTGTAACGCGAGTCACCTGATCTGCATCGACCGTTAACTGCTGCCGCTAATCGGCGAGGAGAGGACCACCCCCCCGGTCCCTGGTGATGCGGTCGTCTCTGGATTTGGGTTTGTGATGAGCGCAGTTTCTGTTTTCTATGTAATCGCCAACCGGCTCGACGGTTCGTCGACCGTGAACTTTGGTGGAGGAGACGCTATGATGCCGAACTTTCGTGGGGCCCTGTCTTTTTTCCTCAGC
>Ga0335083_10005203_pt1 | contig 16453 bp, 16 predicted proteins | sample Lox_Sample_42_FD_206716 | JGI IMG/M metagenome (GOLD analysis project Ga0335083, IMG submission 206716) | Soil microbial communities from Loxahatchee National Wildlife Refuge, Florida, United States - Lox_Sample_4.2 | ecosystem: Environmental > Terrestrial > Soil > Wetlands | place: USA... | reverse complement strand
CGTCGGGTTGTAGCACACCGGTGGCGGCGGTCGCCGACTCCTGGCCGCCGGAGTAATGCTACGGTGCGGCGTCGTGACGACGTACCGCCGCTCGCACCTGCGCACGCTCGAGGACGAGGCCGTGCACGTGATGCGCGAGCTCGCGGCCGAGCGCGAGCGGCCGTGCCTGCTGTTCTCGGGCGGCAAGGATTCGATCGTGCTGTTGCGCCTGGCCGAGCGCGCGTTCCGGCCGGCGCGGTTTCCGTTTCCGCTCCTGCACGTCGACACCGGCCACAACTTCCCCGAGACGCTCGAGTACCGCGATCGCCGCGTCGCCGAGCTCGGCGAGCGCTTGCTCGTCGCGAGCGTGCAGGACTCGATCGATCGCGGGCGCGTCACCGAGGAGACCGGGCCGCGCGCGTCGCGCAACCGACTGCAGACGACGACGCTGCTCGACGCGATCGAGGAGCATCAGTTCGACGCCGCGATCGGCGGCGCGCGCCGCGACGAGGAGCGCGCGCGCGCGAAGGAGCGCATCTTCAGCCACCGCGACGAGTTCGGGCAGTGGGATCCGAAGAACCAGCGCCCCGAGCTGTGGGCGCTCTACAACGGCCGCGTTCGGCGCGGCGAGCACCTGCGCGTGTTCCCGCTGTCGAACTGGACCGAGCTCGACGTGTGGGAGTACATCCGGCTCGAGGAGATCCCGCTGCCGTCGATCTACTTCGCGCACGAGCGCGACGTGTTCGAGCGCGACGGCATGCTGTACGCGGCGAACCCGTTCGTGAAGCTGCTCGCGAACGAGAAGATCAAGACGGAGACGGTGCGCTTCCGCACGATCGGCGACATGACATGCACCGGCGCGGTCGCGTCGGGTGCGAGGACGCTCGACGACGTGATCGCCGAGGTCGCGGCCGCGCGCATCACCGAGCGCGGCGCGACGCGCGCCGACGATCGTTTCACCGAGGCCTCGATGGAGGACCGCAAGCGCGAGGGTTACTTCTGATGTCGGCCGGACTCGTCGAGGGCAGCGAGCTCCTGCGGTTCTCGACCGCCGGCTCGGTCGACGACGGCAAGTCGACGCTGATCGGCCGGTTGCTCTACGACACCAAGACCGCGTTCGAGGATCAGCTGCAGCACGTCGAGGACGTGTCGCGCCGGCGCGGCGACGAGCGCGTCAACCTCGCGCTCTTGACCGACGGCCTGCGCGCCGAGCGCGAGCAAGGCATCACGATCGACGTCGCGTACCGCTACTTCGCGACGAAGCGGCGCAAGTTCATCATCGCGGACACGCCCGGCCACATCCAGTACACGCGCAACATGGTCACCGGCGCGTCGACCGCGCAGCTCGCGATCATCCTCGTCGACGCGCGCCAGGGCATCCTCGAGCAGTCGCGTCGCCACGCGTACATCTCGTCGCTGCTGCGCATCCCGCACCTGGTGTTCGCGGTGAACAAGATGGATCTCGTCGGCTGGGACGAGGCCGTGTTCCGCAAGATCGAGGACGAGTTCCGCGACTTCGCAGCGCGCCTCGACGTCCAGGACATCGCGTTCATCCCGATCAGCGCGCTCACCGGCGCGAACGTCGTGACGCGCAGCGCGGACATGCCCTGGTATCACGGCCCGACGCTGCTGTATCACCTCGAGACCGTGCACATCACGAGCGATCGCAACCTGATCGACGTGCGGTTCCCGGTGCAGTGGGTGATCCGGCCGCAGAGCGACGACCACCACGACTACCGCGGCTACGCCGGGCAGGTCGCCGGCGGCGTCTTGCGCGCGGGCGACGAGGTCGTCGTGCTGCCGAGCGGGCTCACGACGAAGATCGCGAAGCTCGAAGAAGGCGGCCGCGCGATCGATGCCGCGTATCCGCCGATGAGCGTGACGGTGCACCTCGCCGACGACGTCGACGTCTCGCGCGGCGACATGCTGTGCCGGCCGAACAACCAGCCGACCGTCGGCCAGGACCTCGACGCGATGGTGTGCTGGATGAGCGACAAGCCGCTCGCGGCGCGCGGCCGCTACGCGCTCAAGCACACGACGCGGTGGACACGCGCGATCATCACCGAGCTCGTGTACCGGCTCGACATCAACACTGGCCACCGCGACGAGCAGGTCGACAAGCTCGAGCTCAACGCGCTCGGCCGGATCCGGCTGCGCACGACGACGCCCGTCATCTACGACGCGTACCGGCGCAACCGCACGACCGGCTCGTTCATCCTCGTCGACGAAGCGACGAACGCGACGGTCGCCGCGGGCATGTTGCTCGGCGAGCAGCCGTAGCGCGAGCGGCGCGGCATGCAATTCAACAGCTACGTGTTCGCCGCGTTCTTCGTCGCGGTGCTCGCGGTGTACAACGCGCCCGGGCTCACGTGGCGCGGCCAGAAGGTGTGGCTGCTCGTCGCGAGCTACGCGTTCTATTCGGCGTGGGATCCGGTGTTCATCGTGCTCGTGTGGCTGTCGACGTTCGTCGACTGGACGGCGGCGAAGTGGATCACGGCGGCGCCGACTCGCCGCCGGCGCCGGCTCCTGCTGATCGTGAGCGTGGTCGTGAACCTCGGCGTGCTCGGCTACTTCAAGTACGGGCGGTTCGTGCTCGCGAACGTCGTCGCGCTCCTGCACGCGGTCGGCGTCGACTATCACCCGGCCGCGCCCGACATCGTGCTGCCGATCGGCATCTCGTTCTACACGTTCCACACGCTCAGCTACACGCTCGACATCTACCTCGGGCGCACGAAGCCGTGGCCGAGCTTCCTCGATTTCGCGCTGTACGTCGCGTTCTTCCCGGCGCTGGTCGCCGGACCGATCCTGCGCGCGTCGCAGTTCCTCCCGCAGTGCGTGCAGCCGCGGCGCACGACCGGCCGCGCGCTCGCGTGGGGGCTCGCGCTGCTGGTGCTGGGGCTGTTCGAGAAGTGCGCGCTCGCCGACGTCGTGTTCGCGCCGGCCGCCGACGGCGTGTTCGGCGGCAGCGATGCGGTGCGCTTCGTCGACGCGTGGACCGGCACGCTCGCGTTCGCGGGCCAGATCTTCTGCGACTTCGCCGGCTACTCGACGTGCGCGATCGGCGTCGCGCTGTGCCTCGGGTTCTCGCTGCCGGATAACTTCCGCTCGCCGTACGCGTCGGTCGGATTCTCCGCGTTCTGGACGCGCTGGCACATCTCGCTGTCGAGCTGGCTGCGCGACTACCTGTACATCCCGCTCGGCGGCAATCGCATCGGCGCGGCGCGCACGTACGTCAACTTGATGCTGACGATGCTGATCGGCGGGCTCTGGCACGGCGCCTCGTGGACGTTCGTCGTGTGGGGCGGGCTGCACGGCGCGTACCTGATCGGCGAGCGCGCCCTCCGGCGCGTGCTGCCTTCTCGCACCTGGGGAGCGTTCGCGCACGGCGCCGGCGGCGCGCTGACGTTCCTGCTCGTGTGCCTGGCGTGGGTGTTCTTCCGCGCGCCGACGTTCGGGCGCGCGTTCGACGTCGTGCGCGGGCTCGTCGGCGTTGCAGGCGCGGGCGCGGCGCACGTGCTCGGCTTCACCGACCACGCGGTCGTCGTCGTCGCGATCGCGGGCGTGCTCGCGGCGAGCTGGGCGCTGCGCGAGCGGCGGATCGAGCACGTGGTCGCGCGCACGCCGTTGCTCGTGCGATCGGCCGCGCTCGCCGCGATGATCGTCGCGATCGTGATGATGCAAGGAGAGGATCGTGCCTTCATCTACTTCCAGTTCTGACCCGTCGCCGCGCGAGATCCCCGCCGGCGACTGGCGCGGCACGTGGCTCGTCGCGATCGCGCTTGCGGCCGCGCTGGTGTGGCGGCTGGAAGCCGCGACGCGCGCGCACGGCCAGCGCGCGTCGATCACCGACGACGAGCTGACGTGGAGCCTCGCGCGGCGCACCGTCGACGACGACGCGCGCGTGGTCGCGTTCGTCGGCTCGTCGCGGCTGCAGCTCGCGTACTCGGCGCGCGCGTTCGCCGACGCCGCGCCCGGCTGGCGCGGCGTCGAGCTCGCGATCAACGGCGTCAAGGCGCCGGGCATCCTCGACGACCTCGCCGATGACGAGCACTTCCACGGCCTCGCGGTCGTCGACCTCGTCGAGTGGGACTTCGGCGGCGACGACGCGAACGACGCGCGCTCGTACGTGACGCGCTTCCACGACCTGTGGCACGCGCCCGGCGCGGCCGCGAACCGCTCGCTCGCCGAGCTCGTGCAAACGCGGCTCGCGATCCTCGCGGTCGGCGGGCGCGCGTTCATCACCGCGCTCGTGCATCGCGACGGCTGGCCGCCGCCGCACTGGCTCGCGTACTCGCGGCAGCGCGAAGGCGAAGGCGACTTCGCGCTGGTCTCGCCGAAGCTGCTCGCGGCGCGGCGCGCGAGCTGGCCGAACATGTTCCCGGCGCCGATCGCGCCCGACGCGTGGCTCGCCGCCGCGCGTGCGCGGATCGAGCCGGCGATCGCGAAGATCCGCGCGCACGGCGGCGACGTCGCGATCATCCATCCGCCGATCAGCGGGTCGCTCGCGGCCGGCTTCGACGCGCGATTTCCCCGCGCGCGCTACTGGGACGCGTTCGCGAGGTCATCGCCCGCGCTCGTGCTGCACTTCCGCGACCTGCCCGGCATGCGCGACCTGGTGTGCCCCGACGACATGCACCTCGACGACCGCGACCGGCCGGCGTTCACGACGAGCCTGGTCGCCGCGCTGCGCGAGCACGGTTTGCTCACGCCCGCAGCAGCGCGCTGATCATCTCCGCGATCGCGAGCCACTCGTCGCGCGCGCCCTTCGCCGCGCGCTTCCCCGCGCGCGTGAGCGAGTAGACGCGGCGGCGGCGGCCGTCGGGCGCGCGCGTCCACGTCGCCTCGACCGCGCCCTCGAGCTCGAGCTCGTGCAGCGCCGGATACAGCGAGCCCTCGCGGATGCGCAGCGTGCCGCGCGCGCGATCCTCGAGCTTGCGCGCGAGCGCGTAGCCATGCAGGTCGCCGTCGGCGAGCGTTGCCAGCACGAGCGCGCGCAGCGCGCCGCGCGGGACAACGTCGCTGGTGCGCGAGCGCGCCATCACGCGACCGATCTGCGCCGAGCGCGGAACATCTCGACGAAGATCGCGGCGGACACCGCGGTCATGATCGCGAACGCCGACAGCGGCGTGTCGAACTCGGTGATGCCGCGGAACGCGTGGGCGACGATCAACGCGATCCACACGACGTGGGGAACTGCCAGCACGGTGAACGCGTAGGCCAGCGCCGGTCCGATCCGGACGCCGCGGATGAACGTGCCGCGGACGCGCGGGGCTCGCAGCTCTGCGCGCAGCAGATCGAGCACGCGCGCAGGCGCGAGCGCGACTACGACCGCGATCGCGAACATCGCGCCGATCACGCCGTGCATGATCGAGCCGCCTTCCGCGATCGCGATCGCGACGACCAGCGACGCCAGCACGCCGCGCGCGACGGCACGCGGCTTCGAGATCCGGAACGCGGGCTCGATGGCCTCTAGCGACCGCCGCAGCGCCTCGAGGTCGCCGAGCGCCGCGCGCGCGGCGGCGTCCCGGTCTCGGCCTTCACGAACGGCCTGTTCGACCGCACACGACACGTGATCGGTGAGCTCGGCGAGCACGACCGCCTTGCGGTCGTCGGGGATCGCCAGCGACGTGACGAATCGTTCGAGCTCGTCCCTCATGCGAACCATCATACCTCGATTATCGATGCATCGATAGCTCGAGGTGATGCGCTACCGGAATCGCTCCCACCGGATGCCGAGCTTCTGCATGCGCGAACGGAGCGTATTCGCGTGAATCGCGAGCAGGCGCGCCGCGCCGGTGTCGCCTTCGATGCGCCCCTTGCAGCGGGCGAGCGCGGCCTCGATGTGCTGGCGCATCGCCTCGTCGAGCGTCGGGAACGCGGCGTCGCTGGCGTCGGTGCGCGCGGTCGCGGCGCCGGGACGGACGCCGAGCGCGCGCGGCACGTCGAGCCGCTTGCCCTCGCCGAGGATCGCGGCGCGCTCGATGACGGCCGACAGCTCGCGCACGTTGCCCGGCCAGTCGTAGGCCTCGAGCAGCGCGACGTCGGCCGGCGCGAGGTGCAGCGCGCCGGCGCCGAACCGGCGGCCCGCGCGATCCGCGAAGTGCTCGGCGAGCGCGGCGATGTCGTGGCGGCGCTCGCGCAGCGGCGGCAGCCGGATCGTGAACACGTGGATTCGGTACCAGAGGTCTTCACGAAACTGGCGCGCGCGCACCATCGCGGCGAGGTCGCGGTGCGTCGCCGCGATTACGCGCACGTCGACCGCGAGCGCCCGCGCCCCGCCGACGCGCTCGAACACGCCGTCTTGCAGCACGCGCAGCAGGCGTACCTGCGCGGCCGCCGGCAGCTCGCCGATCTCGTCGAGGAACAGCGTGCCGCCGTCGGCGCGCTCGAACCAGCCGCGGCGCTGTGCCGACGCGCCGGTGAAGCTGCCGCGCTCGTGCCCGAACAGCTCGGAGTCGACGAGCTCGGGCGGAATCGCGCCGCAGTTGACGCGCAGGATCGGCCCGCGTGCCCGATCGCTCCGCTCGTGGATCGCGCGCGCGACCACTTCCTTGCCCGATCCGGTCTCGCCGAAGATCAACACCGGCGCGCCGGTCGGTGCGACCTGCTCGACCTGGCGCATCACGTCGCGCAGGCCGGTGTCGGCGCCGACGACGGCGATGCCGATGTCGCGCACCTGCATGCGCGCGAGCGCCGCGTCCTTCGCGGCCTCGGCGGCCTCGCGCAGCTGCTCGCGCTCGCGGCGCGCGAGCTCGGTCGCGAGCACCGCGGCGAGCGGCTCGCTGATCTCCGCGACGCGGCGCACGTCGAGCTTGTGGTCCGCGCACACCAGCAAGACGCCGAGCGCACCGCCCTGCGCGGCGAGCGGCACCAGCCACCAGTCGCCGTCGGCCGGATCGGCGACTCCGCGCAGCAGATCCTTCGCGACCGCCGATGCGCCGCGCGGTCCCGGCCGCTCGAGCTCGCCTGCCTCGATCCACGCCGCGACGCGCTCCGCGGCCGCTGCGGTGAGCTCGCTGCGCGGCTTCGCCGGTCTCGCGACGCCGAGTGCGCCGCGCCGGATCGCGGCCACGGTGTCGAGGTGATGGCGCTCGCGATCCAGCCAGCGCACCGTCACCGCGGTCGCGTCGAGCGCGTCGAGCACGCTCCCGCCGGCCCGCGCCAGGAACGCATCGACGTCGGCCGCGATCGATGCCTCGCGCCACAGCAACGTCTCGAGCGCCATGCCGGCCACGATATATCATGGCGGCCACGATATCACGTGGTTTCCACCATATTTCGTGGCTGACAACGATAACGGATCACAACTGTTCCGGTCACTTAGCTCTGGCCCGGGCGCTGCACTAGCGGCAGCCGCCCCGCATGCTGGCCTCGGCCCTGATCACGCTCGCCGTCACCAGCTTCGTCGCCGCCACGGTGAACGGCGCGCTCGGCTACGGCTACTCGTCGATCTCGGTTCCGGTCGCGCTGCTCGTCACGGTCGGGCGCGTGCTCAATCCCGCGCTCGTGATCGTCGAGGTCGCGATCAACCTGTACTCGCTGTTCTGGAACCGGCGCGCCGCGCGCCGGATGCTGGCGCGCGTGATCCCGCTCGCGATCGGGCTCGTGCCCGGCGTGATCGTGGGCGCGCTGCTGCTCGGCAAGGTCGCGCCGGGAAGCGCGAAGCTGATCGTGTTCTGCGTGCTGTTGCCGCTGATCCTGCTCCAGGCCTCGGGCAAGCGCTGGCCGCTGCGCAACGAGCGTGTCGCGTCGGTGCCGCTCGGCGGCGGCGTCGGCCTGCTCTACGGCCTGACGACGATCTCCGGCCCGCCGCTGGCGCTGTTCTGGAACAACCAGGGCTTCGCGAAAGAGGACTTCAAGGTCGCGCTCGCGATCGTGCGTTCGATCGAGTCGGTGTTCGCCGCGCTCGCGTACGCGTATCTCGGCTTGTTCACGGTCGAGAGCGCCGAGATCCTGCCGTGGATCGTGCCGGGCGTGCTGATCGGCTTCCCGCTCGGCCACTACCTGATCGGCCGCATCGGCGCCGAGACGTTCCGCCGCGTGTGCATGAGCTTCGACGCGTACATCGTCGCGTTCGGCCTGTCGCGCACGCTCGCCGATGCCGGCGTCGTGACGGTCGTCGCCTATCAGATGCTGGTCGCCACCGCGATCATCGATGGCGTCCTGCTGTGGACGTTCTTCCGCAAGCGCGCGCCGGCTCGCGCATCGGCGCCCGTGCTGGAGTCCGCGGCATGAGCAAGGGCGCCGACCGCGATCGCGAAGCGCTCGAGCACGTGCGCGCCGCGCTCGCTGGCTTGCGCTTCGGCGAGATCGTGATCGCCGTCCACGACGGCGAGATCGTGCAGATCGCGCGCACCGAGAAGATCCGCCCCAACCGCACCGACCGCTGACGCACATCACGCCGACTCGACGACGAGAGGCTTCCACGCACGCGCGCGCTCCACCGGACCACCGGCGGGCACGCGGGAAGTCGTATGAAGCTCTCGCACGTCGTCTGGACTCTCCTACTCGTTCGATCGATCGCCGCCGCGCAGCCCGCGCCCGACCAACCGCAGCCGCAACCGTCGCCGCAGCCGTCGCCGTCGCCGTCGCCGTCGCCGTCGCCGCAGCCGTCGCCGCTGCCGTCGCCGCTGCCGTCGCCGCAGCCGCCGCAGCAGCCGGCCGCCGAGCTGCTGCCGCCAGCGCGACCACCGGCGCCTCCGCCGCCCGACATCCCGACGGTGCGCGCGACATCCGGACGCGACGACCTCGGCTTCTACATTCGCAGCGCCGACGGCGCGTCGGTGCTCCGCCTCGGCGGCTACATGCAGTTCGACGGCCGCTACTTCTTCGACGACGACGCGAACGCGCTGACGAACCAGTTCGCGTTCCGCAGCATCCGCCCCGAGCTACGCGGCACGTTGTACCAGCACTACGACTTCCGCCTGCTGCCCGACTTCGCGGGCGGCAAGCTCGTGATCCAGGAGGCGTACGTCGACCTGCACTACGTCGACGAGCTCGAGGTGCGTTTCGGCAAGTACAAGGTGCCGTTCGGTCTCGAGCGTCTACAGCCGGAGGTCGCGACGACGTTCGTCGAGCGCGGCTTGCCAAGCCTGCTCACGCCGAACCGCGATCTCGGCGTCGAGGTGTTCGGCGTGCTCGCGCACGGCGTGGTGTCGTACCAGCTCGGCGTGTTCGACGGCATCGCCGACAACGCGAGCGTCGACACCGACACGTCCGATCACAAGGATCTCGCCGCGCGCGTCTTCATCACGCCGTTCGCGGGCGGCCCGCCGCTCGTGCGCGCGCTCGGCTTCGGCGGCGCCGCGACGGTCGGCTACGACCACGGCTCGCTCGCGCAGAGCGACGTCGGCACGTGGCTCACGCAAGGCCAGAACACGTTCTTCCAGTACGTCGCCGGCGCGACGCCGACGCTCGCGAACACCGCGCTCGCCGACGGCCGCCACGTGCGCGCGACCGCGCAAGCCAACTGGTACGCCGGCCCGCTCGGCGTGCTCGCCGAGTACGTGCGTTCCGACCAGCACGTCGACGAGAACGACCACGCTCCCCTGCTGGTCGACATGGACGCCTGGCAAGTGCTCGCCCAGTACGTCGTCCACGGCGGCACGTCGACGTTCCAGGGCGTGGTCCCGACCGATCCCTGCCTCGGCGCGTTCTCGGTCGCCGCCCGCATCGGCGAGCTGCGCTTGCTCGACAACACCGTCTTCACGTCCGGCCTCGCCGACCCTACGAAGTCCGCCCGCAAGGCGATCTCCGCCGGCGCCGGCGCCGACTGGCTCCCCAACAAGAGCCTCCGCTTCATGCTCGACCTCGAGCACACCGAGTTCTACGGTGGCGCGAAGACCGGGTCGCGCCCGGAGGAGACGTCGCTGATCGGGCGGGTGCAGACGGTATTCTGAGCGGTCCGGCTGTCCTGGAGGACCGTCCCGCAGTTGATCCCGGAGACAAGACAATGTTACGTTTCACAGCCGGTGAGAAGACACGCTCTCCACATAGACGGTTGCGGAGCGAGCAATTTGCGGAACCTAGCGATTTTTCTCTTCGTTTGTGGAAGCCTCGTGGAGGCCCGAAACGCACTGGCCCAAGAGGCGGTTGTGCACGAAGCGCTCGGCCAGACGGAAACCAAGACCGATACCGTCGCGAGTCAGGCGTTCTCCGATGACATGTATGACGCCTCCGCGATGATCGATTTCGCAGGTCGAGGTTACATTCTCTCGAACGGGGCGGAGATCCATAGCGCGGTGGGTCTCGAGGGAGGCGTCGACAGCAACGTCTTCTATCAGGCCAGTAGCGAGAATCCGGTCGGGGCGGCGCTCCTCAGGCAGACCGCATTTGTAACGGTCGCCAACGAGAGGCTGACCGCAGATTCGACTGACGACAGCGAACCGGCAGTCGAAATCACGCCTCGCAGGTTCGAGTACCAGGCCGGCGTTCGTGCGTCGTACCAAGAGTTCTTGAACAGTGCCGACGATGTTCAAGACCAACGTCGGCTCAATGTCGCCGCGTTCGCGGAAGCAGTGGCGCATTCTCAGTCGAACTTTACCCTCGTGTTGCGCGACCGGTTTATCAGGGAAGGACAATCGCCGTCATTCGAGACCGACCAAGTCTTCAACCGCGATGACAACAAGCTTTGGGTGGGAGTCCGATACGCTCCGGTCGGTCACACGTTCACCGATACGGTTCACTACGAGAACTGGTTCAGTGCGTTTGAGAACACGCCGCTGTTCCAACCCCGCATGAACCACACGATCGGGCTTCTGCATTGGTGGAACGTTACGTCGTCCACGAGCGTCGCTGGAGATGTCACCTACGGCTTCTTTGGCCCATTTGGGGACGCCAACTCGATGCTCACTCCCTACGTGAAGACCAGCTCTCAGCCCTTCCGTGCTGTTGTCTCTGCGCAGCATCTGGTGACTTCACGAGTCACACTCAAGGCACACGCCGGTTATTCGCATGCGTCTTACGACGTGGGCCCAGGGTACTCTACTCCCGTCGCCGGAGCGTCTGCAGACTATCGATGGTCGGAAACAGGGGCTCTTACAGCACTATATGATTACGACCACTATGATTCGTTCATTGCGAACTTTTACCGCGACCACCTCTTCGCCCTGAAGTTCGCTCAACAAATCAATTGGATTGTCCTCGACGGCGGGCCCGAGGTTCGAGTGCGCCGTTACGAAGGGATCCCCGCTGCAATCGGACCTTCCTCCCGTAACGACGTCGATACCAGCATTCGCGCCCGCGTTCAGGCATTGCTCAACAACCGTTACGCTTTATCGCTGGAGTATCGCCTCGCTGCCGTTGCGACTGACTATCGGCCGCTATCGATGGACGATCCGAGTTGGACCCGACATCAGGTCACGCTAGGTTTGTGGGCAGCGTATTAATCAAGACGTAACCTCCACATGAGCACGCGCGGCGGAGTCCTACGTACCCACAGCGAGTTCGTAGGGGCACTCCAGAGGCTCGCCGACGGCGCCTGCATCGCAGGGGCTCACCTCCTCGTCGCACTTGCCTACAGCGAACCTTGGCAGGCAAGCATGACCACCGCAACTGCGATTGCTGTGGTTGCTTTCAATTTCTTCGGCGAGGTGAGTGGGTTGTACCGCGCGTGGCGTTCCGAAAGGCTTTCCACCGAACTTTGGCAACTGTGCGTCACCTGGGCGTTCGTAAGCGCCTTGCTATTCGTGCTGGGCGCCATGACAAAGACAACGGCAAACTTTTCGCGCGTAGTCACGTTTGGATGGCTCGCCGGAAGTTTCTTTCTCGCCTCATGCATGCGCATATTCATTCGCTTGGCCCTGCGCGAGGTTCGTTCGAGGGGACGCAACACGCGTCGCGTCGCAATCTTCGGTGCGACCGCAGCAGCCAGCGAACTCTACAAGGCAATACAAGAGCGACCGTGGCTCGGAATGCAACTGGTCGGCATCTATGCCACTCTCACGTCGGGGGCGGACTCCGAGAATGGCACCTATCGTGGCGGGCTCGAAGACCTGGTGCAAGCAGCTAAGGACGGAAGCGTCGATATTGTGTATGTGGCGCTTCCTCTACGTGAGGAGAAACAGATCTCGGAGACTCTACGCAACCTTGCCGATACCACCGCTACAGTTCATCTGGTCACGGATTTCTTCACATACGACCTTCTACACGCTCGGTGGTCCATGCTCGGCCGCCTCCCCGTCGTTAGCGTGTATGACTCGCCATTTCGCGGCCCTGCAGGTCTCGCGAAGCGCACGGAAGACATCCTCGTTGGCAGCCTCATCCTCGTCATCATCGCTCTCCCGCTTGTCGTCATCGCTCTCCTAGTCAAGGTCTCCTCGCCCGGACCCGTCTTCTTCCGTCAGCGGCGGTACGGGCTAAACGGCAGGGAGATCCGGGTCCTCAAGTTCCGCACGATGAGTGTCTGCGAGGACGGTCCGTCAATCAAACAGGCCACCAAGAACGACCCCCGCTTCACTGCCCTGGGCAGGATTCTCAGGCGCACTTCACTAGACGAGTTGCCGCAGTTTCTTCAGGTCCTCGCCGGCCACATGTCGATCGTCGGTCCTAGACCACATGCGGTAGCACACAACGAAGAGTATCGGGTTCTCATTCACGGCTACATGCTGCGCCACAAAGTCAAGCCCGGGATCACCGGCTGGGCGCAAGTCAATGGTCTGCGCGGCGAAACCGATGATCTGTCAAAGATGGAAAGGCGAGTTCAGCACGATCTCGACTACATCCAGAACTGGAACCTTCTTCTCGATCTCAAGATCATCGTATTAACGATCTTCGGCGCTAAGAAGAGTCGAAATGCGGTATGAGTAATCTTAGGATCGAACACATACATAAATCACGTCTTGGAACCAGTCCCTAGTGAGCGCGACGCGTTCCGCTACTGCATCGACGACATCGTGTGCGAACGACGGACAGAGCATTCTCCGTTCGGTAGCCGGTAGAACGCCGATGCGGTACGTTTCAGCTATCTTGAGCCCCGCGCCGAGGACCATCTTCCGGACCTCTTCGCTACTCATCGGTGTCCAGGGTATAGTTCGCCGCAATATCCTGTTCGCCCGAACCAATGTGCTGTTCGAATTCTGATGATTATTAAAGATCAGTGCTCCATCGTTCGCCAGCAGATCAACGAGCGATGTAAGCACCATTGACCGCAATGCAGGCTCGGCGTTCGGAAAGAATCGAAATGCAGTGATAATATCGAAACTTCGTGCAGCGAAAATTCGCGTCGCAGTCAGGTCGGCATTAATCGTTCTGAATGGGCACGTCCGGCGCGCAACCTGAAGCATGCTTTCCGACACGTCAACACCCACTGCGTCCGTGAACATGGAGCCGAGAAAGCCGAGCACACGACCCGTGCCGCATGCGAAGTCGAGCAAGGCACCCCGATGACGAACACGCAGTGCATCGATTAGAGCACGACGCTCCCTTTGCCACGTATAACGCAACCACGCGCTCGTCTCGAACACGCGGTGGTAGCTCTCGCCCTTTGCAGGATGTTTGTGTGACTCTCGATAGTCCATCCCTTTTACCGTCAACTCCAGTGCCGCGACATTAGCAACAATGCACCATGTCCCGATAACCTCTGCGCCGCGTACACGAGCGTCCTGATGCCGCGATCCTTCGGCATCTCAAACATGAGCTGTTCGCTAATCGAAACGATCATCTGGTACACCGCTCGACGTGAGATGATCTCCTCGGTCTCGCGCTGGTAACCAAGAAAGAAGGCCTCGGCCACTTCTTTCACGCGTCGAGCCGCGAGCATTGGGATGGTATGATGAAACATTGAGCTGTAGACAAAGTGGCCGATGTCCTCGTAACGCGACTTCGCCTTCCATGTGAAGCTTGGTCCACGATACCAGTCTAAGATAACCAATTTTCCGTCCAACAACCTAACTCCCACGTTAATCGTATTGAAGTCGCCGTGAAACATGTTGAGACGGCGATGTACGTAACCGAGCGCCGCCCCCGCAACGGTGACGATCGGCAACGAGGCGGTCACGTCCTCTCGAAACATGTCGCGGAGTGGAACGAAGTCGTGGATGCGCTCTAGCGTCAGGTGATCCCGGCCGATCTCGATGATGTCTGGCGTAATAAACAGGCCCGACCTGGAACCACCAGCGCGTGCGACACGTGTCGTCGAAGCCTCTCCATCAGGGTCTGGCGATGACTTCACAAACGTTGTCGCGCCAAACACGTGTGTGCCTGCGACGCTTAGCTGCTGCTCCCAACGTCGAGCTCGCCGCAGCGCACGAATCGCCACCGGATATATCGAAGCCCATTCTGCGGGCTGGCTACTCCTCAAGACTGGCCACTCCTCAGGACACACCGTTGGTCTGCAACAAGCGCGAAAGGCTAGTCATCACGAATACCATCTGCGTGACTCCGAGAGACAACGCCGCGCCATAGACCCCAATGATTGGTATCAACATCGCAGCCGCCGCAATCCCAATTACAGCGCTAACCGCTGACGAAATCGTCTCCGTTCCCGGCTCGTGGACAGCACGCGCGGTGGCGCGCAGAACGACAGACAGCGCCTCTCCGGCTGCTGCGCACGCAACAAGAACGAGAGGGCCCCGGATTGCATAGCTGGAGCCAAACAGAAGTCGGACACATGCGGGGCCTACCACCGTCAGCAAACCGACAAATGCGAAGATGAACACTAGCATTTGTTTGAGAAGGGAAACGGTGGCACGTAGGACGGGAGCGCGTCCATCTTTCGCGTACTGCTGAGCAAATAGCGGCGCCAGGTACGATCCAATCCCAAGAGTCACCGGGCGGATGAGTCCGGCGGTGCTTGAAGCCGCGGCGAGAATCGCGACATCGTCGGTGGTACCGACTGCAAGCAGTAGCCACGGGACCACCTGCATGACTGCGAGTGAAAGCACGTTTCCGGCGAGCGTATACTTTCCAAACTCCCAGTTCTTACGCGCATAATGATACACTTCTCCTCGATCCGCCCAGCTCAGAGAGCGAAGCCCGCAAACGAGCGCACACGGTACAGCAAATGCGCCCATGGCCATCAGCGCCGTTGAGGCGCTCAATTCTCCTCGACAAGACAAATAGAACAAAAGGGCTGCTCCGAGCGCATTGCTTGCGATGCTGAGCACCAGGCTGCGGCTAACGCTTAGCTCCGCGAGAAGAACGGTACGTACGAAGTCGCGGAACAGCATCGCAGGCCCAACGCAGGTCATAACTAGCAGACAATCATACAGTTCCGCACTCGCACCAAGCGCTCGCGCCATCAAGCTCGATATTCCAAAGATCAACGCAGCAATAGCAGTGACAACTACGTGTTGGATGAGCGTTGCGCCGATGTAGGGTCGCCGCTCGATCTGCGTCATGCTCCTGGACAGCACCGAATAGGGGACGCCCAGAACGCAGCGCTGGAGCACCAGGCTACTGGCTAATAACGTTTGACTGAGCGATAGATATGCGAGACCGTCATGGCCCCCGGTGCGCCCGACGAGAACAGCCGCTCCGAATGCGGTTGCGCTATAGACACCCTGATCGAGTACGACTTGCGCCCCCTGAAACACTTTCGGTGCCATCGCGGCACTAGCCCTCCGCCACACGGCGATAGACCGAGAGCGTCTCGCGTGCGATAGCGTCCCAGTCATATCGAGAACAGACCTCGGACCTAACTGCGATCAAGTCATCCATAGGCGGCGGGATGGAGGCGATGGCACGGATCCGGCGCGCGAGCTCCTCAACGTTGCCGAGCGGGAAGTACGAGCCTTCTCTAAGGCCAATCGCCTTGTTAGCAGGAATGTCGCTCGCGATCACGGGAAGGCAGTAGCTCACGGCTTCCAGCAATGCGATCGGTAGCCCCTCGTGAGAAGAAGGAAGCACGAAGAAGCCTGCGTTTCGATACAGTTGGCCCAGCTCGTCCCCGGCTCTAAACCCCGTACACACGACGTTGCGATACACGGCGGATGCCGCTCGTATCGATCGCGAGTAGTCGTCCTGGAACTCGGTGTCACCCACAATCGCAAGCTTCCAACCGGGCAGGCGTGCTGCGAGAAAGGCGGCGATCAGATCGTCTTGACGCTTCTCGGGAACAAGCCGGCTTACCTGAAGTACGTACCTGCCTTCCGTGAGTCCCAGCTGCGCGAGCACCGCTGTGTCTTTGGACGATGAGTTTCGCTCGATCCCGTTAGGAATAAACACGGAATCCACCCCGTAAGTATCGAGAACCGATCTGCGGATCAGATCACTGACGGCGATCCGCTCGTTGGCTGAACGCATCCCGAAGCGCTCGCCCATACGCAAGACCGTCCGTGCTAGACGGCCCCACTTTTGGCGCTCATAGTCCTTTCCATGGTGGGTGATCACGACCTTCATGCCTAGCAAGCGAGCAATCGGCGCAACGATTCCTGGACCGATCGCATGAATGTGAAGAACATCGGGCCGCTGGGTTGCTGCAACCAGGACGCCGACCATCGAATGGATCAGCGCTTCCACTCCGCGAATCCGAGGC
>Ga0335083_10005202_pt1 | contig 16455 bp, 12 predicted proteins | sample Lox_Sample_42_FD_206716 | JGI IMG/M metagenome (GOLD analysis project Ga0335083, IMG submission 206716) | Soil microbial communities from Loxahatchee National Wildlife Refuge, Florida, United States - Lox_Sample_4.2 | ecosystem: Environmental > Terrestrial > Soil > Wetlands | place: USA... | reverse complement strand
ACGCGAAAGCCTTACTCTTTCGATGTCCAGACCCAGTTGGCAGCCTCGTCGGTACGCTCGTGAAACCGGTTCCCGCAGGCTCTGCAGCGCAAGGCGTGCTTGCGGCGAAACCACATCGCAAGGTCGATCACTGCGACCGCATCGGAATACCGTAAATCCGTCGAATCGCATCGAGGACAGTGTACAAATTCGCCGCCGTGTGTCTTTACATACATTCGGACGGATTCTAACATTTCGAAGGCGCCCTTTCAAAAGCGATTGACACCGTCACGGGCGTTTGATAAAACTCGCGGCACTGAGGGAAAACACTCTGCTGTGAATAAACGGGACTTGGTCGGAAAAATGGCGATCGAAGCGCAACTTACCCGGGCCCAGGCTACACGGGCTCTCGATGCCCTTCTGCAGGGCATCCAGTCGACTCTGGCGCGCGGCGGACGCGTGACCATTTCGGGCTTCGGAACCTTCGGCGTGATCCAACGCAAAGCCCGCACCGTGCGCAATCCGCAAAGTGGAAGCGCCATGGAAATCGCCGCCAGGCGCGTCCCGCGCTTCGCGCCAGGCGCGGAGTTCAAAACCGTGATTCGCGCCCAGGCTGCCCTCCCGCGGCAGCGCACTTAATGAATCTGCGTCTCGCCGCGCACAGTGGAGAGGCGCCTGCAACGCAGGATGGTGGTCTGGAGCCCAGTTGTATGAAGATCACCAAACGAAGACTCTCACTCGCATGGAAGTACCGCCGCCAGTTGTGGCGCTATCGCAGCCTCATTCGCAACCGCCGGGCCATCGCGACCTCTTTCGCGGTCGCCGGCACCATGCTGGCCGCCGGGGTACTCCTGAGACACAAGGGATGAACCTGTTTCTCTTTTTTGCCGGGCAGGCCACTGCGCCGGAGGCGCAATGCCGGCCTGCCAAGGGCTCATGAAACGTGCCCGACCCTAAACCGCGCAACGAGTTTATTCCCGGCAGCATCGGCGCCGTGAAGCTGTTCGGCGTGCCGGTGCGCTTCCACTTCACGTTCGTGCTGCTGCTGGTGTTTCTTCTCTTCATCGGGATCGGTGCCCACCAGTCGGGCCTGTTCACGGTGCTGTATATCCTGGCGCTGTTCGCCTCGGTCCTGCTGCATGAGATCGGCCATACCCTGGTGGCGCGCCACTACGGCATCCGCACCATTGAGATCGTCATGTTCCCCATCGGCGGCGTCTCCCGGCCCGAGCGTCAGCCCAAGCCGCGCGAAGAGCTTTGGGTCTCCCTGGCCGGCCCTGTTGTGAATCTGCTGATCGGCGTTGGGCTTCTGGCCTGGGTCGCCGGCACCGTCGGCATTCAGGCGATGGAACGCCTGCAGGAGCCCACCGACGCCAATCTCGCCCAACGCATCGGCCTCGGCAACCTCCTCCTGTTCGGCTTCAATCTCCTGCCGGCCTATCCCATGGATGGCGGACGCATCCTGCGCTCCCTTCTCGCCCTCCGCTGGCCCGTGGAGGAGGCCACGCGTATGGCCGCCAGCGCCGGCCAGTTCCTGGCATTCCTGCTCGGCCTTGCCGGACTGCTCTGGGGCAACTTCATGCTCGTTTTCGTCGCCCTGTTCGTATACCTCGGCGCGACACAGGAGGGTCTGGCCGCCCGCAGCCGCATCTTCACCGCCGGCTTCCCGGTCCGCGCCGCCATGATCACCGACTTTCACACCCTGGAGCACGGACAAACCATCCGCGACGCCGGCGAGCTTCTCCTCAAATCCTCGCAGCACGACTTCCCCATCGTCGCCGGCAGCACGGTCGCCGGTCTCCTCACCCGCGCCGCCCTCGTGCGCGCCATGATGACCTCCGGCCCCGATGGCTACATCGCCGGCGCCATGGATCGCGACTTCCAGCGCGCCGCCCCCGACGCGCCGCTCAGTGAAGCGCTCCCCAATCTCACCGGCCCCGATCGCTGTGTCCTCGTCCTCGACGGCGAAGAAAAACTCGTGGGAATGCTCACCTCCGAAAACGTCTCCGAATTCATCCTCCTCCGCCAGGCCGCCACCCACGTGTCCACGCACTGATTTCCTTGCATTTCTCTGTGTTCTCTGTGTCTCTGTGGTGATAATTGTTTCCCTGCGTGCATTCCCACACAGCCCAGACTCCCCCGCACGTGCTACCGATGAGGTATGAAGTCCTTCGCCGCCGTTGCATTCTGCGCGTTGGCGCTCCTCTCCTGCAATCGTCCGGGCTCTGTCAACGCAGGCTCCCAGCCGCGCCAGATTCCATCCGGAAACGTCTCCGTCAGCGGCCCGATCCTCTCGTACGCCGATACCGTGGATCGCGTCGCGCCCGCCGTCGTCACCATTCGCGCCTCCCGGCGTGTCCGTGCACCGCAGCAGTTCCCGTTCCTTGACGATCCCTTTTTCCGCCAGTTCTTCGGCGGCGGCGTGCCCCGCGGCGGGCAGACGCAGGTGGAGCACGCGCTCGGCTCCGGCGTCATCGTCCGTGCCGACGGCCACATCCTCACCAACCACCACGTCATCGATGGCGCCGAGGATATTAAGGTAGACCTCAACTCCCACACCACCTATGCCGCCAAGCTCGTCGGTTCCGATGCTCCGAGCGACCTTGCCGTCCTCAAGATCAGCGCATCCGGCCTTCCCGTCCTCGAGCTCGGCGATTCCGATAAGGTGCGCGTCGGCGATGTCTGCCTCGCCGTCGGCAACCCGCTCGGCGTCGGCGAATCCGTCACCGCCGGCATCGTCAGCGCCAAAGGCCGTGCCACTGGAATCAGCGACGGCAGCTTCCAGGATTTCCTCCAGACCGACGCGCCCATCAACCAGGGCAACTCCGGCGGCGCTCTCGTCAACACCCGCGGCGAATTGATTGGCATCAACTCCCAGATCCTCTCGCCCAACGGCGGCGGCAATATCGGCATTGGCTTCGCCATCCCCTCCAACATGGCGCGCACCGTGATGGATCAGCTCGTCAGCCACGGCAAAGTCAATCGCGGCATGCTCGGCGTCAGCATTCAACCGGTTACAAGCGAACTCGCCCAGGGCTTGGGCCTGAAGGAAGTCCGCGGCGTGCTGGTCAATTCGGTAGTGCCGGGCGGCCCCGCCGATAAGGCCGGCCTCAAGTCGGGCGACGTCATCCTGCAATTCAACGGCAAGGACGTCAACGATCCCAACGTCCTCCGCAACCAAGTGGCCGGTACCCCTCCCGGCACCGACATCACCCTCACCATCCTGCGCAACGGTGCGCAGCAGCAGATTCACGTGCGCGAATCCGAGCTCACCGCGCAGAATGCACCCAGCGAATCCGGCGGCGCGAACGGCGGAGGCAATGCCGCTCGCCTTGGTCTTTCCCTGGTCCCGCTCACCCCCGCCATCGCCGCGCAGCTCGGACTCCCTCGCGGCACCCAAGGCCTGGCAGTCCAAAACGTGGATCCTGCCGGTCCCGCTGCCCAGGTCGGCATTCAGGTCGGCGATGTAGTCCAGCAGGTAAACCGGCAGCCCGTCCGCACTACCGACGATGTGCGGCGTGCCCTCGGCAAGCTCGAGGCCGGCAGTCCCCCGCCCGTCCTTTTGATCAGTCGCAACGGCCAGACCGCCTTCGTCGCCGTCCCGCTGCAGTAGTGGCAACTCTGTACGACACCAGACACGGAACCGCGAGCGTAAGCGAGCGGGCGGCCCAAGTGGTTTCGTACGGGTCTCATCTGAAGACTCTCCTCTGGAAGCCGGCGCACTTTGTTTCGTGAGTCGTGTTGTCTCTCCGTCGAATCCTTCGACAGTGGATGACGGCATATCGGGAACACAGATGGAAGCGCTTAGGAGTGAGTGCGGCTCACAGTACCATTCGACAGGCGGCCGGACTCCTCCGCTGGCTGCTTCCTCTCAAGGTACGAAAGGCTATAGTGATCCGGCTGGGACGTCAAAAGCTCCCCTGGGGCTCCGATTTCTCAATCGGAATTCTAGGAGATCTGAGACGCCGCGATCCGGAGACCCTGCACCGCTTTCTCTGGTCCAACCATCTCGCCTACGCGGCGCGTTATGAGGTCCAACACAAATTCGCGCCCGAGCAGATCAATCCGACCAGGCGTATTCTGTTCCGCCAGATCCTGGAATACAACAAGGCTCGCGCGCTCGACCCGCAGGAGCAGATCGGCTCCGTTTTCGACGTCGGGTGCTCCCTGGGATACCTGTTACGGCACCTCGAGGTGAATGTCTTTCCTTCGGCTTGGGCTTTGACTGGCGTCGACATCGATCGGTATGCCGTGCAGGCGGGCATGGCCCACCTCCAGTCCGTGCAGTCGAAAGTCAGACTTTTCGAAGCCGACCTGACAAAAGCCGGTGATCTCATGCAGCAGCAGCAATACGATCTCGTGCTTTGCTGCGGCGTTCTGATGTACGTGAACGAGGACACCGCGAGGAGTGCGCTTCAGGCCATTTTTACCCACTGCCGCCGCCTGGTCGGATTGATCTGCCTGGCTGGAGACGACCGGCGCCGTAGGGAGGCGGCCGCCGGCGTGCGGGCTTCGGATGGAGCTTATGCACATGACATGCACCGCATGATCCGCGAGGCCGGAGGGACCCTCGTCTCCGCGACTTGGGTGGACACCGCCACATCGGGATCCAGCCCCTCCCATGTCATTCTGGCTGAGCCAAAAGTGCTGTCACGTCATTAGCAAATTTATTTTCCGCCTGATTTCAGCCACTTACAAGACTTGAGGGTCTGAAACTAACTTTTCGTGTGTTAGTGTCTGAATCGAAAAAGAGCTGCTCGTTAGGCGAGATGCAGCCCGTTCCGGAGCGACGTCCGATGCCCAACATGGCCAGGGCAAACTAAGTTCGGACCGTTTACGTCGTGCAACGTTCGCAGCCTGCTACTGGTTCTTCCCCCCGGCATGGGTCTCACCACCCTCAAAAACTGGGAAGGAAGACGGGAGCGCTCCTTACAGTCGCATTGGTTCCTGTAAACATTGACTAATCCGGCGATTTTCCGCGCCGCCCCTGCTAATCGGGCGGACGAAAACAGCCGGCTTGTATCCACCTGGAGGACAACTGTGACCAAACACCATACGTCCGTCGAAGTACTCGACGAAGACACGATCGAATTCGGCTCAACACCGGACGACGACACCCTGGAACTCACGCGCAACGGCGCCGCCCTGCAACCGGATGTCGACTACGTCCTCGGCGAAGGCGATGAAGCGGCCTTCGCCAAACGCCAACGTGGCGACGCCTGGGCCCGTACCGACAAGTTCACCGCAGTCTGGTACGCCGGCTGATTAGTTCAGGTACTTCTTGTACCAGGCGAGATACCGTTCCATCCGGTCCTTCTGGTAACTCGGCCGGGTAATGCCGTGAAACGAATTTGGATAAACCACCAGCTCCGTCGGCACTCCCAGGCTCGCCAGCGCCTGGTACATCTGCTCGCCGCCCACCAGCGGAACGTTGAAGTCCTTCTCGCCGCCCATGAACAGCGTCGGCGTCTTGATCTGGTCGGCGTGCAGGAATCCGTATGAGATCTTTTCCCACGGCCCTAGCCCGACCTTCCATGGCGGCCCGATCTCTTCGTCGTACTGCATGATGTACTGGTCCACGCCGTAGAGCGCCAGCGGAAACGCCGTCCCCGCGCCGCTGATCGCCGCCTTGAAGCGATGGTCCTTGGCGATGATCGCGTCCGTCAGAATGCCGCCGTAGCTCCATCCGCCGACCCCCAGCTTGTCGGGATCGGCCAGCCCGGTCGAAAGCACGTAGTCCACCGCCGCCTGCAGGTCGATCACTTCCTTGTTGCCCCAGTCGGCCGAAATCGCAACCTGGTATTGCTCGCCGCGCCCCGAGCTGCCCCGGTAGTTCACATTCACTACCGCGAATCCGTTCGACGCGAAGAACTGCCGCTCGAAATTGAACGAATGCGCATCCTGCCCGTTCGGCCCGCCGTGGATGCGCAGCAGCGTCGGGTACTTCCTGCCCGGCTGATAATCGATCGGCTTCGTGATCAGCCCGTGAACTTCGTTGCCGTCCTTCGCCTTGCAGCTGAACTCCTCAGTCGCGCCAATTTGCAACTGCGCCAACAGCGAATCGTTCTGGTGCGTCAGCACTCGCATCTGCCCGTTCTCGAAAGCGTAAATCTCGCCCGACTTATCGTCGGAAGCCGCCAGCACCGCCCACCGGCCATCCTTGCCCTGCTCCAGGTTGCTGATCACTCCGGGTCCCTTGGTCAGCCGCTCCACCTGTCCGCCGTTCGCCGGAATCACCGCCGGATACTCCCACCGGTCGTCCGCCACCAGAAACACGATCGACTTCCCGTCTTCCGTGAACCGCGGCGCCGACACGCTCCGGTCGAGGCTCTCCGCCAGAATCTTCGGCTCCCCGCCCGCCACCGGCACTACCGCCAGCCGGTTCTCGTTGTAGGCATTCTGCTTCGCGCCCGAGCTCTGCGTGTACACCAGCCGCGCCCCATCCTTGCTCCAATCCGGACGACCGCGGCCGGCCGACGAATGGACGCCGTCGTATTTCGTGATCTGCCGCGGTGTCGCGCCGGCGCGCGCTTCCACCACGTAAACGTTCCAGGTGTTGTACCGCTCCGCGTCTTTGCCTTCCTTGCCCATGAAGGCCACCCACTTGCCGTCCGGCGACCAGTTGGGCGAACCGACCTCCAGCGTCTCGGAGGTCAGCGCTTCGGCCTTCTTCGTCCCAATGTCGTACAGATAAATCCGCGCCGGCTTCTGCGTCAGATAGCCGACCACATCCTGCTTGAACTTGTACCGGTCGATGACGATCGGCTTCGGCACCGCGCCCGCGCCGCCGCGCCCCCCACCGCCGCCCGCCGGCGCCGCGTCCGGATCGGGTTCGTTTGCGTCGCGGTCGGCCATCACGAGCAGCAGCTTCTTGCTGTCCGGCGACCAGTCATAGGACGACAGCCGGCCTTTTACATCTGTGAACTGTTGGGCCTCCCCACCCTCCCGGTCTAGTACCCAGACCTGCGAACCGCGCGCCTTCCCGCCCGTGCGGCTGGAAATGAACGAAAGATAGTGCCCGTCGGGGCTCCATCGCGGCGCATTTTCCGCGTCGGGACTGGAAGTCATGCGAAGCTGCTGCTTGCCGTCCCAGCTCGCCATCCATACGTCGGTGTCGCTCTTGTCCCCGGCAACATCCACGGAAGTCACTGTATATGCAACCCATTTGCCGTCAGGCGAAATCTGCGGGTCGCGCACGTCGTGAAAGGCGTGCATGTCTTCGATCTTGACGGGACGCCGCGCGTTCTGCGCGAACAGCACGACGGAACTCAACAGCAAAAGGCCAAAGCGGGTGCGAATCGCCATGGGGCCAAGTGTAACAGAAGCACGCCGATGTTGACTTGCGTAACCTTTTTGTGATACCCAAGATCAATTACCTGAAGCAAGCTTTGGTGAAAATCAGCTGCATCCAACACGCCACTTTTGTATCTGAAAGGGGATACCATGCGTAAGCTACTAGAGTTGTTTGTTCTCTCGCTTCTCATGGCCGCCGCGTCGTTCGGCCAGACTACCGCTATCAACGGCACGGTGATGGACCCGTCAGGGGCCGTCATCCCCAATGCAACAGTCACCATAACCAGCACCGCCACCGGGTTCCAGCGCTCCTCCGTTTCCGACCCGCAGGGGCGGTACAACATCCCGCAGCTCGCTCCGGGACCCTACAAGCTCTCGGCGAAGGCCAGTGGCTTCGCTGATTTCGAAATCGCGCAGGTGCAATTGCAAGTCGATTCGCCCGCCACGATCCAGATCCGGTTCGAAAAAGTCGGCGCCACCACGACTGTGGTGTCGGTTGAAGGAGCCGCGACTACGATCAACACGGTGGACGCCTCACTCGGCAACGTGATCAACAGCAACGCTATCGTCGAACTGCCCAGCTTCGCGCGTAACGTCGCCAACCTGCTCTCCTTCCAGCCCGGCGTAACCTACTTCGGGGCGAACTCGAGTGGCAACCTCGACGACCGCAGCGGCGCGGTCAACGGCGGCCACAGCGACCAGTCGAACATCACCCTCGACGGCGCGGACGTCAACTCGCAGAACGACCGCGCGGCCTTCACTTCGGTCCTGCGCGTGACTCCGGATTCCGTGGAAGAGTTCCGCACCACCACTTCGAACGGCGGCGCCGATACCGGCCGCGGTTCAGGCGCGGACATCACGCTGATCACGAAGTCCGGCACCAACGATCTTCACGGCTCGCTGTACGAATACCGCCGCGGGACTGAGACCGCCGCCAACAGCTTCTTCAATAACCGGGCCGGCGTGCCGGTCGCGCCGCTCCTGATCAACCTGTTCGGCGCTTCCGTGGGCGGACCGATCAAAAAGAACAAGGCATTCTTCTTCGTCAACTATGAAGGCCGCCGCGACGCCAGTTCCACCAGCGTCACTCGCACCGTGCCGACCGAGGCAATGAAGCAGGGCATTATCCAGTACCACAGCACGGCCGGCGGTCCACTCCAGCAGATCACGGCCTCGCAGCTCCAGGCGCTCGATCCCGCCGGGATCGGCCTCGACCAGGCCGCCCTCGCCTTGTTGAAGCTCTACCCGGTGGGCAACACCACCGCCGCCGGCGACGGCGTCAACACCACCGGCTATCTGTTCAACGCGCCGGTCCACTCCAAGCAGGACACCTACATTACCAAGCTTGATTACAAGCTGGACAATGACGGCAAGCACTCGCTGTTCCTGCGCGGAAACCTGCAGAACGACCACCAGGCCGGCACACCGCAGTTCCCCGGCTCAGCTCCAAACTCCACCACGCTAGCCAACAACAAAGGCATGGCGGCCGGCTGGACGGCGGTGTTGAAACCCAACGTGGTCAGCACCCTCCGCTACGGCCTGACCCGGCAGGGCGGCGAAACCACGGGTATCCTGGGCAGCAACTATGTCACCTTCCGCGGCATCGATCCGATCTACGGCACCTCCACCGGCCTGGCCCGCATCATCCCCGTCCACAGCCTGACCGAAGATCTTGCGTGGACTCACGGGTCGCACGACTTCCGCTTCGGCGGCACCGGCCGGTTCATTTCCAACAACTCCACCAACTACTCCAAGGCCTATAGCACCGGCATCACCAACGCCTCCGTGCTCAACGGCAGCGGCAACAACCTGGTGCCGTCGTCCATCAGCCTGTATAGCGGCGACAAGACGACCTTCGAGTACACGGCGGTGGCATTGCTTGGTATCGTCACCTCCGCCACCGGCAACTACAACTACAAGACCGATGGCAGCGTGATCTCTCCGGGCAATCCGGTGGCACGCGACTATGTCAGCAAGGAACTGGAGCTTTACGCCCAGGACTCCTGGCGCATCAAGAACAACCTGACCATCACCTACGGTCTCCGCTTCTCCGTGATGCCCCCGGTGCATGAGGCCAACGGCCAACAGATCACCACAAACATTCCGATTTCCACCTGGATGGACACGCGCGGCGCTTTGGGGGCGGCCGGCCAGTCCGACCTGGCCGCCGGCAACATCGAGTACCTGGTGGCGGGCCGCCCGTACTACCCCGAGCACTTCAACTGGCAGCCGCGTCTCGCCATGGCCTACTCGCCGCACGGCTCCAGCGGCATCTCCCGGTTCCTGTTCGGTGAGGGCAAGACCTCCATCCGCGCCGGCGCCGGCATGTACTATGACCTGATCGGCCAACCGCTGGCGAATTTCATCAGCAGCAACTCCTTCGGGCTTTCCACCTCGCTTTCGACGCCGCCGAACGTGTACAGCGAAACGCAGCTCCCGCGGTTCACCGGCTTCTTCAACCTTCCCTCGAGCCCGTCCAGCGCGCCGCTGTTCCTGCAGCCTGCGCCTCCTGCCGGCTTCCCGGTCAGCTATCCGAACGCCTTCGCCATCGCCAGCTCGTTGGACGATCAGCTCAAGGCGCCTTACACCATCAACCTGAACTTCAGCATCGGCCGCCAGTTGAGCCACGGCTGGTTCGTGCAGGGTTCCTACGTCGGCCGGCTCTCGCGCCACACGCTGCTGCAGCGCGACCTGGCCATGGCGACCAACCTCAGGGATCCCAAGTCGGGCCAGACGTATTACCAGGCCATGACCCAGCTCGCAACCCTGATGGATCTCCAGGGCGTTTCCATCGCCAACCTGCCGAAGATTCCGTTCTTCGAGGACATGTGGTCCACCGCGGCCGGTAACGGCAACACCGCGACCCAGGCCGTCGCGCAGGACTACCTGTACCGCTCGAACCCCGGCGACTTCACCAACGTGTTGAACGATATGGACAATGGACAGGCCTGCAGCACCACCGGCTCGAAGTTCAGCGCGTCTACCGGCCACATCTCGCAGCTCGGCTGCGGCGTGCTCGGCGCATATTCCATGTGGAGCCCGCAGTATTCGGCTCTGAACACGTGGAGTTCGCTCGGCTCCGGCGCCTACCACGGCATGCAGTGGACGGTGCAGAAGCAGATGGCCAACGGCCTCTCGCTGGCCCTGAACTACACGCTCTCCAAATCGCTCGACCTCAACTCGCGCGCGGAAGCCTCGGGCGCTTACTCCACGGACTTCATGATCAACTCGTGGAACGCGCAGCAGCTCCGCTCGGTGTCGCGGTATGACGCGCTCCACCAGGCCAATGCGTACCTGGTCTGGCAGCTTCCGTTCGGCCGCAACCGGCGCTTCGGCAGCAGCATGAACAAAGTTGCGGACGCCATTGTCGGCGGCTGGGAGATCAGCGGCACCTGGCGTATTACCTCGGGCCTCCCAACCTCGGTGAGCGACGGTTCGCGCTGGGCCACCAACTGGGAGCTCTCGAGCTTCGCTACCCCGAACGGCAGCCCGCAGCAGGCGATCACCGATCCGCACAACGCTCCGGCGATCTCCGGCCCCGGCGGCCCGAATCTCTGGGCTAATCCGACTGCCGCTCTGGCCGCCTGGCAGGAGACGATGGCCGGCCAGACCGGCAGCCGCAATACCCTTCGCGGTAACGGCTTCTTCGACATCGACACCGGTCTGTACAAGAACTTCACCATGCCCTGGAGCGAGAAGCAGCACCTCCAGTTCCGCTGGGAAGCCTACAACGTCAGCAACACGGTCAAGTTCGACCCGAACTCGGCCAGCCTCAGCCTGACGTCGACGGCGAAGTTCGGCCAGTTGAGCAGCCAGCTCGGTACCCCGCGCCAGATGGAATTCGCGCTGCGGTACCAGTTCTAATCGTCAGTCCGCAATCGCAACCTTTGTGGCGCCGGCGACCTTTACCCGGTCGTCCGGCGCCACAAGCATTTGCAGACCGCGAATTCCTCCGGTATGCACCCGGTACTCCAGTACCCCTCGTCCCTGTGTACTATCGGGGTTCCGTATTTTATTTCCTATCTCAGCAAGAACTTACTCGACATATCCGGCAATCCTCTGGACGACCAGCCAGTCAAGCGGTAGAATCGCTCAGAATATTTTGGGATGTAAGCCACTCAGATTGGATATGGCTCATGAGTTTTCGCGTCAACTTCACTTGCTCCGTTCTGGCGATCACCGCCACGGCTGCCCTGTGGGCCGGCCCCGGTTTTGGAACTTTCCGAAAAAAGAGTCTGGAACTGCAGACTCGTCAACCAGCGCTGGTGCGGCTCTCAGATACGACCATCGCGTTTAGGGGATCCTCCACCAATGCGGAATATAAGCCGGTCGAGGGCAGCCTGATCGCGACATTGGAAACGGCGCTGGTAGCCAATGAGAAATCGCTGGTGAAGAAAGAAAATCCTAACGACGCCGAGTGGGTCCTCGACTTGAAGGTCACCGGTTACGGAACGCCGGCGAGCGGGCGAAGGACGCAAAACGCCGGCAACACAACCACCAATTATGTGCGGTGGACCGGCTCGCTCAATGCCGCGTACCAGGTGCTTGACCATTCCGGACGCGTGCACGACGCCGGCAACGTTTCCGCCAGCTACGACAAGGAGTTCGAAGCCGGCGAGTCCACGAACAGCCGCCTTCCCCATATCAATCCGTTTTCTCGAGGTGGTTCTAAGAAGAGCGGAGAGATCGTACCGACTTCGCCCGAGGATGTCAAACAGGTGCTGGTCCGGGACGTGGTCACCCAGATCTCGTCCAACCTGGGAAACACGACGAAGGCGGTCGACGTTCAGCTCGCCGCGGGCGAAGAACATCTCGGACGTGCCTGCGACTTTATGGACCAGAAGCTGTGGCAGCGGGCGATTGATGAGCTCCAGGCGATGTCGCCATTCGCCAAACCGGAGGACGAGTCTTTCCGGCTGTACGACCTGGGGCTGGCATACGAGGCAGCGGCCTACGCTTCCAAAACCGGCAGTGACCAGCGGGCGAGCATCGTCAAAGCTGCCGAGTTCTATGACAAAGCCGTCGAGACGAACGTGAAAGAGAAGTACTTCATCACCGCTGTGGCCCGCACCAAGGACGCTGTCGCCCGCTACAAAGAGCTGGACCGGATGCAGGAGGAGGACAAGAAGAAGAAAGACGGCCTGGTCAAGCCGGAACAGAAGACGCTCCGGGTCGGGGATGTTGTGAACATGTTCACGGCCGGAGTTCCGGAGGATCAGATTGTCGAAGCGATTCGTGAATCGCCGCTCGAGTTCAACCCCCGGGATACGGACACGATGATCACACTAGCGAAAAACAAAGTCCCTCCCTCGATTCAGAACGAGATGCGCAAGAAAGTGGGGGCGCCGGAACTGCCGCCAAAGGGAAAATAAGGCGATGCATCGGCGGCGATTCCTTGGGCTCGCAGGCGCGGCCCTGACCGCGGGCGCCCAGGGGCGCGGCGATATTGAAGGCGCCGCACGAGATTTCCTGAACCAGGCATTGGAGCAGCTTTGGGAGCATTCCACGCCCGAGCAGGTGAGTTCGGCGCTGCGTTATATCCGGTTTGCGCTCGACGAGAGCCCGCAATTCGGCGACGCCCATTACTATCGGGCACTGTGCCTCCAAAGATCACTGCCCACGGCGGGGGCACCCAGGAAATCCCCCAGACCGACCAACAATCCGGTTGCCGCCGCCCTGGATTCGGCGGCCATGTATCACTCGGAAGCTCTCGCAGCAAAGCGGGACCCTTTCAAGCTGGCGGCACCGCAGATTATCGACGATTACCTGCAGGAGGTCGGCGAGAAGTGGGCGCTGGTAGTCGGGATCAGCAAGTTTCTGAACCGTGAAGTTCCCAAGCTGAATTACGGGGCGGCTGACGCCGCGGCCATGCGGGACTTACTTGTCGATCCCAAGGCCGGCCGATTCAAACCGGAGCGGGTGACCGCCCTGATTGACGACCAGGCGGTGACGTCGGCGGTCAAGGAAAACCTCGACCGGATCGCCACCAAGGCCAAACCGCAGGATGTGGTGCTGGTGTACTTTGCGACTCACGGCTCCTCGCGCGACGCGGATCATAGACAGGTGAGCTACCTCTACACGCACGATACTGACGTGCGGCGTCCGGAGAAGGTATTTGGAACGGCCCTGGCGCTGGTGGAGGTATCGGGGATTGTCAGCACGCGATGCCGCGCTTTGCGCACGATCCTGATTTTCGATACCTGCCACAGCGGCGCCGCACTGGCCGCCCAGACGCTCTCCGAAGAAGACCGCAGCCGTCTGGAGGCCGGGGCCGGACGCTATATTCTGAGCTCCTGCGGAATCGACCAGGTCTCTTATGAGGGCGAGGGTCACGGGCTGTTTACGCAAAGCCTCATCGAGGCGATCACCGCCAAGGGCGGCTGTTTACGAATGCAGGAGTTGTTCTCCAATGTTCAAGCTGACGTCTCCCGCAAGACGCAGGGCAAGCAAGAGCCGGTGATGACCAAGAGCGATAACGCCGCCGATGTTGTGATCGGTGCGCAAACCGGAAGCAGCCGCGGCACTTGCGGCGCCTAGGCGCCAGCCGCCGCCCTGGGCTTTCGATGACGGCGATGTTCCGAGAGCCAGCCCTCACAGATGTGATGCAGCAGGATACCGAGGAAGATGGCAACCACTCCGGGGACGTATTCGCGGCCGAACGAGGCGCTGCCAGCGATGGATGCCAGGAGGCTAGCCGGGACTGCCCATTTCGTGGCATTCCACTTCCTGCGCCGAGAAGCGGCGTACACCCCGGCAAACAAGAGCCCGGCAGCAAGGTCAATCAACGCGGCCAATCCATGACTCTCTTCCTTGCGCGGATGGCCGCCCATCAAAGTCTGAACGGCATAGGCATTCACGATGAGTCCGGGCATCGGACCAATTGGCGTTTCGCGTTCCGCATCCCCGCTCTCGCGGAAGGTTCCTCCGAGCAGGATGATGGTTTTCGGGCCGATCTGGCTAAGAAACTGCGCCCGCTTGTCGGAATATGAAGCCAGCAGCTCGCCGGTCCGGCAATCAAACAGGTCCGCCATGGCGAAGCGCTCGGGCTCGGGAGGACCGTAGGCGATATAGTAGGGCTCGTCCTTGACGGATTTTGGGGATAGGGCCGCCGCCAATGTCAGCTTCCGTTCCGGGCTTTCCTGGCGAAACTGAACGTTTATCATTTGGTGAACGAGGCGGACTTTGCCATCGTCCGACAGCGGAAAGAAGGGCATAGCCCACGAAATGCCAGCTTGCGGTAGTGGCAGACCGAGAACCCGACCGGGCGTCACGACAAACCCGGCCTCGTTTCCCGTCAACCACCCGACGAAGCTCGGTGGATGGTGCGACACCTCTCCGCCAGCCATCCAAACGACGTTGGTAAGGCCCTGAACCACGCTTCGCTCTGCTGAGGTCCAGTCTTCGGACAAGATATCTACACCAACGACTCTCGGGTGGAGACCTGATAACCCCTTAACCATGGCTCCGATCAGGCTGGGCTTGAGGGGCTGAGTGCGCTTGAAACATTTCTGGAATGCATCGTCGTTAATCTCGACGATCAGCAGCGGCGACAGTTCCGCACCGGAAACCGGCGTCGTCGTCCCCCAGATCGCGTCTGACAATTTTCCGATAGGGCTAGCCAGCCAGCCGTTGTATTCCAGCAGAAGGACGAGAAGGGTGACCAGAACGGCGGGAATGACCGCTCCCGTCAGCTCGAGCTTATTGGCCCAATCGCAGAGAGTCCGCCAGATACGCCAGAAGAGCGTGGCGAAGGGACTTTTCCGTTTCGGGATTTGTTTCGTCTCCGATTCGTTCGACATCTTTCAGAAGGAGCTTCCATTGGTTGTTGACCTGTTCAAAGTCACGATCCACAGCGACTAACACCCAGGCGGGCGAGGCTGCCGCTTCATCGGAGCGGCACATACCTCCCTCCGGTATTCCCCACTGCAGCGTATAAGTTCCCGGGTGTAAATCCCCGAGAGGAACGATACCCTTCTGCTTGACCGGGTCTTCGGAGTCCCATTCCAGCTCGAAGCTCCGAACGCGCCCGGATCCGGCGGGGAGTTCCCCCAGGATGAAGCAAAGGGGGCCATCCCGGAGGCGGGCCAGAGCAGGGCCGAGGAACAACTGGCCGTTCTCCTGCTTGAGAATGGTGTCCGGCAACAACCCGGCTCCCCTCGTACCCAAGACCTGGTAGCGCGGCTCTCGGCTGAACAAAGCCTTCATGGCGGCGGCGATCCAACTGTGCTGAGCGACTACCCGTACCAGGGTCGTGCCATCGTCAGGTGGCCGTTCGCATGCCTTAACGCGGCATTCATTCTTCAAACAGGTGTAGGTGACCAGGGCCGATTCGCACATGAGGGCAATCGCCGTATTCGCGGTGCCGAACATCTCGGAGCCGGCGGCTACAGCGGAAGAGATTTGGACGTTCGCGGCGGTTTTCCAATTGCCGGTTCGAGAGACGACCCACGGGTCGGCCGCGAATGAGGAGACACTTAGCCACAGGAGGACGGCCAGCAGTCTCACCAAGATTCCCTCCTTGGGGTGATTGTAGGCGAATTCCAGCTGTTTTCAAACAATAAAGAAGGATCCAACGATTCAGGCAATCGCAACCTTTGTGGCGCCGGCGACCTTTACCAGGTCGTCCGGTGCCACAAGCATTTGCAGACCGCGCATTCCGGCACTGACGGAAATCACATCCCAGAGGTCCGCGGTCTCGTCGAGATATAAAGGATACGGTTTCTTTGTACCGACCGGCGAGACCCCGCCGCGGATGTAGCCCGTCAGTCCCAACACTTCCTTCACCGCCACCAGTTCCACTTTCTTATTGCCACTGGCCGCCGCGAGTGCTTTAAGATTCAGCTCGGCATTGCCGGGGATACAGGCCATGAGGACACCGGTGCGGTCGCCGCGCGCTACCAGCGTCTTGAACACCTGCTCCGGCGGCATGCCGATGGCGTCAGCGACGTGGGGGGCGCTGAGATCGCTTTCGTCGACCTCGTATTCGCGCAATTCATAACGGATTCCCGCGGCATCGAGCATGCGCGCAGCATTGGTTTTGGTGGCCATCGCTTGATACAATAAGAGCACAACCCGTCGCGGAGAGGTGGCAGAGTGGTCGATCGCGCCCGCCTCGAAAGCGGGAGTACCTTAACGGGTACCGGGGGTTCAAATCCCTCCCTCTCCGCCAGAATCCAAATCAAC
>Ga0335083_10005201_pt1 | contig 16455 bp, 13 predicted proteins | sample Lox_Sample_42_FD_206716 | JGI IMG/M metagenome (GOLD analysis project Ga0335083, IMG submission 206716) | Soil microbial communities from Loxahatchee National Wildlife Refuge, Florida, United States - Lox_Sample_4.2 | ecosystem: Environmental > Terrestrial > Soil > Wetlands | place: USA... | reverse complement strand
ACCGCGGCGGCTTCGACAACCAGGTCCCTTACGGGCTGGTATTCGCCGGCGGGTTCTGGACCACCCGGCTGCTGCTGCCGCTGGCCGCGATCCTGTTCATCCTCGGCCTGTGGCTGCTTGTCCGGGTCGACGCGCCGGGCGCCGGCCTAGTGCAGGCGCTGGTCCGCCGCTGGCGGGATCCGCGTCGCGGCGGGATCTCGTCCGGGCAGGGCCTGCTCCTGATCCCGGTCACCGTAATGACCCTGCTCCTGCTCGGACCCAGGCACTGGCTCGGCCTACCGGGACCCGCCGGGAGGGGAGTGGCTGCCCTCGACGTAGCCATCGCCGCAGCCAGCCTGGTCCTGGTGTTCCGATCCCGGGTCTGGGCCGCCACCGTGGCCGAGGCGGCCCTGCTCGTACTCGGCGGCTACGGGCTCCTGATCGCCTCGTTCCAGCCGTCCGTACCCGGGTTCGTCTACGGCTTCGCCCCGCTGACCAGCCCGACCTTCGGCACCGCCGCCGCCACCGCCCTCCAGGGCATCGCGCTGCTCGGCCTGGGCCTGTGGCTCGCGCCCCGGGTCATGCGCGTGCACCTAAGCGGACCGGCCGATCCCGAACTGGCGGCCCGTGCCCAGCGACTGACCGAACGGGTGCAGACCCTCACCCAGTCCCGCACCAACGCCGTCGACACCGCCGCCGCCGAACTCCGCCGCATCGAACGCGACCTGCACGACGGCGCCCAGGCCCGCATGGTCGCCGTCGGCATGAGCCTGCAGGCCGCCGAACGCCTCTTCGCCAGCAACCCGCAGGCGGCCCTCGCCCTGGTCGCCGAGGCCAAGGAAAGCTCCTCCCGGGCCCTGACCGAGCTGCGCGACCTGGTCCGCGGCATCTATCCGCCGGTGCTGGCCGACCGCGGCCTCGGCGACGCCATCAAGGCGCTGGCCCTGGACACGCCGCTGCCGGTCACGGTCGACGCCGAACTCCCAGACCAGGTAGAACTGCCGGTCGCGTCGGCGGTCTACTTCAGCGTCGCCGAGGCGCTGGCCAATGTGGTCAAGCACGCGGAAGCCCGTTCGGTCCATATCGACCTCAGCCACCGCGGCGGGGTGCTCCGTGCGGAGGTCACCGACAACGGCGCGGGCGGGGCCGATGCTGCTAGCGGTACCGGCCTGACCGGAGTGGAGCGCAGGCTGGCGGCGTTTGATGGCATCCTGGCGGTGAGCAGCCCGCCGGGCGGGCCGACCATCGTCGTCATCGAGGTACCGTGCGCATCGTCATCGGCGAAGACCTCTTCCTGCTGAGGGACGGCCTGGTCCGGCTGCTCACCGCGCACGGGTTCGAGATCGCGGCCGCGGTCGGCACCGCCCCCGAACTGCTCGAGGCGCTCACCGAAGAACGCCCGGACGTGGGCATCGTCGACGTCAGGCTGCCGCCTACCCACACCGACGACGGCCTGCGCGCGGCCCTCCAGGCCCGCAAGCAGGTACCAGGCCTGCCGGTCCTGGTCCTGTCTCAGTACGTGGAGCAGCTGTACGCCCGCGAGCTGCTGGCCGACCAGGCCGGCGGGGTCGGCTACCTGCTGAAGGACCGGGTATTCAACGACGAGGCGTTCACCGCCGCCATCCGCAGCGTGGCGGCCGGCGGGACCGTGCTCGACCCCGAGGTGGTGCAGAAGCTGATGGCCCGCAGTCAGCCAGTATCCCGGCTGTCGCCGCGTGAGCGCGAGGTGCTCGCGCTGATGGCCGAGGGACGCTCCAACGCCGCGATCGCCCAGCGGATGTTCATCACCGAGAAGGCGGTCAGCAAGCACGCGGCGGGCATTTTCGGCAAGCTTGACCTGGCACCCTCGGACGACGACAACCGCCGGGTGCTGGCCGTGCTCGCCTACCTGGAGTCATAAATGGACCCTGAGCTGCTCAAGGCAGCCGAAGCCGCCACCGGCTTCATGCCCGCCCCCGAGGGCCTGGCCCTGCACGACGCGGCCGCCCGCTACGCCGCCAAAGGACCGGTGCTCGAGGTCGGCACGTACTGCGGCAAGTCCACCATCTACCTGGCCGCCGCCGCGCGCGAGAAAGGCCAGCCGGTGATCACCGTGGACCACCACCACGGCTCGGAGGAGAACCAGCCCGGCTGGGAGTACCACGACACGACGCTGGTCGACGCGCAGACCGGCCGGCTCGACACCCTGCCGCACGTACGGGCCACGCTGGCCGCCGCCGGGGTCGAGGAGGACGTGATCGTCATCGTCGGCCGGTCCGCGAACGTGGCCCGGCTGTGGCGGACCCCGCTCGGCATGCTGTTCATCGACGGCGGCCACACCGACGTCGCCGCCACCACCGACTACGAGAGCTGGGCCCCGTGGATCGCCCCCGGCGGCCTGCTGGCCATCCACGACGTGTTCCCGGACCCGGCCGACGGCGGCCAGGCGCCGTACCGCATCTACCTGCGGGCTACCCAGTCAGGCGCGTTCACCGAGATCCCCGGGGAGGGGTCGCTGCGCCTGCTAGAGCGGACCGGCGACGGCATCGGCTGAGGCCGGGGGAGCGGCGCCCGCATCGCGGAAGATCCCCGCGCCCCCGGTGACGCCCGCCAGCGCGTCGGCCGCCAGCACCACGGCGGCCGACGTCCAGGTGGACCGCTCCCGCGGGAACGGCATCTGGTTAGCGAACTGCCAGCCGGTCCAGTAGGAGCCGTCCGGCTCGCGCATGTGCTGGACGCTGGCGAACACCTCCCGCGCCCGGTCGCCAAGACCGCAGGCGTCGAGCGCCATGACCAGCTCGCAGGTCTCGGCCGCGGTCACCCAGTCCGAGCCGCTCACGCAGCGGACCCCGAGCCCCGGCACGACGAACGTGTCCCACCCCGCCAGCAGGCGCTCCTCCGCCGATGACCCGCGCAGCGCCCCGCCGAGCACCGGGTAGTACCAGTCCATCGAGAACTCGCTCTTGTCCTCGAACGCCTCCGGGCACGACGCCACCACCGACCCCAGCCGGTCCGCCGCCAGCTCCCACTCGGGCCGCGGGTCGTCGGCCAGCTTGGCCAGCGCGACCGCGCAGCGCAGGCTCTGATGGATGCTCGAGCACCCGGTCAGCAGCGCGTACGCCCCCGGCTGCCCGGCCGCGTCGCGTTCCCAGCGGACCTCGCCGCGCGGGGTGCGCAGCGCCAGCGTCCATTCCACCGCGCGGCGTACCGCCGGCCACATGACCAGCGCGAAGCCCTCGTCGCCGGTCACCAGGTACTCGTGCCAGACCCCGACCGCGACGTACGCGGCGTGATGGCTCTCGGCCGCCGGGTCAGTCACCTGGCCCGCCACCGTGGCCCGCGGCCAGGAGCCGTCGTCCCGCTGGTTCTCCCGCAGCCACCGGTAGGCCCGGCGGGCCGGATCGCGCAGCCCGCAGACGCTCATGGCCATCGCGCACTCGACGTGGTCCCAGGCCTCCACGTGCCCGTCCGGCCAGGCGATGCCCCCGGCCGGCTCCTGCATCCGGGCGATGTACTCCCCGGTGGCGACCACCGCGCTCCAGGGCAGCGTTTCCCCTGGACTGCTCTCCTCGGTCATCAAGAGCGCTCCGGCGAGCGCTTCACGGCGTACACCACCAGGCTCTTCCCGATCAGCGGGTTGAGCGCCTGCTCGGCCAGCCGGGTGACGGCCGGCTTGCGCATGATGTCCCACACCAGCAGCTTGTGGTACGCGCTGGCCAGCCGGTGCTTGTCGTCGTGGACGCCGACCGCGCACTTGAGCCACCAGTACGGCGAGTGCAGCCCGTGCGCGTGGTGGTGCCACAGCGCGGTCAGCCCGGCCCGGGCCAGCTTGGCCTCCAGCTCGACCCGGGTGTAGATACGAACGTGCCCGCCCGGCGTGTCGTGGTACTCCGAGGACAGCGCCCAGCAGATCCGCTCGGGCAGGAAGGCGGGCACCGTGATGGCGGCCAGGCCGCCCGGCCGCAGCACCCGGGCCAGCTCGTTCATCGCCGCCTGGTCGTCCAGGATGTGCTCGAGAACCTCGGCCGCGATTACCCGGTCGAACGCGCCGTCGCCGAACGGCATCGAGGTGGCGTCCCCCGAGACGGCCAGAGCGCCGGCCGAAGGACTGACCTCGCCCTCGGCCAGCATCCCGCCGAACATCGACGTCACCGGGGTCAGCTCGCCCGGGTCCAGGTCGAACGCCACCACGTCGGCGCCGCGCCGGTAGACCTCGAACGCGTGCCGGCCGCCGCCGCAGCCCAGGTCGAGCACCCGGTCGCCCGCCCGGACCGGGAACCGGCGGAAGTCAACGGTCAGCACGAGTCGCGCTCCCGGTCCGTGAGAGCCTGCCGGTACTGTTCCGAGGTCGCCTGGGCCACCGCCGGCCAGGCGAACCGCTCACTGACCCGGCGCAGCGCCCGCTCCGACAGCGCGGCCCGCTCGGCCGGGGCGCCGAGCAGCCGCCGCAGCACGGTCGCCAGGTGCTCGTCGTCACCCGCATTGAACAGTACGGCGGCGTCCCCGGCGACCTCCGGCAGCGACCCGGAGTCGCTGGCCACCAGCGGGGTGCCGGACGCCATGTGCTCCACCGCGGGCAGCGAGAACCCCTCGTAGAGCGAGGCCACCACCGCGATCTCCGCGCTGGCCAGCAACTCAGCGAGCTCCGACTCTGACAGCCCGGAGGTGAACCTGGCCCGGTCGCCCAGCGAGAGCTGGGCGTGCAGCTTCTCGTTGGCCGGCCCGGGCTTGCCCACCACGATCAGGTGCGCGTCGGTGTCGGTAACCAGCTTGCTGGTCGCCCGCAGCAGCGTGGCCACGCCCTTCAACGGCGAATCCGAACTAGCCACCGCCACGATCCGGCCCGGCACCCGCGGCGCCGGGCGCGGGTGGAACACCCGGGTGTCCACCCCCAGCGGGATGATCCGGACGTTCTCCCGCTTGACCCCGAAGTCACGGCAGATATCGTCCCGGGCCGACGAGGACACGGTGAGGATCGGCGCGTGCTCGGAGACCCGGCGGGCCACCCGGGCCTGCATCCGGACGAACCCGTACCAGCGCCACTTGGACAGCCGGGCCATCCCGCGGGCCTGCTCGAGCTCGATCCGCCGGTCCACGCTGATCGGGTGGTGCACGCTGGTCACCAGCGGCAGCCCGAGCCGCGGGATCCCGAGCATCCCGTAGCCGAGCACCTGGTTGTCGTGCACCACGTCGAAATCCGCCACCCGGGACCGCAAGGCCCGGAGCGCCCGGATGCTGTACGTCAGCGGCTCGGGGAAGCCGGCCGTCCACATCGTCGCGGTTTCCAGCACGTCGACCCAGTCCCGGTACTCGCGCAGGTGCGGCGTGCGGAACGGGTCCTCGTCCCGGTAGAGGTCCAGGCTGGGGACCTCGTGCAGCACCGGGCCCTCGTCGAGTTCGGGGTAGGGCTGGCCCGAGAACACCTCGACGTGGTGCCCGAGCGCGTGAAGTTCCCTGGTCAGGTGGCGTACGTAGATGCCCTGGCCGCCGCAGTGCGGCTTGCTGCGATAGGACAGCAGCGCGATGCGAAGCGGGCGGTTCAAGATAACCACGGGGCACCTTACCACTGAGTAGCTCCCGGCTCCTGGAGTGCCCCCGCGGTAGAGCCGGGACCAGCGGTTGCGTTACAACAAGAGCGTGACCCACCGATTCCCGGCGCTGATCGCGGCGCCGCCCCCCGCGCCCGGGCGGCTCTGGCTGACCGGAGCACAGCTGTTCGACGGCACCGGCGCCCCGCTGCGTCCAGACACCGCGGTCCTCATCGAGGACGGGGTTATCCAACGGGTCGCCGACGACCGCGAGCCCGTCCCGGACGGCGCCGAGCCGCTCGACCTCGGCGGGCGGACCCTGATGCCGGGCCTGACCGACGCGCACACGCACGCCTCGGGCCGCGTCCCGCATACCGCCAAGGGGGCCGAGGACCCGCTGCCCGGCGTCGACGCGCACTTCCTGGCGGCCGAGCTGCGCGACTACCTGCGCCTGGGCGTGACCACCATCCGGGTCTGCGGCTCGCAGGGCGTGGCTCCGCAGACGGCCAGGCAGGCCATGCGCTACGGCGCGTTCCGCGGCCCCCGCCTGCTGACCTGCGGCAAGATCATCTCGGCGACGGCGCCCGGCGGGCGGTTCTACGGCGACATGTACCGCGAGGCCGACGGCCCCGACGACGTCAGGCGGGCGGTCAGGGAGCAGCTCAGGGAAGGCGCCGACTTCGTCAAGATGATGACGACCGGCGCCCGGTCCAACGAGCTCGAGGACCCGGACCCGCTCCAGCTCACCGACCCGGAAATGGCCGCCATCACCGACGAAGCCCACCGGCTCGGCTACCGGGTGGCGGCCCACGCCGAGGGCCTGGACGGCTGCGCGGCCGCGATCAGGCACGGCGTGGACACCATCGAGCACGGCATGTACCTGAGCCACCGCCCCGACCTGCTGGCAGCGATGGCCGCGGCGGGCATGTTCCTGGTGCCCACGCTGTCCGGCTACTACTGGATGGCCGGCCTGGGCGAGACGGTCGACCCAGGTGCGGGCCCTGATGCCGCGGCCGCCGACCCCGAAGCGCCGCACGCCGACCCCGGCATGCCCGCGGTGCTGACCGAACTCGCCCGGCACAACCTGGCCGAGGGCAGCGCCAGCATGCGGGCGGCGCGGCAAGCGGGGGTGAAGATCGCGCTGGGTAGCGACGTGAGCCTGGCCACCGGCCTGGAGATCCAGCGGATGGTGCACCACGGGCTCACCCCGGCCCAGGCCCTGGCCGCCGCGACCGGCACCGGTGCCGAGGCACTCGGCCTGGCCGAGCACCTCGGCACCGTGACCGAGGGCAAGCTCGCCGACCTGATCGTCGTGGACGGCGACCCGCTGGCCGACCCGGCGCTGCTGTCCGACCCGGGCCGTATCTGGCTGGTCCTGCAGCAAGGAGTGCCCGTCGCCGGCCAGAATTTTAACGAACGAAGTAGGTGATACCACCCCGCTCATGCGCACCCGCTACGCTTTCGCCAGCGCCTTCGGAATCTGCTTCGTAGTCACCGGCCTGGTCTACGCTCTGCTCGACCCGGGCGCCCAGGCCACGTTCACCGACTGGGCCAGCACGAACGTGGCCAACCTGGAGCACGATCCGGTACTGCCGCTGCTGCTGTCCGCGTTCGTCGCGCCCGGCTACCTCCTGACCTGGCCGGTGCTGATCGCGCTGGCCCTGTTCGGCGCGAACCGGGCGGTCGGCAACGCCCGGATCGCGCTGGTCTGCCTGGCCGCGCACGTGATCGGGACCGGAGTCAGCGAGGGCATCGTCGCCTACCGGGTGGACGCGGGCCAGCTCCCCGCGGCGAGCAGGCACCTGACCGACGTGGGACCGTCCTACGTGGTGGTGGCGGCCGTGGTGGTCGCGCTGGCCCTCGGTACCTGGCTGGCCCGCGCGCTGGCGGCGATCGACCTGGTGATCCTGGTGTTCCCCGGCGCCATCTTCAGCGGCCTGAGCCAGCTTGACGTGGCCGCCGTCGGGCACCTGACCGCGATGCTCACCGCGGCCGTGGCCGTGATCCTGTTCTGGCAGCGGGGCAGAAGATCGTCAGGCCGCGACGTGGCCGACGGCGGTGCCGATGCCGAAGGTGATCGCGGCCGCGGCGGCGCCCAGGAGCAGCTGGCGAACCGCGCCGCGCCAGAACGGGCGGTCGGTCAGCCGGGCTACCACCCCGCCGCCGGCCACGGCGGCGATGGCGGCGAGCCCGAGCGCGACGGCTAGCACGTTCAGGCCGATCAGGTACGGGAACAGCGGGATCACCGCCCCGACGGCGAACGAGCCCAACGAGGCCCCCGCCGCCACCACCGGCGAGGGCAGCTCGGCCGGGTCCACCCCCAGCTCTTCCAGCGCGTGCACCGCCAGCGCCTTGTCCTGATCCGCGGAGATCTCCGCGGCGGCCTGCTTCGCGGTGGCGGCGCTGACGCCCCGGGCCCGCAGCATCGCGGCCAGCTCGGCCTGCTCGGCCCGCGGGTGGTGCTCGAGCTCGAGCCGTTCCTTGTTGACCTCGGCCATGATGAGCTCGTTCTGCGAGGAGACCGAGACGTACTCCCCGGTCGCCATCGAGCACGCGCCCGCCACCAGGCCGGCCAGGCCGGTGAGCACGATCGTGTGCGCGCTCCCGCCGCCGCCGCCCACCCCGGCGATCAGCGACACGTTCGTGACCAGCCCGTCCATGGCGCCGAACACGGCCGGCCGAAGCCAGCCACCGGACACATCCCGGTGGTGGTGCCCGTGATCGGACCCGTGCGTGTCGGCCCTGGCTCGGTTCTCGGTAGGCATCCGGACTGCATTCCCTTCCCGGGCTAGCGCACTCGCCAAGCCCGGAGTGCGCTACCCCAGGAGGCCCTAGCTCTTCGCGGCGTTGTACAGGAACAGGTGCCCGACCGGGGTCGGGTAGGCACCGGTCACGCCCTTCACCGTCGCCGTCAGGAAATTGTAGAAGTACGAGATGATGAGTGGAGTCTGGTCGAGCAGCAGCGTCTCGATCTGCCCGGCGACGCTCTTCTGGGTGGTCACATCGACGGCGGCGACGTACTGCGCGAACAGCTTGTCGTACTGGGCGTTGCTGAAATGGGCGGCGTTCCACGCGCCGGTGCCCGTCGTCGCGTTGGTCGTCTGGAGCGGCGCGCCGAGGAACACGTTCGGGATGCCGCGGCCGCCGTAGTCGACCAGGCTCATCGTGGCGTCCAGCCAGTCCGAGCTGCCGAACTTGAACGTGCCGTAGTACTTGGACTGGTCTTCCACGTTCAGGTTGATCTTCACGCCGATGGCCGCGGCGGACTCGGCCACGATCTGGGCGAAGCTGGGGAGCTCCTGGATGTTCTCGGTGGCCAGCTGGGTGCTGAACCCAGAGCCGTGCCCGGCCGCCTGGAGCAGGGACTTGGCCTTGGCGATGTCCTGCGCGCGCTGCGGGATGCTGGTGTTGGTGGACGGGAACACGGGCGCGAACGGGCTGTCGTTGCCGAGGTCGGCGTTGCCCTTGAACAGCGCCTGCACGATCTGGGGCCGGTTGAGGCTGAGCGCGATCGCCTGCCGGACCCGCGAGTCGGTGAACGGGGCCTTGTCGTTGCGCATCGACAGCTGGCGATGCGCGCTCGACTTCAGCTTGATGATGTTGTAGCTGCCGTTGAGCAGCGCCTCGCCGCCGGCTACCGAGAACTGACCGAGGACGTCGATCGTCCCGCCCGTCAGCGCCACCACCGACGGCGGCTGGGTCGCGTAGAACGTGAACTGGGTCTGCGAGGGGAGCGCCTTGGTGCCCCAGTACGACTCGTTGCGGGTGAACGTCGCGCCAACCTTGGGCGTATACGAGCCCAGCTTGAACGGCCCGGTGCCGATGAACGTGCTCTCCCACTTGGCCGGGTCATAGCCCTTCGGCAGGATGATCATGTTGTAGTTGTCGGAGGACGTCAGGTAGGGGAAGTTCCCGTTCGGCGCCTCCAGGTGGAAGGCCACCGTGAAGTCGTCGACCTTCACCACCCCGGCCGGAGTGAGCACGCCAGCGAACGCGGACAGCGCGGCCGCGCCGCCCTTGGGGTTGGTTTGCAGCTGGTAGGTGTACACCACATCGTCGGCGGTCATCGGGGCGCCGTTGTGGAACTTGACGCCCTGGCGGATCTTGTACGTCCATACGTCCGCCTTGGCGTTCGGCGCCCAGCTCGTCGCCAGCACCGGCTTGAGGTTCAGCGTCTGGCCGGACAGGATCAGGTACTCGCCGGTCTGCCCGAGCATGTTCTGGCCGCCCTGGTCGGCCACGGTCAGCGGGTTGATCGCCGCGCTCGGCGTGGTGATGCCCGCCCTGATCACCGCGCCGGGCTTACCCGAGCCCGACGCCGACGTGCCCGGACTGGCCGCACTCGACGAACCGCCGCTGCCGCACGCCGCGAGGATCGACCCGAGCACCGGCACGGAGACGCCGACGACGGTGGCGCGGCGGATGAAGTCGCGGCGGGACAGCCGTCCCGCGGCGAACTCGTCGATTATGTGATTGGCGATCTCGCCCTCGCCCTCGCGCAGGCGTCCGAGCCGACGGTGATCGATCTTCCTGGTCATGCGGAGCCTCCCTGAGATGGGGCGGATTCCTTGCGTTGGAGAATTCGTAGTTCGGTGATGGGTATATGACAACGGATCAGGTGACCCTGCTCTTCTTCGAGCAGCGGCGGTTCGGTGGACTCGCAGATGCCGGTCGAGAGCCTGCGCGGGCACCGGGTGTGGAACACGCAGCCCGTCGGCGGGTCGGCCGCCGACGGGATCTCGCCGGTCAGCTTAATCCGCTCGGGATGCTCAAGATCCAGCGACGGCACGGCCGAGAACAGCGCCTCGGTGTACGGGTGGTGCGGCCCGATGAAGACCGTCTCGGCCGGCCCGACCTCCATCACCCGTCCGAGGTACAGCACCACGATCCGGTCCGACAGATACCTGACCAGGCCCAGGTCGTGCGAGATGAACAGATAGCTGGCGTGCTCCTGCTGCTGCAGATCGGCCAGCAGGTTCAAGATGGCCGCCTGCACCGACACGTCCAGCGCCGACGTCGGCTCGTCGCAAACGACCACGTCCGGCCGGGGGCCGAAGGCGCGCGCGATCGCGACCCGCTGCTTCAGGCCGCCGGACAGCTGATAGGGGCGCAGCGCCAGGTGGCGGTCCTCCAGCCGGACCGAGGTGATCAGCTCTTCCAGCCGGTCCCGCAGCGCCGTCCCGGAGAGCCCGGCCAGCCGGGTCATCGGGCGGCTGATCAGGCTGCGTACCGAGTGCCGCCGGTTCAGCGCCGAGTCGGGGTTCTGGAACACGATCTGCAGCGCGCGCAGGATCTCCAGCGGCCGGCGCCGCGCGTCCGGGTTGAGCGGCTTGTCCTCCAGGGTGACGACCGAACCCTGGTCCGGGGCGGTGAGCCCGAGCAGGACCCGGGCCAGCGTGGTCTTGCCGCTGCCCGACTCGCCGACCAGGCCGAGCGTCTCGCCCCGGTGCACGGTCAGGTCAACCCCCGCCAGCGCCTGGACGCCGCCGGGGAAGGTCTTCGCCAGCTTCTCGACCGCCACGATCGGGCCGCCGATCCCGTCGGTGGCCAGCGCGGGCGCCGACGACGGCGTGGCCCGGGGCAGCTCCGGCGCCTGGTCGTGGTAGAAGCAGCGCGCGGCTTGCAGGTCCGCGACGTCGAAGAACGGCGGCGACTCGGTCCGGCAGCGGTCCTGCGCGAGGCCGCACCGCGGCGCGAATATGCACCCGGTCATGGCGTGTCCCGGCGCGGGCAGGAAACCGGGGATGGTATCCAGCCGGTCGCGGTCCTTGCGCTGCCCGCGCCGCGGGATACAGCGCAGCAGCCCCACCGTGTACGGGTGCCGCGGGTCGTCGAACACCTGCCGGGCCGGGCCCTGCTCGAGCAGCTCGCCCGCGTAGAGTACCCCCACCCGGTCGCACATCTTGGCGATCACCGCCAGGTTGTGGCTGATGAACAGGATCGACGTGCGGAACTCCTGGCGCAGCGCCGCGACCAGGTCGAGCACCTCGGCCTCCACGGTCGCGTCCAGCGCGGTGGTCGGCTCGTCCAGGATCAGCAGCGACGGCGACTTCGCCAGTGCCATCGCGATCACCGCCCGCTGTGCCATGCCACCGGACAGCTCGTGCGGATACCGTCCCATGACCCGGGCGGGATCTGATATCTGGACCTTCCGCAGCATCTCCTCGGCCGACTTCGTGGCCGCGTCGGAGGACTCGCCGTCGATCTCGAAGACCTCGGCGATCTGCCGCCCCACGCGTATCGACGGGTTCAGCGCCCGGCCGGGCTCCTGGTAGACCATCGAGACGGTATGCGAGCGCAGATCGCGCAGCGCCGCCTTGCCCATGGCCAGTGGGTCCCGTCCGTTGATCCGGATCGTCCCGCCGCTGACCCGGCCGTTACGCGGCAGGTACCGGACCAGCGCCAGCGCGGCCGTGGACTTACCCGAACCCGACTCGCCCACCAGCCCGTACGATTCGCCGCGGCCGATGGTGAACGACACGTCGCGCAGGGCCAGCCGGTCCTGCCCTCGCACCTTGTAGGTGATATCCATGTTCGAGACGATCAGCGTCGGCTCGGCCGGATCCGGGACCGCAGCCGACGCCGGAGCCGGAGCGCCGTATCCTTCTGGGCTGCTCATGAGGCGAGCACCTGCTCGATCGAGTCCGCGATCAGGGTGATCGCGACCACCAGCGAGGCGATCGCCAGCGCCGGGAACAGCACCTGCCACCAGTACCCGGCCAGCAGGCCGGTGTAGTTGGCCGAAATGTCCGCGCCCCAGTCGGGGGTGGGCGGCGGCACGCCGAAGCCGAGGAACGACAGGGTGGCCACCGCGAACACCGCGTACGCGAGGCGGACCGTGAACTCGACCAGGATGGCGGGCATGACGTTGGGGAGGATCTCGGCGAACATGACCCGGGCCGGGCGCTCGCCCAGCAGCCGGGCCGCGGGCACATAGTCCAGGCTCCGCTCGGCCAGCACCGCGGCCCGCACGGTGCGCGCGATCAGCGGGGTGAAGACCAGGCCGATGATGACGGTGATGGTCGGCACGGAATTGCCGAGGGCGACGACGAACAGGAACGCGATGATCACGAAGGGCAGCGCGAGGATAGCCTCCACGATCCGGCTGGCCACCGTATCAAACCAGCCGCCGAGATAGCCCATGGCCAGTCCCAGGGCGGTACCGAGGATGGTGCCGAGGATGGTGGCCAGCGGGGTGATGATCAGGATGGTCCTGGCACCGGTGATAACCCGGGACAGCACGTCCCGGCCCAGCGGGTCGGTACCGAACCAGTGCGCCCCCGACGGGGCCTGGTTGGCGGCGAGCAGTTGCTGCGCCAGCGGGTTATACGGCGCGAACGAGCGGCCGAAGACGGCGCAGACGATCCAGAACACCAAGATGACCGCGCCTGCCCAGAAGGTTGGCCGGCGCAGCAGGAGCCGCCACCGGGCCGGCGCGACCCGCTGAGTCGGGGCCTCGACCGCGATCGCTACCGTCTGCGTCCCGAGGGAACCGAGGGGATCAGCAGACGGCGAGGGAAGTCCGCCGAGGTCGCTCATCCCGACCCTCCGATCCGTAGCCGCGGGTTGAGGGCGGTCAGTAGCAGGTCGGCCGCCAGCGTGGCCAGCACGTACACCACGCCGATGATGAGCACCCCGGCCTCCAGCATCGCGAAGTCCTTGGCCTTCGCGGCGTTGTAGATCAAAAGCCCGAGGCCCTGGTAGTTGAAGAGCGTCTCCACCACCACCAGGCCGCCGATCAGGTACCCGGTCTGGGTCGCGATGACCGTGATCGTCGGCAGCAGCGAGTTCCGCAGCACATGCCGCCGGATCACCGTGGTCTCCGGCAGGCCCTTGAGCACGGCGGTGCGGGTGTAATCCGAGTTCAGCGCCTCGATGGTCCCCGCCCTGGCCATACGGGAAATGTAACCAAACAGAATGAGAACGAGCGGTATCGCTGGCAATATCAGGTGCTGGAACTGGCTCAGTACCCCGGAGCCCTGCCCGGCCGAGGCGGTGACCGGCAGCCACTTCAGCGTCACGCCGAACACCACGATGACCACGATCCCGGTCACGAATTCGGGCAGGCTGGCCAGGGAGAGCCCGGTCACCGAGATGACCCGGTCCACCCCGCGGCCCTCGTATAGCGCGGCGACCACCCCGCCGATGATGCCAAGCGGCACCACGATCACGAACGCGAGCAGGGCCAGCTTGATCGAGTTGATCAGGGCTGCCCGGATGAACGGCTCGACCGCGGACCGGTAGGCGTACGAGGTGCCGAAGTCCCCGTGCAGCACGCCGCCGAGCCAGCTGAGGTACCTGGTCAGCAGGGGCCGGTCCACGCCGAGCTGGTGATCGAGCGCCTGCACCGCGCTGGGCGAGGCGAACTGGCCGAGGGTGGCCCGGCCGGGATCGCCCGGGAGGATCTGGCCCGCGAAGAATACGATCAGGCTCAGAATCCACAAGGTAAGCACCATCAGCCCGAGGCGCCTCAGAAGGAACATAGCCATCTCTGGCCTCCTTGATGCTGGTCCGCCCCAGGTGAAACGCTCTCGGGCGGCAAAGCCTAGCTCAGTTATAGATGGGGGATCAATTAATGACGATCAGGCTCAATGGAAGTGATCTGACTGTTACGCAGGTCATGGCGGTCGCGCGGCACGGCGAGGCGGTCGCGCTGGCCCCGGAGGCGGTCGGCGCCATGCGCCGCGCCCGGGCCGTCGTCGAGGACGTCTTGGCTGGTGGGGAGGCGGTTTACGGGCTGACGACGGGGGTGGGGGAGCGCAAGGCGTTCCTGCTCGACCCGGCCGAGCGGCGGCAGTTCAACCTCCGCCTGGTGCTCAACCACCGGATCGCCCAGGGCGACGCGGCCCCGGCCGACGTGGTCCGCGGCGCCATGCTCTGCCTGGCCAACAGCTACGCCAAGGGCGTCACCGGCGTCCGGCCCGAGCTGGCCCAGATGATCGTGACGCTGCTGAACGAGGGCTTCGCGCCGCCGGTGCGGCGGCTCGGCTCCATCGGCCAGGGTGACCTGGGGCCGATGGCCGACCTGGCCCACGGCCTGCTCACCCGCAGCGGCTTCGAGGTGGCCGAGAACGAGGGCCTCGCCCTGGTCAGCAGCAACGCCTTCACCACCGCCTGGGCCTGCATCGCCACCGCCGACGCCGACGCCCTGCTGTCGGTGTTCGACGTGGCGGGCGCGCTCGACCTGGAGGCGTTCGGCGCCAACCTCAACTGCCTGCACCCGGTCATCGAGCAGACCAGGCCCTACCCCGGCCTGGCCGGCACGCTGCGCCAGCTCCGGCTGCTGCTGGCGGGCAGCTACCTGTGGCAGCCGGGCGCCGCCCGGTTCATCCAGGATCCGCTGACCTTCCGCTGCATCCCGCACATCCACGGCGCGGCCAGGGACACGCTGGCCTACGCCCGGACCATCCTGGAGCTCGAGCTCAACTCCTCGCAGTCCAACCCGGTCGTGGTACCCGCGGCCGACGGCGAGCCCGGACCTGGGCCCGGACATGGACAGAGCCGCATCGTCTCGGTCGGCAACTTCGACATCGGCCCGCTCGCGGCCGCCCTCGACTTCCTCCGTATCGCGCTCGCCCCGGTGGTGACCAGCGCGAACGAGCGCGCGGTCAAGCTCCTCCAGGCGCCCTTCTCCGGGCTGGCGGCCGGGCTGGCGGCCCAGGCCGGCTCGCCCGACGACGCCCTGTCCGAGCTGGCCGTGGCCGGCCAGGCCATCACCGTCGAGGCTCGCACGCTGGCCCATCCGGTCTCCTACGAGCTGGCCAGCTCGGTCAAGGGGGAGGGCATCGAGGATCGGGCCACGATGGCGCCGCTGTCCGCGCGGCGGCTGGCCGACATGATCAGCCTGTGCGCCCGGGTCGCCGCGATCGAGTTCGTCGTCGCGGCTCAGGCCATCGACCTGCGCGCGCGCAGTGTCACCGGGCCGGGCGCCAGCGGGCCGGGTGCCAGCGGGCTGGGCGAACTCGGCGCCGGCACCGGCCGCGCCTACCGCATGATCCGGGAGCTCGTCCCGTTCACCCAGGCCGACGGCACGTTCCCGGCCGACCTGGAGCCCGTCGTCGACCTGGTCACCCGGGGCGATCTCACCCCAGCCGCTTGACCCGCCCCGTCACGCGGTTACGATGACCGCGTGCAGCCCGTGCGAATCGGTCAAAGCGCCGTCGATGACGGCGCCAGCGACGGCGCCGCTACCGGCGCGAGCGCGGCGCACCTCCCCGCCGGGCACGCCCGAGCGGGGCACGTCCCGGCCGGCGCCTTCGTCACCCGCGCGTGAGATCTCTGTCGGCCGGCTGTGCCGGCCGCTCGCCCCCGCTCCTGCCCGGCCCGGCCCCCGAGGCCCCTCCGACCACCTGTTGAGCCCCCCCGCGCAGGAGCCCTCCTCATGTCTCAGCTTGACCGGTTTGTCATCACGGCGAAGCCGGCTGTGCACGTCGGTCCCGGCGCCATCGGCGAACTACCCGGCATCGTCCTGGCCGCCGGCGCGGACCAGGTGGTCGTGGTGACCGAGGAGGCCCTCGCCGCGGCCCCGGTGATCGAGACGGTGCTGGCCGTGCTGGCCGACGCGGGCCTCCCCGCCCGCCTGTTCGCCGGCGTGCACCCCGTGCCCACCCCCGCCGACCTGGCCGGCGGCGCCGACGCCGTGGCCGAGGCCGCCGCCGACGCCGCCACCACGGCCGCCGCCTCCGCTTCCGCCGCGGCCGTCGCCGCCATGCTCAGGCCCTCCGCCCCCCTCGTGGCGCCGTCCCATCCCTCCGGCCCCCACCCCGTGCTCCGCCCCCTCGCGCCATCCCAGCCGTCCGGCCCGCACCCCGTCCTGCGTCCCTCCGAGCCGTCGCAGCCGTCTGGCCCGCACCCCGTCCTGCGTCCCTCCGAGCCGTCGCAGCCGTCTGGCCCGCACCCCGTGCTCCGGCCTTCCGCGCCGTTCGACGATCCGCCTCCGCCGCCGGGACCGCCGAGCCCGTTCCGTTCC
>Ga0335083_10005200_pt1 | contig 16459 bp, 17 predicted proteins | sample Lox_Sample_42_FD_206716 | JGI IMG/M metagenome (GOLD analysis project Ga0335083, IMG submission 206716) | Soil microbial communities from Loxahatchee National Wildlife Refuge, Florida, United States - Lox_Sample_4.2 | ecosystem: Environmental > Terrestrial > Soil > Wetlands | place: USA... | reverse complement strand
CGGATCGCCATAGACGTTGATGGCTCGCAGAACGACGAATCCCGCACTGAGCGCGAGCCCCAGGCGCAGCAGGAATGTCCGGCGCCTCCCCGCTGGCCAACTGTAGATCTGCCCAAGGCCGTAGCCCGCAGCAGTCACTCCAATCCAGGGCACGAGAGGATAACCTACGAACACCGAATGCCCCGGCTCGTTCAATAGAAAATTGGGGGAGTGCAGGATGGTCCAAAACCATTGTGAAGACTGCACGGAATCGAACAGATTGTGCGTACAGATCAACACAACTCCGAACGCCGCCACTCCCCAGGCGGGCAGGTAAACCAGGCCTGACAGTACGATCATGGCCCAGCCCAGTGCCCATAAAACAATAATGAAGACCACGTGGTAGTCGAAGTTGAACTGCCATCCGAGGCACCGGGAAACGACCAGCTCCAGAAAAATCAACCACAATCCGCGCGTGAACAGGAATCGCGACAACTCCGCCTTGGACTTCTTGCGCAGCGAGAGATACGCTCCCGTACCCGTGAGCAGGAAAAATACAGGGGCACAGAAATGTGTGATCCATCGCGTAAAGAAGAGCGGGACGGTCGTCGTGGCAGGGTTCGTGGGATTCAGACCGGAGTTCCCAAAGAAGTCCCGCGTATGGTCGAGCGCCATCAGGATCATGATGACCCCACGCACCACATCGATGGATTCGATGCGGACGCGCTGTGCCGGCTTCACCGGAACGGATTCGGCGATGGCAGACATTTGCCGGAGTTTATCAAAATCAAGCCGGTTAGATTCGCCCAAATCCCTGCTCTTGTTTACAATAGACGTTTGCCCATGGACCTCGCTGCCATCCAGTCTGCGTTGCGCGAACGCAATATCGACGCGTGGCTTTTCTACGACCATCACCATCGCGACCCCATCGCTTATCGCGTGCTGGGGCTGCCCGCCAGCCTGATGGTAACGCGGCGGTGGTTCTACCTGATTCCGGCTGAAGGCGAGCCGGTCAAGCTCGTTCACAAGATTGAAGCAGGGCACCTCGATTCCCTGCCTGGCAAGAAATATCAGTACTCCGGGTGGCAGGAGCTGTTCGACCAGATGAAAGCCATTCTCGCGAAACATCGCGATCTCGCCATGCAGTATTCGCCGAACAATAGTGTGTTCACCATTTCTCTGGTGGATGGTGGCACGATCGACCTGCTACGCGGACTGGGCAAAAATGTCGTAAGTTCCGCCGACCTGGTGGCGCAATTCGAGTCGACGTGGAGCGAGGAACAGATCCAGTCGCACTTCGCGGCCCGAGACAGCATCGACTCCATCGTCTCGGCAGCATTTAAAGAGGTTGGCAAGCGCGTGCGCAACGGCGGCACCAAGGAACACGAAATCCAACAATGGTTCATGGAAGCCTTCGCTCGCGAGAATCTTCTGACCGACGATCCGCCGATCGTGGCGGTCAACGCTAACGCCGGCAACCCGCACTACGAACCTCACGCCAGTCATCCTGTGCCCATTCGCGAAGGCGATCTCCTCCTGCTCGACGTGTGGGGCAAAAAGAACACGCCAAATGCGGTGTACTACGACATAACCTGGATGGGCTTCGTCGGCGCCGCTCCATCGGCGAAAATGCAGGAAGTGTTCGAGATCGTGCGCGACGCGCGCGATGCCGGCGTAAAGACCGTTCTCGATGCCATCAATGGCGGACGCCGCATCGCCGGATGGGAAGTGGATCGCGCCACTCGCGGACACATCAAGAAGGCCGGCTACGGCGATTATTTTATTCATCGCACGGGACATTCCATCGGCACCGACGTCCATTCCAATGGGGCCAACATGGACGATCTTGAGATTCACGACGAGCGGCAGATTCTTCCCAACTCCTGCTTCTCGATTGAACCCGGCATCTACCTGCCGGAATTCGGCGTGCGCAGCGAGGTGAATGTGCTGGTGCGCGCGAAGTCCGCCGAAGTGACCGGGAAAATTCAACGCGAGATTGTGAACATCTGAATGGCAAATTCGACGGCAGAAAAATCGAAAGCGCAGCACGAACAGGTCAGCATGATGTCGGTGGTCGCTCCGGCGGTGGGCTGGCTGATTCCGGGTGCGGGACACATGATCCAGAAGCGCTGGATTCGCGGCTTGCTGCTGTTTGTTTCGATCGTGACCCTCTTCCTGCTGGGGCTTGCGATGCAAGGCCGCATCTACAAGGCGAACGGCGGCGATATTCTCGATATTCTTGGATTTATCGGTGATGTAGGCGCCGGCGCACTTTACATTGTGACGCTGGCCGCCGACTGGGGCCAGGGCGCAATCGCATTTGCGACGGCGGATTACGGAACAAAATTCATGATCGTTGCGGGATTGCTCAACTTCATCGCTGTGGCTGATGCCTACCACATCGCCATCGGGAAGAAGAAATAAGGCAAGTTTCAAAGTTTCAAAGTTGCAAGGTCGTGACGCCTCGTGTCCGCCCGATTTTGTCTTTGAAACCTCGAAACGATGAAACTTTGAAACCTGGAGATCTTGGTGACCATCACTCTCAACCACTTCAGCGCAGCAGCAGTCTTTGCGTTGTTCGCATCCATCGTATTCGGCATCACGCACCGCGAGACGACGCGCGAGATGGTGAAATACGGTCTTTACTGCTTTGCCATGTTTCTCGGTGGAGTGCTCGTGGCGGGCTGGGCGATGTGGGTGTTGCGACGGTAGCTGTTGGCTCTTAGCGTTTGGCTCTTAGCTTGACTCCAAGTCTTACTCAAAGTCAGAAAGCGCAGCGACACAGCTAAAGGCTAAGAGCTAACGGCTAAAGGCCGCCTTATCCTTCCCAGACGAACGCATCAAAGATTCTCTTCGACTCGAAATTCAGCCGCTGGTAGAGCGCCACGGCTCGGGAATTTCCTTCCGTCACGGTGAGCGACAGCAAGGCGAAGCTGCGTTTCCGGAGACTGCCTTCCGTGGCAGCAAGCAGCGACTCGCCGATTCCGCGTGACCGATATTCTGGCAGGACGCACACCTGGGTCACATGGCCAACGTCCTTGCGAACGCGCGAGCACAAGATCAGCCCGACCAGACTTTTCGCCTTGCGATCAAGGGCCACAAACGAGGACTCGGCATCGAACACCCCGCATCCCGGAAAACGTACGATGTTGTTGAGGAATCGCAGCGATCCGCTGAGAGTGTGGTATTGATCGTTGATCTGGGCATCGACGTGTCCGCGATACGCCGCGGTAATCACGGCGGCGGATGGCTGGTAATCACTCTCAGCCCAAGGACGAATTTCGACGTCAGGATGAGTGGGTGTCTTGTGGGATGCGGACGTTCCCAACGTCAGAGTCATGAACAGTCGCGGGTGCCGCTGGAAGCCGGTTTCGAGAAACGGGCGCGCGACCGAGTTCGCTTCGTGCGCCAGCAACTGCGCCTCGACCCGATGGATCCCCGGCGACTGCTGCAGTGTCTCGATAACGTGCGTCAGCAGTCTTAGTTCGACTTCGCGCGCATTGGGGAGCCGGTTGCCGTTGGTGACGTAGAGGTCCCCGATCACTCCCTTGCTGCCTTCATACACAAAGAAGGAATACCCGAAGACGCGTCCGCGATCCACGGCGGCGTAGCCCGGCAGGATTTTCGCATCGACGTACCGGAGAATCATCTCCGACGACCCGGAATAGTCCCACGAGAGCAGGCGCGACCAGACCTGCGTCTCGTCCTCGAGCAACGGACGCAGATCAACGGAAGAAAAGTGCCTGAGGTCGAGGATCTCCAAAAGGGCTCCCGCAGCGGCGGCCGCCAAGGGACAGCGGTCAAGTCTCGCGCAAAATTTTGAGTGTAGTGGGTTCGCCGACCAGAGGCAAACGCAGCGAACACAGGCCAGCAACAGCCCGCCACAGTCACTGCGGCAAATCCGGGTCCGCTTGGCGAATCCCTTCGACAAACCGGTCAATCTCGGCCCACAGTTTATTCACAAAAAACTCGTGGTCCACCTCGATGGTTGCGTTCAGCGTCGCCATTGCCGGGGCCAGATACTCGCGGATATCGAGAGTTGCAAGGAGCTCGCGAGAGTTTCCTTCCAGCCGCAGGACCATCATGTCACCGACATTCCGCAAGCGAAAATTTGGGGTCTCCGAAATCACGAGGGAATGACCTCCCGACCGGCTGCACGAACTGCCAAAGGCGAGGCCACGATTCGCCACATGCCGCAAAGTGTACCCTGGCAGGCGCGCCGGGGACGCTTCTCTGTGTTCTGCCTCACGAGGGCAGGTGATAGCGGTCACTTCGGCATGTCAGACGAGAGATGCCTTCGTGGCGGGCTGCTCCTCCAAAGCCGCAAATCATGCGGCTGCAATGTGTTGGGGGGATTTTGACCCGGAAATTCGATCGTGCTCAACCTCACGCCCCTCTGTGATGCTCGTCACACCACACATACCAGAAGCCATCGCATAATCACATCCTGCTTTACTGAATTCCCAGAGTGATCGTCACTCTTTAGCTGGGGGATCTCGTGGCAAAAGGACGTGTTTCAATTGTCGTGGAGCGCTGCAAGGCCTGCGGCTTCTGCGTGGAGTTTTGTCCGACGCATGTGCTGGCGCTCTCTTCCGCCTTCAACTCGAAGGGCTACCATCCGCCGCATGTGGTGCATCCAGAAAAATGCAGCGGTTGCGATCTCTGCGGCATGTATTGCCCAGACTTCGCCATCAATGGCACGAAGATTCCTCAGGCCAACGCCAAGCAGGCCAGCGGAGGTGAGAAATGAAAGCGGACCCACACGGTGTTCTAACCGGCACACATTTTCTCGACGGCGACCATGCCTGTTGTGAAGGTGCTCTAGCTGCCGGAGCGAGATTTGCTGCCGGATATCCGATTACACCCTCCACCGAGGTGGTCGAGCGCTTTGCTGCTCGCGTGCCGACGGTGGGCGGAACTTTCATCCAGATGGAAGATGAACTCGCCGCCTCGATCGCGCTGCAGGGCGGAGTGTGGGGCGGAGCCAAGGCCTTCACGGTGACTTCGGGCCCGGGCTTCTCTCTGATGATGGAACACATCGGTTACGCAGCCATGACGGAAACACCATGCGTGTTCGTGGATGTGCAGCGTGGCGGCCCCTCCACCGGACTGCCCACACTTCCCGCCCAGGCCGACATGATGCAGGCGCGTTGGGGATCGCACGGGGACTACGACATCATCGCGCTCTGCCCGAATTCGCCGCAGGAATGCTTCGACCTGACCATCCAGGCTTTCAACTTCGCGGAAGAATTCCGCGTTCCGGTGATGTTCATGATGGACGAAGTAGTCGGCCACATGACGGAGAAAGTCATCATCCCGCCTGCCGATGAGATTGAGGTGACTCCCCGCAAGCACACCAGGAAGTCCGTTGACGACTACCTGCCGTATGGCACCAACGGAGACATGGTCCCCGAGATGGCGCACGCGGGCGACGGATACAACTTCCATGTCACGGGGCTGACCCACGACGAACGCGGCTATCCGAACATGACGCCGCAGATTCAAGACAAGCTGGTGCGGCGCTTGCAGAACAAGATTCGGTCGGCAGCCGACCGTATCTGCCTGTTCGAAGAAGACCGACTCGATGACGCCGATGTGGTCGTGGTCTCCTACGGCATCACCTCTCGCGTGGCCCAGCGCGCAATCGACGCAGCCCGCAGTCAGGGATTGAAGGTCGGCAAGTTGCGCCTCATTACCGCGTGGCCCTTCCCCGAGAAGAAGATTGCAGAGATCGCCGCGCACGTTAAAGCCTTCGTGGTACCTGAACTCAACCTCGGACAAATGGTGCACGAGGTGAAACGCGCCGCCGACGGCAAAGCCAAGACCTACGCCGTTTCGCACGCGGGCGGCGGAGTTCATAATCCTGACGAAATCCTGAAGGCCATCGTGGAGGCAAGCCGATGCTGAACATTCTGGACAACAATCACGACCAGGCACCCGACGACACGGTCAATCCCGTGGAACAATTTCTGCGCAGCGACCGCATGCCGCACATCTGGTGTCCGGGTTGCGGTATCGGCACCACAGTCAACTCCTTTGCCCATGCCCTGATCGAATCCAAGATCGACCTGAAATCGCTGGCCTTGGTCTCTGGCATTGGCTGCACCGGACGTGTTGCCGGATACGTGAAGCTCGATTCGTTTCACACAACTCATGGACGCGCGATTCCATTTGCGACCGGCCTGAAGCTGGCGAACCCCAAGCTGAACGTCGTCGTCTATTCTGGTGACGGCGATCTATCAGCGATTGGCGGCAATCATCTCATTCACGCTGCGCGCCGCAACATCGACCTCAAAGTCATCTGCGTTAACAATCTCATTTATGCGATGACTGGTGGCCAGACTGCGCCGACGACGCCTGGTCATGCGACGACATCGACGAATCCCTACGGAACCTTCGAGCCGGCATTCAACCTCCCACATCTCGTCGAAGCCGCGGGCGCCGTCTATGTTGCGCGCTGGACCACCTTCCACGTGCGGCAGCTGGCGCGTTCGATCAGCGAAGCATTCCAGAAAAAAGGATTCTCGTTCATCGAAGTCATCTCGCCCTGCCCTACGCTCTACCAGCGCCGCAACAAGATGGGCGACGGCCTCGACACGATGAAGTACTACAAGGAAAAGAGCAAAGTGAAGAACGGCGCGCCTACCAGCGAAGTCGGCCTTACGCTCAACGGGGAGATCGCAGTCGGCAAGTTCGTGGACCGCGACCGTCTCGACTACCAAACTATGATGCGCGCGCAGTATGTGGAAACGCTGGGCGACCGCTACATCGAGCTGACACAGGAAGCAGAAACGGAGTGCGTATGCGGCTAACCGAGATTCGCGTGGCAGGCTTCGGCGGCCAGGGAGTCATTCTCTCGGCCATATTACTGGGCAAGGCGGCTTCAATTTACGAGAACGGCTTCGCAACCATGACCCAGAACTTCGGTCCGGAAGCGCGCGGCGGGGCCTGCAGTGCACAACTCGTGCTTTCCGACTCGCCGGTCCTGTATCCATATGTGACCCGGCCCGACATCATGGTCATCCTGTCGCAGGAAGCTTATAACCGCTTCGCACCGGAGCTGAAGCCAGAGGGCATTCTGATCATTGAGGAAGACCTGGTGCGGGTCTCGGATCTGAAAGGCGATCCGAAGGTGTATGCGATCCCGGCCACGCGGATTGCCGAAGAACTCGGCAAGCGTATGGTGCTGAATTCGGTGATGGTGGGATTCTTCACCGCGGTCACCAAGCTACTGACTCCGGACGCCGTGCGGAAGGCAGTGGCAGACTCAGTGCCGCCAAGCTTCCGTGAGCTGAATCTACAAGCTTTTGAAAAGGGATTGGAATACGGCAATAAGGAACTCGCCGCCGCGCCGCCAAGGCAGGGACTGCAAGAGCTGGCGTATTCGAGCGAGTAGAAAAATGTAGCTGTCTCGAGGGCGGCCTCCTTCGTGAAACCACGGACACGAAATGCCCTTGAGACATTCCCTTCGTGTTCCTTCGTGACCTTCGTGGTTGATGACTTGGACTACGAGAAACTGAGAACAGCCGGCTAGGGCTTCGAGGCGGGTCCCACCCAGTAGTAATCCACGTTCTGCGGCGCGTAGTTCCCGAGGAATAGCACTCGTCTTCCCGCTGTTTGCACAGCGACATTCACCTTCCATGTGGCTGGGGCGACGAGCAGATGTTCAGCCGCCGGAATGCCTCCTGCTTCATAGCGCAGCGCCGTCTGATTGCGATAGAACGTGAGCCCATATTCCATCTCTCGGGGAACGCCATAGACAGCGAGTGGAAGCCGATGCGCTTCCACGTTGGCCAGTTCGACTGCCAGAGGGCGCGCCGAGAGCGTCTGATCTACCGAGGCCGATCCGAGTTTTAGCACCGTGGCCACCGACAGTACGACCGGAATCAGAGTCACGAAGCGTACCATCCGCAGCCCCAAGTGGCTTGCCAGTGTCATCGCAATGGCGGCACAGAGCGCGAAAGCGACTGCGAGCGCAATGAACATGGGCCGTCCTGCGGGCAACCGGTGCTGCGTAATGAGATAAGCAATCAGGAGCGACGCGATAATCGGCGCGGCCGCGACAAGTGCATGCAGCGCCACCAAGCCCTTAGGCACGGATTCTTCTTTCTGCGCGAGATGTCGCCGCAGGTAATCCGCCAGGAGTAGAGCTCCGGCCGGGACTGCAGGAAGAATGTAGCCAGGCAGCTTCGACTGCGAAAGCGAAAAGAACGCCACCGGAACAACAATCCAGCAGCAGGCGAACATTCTGAATTGCAATTCGAGGTCAGGCTCGGCCGAAGCCGATTTTCGTTCCGCCCACCAGACTCGCACCGATTCCAGCAAAGCTGCGATCACGAACACTACCCACGGAACCAGCGCGAGAGCGGTGACGGGCAGGTAATACCAGAACGGCTGGCGGTGGTGATAGAGATCGCTGGAGAAGCGTGCCAGATTGTGCTGCAGAATGAATTCGCGAAAAAACTGCGGATTCCGCATCTGCACCGCGATGTACCACGGCAAGGCCATCGCGCAGAACAGAAGAATGCCCGGCAGCCACAGCGTTTTCAGCGCCAGGCGCAACTCGCGCGAGAGAGCCGCGAAGAAAATAATAACGGCCCCTGCCAGAAACGGCGCCACCGGCCCCTTCGCCAGCATCCCAAGGCCCATGCAAGCGTAGAACAGCGAGAGGTAGACTCGCTTTTCACTCTCGCGCCAGGCCCACCAGCCAAGCATTCCGATCGAGAACGTCGCGGCCAGCGCCATGTCCATTGAAGCGGCATGGGCATACCCGACTACTCCCGCGCAGGAAGCGGTGATAAGAGCGGCATCGACTTCCACTCCGCGCCGAAACTTGCGGAAGAAAAGATAGACCGCGATCACGAGGAGTGTGGCATCAATCGCCGCCGGAATCCGCGCCGCCACGTCGCTCACGCCAAACAGGCAGTAGGTAAGCATCGCTTGCCAGTAGTACAGCGGAGGCTTTTCGAGCCACGCTCGCCCCCCGAGAACTGGAGTGATCCAGTCGTGCCGCTCAAGCATCTCTCGAGCCACCTGCGCGTAGCGGGGTTCGTCGGCGCCAATCAGACCAAACTGCCCCATTCCGTAGAAGAATAGAAACGCACAGAAGCCCGCGATCAACAAGACGTCGGTTCGGGTGCGAGCGGTCATGAGGAAACCGAAGATTGTAGCGCCGCGGACTCGGCGGCCGTGTGGTGGGTCTCAACTCGGCCACCGAGGGCGAGACGCCCTCGGAACAGCCGGCAAGATGCCGGCGCCACGATAGTCATTGTACGGAAGGTCCGCGGCGAAGCTGGAAGAGTACCTGGCGCACGGCTTCGGCAAGTGGTCCTTCGACAGAGCACCCGCTGGCGCACTCGTGGCCGCCGCCGCCGAAACTCTCGGCCACGTGAGCCACATCAAGCTTGCCCTTGCTGCGCAGGCTGACGCGGTATCGCCCCTCGGGCAACTCGCGGAAGAATGCCGCGACCTCGACTCCGCCGATGGAGAGCACGTAATTCACTAATCCTTCGCAGTCCTCTTCGGTCGCGACGCAGCGTTCCATCTGCTTCTGGGTCACCCACGCATATCCGATGTGACCTTCCACGCTCAGATTTCGCAGGGCTTCGCCGAGCAGCCGGATCTTTCCGATGGAGTGCGCGAAATATATGCCGCGCGCGCAATGTGCCGGATCTGCTCCGGCCAGCACAAGTTCTCGCGCGAGTGCGAATGTGTTCTCGTTCGTACCCTGGAACATAAATGACCCGGTATCGGTCATCAATGCGGTGTAAAGGCAGGTTGCAACCTCAGAAGAGAATTTCACTCCCGCTTCGCGCGCCAGCCGGAAAACCATTTCCGCTGTGGCCACCGCGTGCGGGTCAATCCAGTTCACGTGGGCAAACGGACGTCCGCTCACATGGTGGTCGATGCTGATCAGCACCCGATCTTCGAGGCCTTCCAGCCGGGTGCGGTGGATACTGTCGCATTCCAGAAGAATCGCCGCTTCGTAGGCGCCGAGAACGCGGGTGGATTGTAGAACTTGATCGGCGAACGGAAGCGAACGATAGATGCGGGGCACGCGATCGTGGAGCACAACGTCGGCATGCTTACCCATGGCTCGCAAAATCTGGCAGCAGGCCAGCGCCGATCCGATCGCGTCGCCATCGGGACGGGCGTGGGACGTCAGCACGAATCGCTCGTGCTGTCCGATCTGCCGGAGTACGTCCTCGACCCCGCTAGGCCTTTTTTCCATCTTTTCGATTGCCCGCCTTGTTTCGTTTCTTCGCCCGCTCCAGCAATTCTTCTACGCGCGCCTTCTCCTGCTCCGCGCGATCGAGCCGGAAATACAACTCCGGCGCTCGTCTTAGATGCAGCCGCTCTACCAGTTCGTGCCGTATGTATTCCTTCGCCGCCGCCAGTCCTTCCAGGCTCTCTTCCGCATCTTCATCGCTGCCCTCGACGTTGACCCAGACCTGCGCCGACCGGCCATCATCGGCGATGTGCACCGCTGTGACGCTTACGAGCCCGATCCGCGGATCGGCCAGCTCGCCTTCGACGAGCGTTTCAATCTCTTCGCGCAGAGCTTCGCCCACCCGCCCGCGATGATATTTGAGCCCGCGCTTCTCCACGATCCAGCACCTCAGGTAAAACGCATGAGAATAACAGAAAACCAGTCCCAAGTGTGCAATCGGCTGGGCTATTGTGGCCCGATTCGGGGGCAAGGCGTTAAGTACGGAGGTAACAATGTGTTAGCGAGTGTCCTGTTCCGTACAGACCTAGAAGTATTCGACAAACGAATCCGCGACATCGGCCCCGTGGTTGTTAGCAATGCGGGTCGCCGCGCGCTCCACACTCTTCATCAGGCCGTCGAGGTAGTCGCGGGAATTGGAAATACTGACGACGCCGATCGTGGCGCGGTTCCAGAGTTCAGCAGAATCGAGTTCAGCGACGGACACGTTGAAACTCGTGCGCAGCCGGTCTTTCAGACTGCGTACGACCTGGCGCCTGTCCTTGATCGACTGGGCGGCCTCGATGTGGAGTTCGAGGGTGAGGAAAGCGATGGGCATGCCGTCGGTGGTCGTTGGCAGAACAACCAAACTCAAGGTCTCGGCGAACGTCCAACGACGAACGGCTAACGACTGTGCTTACGCCATCGCTTCGGCCGCGATCTTCTCGGTAGCGAACGCCTCGATCACGTCGCGCGCTTTGATGTCGCCATAATTGGCGATCGAGATGCCGCACTCCATGCCGTTGGTGACTTCTTTGGCATCGTCCTTGAAGCGGCGAAGCGATCCCACTTTACCCTTGAATACGACCACGTTGTCGCGCAGCAGGCGCACTTCGGAGTTGTTCTTGATCACGCCATCGGTCACGCGGCAACCAGCAATCGTTCCCACCTTCGGGATGCGGAAGGTCTCGAGCACCTCGGCGCGGCCCTGGTAGGTTTCTTTGATGGTCGGCTCAAGCAGGCCGGTCATGGCGCGCTTGATCTCATCCTGCAACTCGTAAATGATCGAGTGGAGGCGGATGTCGACTTCTTCCTGCTCGGCAAGTTCCTGCGCCTTGCGTTCTGGCCGGACGTTGAAGCCGATGATGATGGCATTCGACGCCGAGGCCAACAGCACGTCGGTTTCGGTGATGGCACCGACGCCCGACCGCAGCAGTTTCAGACGAACTTTGTCGTTGGAAAGCTTCGACAGCAGATCGCTGAGCACTTCCACCGAGCCCTGCACATCGCCCTTCAGAATAATGTTCAGTTCCTTGGTGCCGGCGCTCTTGATCTGTTCGGCCAGTCCTTCCAGAGATACGCGGGAACTCTTGGCCAGCGCGGCTTCACGGGCTTTCTGCTCGCGGTATTCGGAAATGCCCCGCGCCTTATCGCGATCCGCGACAACGACAAATTGATCTCCAGCCTGCGGCAAACCTTCCAGGCCCAGAATTTCGACTGGCGTGGACGGAGGCGCGGACTGCAGCGCAGCCCCGCGATCGTCGAACATAGCGCGAACTTTGCCGAATACGTTGCCCACTACGAAGTTGTCGCCGGCAACGAGCGTCCCGTTCTGCACCAGCACCGTAGCCACAGGTCCGCGGCCCCGGTCGAGTTTCGCTTCGAGAACCACGCCAGTCGCGGCGCGCTCAGGAGTCGCTTTCAACTCCGCGAGATCGGCGACCAGGCAAATCATTTCCATCAGCAGATTCAGATTCGTTTTCTTCTTTGCCGAAACGTCGACGAACACGGTCTTGCCGCCCCACTCTTCCGGAACCAGCCCGCGGTCAGCAAGCTGCTTCTTCACGCGGTCGGGCATGGCGTCGGGCTTGTCGACCTTGTTCACCGCAACGATGATTGGAACTTCCGCGGCATGCGCGTGATCGATGGCTTCCACGGTCTGCGGCATCACGCCGTCATCGGCCGCGACAACCAGCACGACGATATCCGTGGCCTTCGCGCCACGCGAACGCATGCGGGTAAACGCCTCGTGACCCGGTGTATCGAGGAACACGATCTCGCGGCCGAACGCCGGAGATTCCTTATCGGTGATGCGAACTTTGTAGGCACCGATGTGCTGCGTGATGCCTCCCGCTTCGCCTTCGGCAACACTGGTCAGGCGGATCGAATCCAGCAGCGTCGTCTTGCCGTGGTCAACGTGACCCATGATCGTGACCACCGGCGGACGGGGCGTGACCTCAACGGCGGAATCCTCTCCACTCGCTGCGGCGGCGTCAATGTCTTTCGAAGCCTGCTCTTCGAACGAGATCACGTTGGTCTCGGCTCCGAAGAAGCGCGCCATTTCACTCGCCAGTTCGGCATCGAGTGTTTGGTTAATCGTGGCGAAAACGCCGCGGCCAAGCAGGCGCGAGATCAAATCTTTCGCGCGAATGTCGAGCTTCTCCGCCAGATCCTTAACGCTGATGCCTTCCGTGATCGTGATATTGCGCGTGATCGGCATCGGCTCATTCGACACCACCATGCGCGGCGGTGGCGTGTAGCCCTTCATCGGGCCTTCTTTTACGCCACGCGGAACGTAGCGCTGGCCCGGCCTGCGCGCTGGAGCACCGGGACGAGCGCCCGGACGAGCCGGCCCCGGAGGCGGAAGTCCCGGACCAACGCCGAGAGGACGCGCACCTGCCGGAGTGGAGCGCGTTGGATGCATTGGACGTCGCTCGCCTGGACGCAGCGGGCGCGGCGGACCTCCGCCGGGCGTCATTGGACGAGGACGCTGGAAAATTGGCTGCCCTGGGACGGGACGTCCAGGCGCGGGACGCATGGTTCCCGCTGGTGCGCCGGACTGCGCAACGGGCGCAACAGGCCGAGGCGGCGGAGCTTTGTACACCGGACGCGGCCCGGTCTGCGGAACGATCATGCGCGGAGCCGGAGGTTGCGGCGGCCCTGCAACCACGGGCGCAACAGGACGCGGAGCAACCGGAGCTTGAGGCGCAGCCGATGTAGTGACCGGAGGCGCGGGTGGCGCAACGGCGGCGGGCGGCGGCGGCGCAATGATCCGCGGCGACGCCACAACCGGAGGCGCGACGGGAGGCGCAGACGGAACCGCTGGCGAAGCAGGCTTCGCCGCCACGGGAGCGACCACTTCAGGGCGCGCAGGGGGCGCGAGCGTAGGCGCCGGGGCCTTCGCGACCGGAACGGAAGGCGCTGCAGGAGGCGGCGTCGGCTTTACTACTGGGGGCGCCACCACGGGCTTCACCGCGACCGGGGGCGCTGTGGGACGGGCCGGCGGCACAACAGCTTCCTTCTGCTGCGTGATCGCCTTCAGCACATCTCCCGGCCGGGAGATGTGTGACAAATCGATCTTTGTCTTGATTTCTTCTTCGCCGCGCAGTGGACGCGCAGAGCGGGCAGACGGGGTCTGCGCTTCGGACGAGCCGCGGAGGTGCACCCGCACTTTTTCGGCCTCATGCTCCTCGAGCGAACTGGAATGGGTCTTCTTCTCCGTCACCCCGACGATCGGTAGAGCGTCGAGAATGGCTTTACTTTTAACTTCCAGCTCCCTGGCGAGATCGTTGATTCGAACCTTGCTCATCCGGCCTTTCTTGTACTCCGCGTTGTGCTTAGGTCTTCATCGCATCCTCACGGAGTCAGCGTCCTGCAACCGCACGCCATCGAAGATGTCGGCGCGTGCCATATGACTATTCAGTTGTTTCGGGAGCGGAACCATCCTTCGGCTCATGCTCTTCGTCTTCGCCCGAGGCGGCCTCGGCTTCCGCCGTCACCTCAGGAGCCGCCGCCTGTTCTTCCGCGGCAACTTCGCCATCGGCTGCTTCGACAGCAGCTTCCGGCACACCTTCTTCACTCACACCTTCAGCGCCCGCGCCCTCCGCAGGGATTTCCCCTTCGGCGGCACCGGCTTCCAGGCTCGCAAAGTAATTATTCACTGCGAGACTGATTTTTTCCACCGTCTTCGGCCCGATGCCCTCGATGGCCTCAAGCTGTTCCGGCGTCATATCCGCAAGGGCTTCCACCGTCGTCACACCCGCGGCGCTGAGCTTTTCGACCAGCCCCTCGCCCAGGCCTGTAACGTTTTCGAGCGGAGTGGATGCCTGCGGAGCCATTGCGGCCATCTGCAACTCGACTTCCTGCCGCTTCTCTTCTTCGCTCTTGATATCGATCTTCCATCCCAGCAGCTTCGCCGCCAGGCGGACGTTCTGGCCCTTCTTGCCGATGGCCAGCGAAAGCTGACTGTCGTCCACCACGACTTCGAGATGCTTCTCCGCGCTGTCCACCACGGTGACGCGGCTGACTTTCGCCGGCTGCAGCGCCTTTTCGGCGAACGTGACGGCATCTTCGTGATACTCGATGATGTCGATCTTCTCCCCGCGCAGTTCGCGGATGATCGACTGCACGCGCATGCCCTTCATTCCGACGCACGCACCCACAGCGTCCACGTCCTTGTCCTTGGACATGACCGCAATCTTGGTGCGCTCGCCGGCTTCGCGCGCGATCGCGCGAATGACGACCGTACCATCGTAAATTTCCGGAACTTCCGTCTGGAACAAATGCTGCACCAGCTCCGGCGCGGCGCGTGATACCACAACGCCTGGCCCCTTCGAGGCCCGCTCCACGCGTGCGATGACAACGCGCACGCGCTCGCCGATCGCGAACGATTCCAGACGCGATTGTTCCTTGCGCGGCATGCGGGCTTCGGCCTTGCCGATGTCGAAAATCACATCCGGGCCTTCGACGCGCTTCACCGTCGCATTCACGATTTCCGCCACGCGCCCGATGTACTCGTTATAAACCGTGTCGCGTTCCGCTTCGCGCACCTTCTGGAAAATGACCTGCTTCGCCAGTTGCGCTGCGATGCGTCCCAGAATTCCTTCGGTCACTTTCGGAATCAACAGCTCGCCCCCGACTTCCAGCGCCGGATCCACTTTGCGAGCATCTTCCACCGTGATCTGCAGGTTGGGATCTTCCACCTGCTCCGGCGTCTCCACCACGGTCTTCACCGCGAAGGCGTTGATCTTGCCGGTGTCCTTGTCGAGTTTGGCCCGCAGATTTTCTTGCGACTTGTAGTACTTGCGCGTGGCCATAACAATGGCATCTTCCACCGCGCTGACTACAATCTGCGGATCAATCCCTTTTTCCCGGCTCAGTGCGTCGATCGTGTTGTAGAGCTCGCTCGCCATAAAAAACTCGGACCTCGGACTTTGGACCTTAGACTTCAGGATCTCAAGAACCGCTGAGGCCTGACGTCCGAGGTCCGCCTTTCAGATCTCCGGCACTAAGTTCGCCTTCTCCACGTTGGCGAACTCAATCTCAACCTTTTCGCCGGCCGCCGCGCCCATCTTCTTGCGCGACTTGTGGCTGGCCACGCTCAAATCCAGCGTCAGGCGCCCATCCTGAAAACTCTCCAGGCGTCCTTCAAAGTGGCGGTTATTTTCCACCGGTTGCCGCGTCGTCAACTTCATGCGGCTGCCCGTAAAGCGGGTGAAGTCTGCGGCCTTGATCAACTTTCGATCGAGTCCCGGCGACGAAACCTCCAGCGTATACGAACCCGGCATCACGTCTTCCACATCGAGGATCGTGCCAAACTCGCGGCTGAAGGTCGCACAGTCTTCGTGCGTCACGCCGGCCAGAGGATCAGTCCCAGCCGACGCCTTATCCAAGAACACCCGCAGCATGCGCGCTTTGCCCCCGCCGAGGAACTCGATTTCTACGATCTCGAGCCCGCTTGAGGAAGCCACCCGCTCCGCGATTTCCCGCACACGTTCAACGTCAAGCGCCATGAATCCAATAGCTTACAGGCGATGGCTGCAACACCCGAAGGGGCCCAAACTAAAATGTGGGCTTGCGCCCACTGGTGTGCTTCGCCAATTGCCGGTACACAGCAGTTCTCAGTTACTTAATATACGCCCGCCAGGGGTAAAAAGACAAACTGGCCCGGGGCTGACTTCCGCCTTCAGCAACATCCACGGATGCATCGGGTTAGAATAGTCGCGCATCCTTTCGGAGGCTGCCATGATGTCCCGCCGATTGCCTCTCCTCCCG